>Ga0182015_10005690_pt1 | contig 12834 bp, 6 predicted proteins | sample 712P3MmetaG_FD_120478 | JGI IMG/M metagenome (GOLD analysis project Ga0182015, IMG submission 120478) | Permafrost microbial communities from Stordalen Mire, Sweden - 712P3M metaG | ecosystem: Environmental > Terrestrial > Soil > Wetlands > Permafrost | place: Sweden: Stordalen | collected...
CGCGGCGTTTTCGCCCGCGCGTTCACGCCAGCGTCATTGGCGGAGCTTCGGCCAAGGATCGAGTCGATCGCCCGCAAACGCATCGATCTTGTCGCCGAGAGCGACCGAATGGACATCATCGCCGACCTGGCTTATCCGCTGCCGGTGATTGTGATCGCTGAGATGCTCGGATTTCCGCCGGAGGATTATCCGCTGATCAAGCAGTGGTCGGATAACCTGGCGGCGGCGCTGTCGCTGCGGCCGACGCCGGATCAGCAGGCCCGCGCCGCGCGGACCTGGACGGAATTTCGCGAGTATTTCGACAAGGTGGTTTTGCAGATTCAAACGCAGCCGAATAATTCGCTGCTGCCGCGTCTTCTGGAAGCGGAGCGCGAATCGAATGGGCTCAATCGCGAGGAACTTTTCACCAATTGTGTTCTGCTACTCTCCGCCGGCCATGAGACCACGACAAACCTGATCGGCAACGCGATGCTGGCGTTATTGCTGAATCGCGATCAATGGGAATCGATCGTTCGCGATCCGGAGCTGATCGAATCCGCTGTGGATGAAGTCCTGCGTTTCGACTGTCCCGTGCAATGGACCAGCCGGCTGGCGGGCGAGCCGATTCAATTGCGCGGCCATACAATTCTTTCGGGCGAAATTGTTCTGGGCTGCCTGGGGGCTGCCAATCGCGATCCTGAAAGATTCAACGATCCGGATCGCTTGAACATCCGCCGAGCGGATAACCGCCACTTGTCGTTTGGAACCGGGATTCATTACTGCCTTGGAGCGGCGCTGGCGCGAATGGAAGCGGAGATTGCAATTCTTGAACTGGCGAGGCGATTTCCCAAGATGCGGCTTGCGAAAAACAAAGTGAAATGGCTGAAGGGGCTGACGTTCAGGGGAGTCAAATCGTTGCCTGTTTTGCTGGGATAAATGCGGGAAGAAATGCATTTTGGCCACAGATGAAAAACAGATGCACACAGATGACAATACAAATTATTTGTTATCAGTGTGCATCTGATTTTTATCTGTGGCAAAAATTCTTTTGGGTTGTCTCTTCGATTTCCGTGGTGATTCGGAATTAACTCGCTAAACAGCCGGTGGCGGAGTCTCCAATTCCTCATCATCCTCTTCAATCGTGATCGATCTGCCTATGTCCTCCGCTGCCGTCTGCCGTCCGATGGCGGCTTTCAAATTGCTCGTCTTCACCCTCGGCTCTTTCTTTTCCTTCACCTTGTGAACAGCCAATTCCACCGGCAGGTCGTCGGGAATATATAAAATCCGATGACAACTGGGACAGAACATCAGTTCGTCGCGGCCGTGCAGTTTATTGTAAACATCCGTCACCAGGTCCATGTTGCAGGAGGTGCAGACATATTCCTCCCGGCGACGGTCCGGCTTGGCGAGGGCGCTCATGGCCTCGCCGTCAAATCGATCGGCAAGGCGTTCGAATGCCTGCCGGGCCTGGGGCGTGACCGCCGAGGCGGCTTCTTCACGGGCGGGGCGGAGGGAATCAACATCTGATTGCAACTGTTTCACCCGGTCGCCGATTTCCGTCCGGATCGATTCCAGCTTCGCTTTTTCAACGTCAAGCGATGCGGACAATTCCTTTGTTTCAGCCTGCCCCTTCTCCACCGTCTCCATGACCTTGAGAAGACTTTCCTCGGATTTGCCCTTGTCCAGTTTTTCGGTGTTGATCTCGACGAGAAATGCCTGATATTCGCGGTTGGTCTTGGCGTTCTGCTGCTGGGCCCGCAGGCGTTCGATTTTCGCCTCCCGGGTTTTCAGATCCAGTTCAAATTGCCCGGCCTGCGATTGCTGCTCTTTCAGCGTCGTCTGGCCCAGTCGCAGCCGTTCGGCAAGGTCGGCCACCTTGCGTTCCTGGATTCGGGCGTTCCTGCTGACGGCATCAAGTCTGGCCTGCGCTTCACGTAGTTTCTGATCGGCTTGATATAGTTTGACAAGAGCGATATTGATCGGACCCATAAGGGAACACCTCGCACGTCCACTCGACCAAAGGCTTCTCCATTATGGCGAGTCCGGCGCGGATGGAAAGGGGTCACAATGAAATTAGGCCGCCGGGCATTTCCATGGAATTCCGCCAAAGAGACTTCGACGCCGTCATTTCGGGGTGGTTGCGCGGAATTTACGCTACGCGCAAAGCATTGCCGGCAAATGTTCCGCGAAGGGATTTATCACTTTAATTGAAATCCCGAAGGATTAAGCCTTTGAGAGAGCGGACTGGAGTATTATAAATGCGCTCCGCGCCCCGCGCTCGGAACGATCGTTAAAAAGGGACGGACTGCGAATTCCCGCTGGCGGGCCTTCCAGTTCCAATTTACATAGAGGCAGATATCGACATGGAAGATTTTTTCGTTTCCAAGGTGGCCCACTTTCCGCGCACTGCTCGAGCTTATGGTGTTCGGCCGGTGAGGCCATTCCAAGTTCCGATGGAATCGCTCGAAGTCAGAATGCTGCTTTCGGTAAATATCACCTCGTACGACAACGCCAACGTCGCCACAGGCGTGAATTCCCAGGAAACGGCGCTCACCCCTTCCAGCGTAAACGTCAATTCGTTTGGGAAGCAATACTCGGTCGCCGTGGACGGACAAGTTTATGCCGAGCCGCTGGTGGTTTACGCAGTCACGATCGAAGCGGGGGTAAATACCACCGCCGGCGCGGCGGGAACTCACAGCGTCGTATTCGTCGCCACCGAAAATGATTCGATCTACGCCATCGATACAGTCAGCGGCGCCGTCCTTTGGAAGCGAAGTTTTCTTGACACGACCCCGGCTGACATCGGGACCACTCCCGGCACCGATATCAACAACCCGCAGAACGCATCATCCATCACTACCGTGCCCTCTACCGATACCGATTCCACCGATCTCACGCCCCAGATCGGCATTACCGGAACCCCTGTCATTGATTTCGACAACAATCGCCTCTTCGTGGTCGTTTCCACCAAGGAAACCATTGGTGGCGTCGTCAATTGGGTTCAGCGGCTGCACGCGATCGATCTCAGCACCGGCGTCGATGCCGCAGTGCCGTATCTTATCGCCGCAACACCGGTCACCGGCCCCGACGATACCAACATCTACGTCTACGGCACCGGCGATGGCGCGGTGACCGATCCGTACAACAACACTGGCAATCAAGTCGTTCAGTTTAATGCGCTGACGGAAAACCAGCGATCCGGCCTCAGCCTCGAAAACGGCATCGTCTATGTGGAATGGTCTTCGCATGGCGACGAGGGGAACTACCACGGCTGGGTCGTCGCCTGGGATGTGAGCAATCTGACGACCTCCGGATTTGTCCTCAAGGGCGTGTTCAACGACACGCCCAACGGCGGCGAGGGCGGAATCTGGGAAGGCGCTGGCCAACCCGCGTTCGCCAACGATGGCAGCACCTTATATTTCGATATTGGCAACGGGACCGAGTCAACGGGAATTTACAATTCCGACGGTTTTCCAGCCGACGGAAATTACGGGGAATCGGTCGTCAAATTGGTCACGGATGCCACTACGTCGCCCACCAATCAGAATATCAACGGCTGGGGCTTCAAGGTCAGCGATTTTTTCACCCCTTATGACGCCGCAGTCTTCAACAATACGGATGACGATTTTTCCAGTGGCGTGCTTCTTATGCCCAGCACGATTCCCGGCGTACCGGAAGTGCTGCTCGCCGCCGTGAAAAACGGTCAGGTGTATGTCATCAATCCCAACAACATGGGGAAATTTAATGCGACAAACGACAATGTTTTGAACTCGGTTCCCAATGGCTCAGGAAACAATACACCGCCGTTAACGCTCAATCCGGGCGGATCGTTCAGCACGCCGGCATTTTTCAACGGAACGCTCTACTGGGTCGCCGGAGAAGGGGGAACATTATACGATCTCACGCTCAATTCCGACGCATCCTTCGCTGTGGATTCGACGGCACCCGAGAGCGATTTTGGCCGCATACCCGGCTCCACTTTCGTCACGGCGAATGGCACCGCCGACGGCATCGTCTGGCAAATCGACCGCAACACCAACGTGCTGCGCGCATTTAACGCGGCGAATATCGATGATGAGATTTGGAACAGCAGCGCCGTACCTGACGACGCTCTGGATTCGACCGTGAAGTTCGCGATGCCGACCGTCGCCAACGGCCAGGTTTTTGTTGGAACCGAAGACAGCCTGACCGTTTACGGCCAGATTACTATCGCCGCCGTCACAAAGGTCAGCGCGGCGGAAATCACCGGATATTCCTACGATTCGACCGATCCATCCACGCCCAACCACATTGAGATTGTTATCAGCGGAGGTCCGCCGCCGCAGACAATTCTGGCCGATTTGCCGAGTCCGGAATTGACCGGCGTGCTCGGAACGACCAGTAACGACTTCAATTATGCGATGCCGGTCCTGAGCGTCGGCGCTCATACCGTTTCGATCTATTCGATCACGGCGAGCAATATCAAAACCCTCATTGGCACCGAAACGGTCACCAGCCAAAACTCGCTGTTTGACGAGCATTACTATCTGGAGATGTATCCCAACGTCGCCGCCGCCGTCGCCGCGGGCGAATTTGCCACCGGGTATGATCATTACATAAAATACGGACAGTACGAGGGGTATAGCCCGTCGCCGTACTGGGATGAGTCGTGGTACCTGCAGGAGAACCCCGACGTCGCCGCGGCCGTGAAGGCGGGTACTGTCAGTTCAGGGTTCATGCACTACTATCAGTATGGGCAATATGACAACAGGGGCGGGCTCCTTTATTTCAACACCAGCTATTATCTGCAAAACAATCCTGACGTTGCCGCCGCGGTGAATGCCGGAACGATTTCCTCGGCATTCGAGCATTTCGTCCTTTTCGGGCAGTATGAAGATCGCAGTCCGATGCTCTATTTTTCGTCAGCGGTTTACGACGCCGATAATCAGGACATCCTGCCCTATGTGACAGGAGAGCCGTTCACATCCGATTTCGAGCAGTTCATTGAATACGGGCAGTACGAGGGCCGTCTCGCGTCCGGCTATTACAACGAGCAGGTTTATCTTGCAGACAATGCCGACGTTGCCGCCGCTGTGCGTGCCGGCAAATTTCCCGATGGGTTCCAGCACTGGCTGGAATATGGCCAGTATGAAGGGCGCAAAGCCGTTTAACCCTGCCACGTCGTTCCTCTTTCCGTTCAAGTCGCGCTGACCGAAGCCTCAGATGGCCCGTCGTTCCAAAGGGCTTTTATTGACTTCGGAAGCCCAGAATTTATGATCCGATCAATAAGTGCAGCAAAACACTTCGCTTGCGGGTCTTATCGGGATCACACAAGCGCGATCGGACAGGGCCATCAGCCATAATGGCGCCGCTCAATTCTAAACGTGCGCCAGTTAAGCGGAGGGAGCAGTCGTGTTATTCAAAAACCGTCGCAACCGTCGTCGAATTCAGCAGAGGTGCGATTCCTCGGCTCCTGCGCAACGGCGGCCCTTTTCGCCCGCCGACTATGCGGTGGAACTGCTGGAATCTCGTCTGCTGCTCAGTAGCGACAGCGGGCTGATCTTTGTCGCGAACCAGACTTCAAATACGATTGGAGAGTACACCACTGCCGGCACAACGGTGAATGCCGCGCTGATTTCGGGGTTCAGCGAATTGGGCGGCATTACCGTCTCCGGATCGGACTTGTTTGCCGTGGATGTCAATCGGGGCACGGTTGGTGAATACACCACTACCGGCGCGACAGTGAACGCCAAACTGATCTCAGGTTTATCATTTCCGGAGGACGTTGCCGTCTCCGGAACGGGTTTGTTTGTAACCACAGGCGCAGACACGATCAGCGAATACACCACCTCCGGTTTTTTGGTGAACGCCTCACTGGTCTCAGATTTGAATGGCCCGGAGGGCATTGTTGTGTCCGGATCGGACCTGTTTGTCACCAATTTCAATTCAGGAACGATTGGCGAATACACCACTTCAGGGGGGACGGTGAACGCCTCGCTCGTTCAGGGGCTGGGTAATCCGACAGCGATCGCTTTGTCGGGATCGGATCTATTTGTCACGGACAGTTTTTTCGGCGAGGTTGGCGAGTACGACGCCACATCCGGAGCGACCGTAAGCGCCTCGCTTTTCGGGGGGCTTGTTGAGCCGGAAGGGATTGCTGCAATAGGTTCGGACCTGTTTGTCGCGGACAATTTCAAAAACACGATTGGCGACTACAGCACTTCCGACGAGGTCGTGAATGCGATACTGATCTCGGGATTAAGTGGCCCGGTTTCGGTGAGCGTCGAAGCCGCCCCGACGATCGCATCGCCAACATATTTGGGCTTTGTACAACAGCCCCTCACTGCGATTGCCGGTGTCTCGATTTCTCCCATCGAGGTTTCGGTCCTGGACGCCAGCGGTAACGTGGTTACCACGGACGATGCCCCGGTATTCCTTACCATCTTCACCGGACCGGCGGGCGCGAGCATTGGCGGAACGTTATTGGCCAAGGCGGTCAACGGTGTGGCGACTTTCAGCAATATCACTCTCAGCGATCCCGGGACCTACACGCTTGCGGCCAATTCAGCCGGTCTGACCGGCGTGGTTTCAAGGGCGTTCAACGCCGCTGTCGGATATGTAGACACCGCGGACATGAACGTCATCAGCGGCTGGGCGTTTGATCCGAATGATCCTACCGCGTCCGTCAATGTCGAAGTCGTCATTTCCGGCGGACCCACGCAAACTTTCGCCGCCAACGAGACACGGGTGGATTTGCAAGCCGTTCTCGGTTCATCCGACCATGCCTTCACCTATTCCACGCCGGTGCTCAGCGTCGGCGACCATACCGCTTCCATCTATGCCGTGGAAACAAACAACACCAAAGTGTTGCTCGGCACCGAAACCCTCGTCAGCCAGAACTCACTTTTTGACGAGCATTATTATCTCGCGAAATATCCCAACGTCGCCGCCGCGGTGGCAGCCGGCGAGATTGTTTCTGGCTACGATCACTACATCAAGTATGGGCAGTATGAAGGTTACAGCCCTTCGCCTTATTGGGATGAGGCCTGGTATCTGCAGAAGAATCCCGACGTCGCCGCCGCCGTCCAGGCGGGAAAAGTTAGTTCCGGTTTCATGCAATATTATCTCTACGGCCAGTATGAAAACCGTCCCGGTCTCCTTTATTTCAACACGAGCTATTACCTGTCGAATTACGGCAACGTTGCCGCCGCCGTGAAGGCCGGAACGATTACCTCGGCGTTTGAACATTTCGTGCTCTACGGCCAGTACGAGGGCTATAGTCCGATGTTGTATTTCTCATCATCGGTTTACGACGGCGACAATCAGGATATTCTTCCGTTTGTGACCGGCGAGATTTACTCATCCGATTTCGAGCAGTTCGTGGAAGCCGGCCAGTACGAGGGCCGCATCGCTTCCAACTTTTACAACGAACAGGTTTATCTCGCCGACAATTCTGACGTCGCCGCCGCAGTTCTCGCCGGCGAGTTCCCCGACGGGTTCCAGCACTGGCTGGAATATGGGCAGTATGAAGGCCGCACGGCAGTTTGAATGTACCGCTCCAGTTTTCTTCGCCCGGCCTTTACTAACGAAGTGAAAGATTGTGCGTCTCTCCAGATGAATTTTGTTGATCTTTGCAGGTGAGAATACAAATTCCGGCGCCCTGATCGCGGGAAACATTGTTTGCTTGCGTTATATTGAGATCACGTTGTTGTGATCGAACATTGAACGGTTGAACGCCGCCACCCGCATTCGTTCGCAAAAGGGTGCTGCAAAAATCGGGAGGGTTGTCGTGCTATTTGGAAAATCTCGTAGCCGTCGTGGGATTCAAAAACTTCAAAATTCATTTGCTTGTGTTCAGAAACGGATCATGACACGCGCCAGTTGCGATTTTGAAACGCTGGAATCCCGCGTGTTGCTGAGCAGCGGACAAATCTTTGTCGCTAACGTGGATAACGGCACGATCGGAGAATACACCACTTCCGGGGCGACCATAAACGCTTCGCTAATCTCTGGATTCAGCGAGTTGCGAGACATCGCCGTATCGGGTTCCAATCTCTTTGCGGTAGATGTCGGCCGCGGAACGGTTGGGGAATATACCACTTCCGGCGGGACTGTGAACGCCTCGCTGATCTCCGGTTTGCCAAATCCCGTGGGCATCGCAGTCTCCGGATCGGATCTGTTTATCACGAATTCAGACACGGGCACGATTAGCGAATACACCACCTCCGGCACAGCGTTAAACCGTACATTGGTTTCGGGGTTAAGCTTTCCAGAGGGCATTGCCATATCGGGATCGGACCTGTTTGTCTCGACCGGTTCCGGCACAATTGAGGAATTTTCCACTTCCGGGGTGACTTTGAATACCTCACTGATATCGGGTCCCGGCAGTCAAGTTGAGATTGCGGTGTCCGGATCGGACCTGTTTGTCACGAGTTGGTCCAATGGCACGATCAGCGAGTACAGCACATCGGGAGTTACCATAAGCGCTCCGCTGGTCTCGGGTTTGGGTGAAGCCGAAGGAATTGCGGCGTTGGGATCGAACCTATTTGTTGCAAACCTTACCAGCAATGCGATTGGTGAATACAGCACCTCCGGTGGTGTGGTTGACGCCTCGTTGGTGCCGGGATTGAGCGGACCGGAATGGATTTGTGCTGAATCCTCCCAGGTCGCGGGAGCAGCGGCGCAATTGGTCTTTCAACAGCAGCCCACCAATGTTCTCCCCGGCATCGCGGTGACCCGGGCCATCGAGGTAGCGGTGGAAGATTCCAATGGCAACGTGGTGACCACGGATGATTCAACGGTCACTCTTAATATCTTCACTGGTCCGATCGGCGCGCCCATTTCCGGAACTCTCTCCGTCGCCGCGATTAATGGCATGGCGACATTCAGTAATGTTACGCTGCCCACGCCCGGCGTCTATACGCTCTTCGCCAAAGATGGGCCCCTCGCGGATGCATTTTCCACAAGCTTCACCGTCTCCCCGCCGGGATATGTCGATACCGCCAATATGAACGTCATCAGCGGCTGGGCGTACGATCCCTACCATCCGAGTGCTTCCATTAACGTCGAAGTGGTCATTGTCGGCGGTCCGACGCAGATATTCTCGGCCGATCAGACCCGCTCTGATTTGCAATCGGTCATCGGCTCGACCAATCATGGCTTCACTTATTCCACGCCGGTGCTCAGCGTCGGCAGCCATACCGCTTATATCTATGCAATCGAACAAAGCGGCATCGGCTTGCTGATCGGCACCGAAACCCTTGTTAGCCAGAACTCGCTCTTCGACGAGCATTACTATCTGGAGACCTATCCCAACGTCGCAGCCGCCGTAGCGTCGGGGGTGATCGCGAGCGGTTACGATCATTACATTAAGTACGGGCAGTATGAAGGCTATAGCCCCTCGCCATACTGGGATGAAGCCTGGTACCTCCAGGAAAATCCCGACGTTGCCGCCGCCGTGAAATCAGGCGCGGTCAGCTCCGGCTTCATGCAATACTATCTGTACGGTCAGCACGAAGACCGGCCCGGTCTGCTCTATTTCAACACCAGCTATTATGTGACCAAATATCCCCAGGTCGTCGCCGCGGTGATTTCGGGGGCGGTCTCCTCGGCTTTCGAGCACTTCGTCCTGTACGGCCAATATGAAGGCTACAGTCCAATGCTGTATTTCTCATCTTCGGTTTACGATGCCGACAATCAGGACATTCTTCCGTATGTGACCGGTGAGATTTACTCATCCGATTTCGAGCAGTTTGTTGAAGCGGGCCAATACGAGGGCCGCATCGCTTCCAACTTTTACAACGAACAGGTTTATCTCGCCGACAATGCCGACGTTGCCGCGGCGGTGCTGGCCGGCAAGTTCCCCGATGGGTTCCAGCATTGGCTGGAATATGGGCAGTATGAAGGGCGAACGGCGGTGTAAAGTTCGCGGTTGCCGATCAAGGATTGACGAAACACTGACCTGGATTGACGGAAGAATCGATAACCCCCAGAGCCGCCAGCTGCGCTGCCAGATCCTTCCAGCGCTGCAAGGTCATGGTTCCCAGGCCCGCGGATTTTGTTTCGTCGGTTTCGATCAGGGGCTTCTGGGCCGCTGCGGCTTCTTGGAAAGTCTGCAAATCCATGTCCGGATTTAATCCGTGCATCGTGGCGTCGATCGGGTCCGGATGATCCAGATAATCCCGCCAGCCCTCCCGGCAGGCGGCCGCCATTGCTTTCACCTCTTCAGGATTACCTCGCCATAGGTCGCCCTTGCAGATCACCACGGTGGTGTAAGGATTGAATCCCTCATCGGCGATCAAAAACGTCCGCGGATCGCCGCCCTGATGTTTCGCCAGAATCGGCTCGCTGGTTACGAAACACTGCTGCGAAAAATCCTTTTTCGCAAGGAATTCAGCGATGCCGCCGGAGTAATTGGCGATTTGAACCTTCACCGGGGAAAACTTGTTTTCCAGGAAATGCAGCCACGAATTATCTTCCGCCAGCAGCACGCCCGGCTGGCCGAACACATCTTTGATGTTTTTGAATCCGCGCGACTGATGCACCATGATTCCCTGCGGGAAAGTCTGGTAGACCGTAAAGATCGCGATCACATCCGCGTTTTGCTTGCGTGCGATGAGCACCTGGTCGGCGGTGGATGTTGCGAAATCCGTTTTTCCCGTGGCGACCAGTTGCCAGGTATCCGCCCCCTCACCGGCGGGGGTGATGGTGACGTTCAAGCCATGGCGTGAAAAAGCTCCATCCTGATTTGCCGCATAAAACCCGCCGAACTCCGGCTCGGGTTTCCAATCCAGCGTGAGTTGGAAGGCGCCGCCAGGCGAAGCCGGTCCGGAAGCATCGGGAGGTTTCTTGTTGCATCCGCCAATCAGCGCCGCCGAGCAACACCACAAAATCGCGATTTGCCTGAGCATCAATAATCCTGTTCCGAAGCATGCCACCGACCAAGCAGCAGTTTAGCCGCGAGATTGATCGCGGCAAACATCGCCAGCCCCAGCAGCGACGCGATCAAAACCGCCGCGAAGACTTCATCGGTGTGTCCTTGCTTCTTGGCCGAGACGATGCGAACCCCCAGCCCTTCGCCCGGCCCAAATAGCCCGACCAGGAATTCCCCCACGACCGTTCCGATGACCGCCAATCCCGCCGCCACCCGCAGACCGGTAAAAATGCTGGGCAGCGCCGATGGAAGTTTCAGCTTCCACAATCGCGCCCAAGGCTTCGCACCGTACAAGCGAAACAAATCCTCCAGAGCCGGATCGGTGGAAAGCAGCCCGCTCAGCGTATTGGCAATGACCGGAAACACCGAAACGATAAACGCGCACAGCGTCACCGCAGTAAGTCCCGGCCCGCACCAGATCATCAATAGCGGCGCGATGGCGACGATGGGCACAGTCTGAAAGAAAACGGTGTACGGATAAAACGCTCGGCGAATCAGCGGCGATGCCGACAGCGCCACGCCCGCGGCGATTCCGCCGAGCGCGCTGCAAAAAAAACCAATCAGCGCCGCCTGCGCCGTCGTCCACAAAGAGGCAAGAAGATCGTCCCGTCGGTCGATCGCAATTTGCGCCACCGCACCCGGCGCGGGCAGTAAGAAGGGCTTGTTCAGGATCCCCGCCCAGACATGCAGCGCGACGATTGCCGCGATCAGAACTGCCGCGGGCGGCCACAGCGACGCAAAAAGTCTTCGGGCTGGTTTCATGCGCCTCCCTGTTCCAGCGCTTCATAGATCCCGCGAGTGATCTCCCCAAACCGCGGCGATGATCGCACCGCCGCCACGCGATTTTCCGGAAGATCGACCGGCAGATCGGCCACGACGCGAGCAGGGCGGCGCGACAGCACCACCGCGCGATTGGCCAGAAAGGTCGCCTCGCTCGTGGAATGGGTGACAAAGATCACCGTCATCCGGTGGCGCTGCCATAGCAGGCGCAATTGTTCATCCAGCTTTTGCCGGTTGATTTCATCGAGGGCCGCGAACGGCTCGTCGAGCAGCAGAAAATCCGGCCGGGTTACCAGCGCCCGCGCCAGTGAAACCCGCATCTTCATTCCGCCCGAAAGTTGCGCGGGATAACGCTCGAAGGCATCCGCCAGTCCCACCTGCTCCAGCGCCTCCCTGGCCGCCGCGATACGTTCATTGCGTCCCGTCCCCATCAGTTCCAGTGGCAGCGCGGTATTCCGCAGCACATTTCGCCAGGGGAGCAAATGCGCATCCTGAAACACATACGCGATTTTTCCAGTGCCTATTTCGATCTTTCCCGAGCTGGGCCTATCCAGTCCCGCGATGATCCGTAATAGAGTCGATTTTCCGCAGCCGGAAGGACCGAGGATAGCGACAAAGCCGCCGGTTTGAATCTCCAGCGACAGGTTTTCGATCGCGACGACGCCGTTATCGAAAACCTTGTGAAGAGCCGCGATTCGCATTGCCTGGATAATGATAGCGGAAAGATTCCGTGCAGAGAAAAATGCAACGCCAAGGCGCCTCGGCGTTGCATTTGCCTTTGCATTCGAGAAAAAAAAAGCGTCCGCGCTCCAGTCATTTGAAGAACTCCATATTGGCCCTATACTGATTCGGAATTCATTGTTTGCGGAGAATCCATGCAGAACATCATCACCGGCAAAGCCTACGTCCTTGGCGACAATGTCGATACGGACCAGATTATCCCGGCGGTCTATCTTTCCTATGATCCGTCCAATCCGGAGGAACGGAAATATTTCGGCATGTATGCCATGAGCAGCGTGCCCGACGGGCAGGCGGGACTGCCCGATGGCCATATCCGCTTCGTCCGGGCCAATGAATATAAAAGTGATTATCAGATCGTCGTCGGCGGGAAAAATTTCGGCAGCGGTTCCAGCCGTGAACATGCGCCTTTGGCTTTGGCCGAG
>Ga0182015_10005693_pt1 | contig 12830 bp, 11 predicted proteins | sample 712P3MmetaG_FD_120478 | JGI IMG/M metagenome (GOLD analysis project Ga0182015, IMG submission 120478) | Permafrost microbial communities from Stordalen Mire, Sweden - 712P3M metaG | ecosystem: Environmental > Terrestrial > Soil > Wetlands > Permafrost | place: Sweden: Stordalen | collected...
GGCACGACGCTGATGCAGATCATCGTCGACAATGCGTCGGGTGAGCTGATGCCGGGCGACTACGCGAGCATTCATCTGCAAATTGCGGGAGTCCCGAACGTGCTCAGCGTGCCCTCGAGCGCGCTGATCTTCAACGCCAAGGGACTTTCCATCGCCACCGTGGGCGCCGACGATCGCGTGCTCATCAAGACGGTATCGATCAACCGCGACCTGGGCGCGGTGGTCGAACTCGCCTCCGGGCTCGCGCCGAACGACCGTGTGATCCAAAATCCGCCCGATGGAATCGATACCGGCGCCCCGGTGCATTTGGCCGCCGCGCCGTCGAGCGCTCCGGCCGCCGGTACGGCGAAAGCCCGACATGCAACGAGTTGACGCCGCACGCTGGTTCGGCGCTGCGCTGACGCTGCTGCTCGGTGCGTGTTCGTTCGCGCCACCGTTGAAGACCCCGAGCATTCCCACTGCCGATGCCTACAAGGAGAGCGGCCCCTGGACCCAAGCCAAGCCGGCCGATCGCCTGCCGCGCGATGGCTGGTGGAAGCTCTATGACAACCTCGAGCTCGACGGACTGCAGGATAGACTCATCCAGGGGAATCCAACGCTTGCCGCCGCGCTCGCCAATTATGCGCAGGCGCGGGCGGTGACCGATCAGGCACGGGCGGGCCTCTTTCCCACACTGGGTCTCAACGCCGGTGTGGCGCGCGCGCGTGAATCAGTCAATGCGCCGCTGATCGGGCCCACCACGCCGCGCTATTACGATGACAACACGCTCGGCGGCACCGTGAGCTACGAACTCGACCTATGGGGACAGATCCGCAACGAGGTCGCCGCGGGCGAGGCGAACGCGGCCGCGTCCGCCGCGGATCTCGAGAATGCGCGCCTGTCGTTGATCGCCCAGCTGGTCGAAGATTACATTCAATTGCGCAGTCTCGACCGCGACGGCGACATTCTCGATCAGACAGTCAAGGCCTATACTCGCGCGCTCGGCCTGACCGAGCAGCGCCACAATGCCGGCATCGCACCGGGCCTGGACGTTTCCCAGGCGCAGACCCAGCTCGATGCCGCACGTTCCCAGGCGGCGCAGACGCTCGCTCAGCGCGCGCTGATGGAACACGCGATCGCCGCGCTGCTCGGCGTATCCGCCTCGACGTTCTCCATCGAACCGAAGATCGTCGACATCGCTCTGCCGGAGATTCCCAGCGGGGTTCCCACCACCTTGCTGCAGCGCCGTCCGGATATCGCCGCCGCGCAGCGGCGAATGATGGCGGCTAACGCCAATATCGGCGTGGCGCGTGCGGCGTACTTTCCCACGCTTACACTCGGTGCCCAGGGTGGCTTCCAGAGCACCGCTTTCTCCAACTGGCTGAGCGCGCCGAGCTCGTTTTGGGCGATCGGGCCGAATGCATTGCTCACTGTATTCGACGGCGGCCTGCGCCGGGCACAGGTTGCCCAGGCGCGGGCCGAGTTCGATGCGTCGGCGGCGAATTACCGCAGCACCGTCGTCAGCGCATTTCAGCAGGTGGAAGATGATCTCGCCACACTCAATCACTACCACGACGCTGCTGCCGAGGAAAAAGCCGCCGTCGACGCCGCGCAGCGCACGTTGAATTTCGCGATGGTGCTCTACCGGCAGGGCGCGACCGACTATCTCACCGTCGTCACTTCGCAGACGGCAGTCCTTCAGACGCAGCTGCAGTCGCTCAGTCTCGATACGCAGCAGCTGAACGCAAGCGTCGACCTGATCCGTGCGCTCGGCGGCGGATGGGAGGACTCCACGAGCCCCAAGACGCTGTCATCCTCGGCACGGCCCAACGCTCAATAGACAATCTGGACCGGCACGCTGAATATGTAGCCCGCGCCACGCTCCGTCACGATGAACTGGGGCTGCGAGGGATCTCGCTCGATCTTCCGCCGCAGCCGCAGCACCTGAATGTCGATCGCACGATCATAAACCTCATTGTCGTGCACACGGCTCGCCTCCAGAAGCTGATCGCGAGTGAGAATTCTTTCCGGTGCGGCGAGCAACGCCGCCAGCAAATTGAACTCACCATTCGTCAAGGCGATCTCGTCGCCGTTGCTGTGCTTGAGGCGCCGGGTACGGAGGTTGAGCTCGAACCCGGCGAACCGGTAAGCGCGAATCTCCCGCTCGCGTGTCGGCTCCGTCGCTGCGCTCTTCACCCGTCTGAGCACGGTTCGAATCCGCGCCAGGAGCTCCCGCGGACTGAAGGGCTTGGTGAGATAGTCATCCGCGCCGAGTTCCAATCCCATGACCCGGTCTGCTTCGTCGCGTACCCCGGTGAGCATGACGATCGGGATCGCCGACTCGTCGCGCAGCGACCGGGCTATGGCCATTCCGTCCTCGCCGGCGAGGCGCAGATCGAGGACCACGAGATCGATCGCTTCGTCGTTCAAGATCTTCGACATCTGCGTGCCGTTCGATGCGGCACTCACGCGGAGCCCGTTTTCCGCGAGGTACTCCTCCAATAACGCGCGGATCTGCGGGTCATCGTCTATGACCAGGATGTGCGATTGGATGTTCTCCGCCACGGTTGTCCCCTTAAGAGTCGACGGAACGGATTTCCAGAACCCGCGCCAGGGAATCCGCAAGATCATGGCGGCGCACGGGTTTGCGCAGCACCTCGTTCACACCGATATCGGCTGCTTGATCCCTGAGCTTTCCGCCGTCGTAGCCGGTCATCAAAATGATGGGTATCGCCGGTCGGACTCTTCGGAGCTCCTGTGCGAACTGGGTGCCGGTGAGTTCCGGCATCGCCTCGTCGGTGAGCACGGCGTCGAAGCGGTTTGGTTTGGCGCGAAAGGCATCGAGCGCGGCACAGCTGGAGTCGAAACCCACCGGCTCGTAGCCCATGTTCGCGATGGTCTCTTCGGCCAGATCGACCAGAGGACGCTCGTCATCGACGATCATGATGATCTCGCCGTTGCCGCGGGTCAGCGCTCGATCGGCCTCGGCCGCCCGTGGGGCGACTTCGCCGGCGACCGGGAGCCAGATATCGAACCTCGTTCCATCGCTGGACGATGTAGCAACGTCGATCGCTCCTCCCAGATCAGTCACGATGCCGTGCACGAGGGACAGCCCGAGACCGGTGCCCTCACCGATCTCCTTCGTCGTGAAGAACGGATCGAACACCCGATCGAGGACCGCAGACGGGATGCCGCCGCCGGTGTCGCCGATGCTCAAACATACATACGAGCCGGGGGCGAGCGACCCCCGCGAGAGCACCCGCAACTCGAGCAACCGAGCGCGTTCCAGACGGACAGTGAGCACTCCAGTGTCCCCCATGGCATGGATTGAATTGGTGCACAGATTCATGACCACCTGGTGCAGATAAGTCGCATCTCCCATGACCGCCGCATCACCGACATCCAGCCTTTTGTCGAGTCGTATCCCCGGCGGGAGCGACGCCTCGAGCAGCTCGAGGGTCTCCAGGACGACGGATTGTACATTCACCGGCTCGCGGTCGCCGAGGCCGCTGCGGCTGAATCCAAGGATACGCTCGACCAAAAGCTTTGCGCGCTCGGTTGCGTGCATGACATTGTCGAGATAGCGTCGCAACGCACTTTTTTCATCGGACTCGAGCAGGGCCAGTTCCCCATATCCGAGGATTGCCCCGAGGATGTTATTGAAATCGTGGGCGATCCCTCCGGCCAATGTGCCGATCGCCTCCATCTTCTGAGATTGCCTGAGTTGCGCCTCGAGCTGTTCCTTATCGATTTGCGCCTGCTTTTGCGCCGTTATATCCATCGCGGATCCGACGAATCTCTTAGGTTGGCCCGCCGAGTCCCGCAGGCACCGGCCGCGCGCGAGGAGCCAGTACCAGCGGCCATCCGCATGGCGGACGCGATACTCGCACTCGAAGTGCGATGTCCTTCCTTCGAGATGGTCGCCGAATTTCACCTCGAATTGCGCGGCATCGTCGGGGTGCATGATAATCTTGGTCACCCAGGTTGCGCGAGAGTCGATATCGCAGTCGGGACTCTGGCCGCCCAACATCTTCATCTTCGGCGAGAGGAATAGGCGATCGGAGGGGATGTCCCAGTCCCAATGGCCTTCATTGGCGCCTTCCATGGCGAGGGCATAGCGTTGCTCGCTTTCCCGAAGCGCCTTCTCCCCGGCGGCGACCCGCCGTATCTGGCGCAGCAATGCTGCAATGGTCAACGCACCGATCATCGCAATGACCAGCGTGCGAAGACCGACCCGGATCGTCTCCGTGCGCCACGGCTTGAGCGCCGCCGCCACCTCGCGTGTGACCGCCACCTTGAGATGGGTGGCCCTCACCGGCGCAACTGCGATGAAGTCCATCGTGCCGTCGATGGGATTGGCGAGCGGGGCCCCCGGTGTCGTCCTCGCCAGCGCAAGGACGGGAAAAACCGTTCCAACCAAGGTAGGGGTCGGCGGATTGCGTACCAGCAAGGTGCCATCGTCGCGGAGCAGCTGGATTGCGCCGGCCATTCCCAAGTCCGCTGCTCGATAGAATTGATTCAGGTCCCTCAGATCGACGGTGGCGGTGACGATGCCCGCAAAGTTTCCATGCTCATCTTCGAGGCGTCGCGACAGCACGACGGCAGGGCGGCCTTCCGAACGGGTCACCAACGGCTCACTCATGAACAGCCCGGCGTCGGCGTTGTCCCGTTGAGCAATGAAGTAGGAGCGGTCCGAGATATTGAGGTTTGGCGTGGATAATGCGCGCGAGCGGTAAAGCTGATTGCCGCGAGCATCGATGATCGCAACGTTACGCACCTGCTGCAGACCCGCGGTGCGGATCGCGAGTGCGGCGTCTACACGCTCCGGGGATAAGTCGTGGCTGTCACTTCGATACCATCGGGCGGTATCCAGCAACAACAGGTCGACGGCTTGAAGGGTCCAAGCGGTCTGCTCGGCAAGCGCGTTCGCCTCATTGCCGATCTCCCGCTCGGCAGCGGTGATGGAATAGCTATACGAACGCCACGCGTCGTACGCGGAAGATCCGGAGAAAGCCAGGATGACCAGCACCCCGAGCACGACGATGCCGAGCCGCAAGCGATTGAATCGTATCGACGCATCGGGGCCACCAGCACTGGCTTCTGGTGAGGGTTTTGGCGAGAGGAGGCGGTACATGCATTATTCCGGCCTGCCTATCATACCGTGCACGGCCTCGAGCAGATGCTTTCGGACGAGCGGCTTGGCGATCACCTGCTGAACGCCCAGGCTCTGGGCGGCCGCCCCGGCGGCCGACAAGCCGGATCGAAACTGCCCCGAAATTGCGATCACGGGCGCTCCCGGATGCGCCGCCTGTACGTTACGTACACATTGCGCGCCGCCATGTTTGGGCATGGATATATTGACGATCACGAGGTCGGTGCGGCCCTGCGGATCGGATTCGCACCGTGATCCTAACCGGACGCGATATCCAGCTTCAGCGAGCCACTGCTTGAGCAAGGCACGCGTGAAGTAATCGTCCTCGTATATCACGATGTCCAAGGGTGTTCGATCTCGCAACACGAATGCCTCGTCGGCGAGGCGTGATGGCGAGTTTCGCCCTCGAACCAGCCGCAATCATGTCAACGCGGCGCACGCACATTTCAGTTGAAACATCCCGCGCAACCCGGAAGCGCGGTTTTGCTGCAATGCGTTAAAACTCCTTCCATTCACTGTCGGTGCCATTGGCCTGCAAGGCCTTTGCCTGGCGGGTGCGGGAAGCCGCTTTGCTCTCGCTGGAGGACCAAGGCCGGTCCGTGGCACGCCGCTCGCGGTTCGCCTGAACGCCGGCCGCGACGCCGGAGGTTTGACGATGTGTCTCGGCCGCCGCCGCCATCGCGGCGGCCGCATGGCTCGCAGCCTCTTCCGTGACCTGATAGGGGGCCATCATCTGATGCAGCGCCTTCGCTTGACCTGCCATGGAATGGCTTGCGGCGGAAGCCTGCTCCACCAGCGCCGCGTTCTGCTGCGTCATCGCATCGAGCTGCATGACGGCCTTGTTGACTTGCTCGATGCCTGCCGACTGCTCCTGGCTCGCACCGGCGATCTCACCGATGATATCGCTGACCTTCTTGACGGACGTGACGATGAGCTCGAGCGTCTGGCCGGATTGGGTCACCAGCAATGAGCCTTCCTCGACTCTCTTGACGCTGTCCCGGATCAGACCCTTGATCTCCTTGGCTGCCGTTGCGCTGCGGCCGGCAAGGCTGCGCACCTCGCTCGCCACCACGGCGAACCCGCGGCCCTGCTCGCCGGCGCGAGCCGCTTCCACCGCGGCATTGAGCGCAAGCAGATTGGTCTGAAAAGCGATCTCGTCGATGACGCCGATGATGTCGACGATCTTCTTCGATGCGTCGTTGATCTCCGTCATGGCGCGGATCGCATGGTTGACCACACTTCCCCCCTTGTCCGCCTGTTCGCGTGCTGCGGTTGCGAGCTGACTAGCCTTGCTCGCGTTGTCCGCGTTCTGCCGAACCGTGGAGGTCATCTCCTCCATGGAAGACGCGGTCTCCTCGAGGCTCGAGGCCTGCTCCTCGGTCCTCTGGCTGAGATCGATATTCCCTTGCGAGATCTCGTCCGCGCCGCGCGAGACTTCGTTCGCCGCCGCCTTGACCCGGCTCACCACCTCGCTCATGTTGTCGGTGAGCTGATTGATGCCGCGGCCGATCTCGGCGAAGACTCCGGCTTTACCCGAAAGGTTCATACGCTGGGTGAGGTCGCCTGCCGCCGCCGCGGCGACCAGTTCCTCGATCTCCGCCTCGACTGCGAGCTCGACGGTTCGATCCGTCCATTCGACCACGGTGCCGAGGCGCTTGCCGTGCCCGTCCAGCATGGGATTGGCGACGATGCGCATGGTCCGCCCGCCCATCCGGGTCTCCGTGCTGAAGGTCTTCGTCAGCGCGCCGAGCATGGAGCGTTGGTGAGCAGGATTCTTGTGGAACATGTCGATGTTGGCGCCGATCATCCGGCTCGAATCAAAACCCGGCAGCTCCTTGCGCAGATCCGGCTGCGCGTCATCCATCAGCCGGCGGATCGCCGTATTCGCGTAAATGATGTCGAAATTCATGTCGGCGACCATGACATTGGAGCTGAGATTGTCGAGCGCGCCCTTGAAGGCAGCGTTCATCTCGTCCTGGCGCCTTTGAGCGGTGATGTCGGTGGCGAATTCGACGACCTTGAAAGGCTTGTCCTCCATGTCGAGAATGGGATTGTAAGTCGCCTGTATCCATACCTCGCGGCCGTCCTTGCCAATGCGGTGGTACACGCCCGCATCGTAATCCCCGCGCGCGAACTTGTCCCAGAGGGCGCGATACTCAGGGCTTGCGCGAGCCACGGTATCGACGAACATGCTGTGATGCTTTCCGAGTACCTCCTCGAGCGTGTAGCCCATGGTCTTGAGGAAATTCTCGTTGGCCGACAGGATCGTGCCGTCGAGCTTGTACTCGGTGATCGCCTGCGCCTTGCCGACGGCTTTGAGCTGAGTTTCGTAATCGGTCGATTGGCGGATGGTTTCCGTGATGTCGGCGGCATACGCGACCACCTTCACGGGCTTGCCTTTGACGTCCATGATCGGGTTGTAGCTTGCCCGCATCCAAACCACGCGGCCGGCGCTGCTGAGGAATTTCTTTCGCCCGGAATCGAATTCGCCGCGTGCGAGCTTCGCCCAGAATTCGGCGTAGTCCGCGCTGGCGCTGTAGCCGGGTTGTACCAGCATCCGGTGGTGTTTGCCGGCTATGTCCTCGAGCGAGTAGCCGAGAATCTTCAGGAAATTGGCATTGGCGTGGAGGATGGTGCCGTCGAGCTTGAGCTCGATTACCGCCTGGGAGCGATTGATCGCCGCCAGCTGTCCGACCATATCCAACCGCGAGAGGCTGCGTGGGCCGCCGGATCGGCCGCGGGGTTTAGTTCTCGTCGCCATGAGGGATGGTCCTTCGGAAATTAGATCTGAATGCGAGATTGCGGGGGTACTCGAGACCGCTTAGCGGCCATCCGGACCTCAACTGGAGTGAACTGTGTCTCACTTGCGGATCCTGCTGAAAAGCCCGTTAGGCTTCGCGATGGTCGAACAGCTCGACATCATCGCCGCCACGCTCCTTACCGAGCCGTTCGATGTATCTGGTTTCCTCGGACGCGATTGCCGGTGCGCTGAGCGCCTGCAAATGCTTGAGCATCACCCGTCCGGTCGCGGGGTAGTAATCCACGTGGCGTGGACATGTATCCCCCACGTCCTCGGCCAGGATGGTGAAGCGCTCTAACTCGAGAAACTCGCGTGCGAATTGGATATTTTTCGCGCCGACATCGCTCATGGAACTCAAAATGCGCGCGCCACCGAACAACTTGACCTCGAGCCTCTCGCGCACCGCGCCCAATTTCATCAATTCGTTGATCAGGCTCTCCATGGCATAGGACCCGTATCGTGTCGCCAGACCGCCGGGACCCTGCAGCCACGGACTTGCGCCTGTAGATCGGTCCTCCGGCAGCATGAAATGGTTCATTCCTCCAACACCCAGATCCGGGTCGCGCATGCAGACGGAAATACAAGAGCCGAGAACTGTCGTGACCACTTCGTCATGGTGAGTGACGAAATATTCGCCGGGCAGTATTTTGGCGGTCCAAATGCCGTTCCGGGGGTTCCAAAATCGACGAATGTGCTCGAACCCCTCGAGCACGGGAGGCTGCGCGGAACGCTCGGCAAAGTGGGAGGACGCCTTCACGGATTCACGCACGCCGGTAGACGGTCTTACCGATCAGTTCGTAATCGGTGGAGACCTTGAACAGCGTTTCGGAGTGGCCCAGGAACAAGAGATCTTCCCGCCGTTGAAGCTGTGCCATGCGGGCGAACAATTGCCGTTGTGTGTGCTTGTCGAAATAGATGACCACGTTTCGGCAGACGATCGCATCGAACGGTCCGCTCATCGGCCAATCGTGCATCAGATTCAGCTGTTTGAAGGTCACCAATCGGGCGACCTCCGGCTTGATGGAGAAAAGCCGCTGTTCGCCGGGGGCGTTCTCGAAGAACCGGGCGAGCCTTTCCGAAGTGAGGCCTTTGACCCGGTCCTGCGAGTAACTCCCTTGCTTGGCAAGCGCCAGCATTCGCGAGTCGATGTCGGTGGCCAGAATTTTCACGTCCCAGCCTCTTCGATCCGGAATTGTCTCGCAGACCGTCATCGCGATCGAATATGCCTCCTCTCCCGAGGAGCAGCCGGCCGACCAAATTCTGATCCGGCGCGCGGCTTTCGGGCCTGCGAGTCGCGGAGCCAATACATGACTGCGTAAATAGTCGAAATGATGGCCCTCGCGGAAGAACGCAGTCAGGTTCGTGGTCATCGCGTTGCAGAATTCCGCGAGTTCCGATGAGTCGCCGGACTCCAAAAGCTCGCAATATTGGGCGAAGGTGCGCAAACCCAGGGATCTTAAGCGGCGCGATATCCGGCTATACACCATGTCTTCCTTGGAATCCGCCAGATCGATGCCCGCAAGCTTCTTTACCAAGTCTCGCAAAACGAGAAAATCTGCGCGACTGAACTCGAATTCGCGAGTCCTCGGGCTCTGGATGCCGATCATCGGTGGAACCTCATGAGCCGGTGCGTTTCGCCAGCGCGCCACTCAGTCCCAGCAATCGCAAGGCCTCCGTCAACGCCGTCGCTTCGCTCATAAAATGGACATCGATGCCAAGGCGGGTGGCCTCGCGGTAGTAGGCGATCAGCAACTGAACGCCGGCGGTATCGATGTCGACCAATCGGCTGAGATCGATCCGGATGGGGGCCGGTCCTTTCAAGGTCCGTTCAAGCAAGCGATGGCCGGCTTCCACATCTTGAATTCGCAGACTGGTGCCGAGCTCGAGCGCAGCGTCGAGCGGTGCCATCGAATGCGCTTCGGGGCGTGGGTCCTGGCTCATGATCTATCCGGTGGCCGCATTGACCAAGAGGTCGATATGGAGAAGTATGATCATGCGGTCCTTGAGGGTGGCGATGCCCTTGATAAATGCCTGGTCGACGGCGCCTCCCGCCAGGGGCGGCGCCGATTGGATTTGCTCCAGTGCGATGTCGTGAACCTCGTTTACCGCATCGACGACGACTCCGACGGTCCGTTCACCCCGCTCGTTGGGGACACGCAGCACGACGACGACGGTCGTCGCTTCATATGCCGCCCGATCGACGCCGAAGCGCATGCGCAAATCGAGCACCGGCACGATGGCGCCGCGCAGGTTCAGGACGCCCAAAAGGTATTTGGGTGTGTGAGGCACCCGTGTCACGCTATCCCACACCCTGATCTCCTGGACACGCGTGATATCGGCCCCGTATTCCTCGCGGCCCACCATGAAGCTCACGTAGCGGCGCACATTCGCTCCGGTCACGCGGCCATCTGAGGCGGCTTCTTGCTGAGAAACAGGCCGATTAGGCCAGGCACATCGAGAATGAGTGCCACCGTTCCATCGCCGTGTATGGTCGCGCCGGCAAGGCCGGGAACTTGCTTGAAATTGGTATCCAAACTCTTGATGACCACTTGTTGCTGCGCCAGCAGCTCGTCCACGAGAATCGCCACTCGCTTGCCGTCGGACTCCACCACGACCAGCAATCCATCACTGATCTCCCTGATGTCGGTCTCGATGGCGAAAAGCTCATGCAGCCGGATGACGGGCAGGTAGCTGTCCCGGTGTTTGTAGACTTCGGAGCCTCCATTGATGGAATGTATCTGCTTGCCTCTCGGCTGCACGGTCTCGACGATCGAGACCAGCGAAATGACGTAGATTTCCTTCCCCACCCGCAGGATCTGCCCCTCGAGAATGGCGAGAGTCAGCGGCAGCCGGATGCGGACCGTGCTGCCGCGGCCGGCCTGGCTGCTTATCTGGACGTGGCCGCCCAGGTCATTGATGTTTCGGCCGACGACATCCATCCCGACGCCCCGGCCGGAAACGTCACTGACGGCCTCAGCGGTCGAAAATCCGGCGACGAATATCAGGTTGTGGATTTGTTCATCGGTCAGAGTCGCTTGTGGATCCACCAGGCCGCGCTCGTGCGCCTTGGCGAGAATTCTCGCGGTTTGTAGCCCCGCCCCATCGTCCTTGACTTCGATGATGACGGAGCCCCCTTCGTGAAACGCGTTGAGCTCGAGTACGCCGGTCTCGCTCTTGCCGGCCGCCGCACGGGTCTCCGGCGTTTCGAGTCCATGGTCCAGGGAATTGCGCACCAGATGCACCAGCGGATCGCCGATTTTCTCCAATACGATCTTGTCGATCTCGGTGTTCTCCCCGCTCAACCGAAGCTCCACTTTCTTGCCGAGCTTTCTGGAGAGTTCGTGTACCAGACGAGGAAAACGATTGAAGGAGAAGCTGACGGGCAGCATGCGGATCTTCAGCACGCTCTCCTGCAGTTCCCGGGTGTTTCGCGAGAGTTGCGCCAAACCCCGCCTGAGCGACTCCAAGTTGGAGGTATCGCAATGGTCCGAAAAGCGGCTCAGCATCGACTGCGTGATGACCAGCTCGCCGACCAAATTGATGAGCGCATCGACCTTCTCCGTCGCAACACGGATGGACCCTGCATCGACGGAGGCTCTTGCCGGAGGAGCGGCTGCCAAAGGCATCTGCGGATGGGGTACGGCGGGAGCGCTCAACATGGCGGTTGGGGTTTCGATGTCGCATGGAGCGCTGCGGATGGGCTCATAGAGGATGGCCGAGTTTGCATCCACCCAATCGAATACCTCGGCCAGCTGAGCCCGTCGGACGCCTGCGCGCAGCGTCAATGTCCACGCGAGGTAGCATTGTGTCGGATCCATCGCGCCGAACGCAGGCAAAGCGTCCGCCGTGGCCTGCACGATGAGCTCCCCGAATGCCGCCAGCTCCCTGAAGAGCCGCAGCGGATCGTTGCAGGTGAGGAAGAGACTGGGATGGGGCCTGAACTCGATGCGCCAGCCTGCCACGCCGGCCTCATCGATCGCCGGCAAGGCACGGCTTCCTGCCACGGGGGAGGGCGCAATCGCGGAAGTGCCCTGCGGCTCGCCATATGAGGCCGTATCGCCCAGAAGCTCGGATAGCTTCCGCGTCAGCGCATCGGCGTTGACAGAGACTATCGGCTTCTTGGACTGCGCGAGATCGATCAATTCCCGCATCACATCGGCAGCCTGCAGGAGCAGTTGGATGGCTTCGGAAGTCGTGGGCATGCTGCCGTCGCGCATCCGATCGAGCAAGGTTTCGACGTTGTGCGTGAACCCGGAGAGTTCTGCGATCCCAAACGTTGCGGCGCCGCCTTTGATGGAATGAGCAGCGCGAAATATGCCGTTGATCGCCTCGCGATCGGCCGTTGCCTCGAGGGCGAGCAGGCCGGACTCCATGGCGTCGAGCCCCTCGGCGCTTTCTTGAAAGAAAATGCTGAGAATCTCCTCCATTTTGAGGTCGATGGGCATGACTACAGGACCTTCGCGATCGTCGCCAACAGCTTTTCCGGATCGAAAGGCTTGAGCAGCCAGCCGGTGGCACCCGCCTGTTTGCCGGCCATCTTTTTGTCTCGGCCAGCCTCGGTCGTCAGCACCAGCATCGGGACGAACTTGTAGGACTCGATCTGGCGCAGTTCGCGGACCAAGGTGATGCCGTCCATTCTCGGCATGTTGACGTCAGTCAATACCAGATCGGCCGAATTGCCTCGCGCATAAGCAAGTGCCTCGAGACCGTCGATCGCCTCGATGACGCCATATCCCGCGTGTTTCAGCGTGAAGCTCACCATCTGCCGTATGGACGCGCAATCATCGACCGCAAGGATGGTGCACGCCATAATTCCCTCCGCTTACGCTATCGAATCTTTAGCGGCATGGGCTGTTCGGGCTTGAGCCGCTCCATGGTCGGATGTGGCAAGACGATAGA
>Ga0182015_10005694_pt1 | contig 12828 bp, 11 predicted proteins | sample 712P3MmetaG_FD_120478 | JGI IMG/M metagenome (GOLD analysis project Ga0182015, IMG submission 120478) | Permafrost microbial communities from Stordalen Mire, Sweden - 712P3M metaG | ecosystem: Environmental > Terrestrial > Soil > Wetlands > Permafrost | place: Sweden: Stordalen | collected...
GACCCTCCAGAACCCGAGCACCCAGGCCGTGATCGCCTCCAACAACGGCTGGGGCGGGAATCCGCAGATCTCGACGACGGCGGCTGCCGTCCACGCCTTCACGTGGGGCGACCCCGCGAGCCATGACTCCGCGCTCCTCATCACGCTTCCCCCCGGCGCCTACACGGCGGCCGCGACCGGTGCGAGCGGGGACACGGGCGTGGCGATCGTCGAGGTCTACGAGGTGCCGTAGCCCTACCTGTTATTGTCCCAGACGGGCGCAAACTTGGACCTCCCGTCGCCCATCCGGGTGACGGGGCCGGTGACGAGGACGCGGTAGTCGCTGTAGGGGATCGTGGACAGGCCGCCTGTCGGCCGAAGCTTTCCCTTCCATGACCTTCCCGGATGGCCCCAGAGGCCCTCCGCGTAGACCGGCTGGCCCTGCGCGATGTCGACCAGGACCATTCCGTAGCGCTGGAGTGCGACGCAGACGATCCGCTCCTCGGGCGTCAGCGGAAACCGCGACAGGTCGAGCGCAGGATCGAGCTGGATCACGCTCCCCTCGGGGATCCCTCCCTCGACGAAACCGTCCGTCCACGCGGCCGGGAACACGAATTCCTTGTAGGCGCAGAAGCGGGAGGCTGCCGCGACCTTGTGGCGGATCTCACCGGCCATCACCTCGTCGTACATGATGAGCCCGGCGACCGCCGGGACCCCCGCGGCCCGGCTGGGCCCGTGGAAGTGGACGCTTTCCCCGTCAACGACCCCGATTGCCTCGGTCGTGAAGACCCCCGGGCCGTCGGAGGGATAGATCATGCCCGTTGCGGACTTCCAGGTCCCGTCGGGGTTTCTGGAGAGGGCCCACATGTCCCACACGAGCTTCCTGTCCCAGTCGACTACGGCCATGTGCGAGTCCGTCTGCGGGTCGGGAGAGGCCGTGTTCGGGATCGGCACGAGGTTGAAGTCCTTCCCGTGCCCGAAATACCGGCGGTTCGTGTGCCACCGCGCCTGTTCCCCGGGCGTGAGGCCGACGAGGCCCACCTTAACCAGCGGCGTGTCCCTGTTCACCTCGTAGACCGGGATCGTCCACTGCTCGCAGTTGATGAGGAAGTTCTCCCCGCTCTTCTCCGTTTCAAGGAGCTTGATCCAGCGATCCGTCCTCGGGTCGACCCTTGGGTCCGAGGAAATGGGCTGATTCCAGAAGCTGTCGTCGGCGAAGAAGCGGTGGGGCGGCGTCGCTCCTGCCTCCGCCGCGCGTCCCTGCGCAGTGGCCCCGGCGATTCCGAGGAAGGCCACGAGAAGGGAGATGACGGGTTTCGGGAGTGGTCTCGGGGGCATGAGTTAACGATGAGCCAAGAAGACGGGGTTAGGCGAAAGATCGTGTTGGTGCGTCCCCTTGTTGGCGAGGGACGATTGCCCTATCGACCCGTGCCCGAAGGGGCAGCTTTCGATCGCAGGACCGCTCGGCCCCCAATCACTTCCCCGACACGACTCCCAAGGACTCCAACGGGCCCACGTCGACATGCCCGAGGGGAACCGGCTTTCGGACGAGCCCACGCGTGTCCTGGCCAAAGTACCGCGAGGCGTAATCCGCCATGATCGGCAGGTCCTTGTCAAACGCGTGGTGCCTCTGGCGGATGCTGAATCGGGTTTCCCAGAAAAGCTTGTGCTGCTTTTTCTTCCACATCAGCTGGAAATCATAGGCCATCAGGACCACAAAATACCGGTTGTCCTCTATCTCGGAGATCAAGTCATCCCTCTTCGCGCTGAGCGCGGTTCCCCGGAGGTAGTTCCCGAGCTCGGTCCCGATCGCGTCATCGTAGTCATAGCCGAGCAGCTTTGCCGTCGCAAAATTGACCTGGTCCCTCTGCTCGTTGACCATCGTGAGAAGGGTTGTCGCTGACGACAGGTCGGCCATCTGGTCGTCCCTCAGGCCCTCGTTGGCATTCGCGGAATGGAAGCCCGTGGCCTTTCCCGACGACGATCCGGCGGCTATGGCCTTCGCCAGGTTCTGGGTCTGCGCGATCTTGGTCTGAATGGAGCTGAAATTGTTGTAGGCCGAGGAGCTCGAGATGGCCTCGGGAACGAATGTCAGCCCCCAGTAGACCATGATCACGAGCTTCGTCTTGGCGGGATCCTTCGCGGGCAGGTAATTCTGGTTTGCCAGCGGCTTCGCGATCACGTGCGCCACGTCGGAGAACGTGAGGGGATCAATCGTCTCGTCCACCATGGGTCCGCCGTAATGGCCGCCGTCGCCAAATGCGTAGAACTCGACCGGGTAGGAGCCGTTGGCGAGCCGTGTGCGGACATAGTCGCTGCTGACCTTCGCCGAGACGGCCGTGATATCCTCGACAGGCGAGTCCGTGGCGCGGAGCGTCGCCCCACTTCCCGCCATGAAAAGGAGTCCCGCCGCGCTAAGCGAAACGAGGCCCAAGCCGGATTTCATCCCGATAAGGTGCACTTTCATTTCCCGGGCACTATGCCCAGCGATTCGATCGGGCCCACCTCGACGCGCCCGAGGGGAACGGCCTTCCGGACTAGCCCGCGCGTGTCCTGGCCAAAGTACTGCGAGGCGAACTGCGCCATGATCGGCAGGTCCTTGTCGAACGCATGGTGCCTCTGGCATATGCTGAACCGGGTTTCCCAAAGGAGCTTGTGCTTCTTCTGCTTCCACATGAGCTGGAAATCATAGGCCATCAGGACGACAAAATAACGGTTGTCCTCGACCTCGGAAATCAGGTCATCCCTCCTTGCGCTGAGCGCGGTACCCCGGAGGTAGTTCCCGAGCTCGGTCCCCACGGCGTCGTCGTAGTCGTAGCCCAGCATCTTCGCCGTCGCAAAATTGGTCTGGTCCCGCTGCTCGTTCAGCATGCTGAGCATTGTTTCCGCGGATGACACTTCGGCCAACTGGTCGTCGCGAAGCCCCGCGTTGTTGTTCTTCGAATGGTAGCCTTTGCCTCCACCTCCGCCCCCGGCCCCTGCGGCGGCCTGGATCTGAGCAATCTTGTTTTGGATGGCGTTGAAATTCTGGTATACCGCAGAGCTGGAAATGGGCGCCGGAACGAAGGTGAGTCCCCAGTAGACCATGATCACGAGCTTTGTCTTGGCCGGATCCTTTGCGGGGAGGTAATTCTGTTCCGCCAGGGGCCTCGCTATCACGTGCGCCACCTCGGTGAACTTGAGCGGATCTATCGACTGGTCCACCATCGGACCCCCGAAATGGCCGCCGTCGCCAAAGGCATAGAATTCAACGGGGTACGAGCCGTCGGCGAGCCTCGTGCGGATGTAGTCGCTGCTGACCTTGGCCGAGACGGCCGTTATGTCCTCGACCGGAGAATTCGTAGCCTGGATCTGGGCGGCGCTGCCCAGCAGAAGGGCAATTCCCGCCGTTGTGAATGGCGCCGACCTCAGGCTTGATCTCGTCCTCATGGGATAGTTGACGGTTGTAATGCGTTTTTCAGCCGGAACGACGCATCACGACATTGCTCAGCCTGTGCCAAAGCCTGATATGCTTTCTCAAAGCATTAATCAGCAATCGATTCGGAAATAACTTCAACCGTTCATTCTCTTGCGCCCGGCTGATATCGGGTGAATACGACAAATTCGGCAAAACAGGAGATCGGGTTATTTGGGCTGATTTCCCAACTGGCCATGTTGTCTGGGTCTAAACCCCCGCGAGCTTCTTAGCACCCTTGCTCTCAAATGGAAAATGGTCGGGGCGGCGAGATTCGAACTCGCGACCTCTACGTCCCGAACGTAGCGCTCTACCAGGCTAAGCTACGCCCCGATTCCATTTACGTCTCTTATTTTGCTCTCACAGTCAACGTGTTGCGTGACTTAGAGGGTTCCCGCTTGTGAATCCGTTCTGGTCAGACTTAGTCAGGTTTGGGCAGAAACTGTGAAATATTCTGTGAAATCCTGACCATGGCCAACCAACACAAATCCACGTTGAAGATCATCTGGTTCAAGAACCCGAGCGGGGACAAGGTCCCCAGGGTGACCGGAACGATCCATGGCGAGAGGGTGCAAAAGAACTTCCCGACGCGCCGTGAGGCGCAGGGGTACATCAATGGGCTCCTTGCAAGGGCCTATCAAGGAGATTCGGCCCCTTTGCGGCAGGTGGCGACGACTCTTGAGTCGGACAAGGATTTGCGGGAGGCCGAGCTGGCCTTTTCACGCCTAGGATAACAGTCGATCTAAGGCATTGGAACGGCGTTTGCTGTCGAGTGCAACGTACTACCTGTAACGTTGCACTCGGGGTGGGGCGCCTCGGCTGGTGTGGTAAAGCGTGCGATACGACATACCGGGGCCGGGTAGGTCGGGCGCCAGCCGTCCCAGACCGCCGGCGCAATTGGGGTTTTGGCGTCCCACAACGGGGATTCGAACCCGTGGCGGCCGATGAAGCTAAGTCGCTAAGGCGGTGTTTCATGAAACTTAGCTTCAAGCCGTCGCGCTCTCATCTCTTCGCGCGGCTCCGCTCCGTTTCCGATTCATCAACTCCTTGGCTCGTTGGCAGACGTTCTTGACTGTGAATCCGTATTCGCGCATCAGGACCTCACCCGGAGCCGACGCTCCGAAACGGTCAACCCCGATCACACCGCCCTCATCGCCGACATACTTGTGCCAGCCCTGGGTCGCGCCGGCTTCAACGGCGAGGCGGGAGCCGACAGATGGCGGAAGGACCGACTCGCGGTATCTTCGCGGCTGGGCGTCGAACAACTCCCAGCTCGGCATGGAAACGATCCGAACCCTGATTTTTGCCTCAGCCAGCTTTTGGCCGGCCGCAATAATCAGACTGACTTCCGAACCGGTGCCGATCAGGACGACGTCCGGCTTGCCGCGAGGAGCATCCGCCAAAACATAGGCGCCGCGGCGCAGCCCCTCGGCAGCGCCAAACCGGCCACGGTCGAGCGTCGGCAGGTCCTGCCGCGTCAAAATCAACGCGACCGGGCGATCGCGAGTTTCAATGGCGACCCGCCACGCCACGGCCGTCTCGTTCGCATCACACGGGCGGATGACCACTAATTGCGGAATCGCCCGGAGCGAGGCGAGCTGCTCGACAGGCTGATGGGTCGGGCCGTCTTCGCCCAAAGCGATGCTGTCGTGGGTGAAAACGAAGATCACCCCTTGCTTCATCAGCGCAGCCAGCCGAACCGCCGGTCGCATGTAATCCGAAAAGGCAAGGAATGTGGCGGTGAACGGTATGATGCCACTGTGCGTGGCGAGCCCATTCGCGATGGATCCCATAGCGTGCTCGCGAACGCCAAAGTGCAGGTTGCGGCCGGCATAACTCCAGCCGCCGCCCGCCGACCCTTGCAGGTCGCCAGCCTCGTCGCGCGGATTCTCGAAATCGCCCATCGCTTTGAGCGCCGTATGAGTAGAGGGATCCAAATCGGCCGAGCCGCCGATGAGCGTCGGTAGACTCTTGTCAATCGTGTTTAATATCGTTCCCGATGCCACGCGGGTCGCCATGCCTTTCGCGTCGGTCGGAAACGTCGGAATGCCGGCGTCCCAGTTTTTGGGCAATTTTCCTGCCATTGTCTGCTGAAATTCCGCCGCGACGGCGGGGAACGCCTTGCGGTGTTTGGCAAATTCCGCGTTCCATTCCGCTTCTTCTCTTTTTCCGCTTTTTACTGCCCGACGAAAATGCACCAGAGCCTCGTGTGGAATGATGAAGGTCGGCTCGAGAGGCCAGCCCAATGCCTGCTTCGTCAGCTTGACCTCCTTTTCGCCGAGCGGCGAGCCATGGGCCACAAAGGTGTCTTCCTTGTTCGGTGCGCCATACCCGATGTGTGTGCGAACGAGAATCAGGGAAGGGCGCTCCGTTTCGGCTTGCGCCTCGCGCAGCGCGCGATCAATCGCCGCAAGATCATTCCCATTCTCAACTGTCTGGGTGTGCCAACCATACGCTTCAAAGCGAAGCGCGCGGTTTTCAGTGAACGTGATGTTGGTTCCGGCGGAAAGCGTGATCCGGTTGTCATCATAGAGGCAGATCAATCTGCCTAGCTTCAAATGACCCGCGAGCGATGCGGCTTCGGACGAAACGCCTTCCATAAGATCACCGTCGCCGACCAGCGTGTAAGTGTAATGATTGACGATATGGCGACCCTGGCGGTTGTAGCGGGCGGCGAGGTAATTCTCCGCAATCGCCATGCCGACGCTATTGGCGAATCCCTGGCCAAGCGGACCCGTCGTCGCCTCCACTCCCGGGGTCAGTCCGCACTCCGGGTGTCCGGGAGTCTTGCTACCCCATTGCCGAAATGATTTAAGTTGCTCAAGCGGCAGGTCATAACCGGTGAGGTGCAGCAGACTGTAAAGTAACATGGAACCATGCCCGGCAGAGAGGACGAAACGATCCCGGTTTGCCCAGCCCGGGTTGGCCGGATTATGCTTCAAGAACCGCGTCCACAGTACGTAGGCCATCGGAGCAGCCCCCATCGGCAGGCCGGGATGGCCGCTAAAGGCTTTCTCCACCGCATCCACTGACAGGAACCGAATGGTATTAATACACTGCATATCCAATTCGTCCGACGAGCACGCCCCGGAGGATTCCGATTTCATCGCCGCTTTAGAAAGGGAGGCGGGAATCATATTATCCTCGTTGGGTGTTTCCATGGGGAAAATCCTCTCTCGCTAGGATGGCGGTATGATTTGCCGTCGGGCGAACCCCGCTATTCCGGTTGGATTCTACTCTTCCAGTCCAACGGCGCGATCCGTTTTCGCGGGATTCTCGCGCGCCTTTGCCGACAACGGCTGAGTGGCGTGCCATGAATCACCCCAGCGGACTCTTATGGGACCCTACCTTGTCCGTCGTTTCCATTGGTACACGGCAGCCATTTAAGAACAAGCTGAGCATATTGAACCACGCGATTATAAGGATGTGCTTGCTGGCGAGTACATCACCGTATCGCTTGATCAACTTGCTCAGCGTGCCGTCTGTAAGTGTGCCGTCATTCGCCATCTCGTCAGTCGCCCTGCATACGAGGACATAGTCGGCATGGACACCCACGACAGGACCGTCGGCCGCCGCCGCTTCGATGTCTTCTGAGGTGAGCCCATTGTTCATAGACAACGTCAGATTGGCTTGCCATTCATACGGAGAGTTCAGGACCTTAGCAGCCCGAAGAATGATCATCTGCCGCGTTTTCGGATCGACGCCTCGTGCCGAAAACACGGCCGTTACGATTCCGACCATCGCTGGGAACATGTCTTCTGTACCGGCGAACATCTTCATGACGTTGAGCGCTTTCGCAGGATCGTAAGATGGGCCGACTACTTGTCGAATCGTTCCCTCGTCGGGCAACGGTACCGCGACCTCAGCTGTATACGGGGTTGGGGGAGTCACTTTAATGCCGTGAAGTGTTTTAGTCATGGTTCGAATCCTCGTTTTAAGGCCGCTGTTGGCGATTTTCTTTCTACGGCTCCCGAGGGAGACCCACAAAGGTATGCATCAGCGAGATCTTGCCGGCGCCTCGCAATTTATTCTGGAGACGCGTCGAGTAGGGACGTCTTCGTCGAAGTGTCTTACATGAGTACAACGGCGACGCCGATCTGCTGCGCCCGAAGAAAGGAATTCCAGGCTAAGTGTATCGGAGAATAATTCTGAATCCTGACGAGTCGGCACGTCCGCACGAGAGAACCCTGTCCGAGCTATCTCAAATGAATGGACGTTAATGTCAGACATAGAACTGAACACTTACCGTACGCCCAGGCACACAGGGCGGCTAATGCAACTTTTGGCTGTAAGTTGGGGTCTATTTAAGCATACGCCAACCTTTGGGTAAATAGACCAAACTATTAGGCATGAATCCCAAGCCCTATAGCTGCACATATAAACGAGCATGCGCCCACGACCGTCCGGACCCAGTGGAAGCGTAGCCATCGATCGCGAATAGCCATCCATGTAGGTGGGGAGGATCCGGCCTTCCAAGACTGAACCTGTGTGTTAATCGGAATCTCTACCGTTACCGTTATCACTAAGACGGTAAGTTCCAAAGCACCCGCAGCCGAGAACAAGACTCGTCGTGTTGACTCGGTCACAAATGCCGACCAGATCAATCCGGCTAACGGTAGCAAGAGAGAAGGGGGCATTGTCTTGGTAAACAGCTTGTTTTCCACCTGGAAACGAAGAGTCCAACTTATCTCAGGCAATTGTCGCGCTGCTCGGTTGGCGAGAGCGATGGCCAACATTTGGCCCGATATTAACCCGCTAAAGATCACAGAAAGCACCAATGCCGCAGAAGTAACGAGGTCAGAAGACATAATGATCCATCTCTTAATTTTGATTTGCAGAAACAGCGAATACAGGGGCCCACGTAGCACCGGCTCCGAAATCAGAATACTGGTTGATGGGAGCCATTATGATGCGCGCCGCTCAACGAATCTCGAGGGCCCCGGCAACCCTGTCTTACCCGCTGGCCCACGGTCCACGATCGGGGTGTGTTCGCGATGGGCAAGGGCCCAGCGCGCAATTTCATCCTTTCGAGCGAACCATACGCCTTCCTTCCGCCGCATGTGATCGAGGACGCGGTCGAACATGCGAATGGCCGCCGGGCGCGTGCCAATCCTGTCATGCAGACTAATATCCATCATCCGCCGGCGCTTCGCGCCCTCCTCGTAAAGCTGGTCGAACTCCTCCTTCAGCAGGAACTCGAACTGCGCAAGATTATAGACATTAAGCAGGTTGTGTAGATCGTTGAGATGCGCCGTGTAAGGGACAACGCCGATCTCGCCCTTGGGCAGCGGGATAATGAAAGGCTCGTCGCGGCTGAGATCATCAATGAAATAGATGCAGTCCAACTCCTGCAGGATCTCAAGAGTGTTGACGGAGTTTCGCATGGCGTGGGCATTCCAACCGACAGGACGATGGCCAGTAATGCGTTCAACACTGGCAATTCCGTCGGCAATAAACTTCTTCTCCTCGTCTCGCGCCAAGTTGTACGAGGAAGCCCAGCGGCGACCATGTGCAGCGGCCTCGTGTCCGCGTTCCACAATTTCGCGAGCAATATCAGGATAGCGTTCGACCGACATGCCAGTCATGAATGAACTCGCCCTCACGCCGTGCCGATCGAACAGTCCGAGCGCGCGTGGTATGCCTTCGTTGGCGGCATAGTCGAACCAGCTGTTTGTCGGTAGGTCAGGAAAGTCTCCTTCCTGGGGGACCGGGAACGGCCCGTATGGCTTCTGCGGGTCTTGTGATCCAGCCTCGAACATTAGCGAGGTCGTGACCGCGATGCGCGCGTTATTGGGCCAGAACATTTATTCCTCCGTGCGTTGAATCGTAAAGTCCTCCCGGAGAGGCCGAACTATGTTCCCCGATCTCGCCAGGAGCTTCCCGGACGCTGGTGCTGTTGACGCTCCCGTGCGCGGACCCGAACATAAGGCGCATCATCGTCATCGCGGTGCAGTCATCCTCGGTCGCGCGCGTCCGCGTCATTGGCGATAGCTCCATCAAGCCATAAAGCCGCAGTCCATTTGGGTCAAAGCTGTCGAAAATGCTGGGCATAGGGTATACCGCTTGACCGCTCAAAGCATATGTTTGCCGCCATCGATTTTGATGGTCTGGCCGGTCATGAGGTCAGCGCTGGGCGATGCAACTGATACATGAAAGATCCTAATTCCTTAAGTGCGATTTCGGACGCGGCGAGGGTACCCACGCTCGAGGGGAACACATGTGTCATTCCTTCCCATATGTGAAGCTGGGCAACACCACCTGCCGCGACGACACGTTCCGCATAATGCCGCGAGTCATCGAGCAAGATTTCGTCGCCCCCAACATGTAGCAGGACAGGAGGGAGGCCGGCGAAATCACCGTACAAAGGCGACGCCTTCGGGTCGCGCGAGTCGTGATTCCCCAGATACATTTGAGCAGCCGCTGCGAGTGAGTCCCTTGTTAACAGCGGGTCAGCCTGTGCAAGACTTTTATACGTTTTGCCAGTGAGTGCTAGGTCGGTCCATGGCGACATGACCGCCGCACCCAATGGGCGGGGCACGATATCCCTTTTCGCTTCGCCGACCATAAGGGCAAATGTCGCCAGGGCCAGCCCGCCTCCAGAAGAGTCGCCGCTCAGAAAAATGGCCGCGAATCCCTCGTCGGCAAGACCCCTATACGCGGCCACTGCATCCTCGATGCCGGCCGGGAATATACATTCGGGCGCAAGACGATATTCAGCGACAAATGCCGCGACCTTGGCACGGGCCGCAATTTGACCTGCTAGGTGCCGAGCAGTTCGAGCTGAGCCGAGCACATATGCGCCGCCGTGTAAGTAGAGGATCGCGGCGCCTTCCAGCGCATCAGCCGGTCTGCACCACCAACCGGGAATCTTGCCTACGGATGCTTCTTCATAGAGGACTCCCGGAGCGTCGGGTGTCATCTCCATCATCTTGTTAAAGTCATCGCGCATCTCAGGGCCAAGATGGCCCTTTGTAGGTGCGGCTGCCCTACGTAGGAACGCAATTGGCTCACGATCTACCATTTGAAATGGGTGGAAGATCGTCGTAAGGGTACTCGGTTCGGCTTTGAATTGGGTTCTCATTGCGGTCTCGTCAGTTGGGAGGGGTCAAGCGGTCGCACTAACCTCAAGCGCCGTGTAGTCAGCATATCCTTTGGCGCCGATTCCGTAGAAGGGTTTCGGGTCGGACTTGTTGATCGACGCGTCATTTCGGAAGCGCTCAAGCAAGTCAGGATTGGCGAGGAATGTTACGCCGAACGAGGTCAGGTCGGCATGATTTGCAGAAAGCGCGGCGTTAGCTTTGCCTTTGTCAAAAACTCCATTGATGACGAGCAGCACAGTGGCCAATGGATGAAACGTATTGGTGGCTACGACTGTGTCGTTGTTGGCGAGAAAACGTTGTACGAAGAGTTCGCCCCTGCCGCCAGCGGCCCCGGTGATGATTTCAGTGCGGCCTTGTCTCATTGTGGTCCTGTCGAAAGAGTTCCGTCGCCACTCTGCGGACGCTCATGGATCCGCAGGCATGAGGGATGAACGCGATTGTGGTGATAGGTGTCAGCGCCGACTTTCTGGCCGTACCAGTGCGTCATCGGCGCTTCGGTGATCGCCGATTCCCAGTTGCTGATCTCCAACCGTATCCGTTCGCCCTTCTGGACTAGGAAGGACATCGGAAGCATCTCGATGCGAAGCTTGTATACTTGGCCGGGATTGATCGCGTCGATCCGGTCGTGCTTGAGAAACGGGCGCATATCGGTGCTGAGATTTGGGTCCTCAGCGCGGTGCGACGCTCGCAACCAGCCTTGGCTGACCTTCATAAAGGACGGTTTGTTTTCGTCCAGCGGCAGCAGGGAGAGCTTGACCATCACATCCATGTCGCTCTGGTCGGACGAGGCGTATAGCACCAGAACCCCTTGGCCCGTGAATTCGCGGTTCCGATTAAATGGAACTGTTGTGTAGGTGATGACCCTGGCAAAATGGTGGGGCATGCCCCACTTATCGAACGTGGTCACCCCAGCCATCCACATAGGATCGGGATAACTCCAAGACGTGTCGCCGCTGTCCTCACCTGGGGGCTCCTCAAAGAGTGATCCGTCGTTCAGCGAGTCGACCTGCCCACTCTTCTTGCCACTGAGATAGAAGGCTGACTGCGTCGCATCGGGAGGGGGCCAGTCCACGGCGTCCCGCATCTCTCCTTGGCCCTGCACAAAATAGCGCACATTCGGTCGGTGCATGACCGCGTTTGCGATCCGCTTCAGATGGTGGTCGTACCACGGAAGGAGCTCGCTGCGGTGGAAATCAGCTTGGGAGAATAGGCGCTGTGTTTCAGCAAACGAAGCGGCCCCGGTCACTAACAGCTGTTTCGGTCCTCGCACCCTCTCATAGCCCATGAAGTTTCCCCGCAGGTGCAGTGCGGCTTTTCCCCAGGCGCCGATCGACATCACCGGGATGTCCACTTGGTTAAGCTCCCAAAAGGGCGAGCGTCGGCGCTGCCACTCGTCGTCTAACGGATGGGCATACATATCGTAAATGACCCTTTCGCGCCCATTCTGGGTCATGGGCAGACCATCCGCCATGTGCTGAAGCAGCACTGAGCCGAACAGCCAACTATTTAGAAAGCCTTGTATGGGAATGCCACCCTGGTACATCCAGTCGCGATACATATCTGTGGCGCCGTCGAAGGCCGCGATAGTGACAAGATGAGGCGGCCGAGTACGCGCCGCGTTCCATTGGCTCCAACAATAATGCGACATGCCGATCATGCCGATCCGGCCGTTCGACCATTCTAGGCCAGCGACATGCTCGATCATGTCATGAATTGCCTCGCCTTCCATCCTCGAGACCGGGTCCCAGACCCCTTCCGATCGGCCGGTGCCCGGCGTGTCCATCGCAACGTAGGCATAACCTTCGTCGAGGTAGAGCTGCATCGGCCCGTATTCGATGAAGGGGAAAACCGATGGGATGACCGGAAGGTGCCTCAACATTTTTTGATAGGGAGAAGCGCCCAACAGAGTCGGAAAGGGACCCGCAACGTCCTTGGGCAGGTAGACATCCGCACGAACGAGGTCACCCTGCCGCGTGATTACCTCGATTTCAAATGATTCAACATTAACGTCGGGCATAGAACCTAGGGTTTAGCTTAGGCCGACGCACAAAGGGCCGCGAATGCCACTTTCGACTGTAGCTTGAGTTCTATTTCAGCATACGCCGTCTAGCCTTTGAGTCCGGCGTCAGTCCATGGACTTCGGCGCCTCTGTGATCTTGGCAAATGATTGGCACGCGGGCCTTCAGAGCTTGGACGTGGCGCACAATCTCTTCCGGGCGTTCTTGGGGAAAGAAATGCCCACACGGACGCTCAGGAGGCGACCGTCACATGACCTCGAGGACAATCTTTCCGCGA
>Ga0182015_10005695_pt1 | contig 12826 bp, 6 predicted proteins | sample 712P3MmetaG_FD_120478 | JGI IMG/M metagenome (GOLD analysis project Ga0182015, IMG submission 120478) | Permafrost microbial communities from Stordalen Mire, Sweden - 712P3M metaG | ecosystem: Environmental > Terrestrial > Soil > Wetlands > Permafrost | place: Sweden: Stordalen | collected...
GACCGCCTGGATTCGTGGAAGGAGATCGCGGCTTACCTCAAACGCGACGTGACAACGGTCCAGCGCTGGGAGAAGCGGGAGGGGATGCCTGTCCACCGACACCTGCATGACAGGATGGGTTCGGTCTACGCGTCTCGTGCGGACTTGGATGCCTGGATGCGCAGCCGGAATCTCCGAGTAGGGCAAGAGAATGGGACCAATGCCATATCGCCCAACCCTCCTGCGCAATCGCCGCGGTCGGTGACAGCTACCTTTCTTAGCAGATGGGCTTTCCTGTTGACGCTGGCAGCGGCGGGAAGCGCTCTGGCGATTGGCGCAAGCCTCTGGCTCCAGCGGACGGAGTACTTCTGGCGAAATCCCATAGCGGACGCACGATTTCAGACGGTCACGGACTTCGATAGATTGGAGCAGGCCGCTGCGGTGTCCCGCGACGGCCATTTCGTGGCCTTTCTGTCGGACCGGGACGGACAGATGGACGTCTGGGTTACGCAGGTCGGCTCTGGAGAGTTCCACAACCTGACCCGGGGGAGCGCGCCGGAGCTTGTCAATCCCTCGGTCCGCACCCTGGGGTTCTCCCCCGATGGCTCTTTGGTCACGTTTTGGGTTCGCAAGCAAGACGGCTCGAGCGGCGGCGACATCAGCATCTGGGCGGTTCCAACGCTGGGTGGACAGTCGAGACCCTACCTTGAAGGTGTGGCCGAGTTCGACTGGTCGCACGACGGCTCCCGGCTCGTGTACCACACACCCGGACCCGGAGACCCGCTGTTCGTGTCAAACGGCAGCCGGCAATCGGAGGGCGGGCCCATCTTCACTGCGCCTGCCGGGCTGCACAGCCACTTTCCGTTGTGGGCGCCCGACACGGCATTCATCTACTTCGTCCAGGGCTCCCTGCCAGACAAATTGGACATCTGGCGCATCAGTCCAGCCGGCGGAACTCCTGAGCGGATCACGTCGCACATGGGGCGCGTGAGCTATCCTGTTCTATTGGATCGGCGGACGCTGGTGTACCTGGCTAGCGATCCTGATGGTTCGGGGCCGCGGCCTTATAGCATGGACGTCGAGCGCCGCATTCCCCACCGGCTGACCTCTGGCCTGGACCGGTACACGTCGCTGGCGGCCAGCGCTGACGGTCGCCGTCTGGTTGCCACTCTCGCAAGTCCGAAGAGAACCCTCTGGCGCCTGCGGATCGATGATTCGCCCAAGAAGGTAACCTCGCCGGCTCAAATCTCGCTGACGACCAGCACCGGGTTCTCCCCCCGACTGGGTCCAAATTACCTTCTGTATGTTTCTGCGACGGGCACGGGCGAGAGTATCTGGAAGCTCGCCAACGGAACGACCACGGAGTTGTGGAGTGGACAGGGAGCGCGAGTCTTTGGCGCCCCAGCCATCGCCCCCGATGGACGGTATATCGCATTCTCCATCCGACAACACGGGCAAGCGCTTTTGTACGTGATGCAGGCCGACGGCACGAACGCCCGCATCGTGGCCGATTCGCTCGACCTCGAGGGCGCTCCAGCATGGGCGCCCGACGGCCAATCGATCACCTCGGCGGCCGACGATCACGGCGTCCCACACCTCGTCCGCGTGCCGGTCGATGGTCGCTCCCCCGTTCCTTTTGTTCAGGAGTACTCCGTCGAGCCCACGTGGGCGCCGGATGGCCGCTTCGTTGTCTACTCGGGACCCGACATCGGCACCACATTTTCTGTGAAAGCCGTCACCGCCGAGGCCGCACCACATCCCCTTCCCGCCCTGACCTTGACCCGGGGGGCTCGACATCTGACCTTCCTGCCCGGAGGACGGGCACTCGTGTTCCTGCGAGGGGAGATTCAACACAAGAATCTCTGGCTCATGGACCTGGACACGGGCGCCGAGCGGCAGTTGACCAACCTGACTCCCGACTTCGACATTCGAGACTTTGACATCTCCCCAGACGGCCGTGAAGTTGTCCTCGAACGGGTGCAAGAGCGATCGAATGTGGTGCTGCTGGATCTCTTACGGCCATGATCCGACTTCGACCCAGCGGTACGGTCCGTCGCGCAGGAATGGACTGGTGAACGTCAACCGCCAATATTGGGGCACTGCATGGCTAGGACCCGGACCGGTCTGTTGCCGGGCGTTCTGCCCTAGCTCTCTACGAGTTGGGTAATATGATGTCCGTTACCGGTAGTCGTCAGTTTTGTATCTGGCAGGACATTCCCTATGCGCACGCCCATATTCCAGGTGGATGCCTTCACCAGCCGCCGATTCGCGGGGAATCCTGCGGCGGTAATGCTGCTCGAGAGCTTTCTGGCAGACGCAACCTTGCAAGCCATTGCTGCCGAAAATAATCTTTCCGAAACGGCTTTTCTCGTGCCCAGCGGTGGCGACTACCGCCTGCGCTGGTTCACACCGACAACCGAGGTGCCCCTCTGTGGCCACGCTACTCTCGCGAGCGCGGCCGTGGTGATGGACCGGCTTGAGCCGGGCCGGAATCGCGTGGTCTTTCACTCACTGAGCGGTCCATTGACGGTGAAGCGCGAGAGCAAGGGCTACGTGATGGATTTCCCTATCCGACCCTCCCAACCGGTCTCGACACCCGCAGAACTCGCGGAAGCGCTGGGCACAGTTCCGACCGAGGTTCTAGCCAACGAGTTCAATTACATGGCACTGCTAGAAAGCGAACAACTGGTGCGCGAACTCGCGCCGGACATGGCTGCTCTGGCCCGCATTGGGCGCCCAGGAGTAATTGTGACCGCCCGGGGCGACGGAAACTATGATTTCGTCAGCCGCTACTTCGCCCCCGCCAAGGGCGTCCCGGAAGATCCGGTGACTGGCGCTGCCCACTGCATGCTAGCGCCGTACTGGGCAAAGCGACTGGCCAAGAAGGAGTTTCACGCCTTCCAGGCCTCGCGGCGGGGAGGCGAGGTCGTTTGCCGCCTGGTCGAGGACCGTATTGAGCTACAAGGAGAGTGTGTCTTCTATCTGGAGGGTCAGGCGGAGGTCTGAGGATGGGTGCGGTTGACCGAAACGGCAGTGATGGCTAAAGTCCGGCGCGCTGTATGGCTCCATCGCCAGAGCGGGTACGACGCAGGTAGTCGAGCTGCCCTAGGTGCCGTTTAGATGTTGTCGGTATGATGAATCACAAACGCACGCGTCGAGAGTGCCTTCTCAAGAACGGCATCTCGGTACCTGAGGTTGCGTGCGCTATCGCTATCTGCACACTTTAGGCCCCCTGCTCATGAGGGCGGCGCTACGACCTATAATATAGAAGCAGATCAGCCACTACTTTACATGCCCCGCCGCCATCGCTACCTCTGCACATTCCATCCGTAGACAGAAAAAGCCCGACCGTATGGTCGAGCTGGCGAGCTTGAAAGCATTAGATTTCGGAGCCTGATTAGCGGCCTCGGCATACCTGCCCGGCTAAGGGACGCAGCCGGGCGAGCCCGTTTGCGTCGAGTACGGCGAAATAGCGACACAGTTCTTGGGCTCAGGAGGAATCATAGGAGTCGGAAACACGGAGCTCGTAGGTGTCAACAGCGGATCAGCGGCAGCATCAAATGTGTTGCCAGTCAAAGTAATCGACGGCATCACTCCGGCGCAGGGTAGAACATTGTATCCGTTGTGGGTACCGTCCGATTCGATCTCATCGGAGATATTATTCGAGACTGTAACCGGTCCGCAGGAATTGGTCGGATTCCCAATGTAGATGCCCACATTGCCGCCTCCCACGACTGGCGTGGTGTTATACACTTTGTTGCCGTCAACTGTATGGCTTCCGTTGGCAATTCCAATCCCGCATTGACCGGAGTTGAAGACCAAGTTGTTCAAGAATTGGCCATTGTTAGCGCCCGCGTCTGCAATCAGGCCGCATCCCGAAGCGGTCTGGCCGCCGGTCACGTAGTTGCCCTGCGCAACGAAGGGGTCCACGGCTCCGAAGTTGATGGAATCGTATTGATTCCCGGCATAGAGGTATTTGGTCGTATCGGTGCTATTTAAGGTGTAGTTGTTCGTCACCGTGACGTTCGTGCAATTGGTGCCGCACTGAAACTGCGATCCACGCGGGTATGGCCCTCTCGGATTCAGTAGGAAATTTCCGATCACGTTCGCCGTGTTAACGGTGATCATCTCAATGTTCGTCTCACCGTAGGCGACGACGTTTCCCTGTATGGTGATGTTCCCGACCGGTCCGTCGATGGTGGGCTGGACAAAAATGCCATCGTCGTGGTCACAGCATCCCGGGCTCAAGGTCTCCGGGTGAATGTAGTTGTCGTAAACGTAGACTTCATTGGAACTCGAGATTTTTATACCGTCTGAGTCAGCCGCTCCTCCACTGCAGGGTCCAATATCGGAATCCTCGATGGTGATGTTGGTGGAGTCGGTGATCTGTACACAATCGCCGGTGGTCGATGTAATTCGGAGTCCCTGGATCACCGTGCCACTTTGATTGGTGATGACAATCGGACCGGATAATTGCATGGCGGTAAAGTTCGTGCTCGCGGCGCTCGAACCGCTCAGGGACAGGCTTTGAGTGGGCGGATTGAGGCTGAAACCGCTTTTGCTCGGAGTCACGGTATAGGAACCATTCGCCAGGCCGGTGAAGCTGTAATTGCCGGAAGAGTCCGCGGTAGTCGTGGCCTCGGCCGCACCTGCGAGCATTACGGTAGTGCCCGATCCATTGGCTGTCGGACTGATCGTACCTGAAATGCTGGAAGAAGAGGGAGAAGAAGGAGGAGAAGGAGCCGAGGATTGCACGGCCGCAAAGTTCGTGCTCGTGGCGCTCGAACCGCTCACGGATAAGCTTCGCGCGGGCGGGTTGAAGGTGAACCCAGTTTTGCTCGGAGTCACCGTGTACGCCCCATTCGCCAGGCCGGTAAAGCTGTAGTCGCCGGAAGCGTTCACCGAGGTCGTGGCCTTGGCCGCCCCTGCGAGGGCCACGGTTGCACCCGATCCACTCGCAGCGGGACTGACAGTGCCCGAAATGCTGTAAGGAGAAGGAGGAGGCGGGGTAGTCGTGCCCGTGCCAGAGAGCGAAACCAGCAAGGACGAAACCGGGCTGTTATTGATCAAAGCCAGGTTGCTGGTCGCAGTGCCGGAGGTGGTGGGAGCAAACACAATGGAGAATGTGACGCTTTGTCCCCCCGTTAACGAAATAGGCAACGTCAGTCCGGTCGGAGTGAATGTCGCGGCGGTGACCGTCGCCTTACTCAGGGTCCTGGTGGCGTTTCCCTGGTTGGTTACGGTTATGGTTTTCGTCGAATTCTGGCCTACAGTCACGGTGCCGAAGTTGAGCGCAGTGGGGCTAACCGCAAGCTGCGACGCGCCGCTTCCGGTTGTCGTATTTGAGGCGGGAGGGGCGCCGCCGCCGCAATCAAAGCTAGCGAGGCAGCATATGAGTGTTGCGAGGATTCCGAGTGGGAGCCTATACGCCCTGACCATCATCTTGGTTCATCCGGCTTCCTAGTTCCGCGCGGCGACAGGGCCCGCAGGCCAAATCGCCAAAGCAGATAGTGACATCGAAACCGGCACTTCACCAAGTTCCCTAAGGGCAGGGGCTATTGACAGAAAAGGCAATGTCCCGGGGACATCGTACTAGCGGATCAGAATGGCGGGTTACCTGGTACTGCGGCGCCGGAGGCCAAAGATAGAAAACGACCGCCACAATCTGGTAGTCGCGGTCTTTCAGGCTTTCGCGAGGCCACTGTTTAAGCCGATCGCTTGCTGTAACTTTTTGAGGCATCCGCAGACCCGGACGGAGTTTAGGAAAACCTCGAGGTACTATTCTTCAAGAAGCGCCATCATTGCCGGTCCGCGAAATCGCGGGCACTTCTTTGCGCGTCTGGGATCAGGATTTCCGCACAGACCCATCGGAGTCGCCATCCTATGGGATTTGAGAAGAATGATACGAAAGATGACACGAGAGAGAAGGCGACAGCGGTAGGATGGGCGGCGCTCCTGCCCAGGAGCGCCCGGCCCAGCTTCTAGGATTACTCAGGTGTGAGCTGGATGTAATCGAACGCCATGGAGTAAGAGCTACTGCTCGCATCCTTGCCGGTAACGGTAAACTTGAACTGAGAATTCCCGGCACTCAACGAAACATTGCCGAGATCATAGATTTGGAAGATCCCGCCGGCGTTAGAAGTATATTGGTCCATGGTCTTGCCCAGATTGGCGCCATTCACTGAGAGTTGTCCGACTCCGCGAGAGGGGAAATTCTTGGTTGAGACCTTCACATCATAGGTGCCCGCGGTAGGTTCGTTCACGGTGAAAGTGATCGAATTGCCCACTTGCGTGGCATCCACAATGACGCCCGATCCATTGGGGAATCCGGACCAAGCAAAGGTGCGGGCATCAGGACTACCTGTGACCGGGATATCTGCCGCGAGATACTGCCCGGAGCTGGAGCCTTCGGTAACGTTGACGTTGACGCCGTAGCAGGTTTGAACTCCTTCGCTATTGACCGCCATGGCCGCGAGAATGTGCTGCCCATTCGAGATCTGACTGGTGTTCAGATCGTAGTCAAATGCGTTGCCGGAGGTTGTACCTTGCAGTACCCAATCAACATAAATCTCGACTTTACTAATCGCGCTTGTGTCCTGAATAGTTCCGGCTACATTCACAATACCTGAGACGGTTGATCCTTCCGCCGGGGTTGAGATCGAGACGGTCGGATAGCTGCCGGTGTAGTTCGTATCTGCCGCACCATGCACATCTTGACCGGCGGCTTGGAAAGTGGCGAAAGTACTGAAGGTATCATTCCAAGCAAAGGACTGTTGACTCAGACTGGGAAGATGGTAAGTGTTGTAATCGAACTTATTGACGGTAAAGAAATCTTGTTGGGTGGGGTCGGTCGGGTTGCCGCGGGCCCCTCCTGTAACTCCAGAATTGCCATCGAAGAATACCGTGTTATGGTGATAATAGTTGTTGATCGATGGTATGTAGCCGCTGCGATCCTGCGTGACTATGTCGATACCATTTCCGCCCGCCGCGGAAACTTCCGCAGTGTTGCAGTAAGCTTCAACTCCTTGTGAAGTGGAGCTCACAAGATTGCCGGAAAACAACCAATCAGTGCCGTTCGGAATGGTGTAACCGTTCCTCAAGAGCTTGTTATTGCGGACGGTTGCGGCGTAACTGATTTCATGCAATATTCCTTCCTTTGCATTGTCCTCGACGATGTTATTCTCATAAACCGCATTGTAATTCGCGGTGTCAGTGTGGAATCCAGGCCCATTGTTACCGTGCACGTAGTTGCCACGAAAAACGACTCCGTTCGACTCCAGGACTTTGCTGCCAGCCGCTCCCCAGTCGGTCCTGAACTCGGCATAGTTATTGGCTGCGATTTCATTTCCCTGGATCAAGATATTGGAGACGGTCGTGCCACTGCCATCCGAGTTGCCCCCGCCGATCCCTCCTCCAATGCCCAGATCGCCGTTATTATGAATATAGTTATTGAGAACTTGCCAGCCGAAATTGAGCCGTACGCCGTCGGCATGATTGAGGAGAATTTCATTGTTCTCGACGATCCAATTGGCACCTTGGGTAGGCGAACCATAGCCGGTATAGGCTCCGGCTACCGCACCCGTCATTACCGGGGTAGCGAATTCCTTGATCGTCAGGCCCTGGATGGTGACGTTATTCGCGGGACCGGGAGCGAATGCCGCGGGTACTGCTCCCACCTCGACCGTGTGCCCGCTAGGGTTTTGGGAGAGATAAACCGTGTGCGTGGCGTAATTAAAGTACCAACTACCCGCAACGACGGCCGATAACGAGGTCACGTGAATCAGCGGAACGCCATCGAAGTACAGGTCCTCCGGGTATATGCAGCCTGGGTAGCCCGTGTCGCAGTCGGAACTCGGAATCGTCACGGTGTTCTGCTGCGTCTGCCCGCCAGCGGAGTAGTAGCCGCCGGATAGGGTGAAGGAAGTCAGAAGGTGCGAACCACTCAAAACAGCCTGGGAGGCGGCCGCGCACGGAGGCTTTGCGCACGGCCCCGTGAAAACATCGCCATTTTGCGGGTTTATCGAAGTTTGCAGACGATACACGCCTGGACTGATGACAAAAGTTGTCCCCGCCGGAGAGGAACTCACAATGGAAGGAATATTGGCTCCGGGGCTAATGGTCACTGTACCGGCCCGTGCTGAAGCTGAGCCTAGGAATGCAACGATGGCGAACGTGACGACTGTGCGGATAGATTTGTGGCAGCGTACAGATCGGACCAAATACATGCACCTCTCCCCTTGGGAACTGAGCAACTTTTTGCGCATTTGCGCTGATGTAGGGAGAGTCCCACGGGCCAGCCGATCTCGAACAGGTGCCACTAGTACATTCAGAGGTGTATGGCCGGATTCCTGCCTATTTTTCCACAGGGTTGCATCAATGATTCGCGCTCTTTCGCCGATTTAGCCCCGAACGACTGGCGTGACGGTGCTTTTGGGCGCGAATCCGGACAGCAAAACCCCTCCGCCAGCCACTGTGGTCCGAATTGCACGGCACGAAACCCATTACCCCCAGGCTAAGCTATTGCTTTCATTGGGAGAAGGTCATTAGTCCCGAAACCAGGGGCAAATTCGGATGAACGCAGGCGAGGCCCGGATTCTCGGAAATAACGCTACGCAAAGGAGCTGGCGGCTCTCAGGGGCGGACCCGGACGGTGATCGCGAAACACGAACGCACTCCATTGCTGTTATAGGCCATCGCCGCCACTGTGTGCGGCCCGGCCGCCAGGGCCGCCGTATTCCAGTGGAATGCGAACGGCAGCCCGCCCTCGAGAGTGGTCTCGAGCGCCCAATCGACGTACAGCTCCATTCTGGCAATGGCATGTCCTGAATCGCTCGCGGTTGCGGACAGGGGGACGACCCCTGAAACCGTGGATCCGTCAGGAGGGGAGGAGATGACGACCTCGGGCACGCTGCTGTCGTTTTTGGTGTCGATAGTTCCATGCGCTTCTTGACCATTGGACTGGAAGGCCTTAAAGGCTTCCGCGTGATTAGCGTTGCCACTCCAGCGGAAAGCGGCGGCGGCGGCGTTTCCGATATGGTATTGATTGAAGTCGAAGGAATTTCGAGTGAATAACTCGGGACCATTGGTCGCATCGTACTGAACTGCGCCCACCCAGCCCCAATTGTTAACGTCGATACCGTCCCAAAATACCGTGTTGTGATGAAAGCGGTTGCCGCTCGAGCTGTAGGCGTTGTCGGGCGGGGAGAGATACGGGTCGGCGCCACGATTACTCGCCAATACGATCATCGCATTTCCGCCTGCGGCATCCACCCGAATGACGTTGCAGTACGCTTCGACGCCGGAAGAAGTCGAACTGAACAGGTTCGCGTTCCAACCGCCGCCCGAGCCAACATCATGGGCGTAATCGTTGTTCAGCAGCTGATTGTTGCGCACCAAAGTGGCCCCCCAGCTGATCTCATGCATGATTCCTGGGCCGGTGTTATGCCGGATGGTGTTGCCGTCGAATACGGTGGAACGGTTCGATATGTCGGTCCACAAGCCAGCGCCGAAATTGTCGTGAACGTCATTGTGCCGGTAGATGAGGCCGAGCGACTCGGTTGACTTGTTCCCACCGCCGCCCCATTTCGTATCGGTGCGGTTGTCGACGTTGTTGAATGCGATTTCGTTGTCCGCGATCACGATGCCGCTAGGAACGGTTGCATTCCCGGGCGACGCACTAATTCCAAAAGTACCATTGTGATGGATAAAATTGCCGAGCATCCGCCAGCCGAAGTTCGCCTTGATTCCGGTGGAATGGTTGTAGCGTATTTCGTTGTGTTCGACGGTGTAGTTGATACCGAAATCAGGATCGCCATTGCCGGTACCGCAGCATCCGACTACGCCTTTGGTTAAAGGATTGGCGAACTTCTCAATGGTCAGACCCTGGATGGTGACGTTATTGGCTTTGCTGCCGCCATTTTGGCTGGCGTCCCAGCGACGGAAAGCAGCCTCCGCGACGCCGGTTTCAACGATGAAGTTTGCCGGATCATCCTTCATATAGATAGCGTGGTTGATCTCGTCAAAGTACCAGTCACCCCCAGTCATCTCGGGCAGGGCTGGCAGAGTCGCCGTCTCCAGGCGATGTTTCACCGTGACCACCTGCGTATTTTTGTCGGTGAAGTAGAGATCCTCCGGCAAGTAGCATCCCTCCCAGCCCGCCTCGCACTGTCTCTTATCGTATATCGCCTTGGGCACGGTTTGGGTTCGTCCACCGACCGACCAATAGTGGTAAGTCGAATTGAATACAGGCGCCATTACCTGCGAACCGTTGAGAATCGCGCTCACACCGTTGCCGCAAGGCGGACTTCCGCATGGCCCCACAAATTTGTCCCCGTCGTGGGGATTGATAATCTCGGTCAGGCGGTAGACTCCCGCTGCGAACACGTAGGTGGTATTCGCCGAATGGGCGTCAACGATGGAGACGATGTCGTCTCCGGGCTTCAGGTTCACCATTCCTTGGGCAAACGAGAACAGCGGGACGGAAAAGCATGCTTGACAAAAGAAGATGGCCCTGACTAGAAGGTGTGTCCGCAAGGCAAGTTTGTCTCTGGATAATGCGAATGCCAAAGAAAGAAATATCGAGGAATATCAAAGATACGAGAGATCGTTTATTCAGGAGGATTGCTAAATGATGCGTCGCCTCCATGAAACTTGAGTGGATTGGCTCGATGAGAATCGGTGGTTCCATCAAGCGTCAGTTAGTACACTTTGCTCCGACCGCCTGCAGCGACGTCACGTTAATGCGCATGCCATCCGTGATGAGGACCCCCTTCACCGCAACTTTGTCTCCTTCATGGCTCGCGGGCTGAAATACCCGTGCCCCCAGGAGCAGGTACACTCGACTGCCTAGTGGTTGGTCCTCCGCCATCTTGATGGCCGCCAAAGACGTCGCCTGAGTGTCCGACGGTGCTGGCTGACTCGCGTTGAGTAGCTGCCACTCTCCTGCAGGAGTCGCGACCAGACATCCGACCACCTCTCCAATCATCAAGGCGCTTTTCTCCGCCTGTTCTTGCTGGCCGGAACTGCTCGCCGTCTCTTTCGGCGTGTATCCCACCGCCGTCATGGGCGCCTTCTCCTGATGATCGATGCTGTATTGAATAAACGGTGTGAACATCTCATCCCAACTCTGGTTTTGGTCGCGAAAGTACACCGGCTTGTCGGGCGCGTGGTTGTGCGAGCTCGCTGTCGAATTGTCATAGTGTGCTGTCACCACGAGTTTGCTCCCCGCTGGCAACTTCACTGGTGTCTCCGGCTCATACGCCATCTGCCACCGGTGATCGTATTTTGGCACGTGCAATAACGTTTCCTCGCGTCCATCCGGGTAAACCACGGTGTATGTAAAATCCTTTGCGCGGTGGTGCGCGTGCGGCTGAAACTGGTAAATCGTCACCGCCTGCGGATACGCTGTCATCCCGATCAGTTCGTAATTCTCGGCGAAGGGCGGAATCGGCGGAATCGCCACGTGGGTCCCTTCCGCCTTCGTCCCCGGGTCGTCGGTCAGCAATTCCTTGCCGTTCGCTAAAATGGCCTCTCTCGCCCCATTCACGCGGAACAGTTGGTGCTCGGGTGGACCCGGCTGAAACCAGAACGCGATCGCCGAGCGGTCCGTCTCGGGCTTCCCCGTAGTTTCGTAGTGCACGTTAAAGTTGAGGTACATACCCTTACCGCCTTTGAGCAGTTTCGCGCTGCCTTCCCCATATGTCTCTAACGTACTGCCAGGTGCATATATGCCCAGAATGTCGATCTGCTCGGGTTTCGTTGGTGTCGTCACTGCGGGCTTCGGACCAATCCGTGTGATCGGAATACCCATCTGTTGAGCCATCCCCGCCAACTGCTCCACCTCAGCAGGTGTCACTCCGTCCGGAAGCGCCACTTCGGTTACCGCCATGTGGTGTACCACCGCCGGATTACCGGGGCGGGTCTGGCTCGCCATCACCCACCGGTCGTCTTCAAACGGCACCTTGATCAACAATCTCATGTAGGGGAGTTCACCCGTCGCCGGCAGGTGCATGTCACCCGGCAAAGCAATAACCAGGTCCGGCTTTCGGTCCTGCGGCTGCATCCACCCGTCCTCGGATTGCGGCATCGGCGGCAGCCGCGCATCTTCTCCTTTGGGCGCACCCGCGTTCACCCAAGCCACGATAGTGTCGATGTCTTGTTGGCTCAGCCGCGCGTCATTCCGAAACTTCACGCTTTTTGTCGGATCGGCCGGCCACGGCGGCATTTCGCGCGCCATCACCTTTTGCTTGATCATTTCAGCCTGGGATTGCACTGCGTCGTACGATGTTAAAGGCACTCTGAATGCACTTTCACCCTTCGCATGGCACTTCACGCAGTTCCTGAACACAATCGGCGCAACGTTCTTCGTGAAGGTCGGTACAGTCTCGCCTGCCGCGGCGCCAATTTCCGGGGCAAGTGGCACGAACAACGCAGTCAAGACAGCCATCCAAATCGTCAGGCGGGCGGCCCGTGTTCGCGGGCCGTTATCTGGAAGCTCCTTCTCGGATCTCTCTCGAACGAGTATCCTTCGAGCCGTTTCCTGACTCGTGGCATACACGGGGTTCTTACGAACGTACCGCTGCCCTAGAAGGAGCATTCGCAAGGCATGGCGAACCCCGGTGCGAAAGTGACCGCGAGAGATCAGGCGCATGCGTAATCCCAGGTGAGATTTAAGGAGTATAACTCCAGGTAATGATGTCCTGGGTCGCCGTGGCCGAACCGGTCCCGGCCGTGAAACCGATCAATGCCGTATTAGCTCCGACCGTCCCCGGAATGTTCACCGTCCAACTGGTGGTGAACGTGTCCGCCGGCACGCTCGCATCCGTGATGGTCATGGTCAGAGTGGTGC
>Ga0182015_10005697_pt1 | contig 12826 bp, 8 predicted proteins | sample 712P3MmetaG_FD_120478 | JGI IMG/M metagenome (GOLD analysis project Ga0182015, IMG submission 120478) | Permafrost microbial communities from Stordalen Mire, Sweden - 712P3M metaG | ecosystem: Environmental > Terrestrial > Soil > Wetlands > Permafrost | place: Sweden: Stordalen | collected...
GGTGTCGCGGTTGATGCTTCTCTCGAAGGGCTCCCAGGTGTTGTAGATCCAGGGTGCACCGTGTCTCCCAATCCTTCGTTCCAGAACTCTCGCCGTATAAGAGGGAAGTACCCAATGGGGATCGTTAAAGCCGTCGCCATTGCGAAATGTCAGTAGAGAAACCGCCGCGGTCTTAAATTCCGTTCCCGGGCCAAGCGTGCGTTCGAAGGGCATCAGATCGGTGTCATACATCACCCCGATCTGTACCCGGCCTGGGGTGTGCCAGGCTCCAATTTCCGTTCGCTTCATATATCCGGGCACTTCGCTAAGAATCGCAAAACCGTCGCCGGTGCGTGCGTTGGCCACCAGAAGACCCGCATCCTCCGACCGGCCGGTATAGAACGTCTCTCGCGGAATGCCGCCGTACTGTGCATTCAGGACCGTTTCGTTCGAGCGTCCTACCGAGGGCGAAATGGCCTCAATGTCCATGTGAGTCAGGCGTAAAGAGGACGATCCGGTATTCCGCAGGGTCAGCCATTTGCGTATCGCCGGGTGCCCGTTATACGCCCGATACTCGACTGAGACCTCAAGAGGAAATGCGTTGCTGCGGAGAAGGATGGTCAACGATTTTCCATCAGCCAGCGTGTTCTCGTCTGCCTTCACCAGTGCAAACGCAGTGCCGGCGCCGGTCAGTGTCTTCCCGTTGCAGTCGAACGAAAACTCCGGGCCGGAGGCCTCGCCCGATTTTCCCCTAGAGACAAAGTCTGTCTTCGTGGTTAGATCGGCAAGCCGCGTCGTGACCAGCCCGGAGGTTGCGTCGAACGTGATCGTCCTCTCAATCTGAGCATTGCCAATCGTCCAGCTTTGTGACCACACCCGCGAAGCTGAAAGCAATATCACAACCGCTGCCAGATAGTTTGTTCTCACTTGCGAAGTCCCCTCTCTTCCTCACATCTACGCAAAAATGAAGTTCAGCAGAACAAGAACCAGCAAAATACCTCCGGCGGAAATCAGCAATGAAACCGGCAGGCTTCTGGGGCCGGCCCGGATCGAAGCCGGCAGGCTCACCGATGTCTCGGCCAGGTTGTTCTTCGTCACCACGCTCACCGCGATCGTGATCAGGAAACACGCCACCCAGCCAACCCCGGCGCCATAGAAGCTCGCCGTCATGTCGCTTCCGTAGTTCAAAATTCCGTTCTGATACAGCAGCCAATGCGCGAACGAAGCCAGCGTGCCGCAGATCAAACCACTGAGCGCTCCCGCCGGCGTAGCCCAACGGGTGAACATCCCCAATAGGAACGTTGCAAACAGTGGCGCATTGAAGATAGAGAACAGCATCTGTACGTAATCCATCAGGTTGTTGAAGCGCAGCACGACGAAAGAAGTACCGATGCTGAGTAACGTCGCAACCACGGTCGCAATGCGGCCAACCAAAAGGTAATGTGCATCACTACGCTGCTTCGCGATGTGTGCCTGGTACAGATCGTAGGTCCACACGGTGTTGAACGCCGAGATGTTGCCTGCCATGCCCGACATAAAACTGGCCAGAACCGCGGTGACGCCTAGTCCCAGCAGTCCATGAGGGTAGAACCGGGCCAGCATCGCCGGGAGCGCCAGGTCGAACCGGCCCGAGAGACTCGCCGGCAGGATGGCCGCGGCCGCGACTCCGGGCACAACAACCAGGAGCGGAAAAAACAGCTTGATCGCCGCCGCCACGAGGGGAGTGCCCGCCGCCGTGGGAAGGTCACGTGCCGCCAGGCCGCGCTGGATCAGGACGAAATCCGTGCACCAGTAGCCGAAGCTCAACACGAAGCCGAGACCGAAAATCACGCCCAGCCCATCCATCGTTGCCGCGTGCGGGTCCACACCGTGCATCCCGGCCCAGATATGTCCCATCCCCTGGCTCGCTCCGGGTCCATGTCCTCCCCAGCAATAACGTGCCGAAACCCAGGCCAGAGGAGCGAACCCGGCAACAATCAGCCCGAATTGCAGAACCTCGTTGTACATGGTTGCGCGCAGGCCGCCGAGCAGGATGTACGCCAGCACGAAGATCGCCGATATCACCGTGGCGGTGAGGAAACTCCAGCCAAAAATCACTTGCAGGATCAGCGCCATCGCGTACAGTCCCACTCCGGAGACCAGCACCGTGAGCACGGCAAATGAAAGAGCGTTGAAAACACGGGTCGGCTCGCCAAAGCGAATCTTCAAAAATTCCGGAACACTCCGCACCTTGCTGCGGTAGTAAATCGGCATCATCAACAAGGCCAGAAACAACATCGCGGGCACAGCGCCGATCCAATAAAAGTGCGCCGCCCGCCAGCCGTATTTCGCGCTGGTGGAGATCATCCCCATCACTTCCAGCGACCCGGAGTTTGCCGCGACGAACGCGATCCCGGTAACCGCCAGCGGTAGCGACCGCCCGGCCTCAAAAAACTGTTGGCTGGTAGTATTCCGGCGGCGCAGGCCAAGGCCGATCAGCAGAATGACCACAAAATAAGCGGCAACGATCCCGTAATCGAGCGCGTTCAGGCGAAGGGTTAACAGCAGGCGTTACCTCTCTGCCGGCACGCGCGAAGTCGTATCCGGCGAAAGGCCACCTTACCCGCCAGGAGAGCACCTGTAAAGCGAAAGCCTTAGCCTGAACAAAGGGACCCAGCCCTGTGCCCGCAGCAGGAAACTCACCTCTTCAGGGCTAAACAGCCTGCGGAAGATTCGAGCAGATGAGAAAGGCAGATCTCGACTAGAAGGGCGTGACTTTAGAGGCTGCGTGAGAACTAGAAAACCGTGCGATTCGTGGTGGGAGCCCCCGCATTTATGCGGGGGAAGGAGCGCTTTAGCGCTCCGGGAAAGAGTCTCGACTTTGATCATGCGCTTTAGCGCTGGCACTGCCAGGGTTCTCACGCACACTCTTTAGCCACTGAGGGCAACGTTTTCGGCCGAGAAACCTGGCCTCGGGGCCTAAAGGCCGCTTGGTTGTCTAACTACATGTACGGCCTAAAGGCCGTACCCTTCAGAAACAGGAGTTTTTCCGCAGCCTCTTTAGCCGTGCCGTATCGTTCGAGGCACTCCCCGGGTTTAGCCGCTGAGGTACGGTTCTCGTTCGATCTAAGATCGACTTCGTGGGCCAAACGGTCCGCGGAAAGACCTGGGTAGTTCATTGCTGCGGCACAATTTCATGCATACTTCAACCCCCCGTGGCATCCTCCAAGGGTGACCCCAGTCCCTGTTCCCAGATCGCACGTCGTTCCCCCGTGCGCCCCAGTTTGCTCTGCGTCGGTCGCCTCACCCAGCCCGGAGCGCAACCGCAAGTGGATACTGGTGGCCACCATCCTGGGCTCGGCCCTGGCCTTCATGGATGGCAGTGTGGTGAACGTTGCCCTGCCGACTCTGCAGTCTAGCTTTCATGCGACCTCGTCCGCCATCCAATGGGTGGTGCAGGGCTACGCTCTCTTCGCAGCCTCATTGCTGTTGCTTGGCGGCGCCATTGGCGATCGCTACGGACGGCGGCGTACCTTCCTCTGGGGAGTGGCACTCTTTGCCCTGGCATCGGGGGCGTGTGCCGCTTCTCAGTCCCTGGTCCAACTGATCACCGCCCGCACTGTTCAGGGAATGGGCGCCGCGCTGCTTATCCCACAGGGCCTCTCGATTCTCTCGGCCGCGTTCCCTGAGCAGGAACGAGGCCGCGCCATCGGTACCTGGTCGGCCTGGACCAGCGTCTTTGCCGCCCTCGGGCCTGTGGCCGGCGGGTGGCTGATGCAGGTGTGGTCGTGGCGATTGATCTTTCTCCTCCAGCTCCCGCTCGTCCTGTTCATTTTGGTGCTGGCGCCGTGCATCCCGGAGAGTCGTGCCGCGACCGAAGGCGGCCCGGCGCAGCCGCTCGACCGGTTCGGCGCAACCCTTGCTACCCTCAGTTTCGCGGCCATCATTTATGCACTCTCCTTCGCGCCCCAATTCGGTTGGCGCAACAAGTGGGTTACCGCACCCTTGCTCGGTGGGCTGGTTCTGCTCGGTTTCTTCGTGCGCTCCCAGGCGACCCGCCCCAACGCGATGATGCCGCTGTCGCTCTTCAGAAATCCACGCTTCCTTGCCGCCAACCTGCTCACTTTTCTGCTCTATGGCGCATTGGGCGGCACGCTCTACGTCCTTCCGTTCTATCTGATACAGGTACGGCACTACGTTCCGGCGGCCGCCGGCGCCACGTTTCTACCTCTCATCGTGATCATGTTCCTGTTCTCCGCCCGTGTCGGCGCCATGGTTCCCAGGGTCGGCGAGCGGTTTTTATTGTGCGTCGGCGCTCTGCTGGCCGGCGCCGGCTTTGGCGCCTTTGCCCTGTTGGACGGGTTACACGGCTATGCCCTGTCCGTCATGCCCGCGGTCCTGATCCTGGGCTGCGGCTTGACGCTGTGCGTCGCTCCGCTCACCAATGCCGTCATGTCTTCGGTGCTGCCAAACCAGACCGGTATGGCTTCGGCGGTAAACAACTCGCTCTCCCGGCTCGCGGCGCTGGTGGCCGTCTCTCTGCTCGCTCTGGTGCTCGCCCACGGTTTCGTAGCCAGCCTCAGCGCGCAGCTCGCACGCTCGAACCTGCCGGTCGAGGTCCGTGAGCGAATGCTGCAAGACCGGGCTCGCTTGCACGATATTCCCATTCCGGCCGGTCTCACGCCGGCCCAGCACGCCCACGCCGTGTCTCTTCTCGATAGGGCGTTTCTCGCCGGCTTCCGTGCCGTCATGCTGGCCTGCGCGGTCAGCACCTGGGCGGGAGGGCTGGCAGTGCTGTGGTTGCTTCCAAAGGACCATCCGCAACGCAAGGCGGTAAACCCGCAGAGCACGCCCTCCGTCTATGGGGGCGAGAAGGTCACGAATCGACCGCCGGTAACCTCGTAGCCCTCTCAACTGCCAAGGAGGAAGTATGAAGGTTTCGCTCGCGCTTCTCGCCGTCCTGGGACTCTTGCCACTGGCCCAGGCGCAATCCCCCCGTACCCCGCCATCCCCCGCGGCCATGGCCCAGCGCCAGGTCCAGCGGTATACCACATTGCTTACCCTCACTTCTGCTCAGGTAGAGCAGGCGACTGCTTTCTTCACCTCTGAAGCCACGGCCCGCGAGAGCTCCCATGCCGCCGAACGCACCGCCCACCAGGCTTTGGAAGCGGCCATTAAGGCCAACGATACGGCCACCATTCAGTCCACAGCCAACACCCTGGGCCAGATGGAAACCGAACGGCTCGCAGCCCATTCGCTCGCTCGAGCCCAGTTCTACAACCTTCTTACCGCCGACCAGAAAGCCAAGTTTTCTGAGCTGGAAGGCGAACACGTAATGGGCGGTCCGCAGCATGGACCACCCATGGACCGTCAATGATGCGCTAGAGCATTTTTCGTAATGGTGTAGACCGAGTAGCCGACTTGACGCGGCCATTCTGCTAGCTCCCGGGGCACGAAGTCCTTGCGTGCCTGGGGTGGAAAAAGAATGGCCGCACATAGCCGATCTCACCAGACCACCGTATTACGAAAATGCTTTGAATCGGCGGCCGGCGGTCTATGCGGGGTGCCCGGGATGCCAGCAAAAGGGCCTTCCGCGTAAACTGCTGCTCAGAAGGGCGCGTCTATGGAAGCATTGGAGCAGCTTATCCAGGCTGGAGAGCTTTCCCCCGTGCGAGACCGGTTGATTGCGGAGCTGGAGGATATAACCACGCTCTGCGCCACCTACCGGTCTCGTATATACCGCTACGCTTTGATGTCGCTACGCGACCCAGACCTCGCCGATAGTGTGACCCAGGATTGTTTCCTCAGGGCGTACAAGGCGCGCGCGGAGTTTCGCGGAGATTGTAGCCTGGCGACTTGGCTCACGCGTATCGCAACCAACCTGATTCGCGATGCCGTGCGATCGCGCAAGTTTCAGTTTTGGAAAATGGTCAGTTCCACCGCCGTCGACGCCGGAGCCATGGCAGACCGCCTGCGTTCGCCCGGCCTCTCTGCTGAGTCTTTCCTGGTGGTCCGGGAAGAGCTGGTCAAGGTGTGGGATGCCGTAGACACCCTCCCTGGTAAACAACGCAGCGTGTTTCTGTTGCGGTTTGTGGAAGAGATGGAACTGTCGGAGATTGCAACAGCTATGGGGCTACATGTAGGGACGGTCAAGAGCCACTTGCATCGCGCGTTGGCGGCGGTTCGCAAGGGGATGGAGAACACGAAATGAAAACGAGCCATCTGACAACCTGGGAGCAGGAGGAGTACCTCATCAATCCGCGGGCTCCGCAGCTGCTTCGCCATCTGGCGGAATGCGCCGAGTGCCGGGCCGGAGTAGATCGGCTGGAGCGCGGCGTGGGTATCTTCCGCCGCGCTGCCGTGGAGTGGAGTGCCCAGAGCCTGGCAACTCGCCCCCGGCCGTGGCTAACGGCCTCCAGCAGAAGACTGCCCGTAACTGCCCTGCGCTGGGCCTTTGCCGCCGTGGTCCCTTTGTTGTTGCTGGTGTTGGCGCTCGTTCCTTTCCACCTGTCACACTCGCGGCCGGCGCAACCTGCGGCCGCAATCAGCGATGATGCGCTGCTGGACCAGGTGGACGAACAGCTCTCCGTTGCCGTTCCCTCGTCGATGGAGTCGCTGACTCACCTCGTTTCCGCCGATAGCGGCAGCAGCAGTTCGGGTACCGCTGCGTATACGCGGGGGAGCAAACCACTTGTTCAGACAAATTAGTTTCCGTGGAGATGAAACGGCGCGGCGTCTTTTCGCGCTCGGCCTTCTAGGCATAGTTCTGAGCTCCGGCATCGCCGTCGCGCAACAGGGCGGCCCGCCCCCACCAAATGGTTCGGGCGACAACATGGGACCACCTCCGATGGAAGGCCGTCGTCCTCCGATGGAGCGCGCATTCCACATGGGGCCGCACGGCCGCTGGTGGAACAATCCGGAATTTGCACAAAAGCTTGGCCTCACTGCAGACCAGCAAAAGAGAATGGAGGCGGTTTTTGAGCAAGCCCGCCCAAACTTGATGGATCTCAGCGCGAACGTGCGCAGCCAGGAGACGGGATTGGAGCCTTTGCTTGGAGTCGACCAGCCGGATGAAGGAAAAATTCTGGCGCAAATCGACCACGTGGCCCAGGCGCGCGCCGAACTGGAAAAGGCAAATGCTCGTATGCTTCTCGGCCTCCGCAGAGTGCTCACCCCGGACCAATGGAAGACCCTGCAGGCAGACGAGCCAAAAATTGACCATGGCGGCCGCTATCCTCATTTCGGCCCCCGAGGCGACCCGGGAACCAACCCAGGTTCCAACAACGCACCGAATCCTCCCCCGCAGTAAACCTGTCCGTGCAACCCAAGTCAGTAGTTCACCGAGACAGGCGCCCCAATGGAAAGACAAATTTCTCAGGAAGGGCACGGCTTCAGCCGTGCCATAAAGTTCGATGCACGACGCGGCTTTAGCCGCTGAGGTACGGTTCTCCTTCGATCAAAGATCGAGTCTCGTGGACTAAACGATCTGTGAAATTTGGCACTTGCTTTGTATCAGGGCACGGCTTTAGCCGTGCCGTAAAGTTCAAGCCACTCGACAAGCCGCTGAGGTACGGTTTTTCGTGACCAAGGATCGACTTCGTGGGCTAAGCAGGAACATCCCTCCGTGCTTTGTATCAGGGCGCAGCCTGTTATATCCGTGCCGCAAAGCATCACGAAGCGATCAAGTCCCGGAGGGACGGCCGAAAATAGCCCAGGACTTAAGTCCTGGGTCCGGTCCACCCACAAGACAAGTCCCGTCAGGGACGACCGAAAATAACCCAGGATGAAATCCTGGGCACGGGACGTCTCGCCGCGGAAAAGCTTCGACGAAGGAAATCGCCGTTTGAGGAACGACTACGTTTTTCCGCAGCCTGTTTAGCCGTGTCGCACAGGTGCCACCCATTATTTGGCTTTAGCCCCTGCGGCGCTATTTTCCTCTCACTTCGCCTTCGGCAGCTCACTTGCCAGGACCCCATTCCTTGTGCAGCATCCAATAGCCGCGCCGCAAACCTGAACCAGAACGGTTTCCGTTTTCGCTCCAGGCGGTTACTCTTCTCACATGCATAGCCTGCCCTCCTGTGCTTTTCTTCTGCTCTTCTTCCTATCTCCCGCCCCACTACTGGCCGCGCAAGCGCCCGCACCTTCCAGCGACGCAACCGTCCAAACTCCAACCTTTCCGACCAGCGAGCAATTGCGGCGATTGAAAACCATGAGCGATCCTCGGCTCGCGCCCGACGGCAAGCGCATTCTTATCCGAATTACCGACACAACTGTAGACGGCGCCAAGAGCCACTTGTGGCTTACCGGCACAGATGGGGAGGAACCGCGTCAGCTTACCTTCTCGCCGGACGCGGACAAACGCGGCGAGTACGACGGTGAATGGATGCCCGATGGACAAAGCATTCTGTTCCTGGCCAAGCGCGGCGAGCATACTTCACTCTATCGACTGCCGATGAACGGTGGAGAAGCCCGGCCCTTTGAGTTGAAGGTCAAGCCCGTTGTGGACCAGTCAAAGCTTCCCGACGCCCTGCCACCGAAGGACGAAGTGGCGAAGTCTGGTGACCAAAGCGGTACGTTGGGAGCTGCTTCTGGCGAGACTGCGATCGACGTGGCCCACTACAGAGTCGCTCCTGACGGCGCGAGCATCGCCATCGTTGCCGACGATCCCCAAACCCCTGGCGAGAAGAAGCAAAAGGATGCGAAATCCGACGCCCAATGGGTAAACCATGATCCCCATGGTGCGCGCTTATACCTGCTGAACGTAGCCAGCGGCAAGCTGACGCCGGTACCCGTGGACCCCGACGTCCGCGAGGTGAATTGGAGCAGCGACAGCTCGAAACTGCTGGCCGTTGTCGAGGCCATGAATGGAGCCGACGATCTGGGGCCGGCGATGAGCAGCTGGCTGGTCAGCACCGCCTCCCTGAGCCAACCGCAGAAGCTTGAAACGCTGCCGCCCACCATCGAGAGTGCCGCATGGTCAACGGACGGTAAGTCGATTCTCTACTTGGCGCAGGCTAAAGAGCAGGCGCCGCCCGGCTACTCGGACCTCTACTTTTATGACCTGGACGCAAAGACCGCCAGGAACCTGAGCGACGGCTTTACGGGCTCACTGCGCGGCAGCCGGCCGTTACCGCTTGCCGATGGCACAGTGGTACAGCTCGTGGAGCTTGGCTTCCACGGAAAAGTCGCCCGCTATACACCGGGCGCCGGCAAGCCAGTATTCCTACCGCTCCCGCCGTCGGATGTATCCGCGGTAGTGACCAATGCACAGCGCACCGGTTGGCTGTTCCTGGGGAGCGGCGGAGGCAAACCTCCCGTGCTCTATTACACCGCGGACCTGGATGCGGCGGCCACGCCGGTGAAAACACCGCCGCTCATCCCGGAGCACCTGCTGAGCGTGGCTCCGAAATCGCTGCAATGGAAGAGTGACGGCTTCACCATCGAGGGCCAGTTGTATCTGCCGCCGGAAGCAGCCACACGGCATGTGCCGCTGATCGTCGAGGTGCACGGCGGTCCTCTCGGCGCCTATTCCGATGCGCATATGCCGTGGATCGACTTCCTGTTGGGCCACGGCTGGGCTGTTCTGCGTACCAATCCCCGGGGCAGCACCGGCTATGGCGCAAGCTTCGCCGCCGCCAACAAGAACGATCTGGGCGGAGGGGATTACCGCGACATCATGGCCGGGGTCGATACCGTGCTCAAGACCGAGCCCATCGATGGCAACCGCATGGCGTTGATGGGATACAGTTACGGTGGCGAGATGGCCGCCTTTGTCGAGGGTAAAACCACTCGCTTCAAGGCCATCATCAGTGGCGCGCCGGTCATCGACCAGCACAGTGAATACGGTACAGAAGATTCATCCTGGTACGACCGCTGGTATTTCGGTAAACCGTGGGAGCATCCAGAAGATGCCTGGCGGCAAAGCCCATTGGCTGCTGCCGGCAAAGCACGCACGCCCTTCCTGCTGCTGCAGGGCGAGAGCGACAAGACCGATCCGCTAGGCCAGTCCAAAGAAATGTATCGCGCCTTGCGCCAGGCGGGTGTGCCCGTCGACCTCGTTGTTTACCCGCGCGATGATCACGTTCCCCTGGCCAGGGCAATCTACGGCTATCCGGTGCCTGAGCCTTGGCACGGCCTTGATGCGCGGCGCCGCATCATCGACTTTATCCAAAAATCTTTTGCTGCTGTCCCGCAGTAGACTGATCGTGCATTCGTCTAAAAACAAACGAACGCCGGGTGGCCCATTCAAGCCGTATTTGGCTTGAGTGGGAAAACACCACCGACCGTGAGAAACCATTTTCACCAGGTCACAGGCATCGCACGGCAAGCGTAAAGGAGAAGGATGAATCGCCTCGCTTTCCTCGAAGACCTGCTTCGTGATACCCGTCTTGCCGTGCGGCAATTGTGCAAGGCGCCCGGCTTCACCATCACCGCAGTCCTGACCCTGGCCCTGGGGATTGGCACGGCAACCGCTCTGTTTGTGGTTGTCTACGGCGTCCTGTTGCGCCCGCTCCCATTCCAGAACGCGCGCGAACTCTACCAACCGGTTGGGCTGGATACGACGGGGAATGAGCTCGATTCGGCCACTTACACGGTGATCGAGCAATGGCGAGCGGTAGCCGGTAAGTCTGTGCAGATCGCTTTCACATCAGAAACCAAGGCCGTGCTCGATACTCCTGCGGGAGCGCAGCAGATCGCAAACATCCAGAGCAGCACCAATCTTCTCTCCACCCTGGCCGTACAGCCGATGCTGGGGAGGAACTTTCTCCCCGAAGAAGAGCAAGACGATAAAGCGCACGTAGTTCTCCTCAGCTACTCCCTTTGGTACCAGGCATTCTCAGCGGATCGCCTGATTCTGGGGAAAGGCGTCTTTGTCGACGGAGCGCCCTACACGGTAATCGGCGTAATGCCACCCCGCTTTCTTTTCCCGGTATACGAACCTCAGGAAGAGGTGTGGACCCCGCTCGCACGCAAACGGCTCCTGACGGCGAGCGCCGGTAGTCCGTACGATACCTTTGCTCCGCTCATCCGCGTCGAGTCTGGCATTCAGCTCTCGACCGTCCAGGACCAGTTGTCCACCGTGCAGGCCCGCATCGCCCAAAAACCTGGCGCAGAGATCGCGACCCACATCCGGCTCAGGGGCTTGCGCGAGTCTTTGGTGGGTGACGTTCGGCCGGCATTGCGGGCCCTCGAGATTGCGGTCGCGTTGGTATGGTTGATCGCCGGGAGCAATGTCGCCGGCTTGTTGCTGGCCCGGATCGCCGCGCGCCGTACAGAAATTGCCGTGCGCCGTGCCCTGGGGGCGGGCAGGCTGCGCATTGTGCGCCAGTTTTTGCTGGAGAGCCTCTTGCTCAGCTCCGCCAGTGCTCTCGCCGGGCTCGGCTTGGCCGTGTTTGCGCTGCGCTCTTTTCACCACGTACTCCAACGATCCCTGCCCCTGCCAGTGAGCCTCGACGTAAATTGGCCCATCCTGATAGCACTCATCGGCTTGAGTTTGCTCACCGGCCTTGGCTTTGGAGTGCTGCCCGCCGCCATTGCGGCGCACGCAAGGCCGGGAGAAGCGCTGAAGAGTGCGCGCCACAGCAGCAGCTCCGAACGCGGGCAGAGCCGCTTGCGCAACGCTCTCCTGGTATGTGAAGTGGCCGTATCCATCCCGTTGCTGGTGGCCGCCGGCCTTATGTTAAGTACGGTTCGCTCCTTGCAACATGCGCCGCTCGGCTTTCGCACCGATCACATCGTCTTTACCAATCTCACCATTCCCGGCTACCTCTATAAGGACCGGGAGGTGAACGTCGCCGCATGGCAGCCGCTGCTGGAACGAGTGCAACATTTGCCCGGTGTGCAGACTGCAGCTCTATCCAGCGTGTTGCCGATCGGGCATTCCGTTGAGTGGCTTACCCTCGTTTACAAAACCCCGTGGACTGCGGCGAATGTTTCCGCGGAGGTTCGAGCCGCCTCGCCCGATTTGCTGCAAGTGCTCGGTGTTCGACTACGGACGGGGCGCTTTCTCACGGTGCAGGATGCTGCTGATTCCTTGCCCGTGGCCGTTGTCAATCAGGCCTTTGTAACCAGGTACCTCGGCGGCCACGATCCCGTAGGGCAGCAGATTCGCTTCGGCCGTGTACCTGCCGCTGCGACGATTGTGGGTGTGCTGGAAGATATCCACCAGGATGAAATTGCAGCTCCCAGCCGGCCCGAATTCTACCTCTCCATGGCGCAGCTCAAGCGAACGGACTCCTTGTATCTCCCTATGATGGGCCGTTCGATGCAACTGGCGGTGCGTACCCACAATGCGCCTGCGCTCATGATTCCGGAACTCGGTCGTATCGTCCGCCAGGAGAATTCTCATTTGGTCGTCGGCGACGTGACTACTATGGATCAATCGGTAGAAGACTCGATTGCCACGCAGAGGCTGGCCGCGGTCGTGATCGGTACCTTTGGCGGCCTCGCATTGCTGATTACCGTGGTCGGCCTGTATGGCCTTTTGACCTACGCCGTAACCCGGAGAACCCGCGAAATCGGGATCCGCATGGCGTTAGGAGCGGACCGCGGCCAGGTGATGAGAATGATATTGCGCAGCGCCGTTGTCCTGATGGGGTTCGGCATCACCATCGGTCTCGCCTCCAGTTTCTGGACCAATCGGCTCCTGCAGAGCTTCCTCTATGGCGTCACGAAGAATGATCCAACGATACTTTTACTGGGGTCGGCAATTCTTCTGTTGTCTGGAATCACCGCAGCACTCATTCCCGCCCGCCGCGCCGCGTGCACCGATCCAATGCAAGCCCTGCGAACCGAATGAGCGGAACACTCCTGGGGGAGAATCCATAGAGGATCGTCGCCAACGTCGCGACCACCTTGTCATCCCGGA
>Ga0182015_10005698_pt1 | contig 12824 bp, 12 predicted proteins | sample 712P3MmetaG_FD_120478 | JGI IMG/M metagenome (GOLD analysis project Ga0182015, IMG submission 120478) | Permafrost microbial communities from Stordalen Mire, Sweden - 712P3M metaG | ecosystem: Environmental > Terrestrial > Soil > Wetlands > Permafrost | place: Sweden: Stordalen | collected...
ACCGATAAAGTACGCCAACGGAACAATACTAGCGAGAGCAAGAGTAAAAATAAACGCCGGGTTGACAATCCAGTATTTATGATGTAGTAGCGGAGCCAGGAAGAATTCGTCTGCAATGGTAAAGAAGACGACAAAAACGAGATTGAAGAGGAAGATGTTTGTTCCGTCGACGGTGTATTTGTAGTATTCCCAGCCCCATGCACGGTAGGTACAGAGAAGGACTTGGGCGGAGGGGGTACCTGGACGACGAGAGGCTGCTGTGCGGAGGTCGGAATGGAATGTCATTGAGAGGGGATGGCGACGGAGATGGGAGACGATGACGGACATTACTTTTGCCATGGGTAATGCAAACACTGTGAGCCAGCATAGTCCACATACCAGGAGGAGTATCGGTGCTATAATCAGCCAAAACATGAGTTGGTTTTACCGATGATGAGGTAGAAAGATGTGAAGAAGAAGATTCGTCCAACACTCCATTGTCCCCGTCCAAAGAATCGTCTCTTGCGCCCTGGACCAGATTCATCTTCCCCCACCGTTGTATTCCGAGCAGTATCCCCTCCAAGAAGACTATCTTGTTCACTATACTCGCCCCAACTTTCAATACTCTGTCCTCGTCGTCGCCCAAGTCGACCAATCAATCCACGTCGATTCTCCCCGACAGGACTAGAAGTGAATATCCCCAATTGTCGACCCCTCTCCAAATCCACTGCTCCATACCGTTCGTATTCTGAAATACTGCGTCCCTCACCTTCATCTTCCTCTGCGTACGCCTCATCAGGGAGCAACTCGATAAACCGTCCAAACGGATAAAACAGATACCGCGCAAGTCCAAATAACACGAATGCATAGGGAGCACCCGCAGACCACCATGTCGAGGCTAGAAGGATACATGCTACGGTGGTGGTAATGAGACTCATCCACCATCCGAAAAGGAGTGTCCAGAGTACATTTCCCAGACGGATTTTCCGATCTGGCCATTGTCCTGGTCGGGAATGGATTTCGCCCTCGGCAGTACGTTGGACGGACCGGGATTTCTTGTATAGAGCGGGTTTCCATATTTTCAGACCGAATGGATGAGTAATGTTGATTGCGTCTTGACGATCTTTGAGTGTAAAAGAGGCTTCCGAGTCGGGGACACCGTCGGAAGAAGAGTCTTCTTCGTCGACTACTTCATTGTGATGACGATTGAGACGGGATTGAGGTCTTTCGTCGTCGATGGGGTCGTCTAAATCTGATTCATGACGAGTATGTGTAAAGTAGGGAGTCGTTTGTGTACGACGAATAGTGGAAGTATTATACATGTCGTCTTCATACGAACGACCTCCACCTCCTCCTCCTGCACCTCCACGTTGAGAGCCCTTTCCTCGAGATGTCCCTCCTGAATGCCTACGTCGTTGACGGATTGTGCCTGTGCCGGAATTGCTTCCCGGATGATGATGTTCCCAACTGCGTTCAAGTTCATGTTGGACTGCTTCCATGTCTGCTTCTGCTGCAGATTCTGAATCTTCGTCTGACGAGTAAGCTGGTTGACCATGTGAATATGAAGCGAGTCGTTGGAGGGGAGCTCGTAGTGGGGGATTTCGACGGGCAGATGAACGGTGTACGGAAGATGTGCCGATTGAGGTGATTGAGGGGGGTCCTCCTCCATGACGCGACTCTGATACGGGGGGTAGACGAGGGGACACGAGGGATGATGGTTGTATGGGTTGTTGTTGGGGTGGCATTGCTGGCACGTGTTGCAACGTCGAAGGAGCACTTGGCTGACGACGTAGCATTGGACTCCGAGGTGTTCCTGCCCCTCCAGAGACAGTTGTACTACCACCGACTATACATCTGTCAACATTTCTATTTCGCAGCCAATTGTGGGGAAATTTACCCGTGTTTGTGGTATTTATTGGAGTTGGTCGGACAGTTTCCACACTGGTGGTACTTTCAACACTTGAGGGCGAGACCATTGGAACAGTGTACAGTGTCTGCGGGGTGTCTGGACGTGTATTGTCCTCTGAATCAGAAACACTCTCGTCTGTTATTCCGTAGGGAGTCTCATCATGGATGGACGTTGTGCCGTCACGGCTCATCCCCCCTTTGCTTAGTAGTAGCTGTGAGCCGCTTTTTTTGGTGTCCTGCAGGGCGGTGTGTGGATTTGCACAACTTGGATTTCTAATTCGACGCTTTGCACGTGGGGGACACAAACTGTTTACGTCCAGTCGCAATCAGGATTCTTGCAGCGGTCCGTGCGGCCGTTGAACGGGACGAGTTACTTTACGTGCAAAAGTCAGTGAGTGCATATTCTAACATGTTGGACAAAACAGAGGAAGGTAATCCCTATCATCTAAACTCGGAATCAAGAATTGACGTATGATGATATGCCTCTCCAGTCCAACAGATTGTATGGACTTCGTTTGCAGAGGATCGAAGCAAGTGATGCAATTGTCCAAATAAGAATGAAGATTGACATCCAACATGATTGATCCTGTTACAACATTTGAATAAATAGTGGTATACATTCCCCTCTGACAGTGGTATTCTTACAATCCGTTCCACCCGTCCAAAACGACAGGTTATACACCCTCCAACGTCATGCTCACAACGACATCCTACAATCAGACTCGTACACGATAAGTATCGTACCGTACTGGCAACCATTTGACAAAACTCGTCAAAGGAAATCTTCCCATCCCCATCCTTGTCCGCCTCCATAATCGTCTTATCCACAATCTACAGTCAGAATAGCAGCAGTAAGGGAGTACCTGCTGTAACTGCTGGTCCTTGAGGTTATTCCCCACCATCATCTTGAGAACAATAAACAACTCCCCATTCGAAATATATCCATCCCGATCCATATCATAAACCTTGAATGCAACTATAATCAGCCTCCACCCGCAAACTCCACGTGATGGGGGAACGTTACACCGAAGTTTCTCCTCTTTATTCCCCTTTGATGAAAATGCACTCAAACCAGCAATAAACTCCTGAAAATCAACGGTCCCCGACCCATCCTCGTCGAATATGGCAATCATCCGCAACGCCAGCGGATTATTCGCAATCTGAGGAATCGACAGAAACTCGTCTCGATCCAGTTGTCCTTTCCATCAGCTCTTGCTTGTATACAAAGGAGGGGGAAGGGGGGGTACCTGATCCGTCGCGGTCGAGTTTGAGGAAACGACGTCGCAGACGTTCAATTTCTTCCTTGTCGACTGTATAATTAGAAGGAGAGAGGAGTGGGAGTACAGTTTGAGGAGGAGACCATACTCTCCAATAGTTGTGAGTTGTGTTGACCCATCGTGAGCGATTTCGTGTCGTGATGGGAAAGAAATCAAAAACGTAAAGACACCGCAAAATGGCTTTGAAGAAGTTTCGATTCCGACTGCAGTGCACATAAAACCCGTAGGTTCTTACCGGAACTCGTCAACTCCAAAAGTCAGACTATCGAGGTCCCAAGGAGAAGGGATAAGCCGTTCTCCATTCCCAGAGACCCACTAAGGCCATGTTCTGTTCAATTGACATAAGTACGCATCATAATCTTGAGGTCTCGGCTCGCATCTCACCGAAAGGACACCACAATCTGAAGACCAATTCGCCGCCGAAAGTGGCTTCTCTGCGCCTAAGATGCGCTACAACTATTTTTCCTTCTGCAATACCATCGAGCCGAAAATTGCACCCGACAACACCACTTGCGTCCGTTAAAGCACTTCCAAGCCTCGGCGATCCCCTGCCTCCACTTTCCCGCAACGAAGTTGGACTCTCCGCTTTCTACCCCGCTTTCTACTGAAGCAAATAGTCTCTATGAACCATTATATTACGGTTATCCCCAAATTAAGGTTTCCGGTGGAGTCAATGTCGTTCCCGAGGCCAAGGTTTCTCATTCTCGTGAGCCGAATTTCGAGCCGCAATTCTGTCAGTGCGCATCCGAGGTCGATCTGCGATTGGATTGAAAGGAAACGCCACACTCTCCGCACCCCACGGGCCACACGTCTCCCCTTGACAAAGCCACACCGAATTTTGCAGTAGCCGATACGGGCATACAATGGGCCGACGTCCACTCGCAGACGCTAAACTAAAGCCGAGTTCTCGGAACAGTTTATGTCGCTGAAGTTTACCGACCCGAACCGCCGGTCAAAATCTTCTTCTCCCCGCATCTCGAGATTCTCTATTTAACATGTCCTTCCCCGTCAACCATGCCAGTCCAACAAGATCGGTAACAGTCGAGCGACACAGTCCACAGTCAATCACAGGTTTATGAACGGTACTATGGAAGTCAAACAACAGTCTCATGTGAGCAACGAGGGCACCGAATCGGTAAACCTCAAAGCGGACGTCAATCATATGGAGAGTACTGGTGATCGACATACTCTTGGCTCGACTCTTCTTGTCACTACAGAGGGACATGTCCGAAGAATCCCTGTACCTACCAATGATCCCAACGATCCTCTCAATTTCACAAAATGGCAGAAGATTGGCATCGTCTTCAGTTGTTGTTGGTTCTGTAAGACTTCCCCCCCACCCTTTAGAGACCATTCACTGACAAACTAGCTGTCATGTCTTTGTCACTTTCTGGCAGTCTGGGTGCCATCATTGGCATCTTTGCTCAAATGTATATCCCAGAGGGTGTTTCAAGCGAACAAATCGCCTGGCTATTGACTTTTCCTCCTCTGTTCATTGGTGTCGGTATGACCTCCTGCTTTCATGTAAAACGTGCTAACGCCGGACAGGTAACTTTCTCGTCTTACCAATGGCACTTGTCTTTGGACGACGACCTACCTTCCTCTTCTCAAGTGTTGGACTTTTACTAGCTACCATCGGATGTGCTGTCAATCAAAGTTATACTGGCCATCTCGCCGCTAGGATTATCCAAGGCTTAATGACTGGTTGCACAGAATCGGTTGGTCCCTTATAAAGTCTGTCTTCTGATGGCCTAGGTTTTACCTCTCATTCTCGCCGATATCACTTTTATTCACCAACGCGGCATGATCTATGGCTGGTATTGGGCAACTCAGAGTATGTTCTCGGCTATTCTCGGGCTCGCGAGCTCTTATGAAGCAGTTGGCCTTTCTTGGAGGTACCTTGTATCTTTTGGAGGAATTCCATTGATTTGTTAGGTGGTTCTACGGTGTTTATGCTATTACCGTCGGTGTCGGCACTTTCTTCATCTTCTTCTTTACTTTTGAGACACGTTATCACCGTCCTGCGACATCCATTGATGGTCAAGTTTTGTTCACTGACGAATTCGGAGTCACAAGACTCATGTCCGACGAAGAAGCTCGCGAGAATTCGGCTCTCGTGGAAGCTGCATCTCATAACGATGTCGATACCAACATCCCCAAAAAGTCGTATGTTCAATTACTCAACGTTTGGCCCGGGAAATCTAAACATGCCGTTCGAACAGTCCTGAAGTGTTACTTGCATATGGCTGAGTCTCTGACTTCTCCCGGTATTGTTTTCGCACTACTCTGCGCTTCCATTGTCCTTGGTATCACTCCCTTTTCAACGAATGTTCTGACTTTAAAAGGTTGCGCCATCGGGCTTTCTCTCACTTACAACAACGTCTTGGAAAATGTCTACGGATGGCCTGCTGAGAATGTCGGACTCATCAATGTATGTCCCATGAAAACCCCAACATTGACTAACGTCTCAGATCGGTACTATCCCAGCATGTTTGCTAGGAATGGGATATGCAGGCTTCTTGGGAGACAAGATCACAGTCTGGTTGGCGAAACGCAACAACGGCGTGCATACTCCAGAACATCGCTTGACACTTCTTATCTTCCCCGGTATAATCGGATTCGGTGCTCTCCTCCTCTATGGCTTCACGGCGGGCAATTCGACTGGGAATTTGACTTGGTGGGGACCATATATGGGCTGGAATATTTACCAATTCACCTTTGTCTCGATGCTCATTATTACGACGACGTTTGCGGCAGAGGCGTGGCCTAAGAATCCTGGTCCCGCGATTGTCATGGTTGTGGGGGGCAAGAATCTCATCTCGTTCGGTGCTTCTTATGGTCTTATACCCATGGTGGGTGAACATGGATATCCCTGGGCTTGTGGAATTGTAATCCCCCCTCCCGTCCTCAAATCTATTTGGAAAGTGGCTAATGACGTCTAGCTGGCTGGAATCTATGCTGTTATTTTCTTGCTGGGAATTCCCGTGTATTTCTTGAATCCGAAGGTATAAACTCTTTTCTATAAAATCAGCTAACGATGCAGTGGCGCCGATATGTTTCTAAACTGGAGGCTAAGAAGAAGTTGGAAATGGAGGACAGGCGCATCGAGGCTGCCTAAAGTGTGCCGTAGGTCAACAAGTGTCATTGTATAGATATTATTATGAGCTCTTTTCGCAGCAAAATTTTGAGAACATTCAGATTGAACATTACGCGGTTTTACATCAAAGCTCCGGATCTGATCTCCATCTGTCAGAACGAAACCCCGCACGGACCCTCAGGGTATGGGGTGGAAGTGTTTTGGTCTTTATTCACCGATCCTTCTCGTCCAACGTTCGTGTGCCTGCGTCGGTGAAACTGACGAGACGGATTGTCATTGGACCTCGGTTCGGTAAAGAAAAGCCGCTCGAAATCTTCGTTCGGCACAGATATCCTCCCCAGATTTGCTCCCCGCATTTCCGACACCTCGGCGAGTAACCTTTTGCGGGCGGCGAAATCACTCACTTGAGGGCCAGCGCTGACAATAGCGCTTGCATATTAGCGCGATTGCGCTTGTACATCAGCAGAATTCTGTCAAGGACCAATAGAGCGAAATGTCAGAACCCCCGGACGGCGAGACGACTCCTCGAATCAAGCGGAAGCGAGTGTCGCATGCCTGCAACTTGTGTCGCTCTCGGAAAGTTCGTTGCGACGAACAAATGCCTACATGCGGAAATTGTCTACGCGCAGGAGCCCCGTGTGTTACAACAGACCCCAGAAACCCAGAAACTCCAGTGAAATCACGACGAAGGTCAGCATTGCCAGAAACGAGAGCGCCGGGGCCTGCCCAACAAGGCGATGAAACGGAAATTGCTCACCAATTGTTAGCAATGGAGCAAACGATTCGAGCAAGTCCTTTGCAAGCAGCCCACTCTTCCATTTCGACAACCTCGCCGTTGCAGAGAAATCCTGTGTTCGATCCCTCACATCCCATTTCACCGGAGAACGCGATACTTTCGGGTCGAACACCGGGGAACGAGTCTGCGGATTTGGCAGTCAATGCTGGAGTGAACGATGGGTCGAAACGTAAATACATGGGTGCCAGCAGCTTGCAGGTGTTGACGCAATGGCTTGACTTGTCTTTCTCTGCTTTCGGCATGGAAAAGACTCCTTCGGCACACTTTCGATTTGGAATGACCGGCTCCGAAGAGGTCAGTCTTCCGTTCTCCGTTACCCTACCGCAATTACCTCCGTTGTCAGAGCGCGATTCTTGTGTCTCGACATTCTTTTCTCGCATTCACCCAATGTTCCCACTCCTCGACGAAGTCACTTTTCGAAACACCGTCAATCGCCTTGCTGATGCCGATTTGAATAACCTGCCGCCAAGCCATCGTCCATTACTCGCCTGCGCCTATGGAGTCATAAGCATCGGTGCGGATGAACGAGCAGGCACAACGACGGAGAACGGGACAAAATACTTCACCGCGGCATTCTCTCTATACGCACACCTCGTCGCGTACCCATACCGAAGTTCAGTCCAAGCAATCCTCATCTTGGTCCTGGCGCTCAGAGGTCAGAATAAGGATGGTTCGGCTTGGGATGTACACGGTCAAGCCGTTCGATTGGCCCAGTCAATCGGCCTTCATCGGAAAGTCTTGCAGGTGCACGCGTCGGATGATCCTGAATTGGACTCTCGAGTTTGGTGGGTAACATATTGCCTTGACAAGATTATGGGGTTCGAGTCAGGAAGACCCGCGGCTATAAACGACAGTGAATGTGACCAACTTATGCCTGCACCTGTTCCAATCAATTCTGGGCAACGGACATTTGGTCAAACGACTTCACCTGCAAATGAACCCGACTTCTTCGCTGCGTTGATTGGCCTTGCAAAGACACAGAGTGCTATAAGCACTCGTCTCTTTCAGCATCAGCCGACCGAGAAACCGATCGAGGCGCAATTGCAAGCGACTGGAGAATTGGACCAAGCGTTGTCAGATTGGGCTGAGACTGTGCCATTGGAGATCAGGTACGTTCCCGATGTACACAATTGACCATGTGCAACAGACCAGGCCGCGATATATTTTGTGCTCCACATCTTTATCCCTTTGCTGGCTTTCTTTCTCTCCAATTTCACGAAACGTATACCCTTTTCTTGTTGTGCTTACACTGAATTAGAATGGTGATGCTGCATCGCGCTGGTCTACTTTTAGATCCAAAGTTTCTTCGCAGACAGCTTGAGATACATTGTCCTGGCTCGCACTGGAATCATCGACTGCAGGCCAGCGAAGCGATTTGTGTCAGTTCCGCTCGCGCCATCATCAAAGTACTAAACGATCTATTGAACACCCATGGGCAGTCACGTTTGGTAACTCTGACATTGCCATTACTGGCGACGTTCGTCCTCGCCATCCAGTCGTTAAAGCATCCCTCAGCCTGGCTTGCCGATTCCGATTTGGGGGTAGATCCTTTGAACGCGCAACTGATCCTAGTTACTGACTACCGCTGCCAAATACACCGAATATAAGTACTCCGAGTTTGGTCAGGATCCGCAGTTTTGCAGGATGCTTACCGTTCTGCGTGAGTTCGCATCCCAGCAAGTATCAAAGGCATGCCACAAGCCCAATAATCCCATCGCAACTCCCTTCAGCATCCCTTTACCCCTGAATGGAGCAGACGACAGCGGAATGGACATATTAAACAACACCGACGCTGCATTCAATTCGAATTTCTCGAATGGAAACTTGGACATGTTCCATGATACGTCGCTCTGGAATCGGATATTTGGAGAGGACCTGAATGAAGGTGTGGAATTCACTGGGGAAATCAATTTTGAGGAGGCGTTCTCACTTTTTGGGCTACCGTGGCTAGGCAACAAAGATAATCAAAATGACGCTGGTACGTCAGTCCCGTTGGGATTCTGAGATGTAAACTAGTATTGGTAAATAAATCTAATTTCAATGGACTAATCCACTCATCTGTCGTTGCTGCCATTCCTTTGCGCCATTGTAATTGCAATTGTAAGTCAAGAATTGAGCGGTATCTCTGGAAATTAGCAGTTGGCGAGGTTAGGAGCGTACAAAGTTATGACTTTACTCTCCGCACTTGTGGCAGGTTTTGCCTGCTGACGGCTGTAGGCTTGAATGAGGGAAACACGAGCATACCGGCAATTGAAGACGGCCTGAGTCATTAGCGCTCGGACTCTGAATCTCGAATCTTACCTGAAGACGGTCATTTACTTGCATGGCGTTCATCTGTTGGTCTGTAACATCTTCAAAGAATGCGCCAAGTGCTTCCTACAACAATATGAGATCGAAGAAGGTAGGGGGTCATACAGCGTCTTCGATACTTTGGCTTGCGCCTTGTCCTTGCGTGGGTAACATGGCGTGACTCGCGTCGCCAATGATGATGGTACGCCCCTTCACCCAAGTCGGTAAAGGATCCAAGTCGCGCAGCTGCCATAGCCCCAAGTTGGGCGCAGCACTATAATCAGTATTGAAGATACGTTGTAAATATACCGAAACATCGACTTGACGTATTGTGGGAACGCATCGTAACTCTCCAAAAGATTATCCAGTGAGCCTTCAGTTGTCCAAGAGGACTTTGAGGAATCTTCATTCATGAACTCTAATTGCGTCAGTTGAATCTCGATGGGGTCGACCGTCTGGTACTAGACCAGTTATTCCGTATACTTTCCCGTTGCGAGCAGGTCCCATGATAATCCGGCACTCGTAACCCATGATCATGGTGGTGAATGAGTCTGTTGGATCCATGATTCCCGTTAGTTCGGGGATGCAGGTAAGCTCTTCCGTTGGGATAAGCATTCGATAAGCTACGAGGTCAGTGGCCACTGAAGGAGGGAATACCAGACAGGCCTGTTGGAATTGGCTTTTGCGGCGTCTCAAGTACGTGATCTCGAATTACACTGTGACTTCAGAGTTAGCTGTCGGTATGAATTAGAAGGGAGTACATGCCGTCTGCACCAACGATCAAATCTCCTGTCAGCGTTTCTCCACTCTCTAGAGTAATAACACCCTCCTCACAATCGCAGCTAATCACCCTCCCCGACGTGCGTATTTGGACAGGCGGCCCGGGCCGATCAGCGGACAAGGCCGCTTGTTTGAGCGTCTCATGAAGGTCAATCCGATGGTACACAACTCGATCTCCCCCAAACTCATTCGTGTCAAATAGAATCTCTTTTTGTAATGTCCCGTCGGTAGTGTAAATCCGAAACCCTTGGTCGACCATTGCCCCTTTCTGCTCCAGACCAGGTGCCAGGCCCCATTTTGCGACAATTTTTGACGCATTCGGTTGCAGCGAAATCAGCGCTCCGATCTCTTTGTTCAAACGCGACTGCTCCACGACGATTATTTCTCTACCGGGTCCTCGAAGGGCGATAGCCGATGCGAGACCAGCGATACCGCCTCCAACAATCAAAATTCTGAAAACCATTGTCAGCTTACTGCAAAAGCAAGTAAGTCAGAGGGTTATATTGCACTCGGGAACAATGTCCCGCAGCAACGCACGTCGGAGCGGGAAGTCGGGGTCGGTCATTTCCCCGGAAGAGGTTGAAACCCCCTGAGAGACCCAACGAAACCGAGCAGGCGAACCGTAAACCGAGCGGAAATGACCTCGGTGTGTGGAATTCAATTTCGGATGGAATGCTTTTAAGCCGAACCGAAGGTGGCGTATTTGTTCCGTTCCGACGGTACAGTTGCGATCCGAAGTTTGTTTCGGCCCACTCGATTGAGGCTGCGCTTCATATATTTAAACCTCCAATATCAAATCAAATCATTGGTACCAAGATAAAAGTACTTCATCAAGTCCGTTTTAAGACCCCAAGTTATGACGATCGATCAAGAACCCAAAGCGTCTCGGGCAGGGCGCGTCCGCCTCGACGGGTCAGAAGAGATCTATGGCGATTTCCGCGACGATCTCGTTCGGGATGGATACGCCGTTGTAAAAGGAGCAATTCCTCGAGAACGCGCACTTAAATACGTTGAGGAGATGTACGACTGGCTTGAAGGATTGTAAGCCACTAATAATGGAATGTATCTGACCTTGCCAGTGACCTCGGTTTCAAGAGAGATGATCCTTCAACTGTGACGATTGACAACTTGCCGCTCATCAATGAGAAGGGGATGTGTATGCATTATGGAGTTGCTCACGAGAACTTTGTCTGGCAGATTCGATGGCATAAAACCCTCAATAATTGTCTCACGCTGACTCTTTAGCGAGCCTGGAGTCGTCGGCGCATTTGAAAAGGTTTATGACACCGAGGATCTCATCGTCTCTTTCGATGCTGTCAATTTCGGCTTCCCCAAGTACTCTCCCACTACATTCTTTTGTAACTCTAATAGTCGCAAGGACCTTCCTCCCAACAAACCATGGCCTCATCAAGACCAAGATCCTACTAAACCTGGCTTCCGTTGCCTCCAAGGGTGTGGTCCTGTCATTTCAATGGTACTAATTCTGCAGTCTCGTGAATCTTCTTCCGAATGGACCCAATGATGGCGGTTTGATCGTTTGCAAAGGCGCGTATCGTCTCAGCAACCAATTCCACAAGGAATTCGCCAACGAAGAGAAGATCCCCGCCTGGACAAACGAATGGTTTGGATTCACCGAGAAGGGCATGAAATGGTTGGCGGACAAAGGCTGTGAATGGATTAAAGTCTGCGCTGAACCCGGCGATCTCATCATCTGGGACTCTCGTGTTCCCCATTACAACCTCTCGTCCACCACGTCGCAAAATCGGTTCTGCATCTATACTTGTTATATGCCTGTTGAGGACGCGAGTCAGGAAGACCTCATTAGGAAGCGCGAGGCGTTTGAGAGTCATGTGAGTACTACTCACTGGCCTAATGCGATGCATTTTGGGTCGAATGTCGCGATGCGTAATGGCACTCCCGATCCCCATAACCGGAACAAGCCTCGAAAAGTTCCGCAATTAGATGAGCGTGGATACAAATTGACTGGAATTCCGTATATTCGACAGAAATAGGGGTGCTATTATAGGTAGGTCTAGCCTGTCTTCCAGCGATATAAATTCCGAATGTAGTTTCAGTTTTCAAAAGAAATTTCAACCGGAGTTCATCCACCTTTCAATTGAGATATTGTTCTTATTCCCTTTCATGCCGTGCCTCATGGAGCCACAATTCCGTGTCTCAACTGCAATCAATGCCATTTGAATGCCCGAAACGCCACGACAACCACCAGAATCAAATTTCGCGGACCCAAAACTTGCAAGTTAAAGCTCGTGGGTGCTCAATATCTCAAAAGAGCTACTTACAAACGATACGGTGAAATGGCCAATCGCAGTTGAATGAGTAAATTTCAGCGTTCCTGGGGACTATAGTATCCGAGAGAGTCAGGCGCAATTGGTGAGAGGGGGCCCGTGCGCGATTGGGCAATCGACGAACAATGGGCCAGCCGATCAGTCTGACTACCACACGCCCTCGCCCCCACGTCACCTTGTTTCACACTCTTCGCGCCAGTCAACGTACCACCACCACCTCTCTCTCCTTTGATGCGCCTCTAAAAGTCTGCTTCTGAGGATTGTCTCTGTATTTGATTAAATATTTGCCATGTCTCAGAATGAGGATGTTGATATGAGCGATTACGACGAAGAAGCGTCCCTCGCATTTGCACGCAAACTGCAGGAGGAGTATGACAGACTTGCATATGTTG
>Ga0182015_10005699_pt1 | contig 12822 bp, 11 predicted proteins | sample 712P3MmetaG_FD_120478 | JGI IMG/M metagenome (GOLD analysis project Ga0182015, IMG submission 120478) | Permafrost microbial communities from Stordalen Mire, Sweden - 712P3M metaG | ecosystem: Environmental > Terrestrial > Soil > Wetlands > Permafrost | place: Sweden: Stordalen | collected...
CGGCAGCCTAAGTTCCCTTTCAACAATACGGAGGCAAAGCGCATCCATGACATCTTCGATGACCCTGTCGCCGACTTTCGCTCCGCCTGCGTTGGATGAGCTGTGTATCAACACGCTACGTTTCCTTGCAGTGGACATGGTGCAGAAAGCCAACTCGGGCCATCCTGGGCTCCCGATGGGCTCGGCGGCTATGGCCTACGCACTCTGGGATCGTTCGCTCAAATTCAATCCGCGTGATCCCCTCTGGCCCGACCGCGACCGCTTCATTCTCTCAGCCGGACATGGATGTGCCCTCTTGTACGCTCTGCTTCACGTCACCGGCTTCGACCTGCCACTCGAGGAACTGAAGAGATTCCGCCAGTGGGGCAGTCGCACGCCAGGCCATCCCGAGTATCGCAACACCCCCGGTGTCGAAGCTACCACCGGTCCTTTGGGGCAAGGACTGGCCGACGGCGTTGGCATGGCGATCGCCGAGGTGGCCCTTGCCGCACGATTCAATCGCCCCGGTCACACGATCGTGGACCATTACACCTACGTTTTAGTGAGCGATGGGGACCTGGAGGAAGGAATCTCTTCCGAAGCCGGGTCCGATGCTGGTCACCTGCGGCTGGGCAAGTTGATCGTCCTGTATGCCAACAACCACATCACCATCGAAGGCAGCACAGAGCTGGCCTTCACCGAAGATCGTATGGCACGTTTCGCCGCTTTCGGCTGGCATGTCCAGCGAGTTGAACGGAGTAACGACGTCGAAGCGGTCGCCTCGGCCCTGAAGGCTGCCCGCGAAGAGCGGGATCGGCCATCCTTGATTATGGTTCGCACCCACATTGGCTTCGGCAGTCCCCACAAGCAGGACACTGCGGCGGCACACGGCGAGCCACTCGGTTTAGAGGAAGTCCGTCTGACAAAAGAAGGGCTGGGCTGGCCGGTGAGTCCAACGTTCCATATCCCCGAGGAGGCTCTGGAGCATTTCCGGGGAGCGGTCGCGCGGGGTAGCACCGCACAGGCGGATTGGGAACTACGCCTCAAGGCCTTCGCAAAAGAACACCCTGATCTGGCTGCGGAATTCGAGCGAGTGACGCGGGGGCAGCTTCCCAAAGGGTGGGACTCCGACCTTCCGACATTTGCCGCGGCGGAAGGACCAATAGCAACCCGCATCGCTTCAGGAAAGACAATAGAGGTTCTGGGTGCTCGCCTGCCCGAGATGATGGGAGGGTCGGCCGATCTTGATCCCAGCACCCACACGCACATTAGCGGCGCCGGCAACTTCGAGCCGGAGAACTGGGCTGGACGCAACATGCACTTTGGCATTCGGGAGCATGCCATGGGCGCCATCTTGAACGGCATGGCGTTGCACCGCGGCCTTATTCCTTATGGCGGGACCTTCCTGATCTTCAGCGACTACATGCGTCCTCCGATGCGTCTTGCGGCTATGAACGGGCTGCCGGTGATCTATGTTTTCACTCACGACAGCATCGCCATGGGTGAGGACGGTCCGACCCACCAGCCGGTGGAGCAATTGGTGGGATTGCGATCGATCCCTGGAATGGTTGTGCTCCGGCCGGCGGACGCCAATGAGACAGTCGCTGCCTGGCGGATCGCCATTGAACGGGAAGAAGGTCCGGTTGCTCTCGTGCTGACGCGCCAAGGACTTCCCGTACTTGACCTGGGGCACTATCCCGGCATTCCCGCGGGAGTGCCGCTGGGCGGCTATGTCCTCGCCGACCCCGCCCCGAGCACACGACCCGACATCGTTCTCATCGCGACCGGCTCCGAGGTGCATCTGGCGCTGGAGGGCCGGGAGCGATTGGCGAGTGACGGCGTGTACGCTAGAGTGGTGAGCATGCCGAGTACAAATCTCTTTTCGATGCAGCCACAAAATTATCGGCATACTGTTTTGCCGCCGGGCATTCCCTTGTTGGTGATCGAGGCCGGCGCTTCTCTGGGATGGAGATCTTATGTCGGTCCCCAAATCGCCGTGATCGGCGTCGACTCGTTCGGCGCATCAGCCCCAGGACCGGTCGTGATGGAGCACTATGGCTTCACCGTGGAGAACGTTTGCAAGCAAGCTCATCAGGTGATTGAGCAGGCTAGAGAGAAGGCTGGAGTGTGAGAGCTTTATTCAAGGCGTATTGGTCGACGCAAGGAATTTCAGGGCTTCGATCGCCGCTGTTCTGTGAACACGGGCAAGAGGCCACTCCCAAGAACGGACGCGTTCGATGACGGCCTCACATTCGGACACCCTGGTGCTCTTCGGCGTTACGGGCGATCTCGCCCACAAGATGATCTTCCCGGCACTCTATGCCATGGTGAAAAGCAATGTCCTCAAGGTCCCGGTAATCGGTGTCGCCTTCCCCAAGTGGAGTCTCGAGCGTGTGCACAAACGCGTGACCGACAGCATCAAGCGATCGGGTGGGATCGATGACAAGCGCGCTCTTCACCGTCTTCTGTCCCTGTTCAAGTATGTGAGCGGGGATTACAAAGATCCGGGCACGTTCGCGGCGTTGAAAAAAGAATTGGGTAGTGCTCGGCGGCCAGCGCACTACCTCGCGATCCCGCCCTCGCTCTTCGAGGCCGTGATCAAAGAGCTTGGTGCAGCGAAGCTGGCCGAGCATGCGCGCGTTATTGTTGAAAAGCCGTTCGGGCGCGACCTTGCCTCCGCGCGGGAGCTCAACCGCGTCGCGCATTCGGTGTTCCCCGAAGACTCAATCTTCCGCATCGATCACTTTCTCGGAAAGGAGGCGATCATGAATATTCTCTACTTCCGCTTCGCCAATTCTTTCCTGGAGCCCATCTGGAATCGCAACTATGTGGCCAGCGTCCAGATAACCCTGTCCGAGGATTTCGGCGTCGGGAAGCGAGGCAAGTTTTACGAAACAGCGGGTTGTCTGCGCGACGTGATCGAGAACCACCTCTTCCAAGTCATAGCGCTACTGGCCATGGAACCGCCGGCTGATCGGGACTTTGGAGCCGTGCATCGCGAGAAAGCCAAGGTCTTTCAAGCCATGCGCCCGCTCAAGCCCGATGACTTGGTGCGCGGCCAATACGCCGGCTACCGCAAGGAGCCGGACGTGGCGAAGAACTCCGACGTCGAAACGTTCTGCGCCCTGCGACTCTTCATCGACTCATGGCGCTGGGATGGCGTGCCGTGGTACGTGCGCTCTGGCAAATACCTGGCCGATACCGCGACCGAGATCATGGTGGAGCTGAAGCCGCCGCCACAGAGACTTTTCGCTGACTCAGCGCCTGCGACTGGCCGGGCTAACTACGTGCGTTTCCGGCTCTCCCCCAACTCGGCCATCGCCCTCGCCGCGCGTGTTAAGCGCGCAGGCAAGGAGTTCGTCGGGGACCAGCGAGAGCTCTATCTGTTCGAAGAACAGGCGGGAGAGGAAACGCCTTACCAGCGGCTTTTGGGCGATGCCATGGCCGGCGATGGAGCGCTCTTTACCCGTGAGGACGCGGTTGAGGCTGCCTGGGCGGTAGTTGATCCGGTTCTCAAGCACCACCACCGGGTCCGCCCGTACAAGCGCCACAGCTGGGGACCCAAACAGGCTGACGCGCTCATCGCTCCAGACGGCCCCTGGCACAACCCCAAACCGAAGGAGAAATCCGGCGAATGACGCGGCCATGTTTTTTGCCCGCTCTGCTCGCAGCCCATCTCACAACGCAGCACCGTTCTATCTAGGAGAGACAATTATGAAGGCGACTCAAAAACTCCACGATATGGGCCAGAGCCTTTGGCTCGACAACATCACCCGGGGTCTACTGACCAGCGGCACGCTTCGCAATTACATTAAGGACTTCTCGGTCACGGGCCTCACCTCGAATCCCACGATTTTCGATCACGCCATCAAGAACAGCCACGACTACGACGACGCCATCCGCCAGAAATTGAAGGAAGGCAAGTCGGGCGAGGCGCTGTTTTTCGAGCTGGCGATTGAGGACCTCAGGCAGGCCGCCGATTTGTTTCGGCCGATCCACGACCTGACGAATGGTGTAGACGGTTGGGTTTCATTGGAGGTCTCGCCTCTGCTGGCACACGACACCTCGGGAACCCTCGCCGCAGCTAAAGCCCTCCACGCTCGCGCCGGACGACCTAATCTTCTCATCAAGATTCCAGGTACCCAGGAAGGCCTGCCAGCGATCGAGGAAGCGATCTTCGCGGGCGTGCCAGTTAACGTTACACTCCTATTCTCTCGCGCGCAGTATGTCGCGGCGGCGGAGGCATACCTTCGCGGCATCGAGCGCCGCATTGCCGCCGGGCTGAATCCCGATATCGGCTCCGTAGCCTCGCTGTTCGTAAGCCGCTGGGATGTTGCGGTAGAGAAAAAAGTGCCCGATGCGCTGCGCGACCAACTCGGCATCGCCATAGCCGGGCAGGCTCATGAGAGCTACTGCCGTTTGCTCGACTCGCCGCGCTGGAAGCGCACGTTGAATGCGGGAGCCCGTGTGCAACGCCTTCTATGGGCGAGCACTGGAACTAAGGACCCAAAAGCCTCTGACATCCTTTACGTCAGGGGACTAGCCGCACCCTTCACCGTGAACACGATGCCTGAGGCCACGTTGAAAGCTTTCGCCGATCACGGGGATATTGTCGAGACTTTGTCCGTACACGCTGAAGAGGTGCTGGCCAAATTTGCCAAGGCCGGCATTGACACGGACGCCTTGGCCGCTCAACTTCTGGACGAAGGAGCCGCGTCGTTCGTGAAATCCTGGAAAGATCTGATGGAGTGCATCGCGTCGAAGAGCAAAGTGCTCAAAGCCGCTTAGTCCGAAGCTAGTCGTGAAGGACGACATTTAGAAGCGAACTATGAACGTGCAGGCCGTTCCCGTCCTTGAACCTGTTCATGAAAAAGCTGACCCTCGACCGGGTCGTGCCTACCATCTCCCCGAGCGTCTCTTGACTGATCTGGGGAATTACAGTCTGGGAAACACCTTCCTTACCAAAATGAGCAAGCAAGAGCAGAATCCGAGCCAGTCGCTTTTCGCTGGAATTGAAAAATTGGTCGACCAGATCTTCTTCGTATCGACGGAAACAAGCTGCTTCAGTTATTTAAGGTTGCGCAGAGTTCAAATCCGAACCCATCCGTCGCCACCATTGATATTGAGAATGGACTGGTCTTTCTTGGCTGTCTGTGCAATTTTGAACATTTCTGAATACATGCTCAAACAACAGCGCAAGCGCTAGTCAGTGGCTTCTCGAAGGTCTTCATTTTCTCAACGAGCTCTTGTATCGAGGTCTTAGCCTTACGGAAACGGCCAGGTGCGCTGGTACGCCGCTAGTATCGCGGCTGGAACGGTCATATTTGTAGCGATTGTGTTATTCCGATGGTTCTCCTTGGTTTGATCGTCATTCTATTGTTGGGCGGCCTGCTGGCATGGGCGGCCGGGCGCTGGAGCGCATCGGCTTCCCGCTGGATTTCGTTGATCGCGCTCAGCGCTGACTTCGTGATCGGACTTGTGATCTGGATTCGTAGCGCAGGCCACGTCGATCTTCTGCGGCAGCAAGACTGGCTGCGGGAATTGGACTGGAACTGGATCCCTACGTTCGGTATCCATTTCCATCTCGCGTTGGACGGACTAAGCCTGCCGCTACTCATGCTGACGTTCCTGCTCGGCATAATGTCAGAATCTGCGCCGCATGCCGAACCCCAAGCAATCGGTGGGAGCTATGTCCTGGTGGCTCTTACCATCCTGCTGCTTTGGTTTGGCGTGTACCCGGCTCTTCTGTTGAATGTGATGAGGAAGGTTCTGCCGATGTAAAGGTCACCGTGCGTCGGTGAACTCCTCGGCCGCACGAAAGCTCAACTCGTTCACGTTGGAAAATTCACGTACCTATTGCTTCACGCGGCGCCCTTTGGTTCCCAAAAGTCAGAACAGTGCCAGCGCTCCAAAGCGTTAAGACCACTTATGCTTCGTGATGCGCCAATTGCTTGACCTTCTCCGGTGGGGCCGTTCGATCCCCGCTCCACTGCTGCACGGCCTACGGGCGTAATAATTAAGGATGAAAGAGTGTCCGAACTATCTTTTTAGGACGAGCGTTTGCCGCGTGAACGGAGCGTCTGCGGGAAGACATGCGTGGTTTTTTCCAAAGTCGGGATCCGCCGAGGAACGCGTTAGAGTTATCCCCTAAACGAGCTTTGGCTGGAAGCGTCTTGAGCAACCGGGCATTTCCTCCACCGAGCACGACGTAGTCGGCCTGTAGCGCCATCCTCAGCCGCTTCACAACATCGGCCACATAGCGACGCCATTTTTTCTTTCCCAGGCGCTTGAGCCCCGTCAAACCTACATAGTCCTCGAAGCTTCGCCCTTTTCTGTAAGGCAGGTGTGCCAGCTCCATGGATTCGAGCACTCCATCGACGATCAGTGCGGACCCCAGCCCGGTACCCAAACCCAGGAAGAGCATGCGCCCGCCCTCATAGCTCCCCAGAGCCTGCATGGCCGCGTCGTTAACAATCTTAATGGGATGACCGAATGCCCGCCTGAAATTGAAGCCAACCCAACCGCCCCCGAGATGGTACGGTTCGCTGACAGGGCGGTCGTGAACAACCGTACCTGGATAACCCATCGACACGGCAGAATATGTCCACCCAGTTGCCACCTTTTTCACGTCTGCGACCATTTTTTTCGCAGTCATTTTCGGCCCGGAAGGAATCTTCACCGGCTCCTTGTGCCCCGGACGATGCACCTTCACGTGGGTGCCTCCGACATCAATGACCAGAATCTTCATGGCATCCACGATTGCGTACTGGTTGCGCTCACTCGCGAAGCAAACAGACCATTGGTGCGGCGGTTTCGGACAGCAGTATCCGCATCGGCACTGGGCGCACGTCCCAATGTTATTGGCACAGTCTCGACAAGTCAGTCGCCGAATTTCATTCGAGCTGCTCCTCGCTTGAGCTTGCGGTAGCGCCGAACGAGTGCATTGGTCGAGCTATCGTGCTTCAACGCTGGCTCGTCGGCTGCCTCAAGTTCCGGGATAATCCGGTTGGCCAGGACCTTGCCCAATTCGACGCCCCACTGATCGAACGAATCGATTTGCCAGATCGTTCCCTGCGTAAACACGCTGTGCTCATAAAGTGCGACTAGTTTGCCCAGAGTTTCCGGGGTCAACCGTTCCCCAAGAATCACGTTGGACGGACGATTGCCTTCGAAGGTGCGGTGCGGAACCAGCCAGTCGGGCGTTCCCTCTGCCCGAACTTCTTCCGAGGTCTTGCCGAACGCGAGCGCTTCCGCTTGTGCAAACACATTCGACATCAACAGGTCGTGGTGCTCGCCCAGCGGGTTCAGCGCCTGGCAGAAACCGATGAAATCGCATGGGATGAGTTTCGTTCCCTGGTGAATGAGCTGATAAAAAGAGTGCTGTCCGTTGGTGCCTGGCTCGCCCCAGAAGATCGGTCCAGTCTGGTATTGCACGCGTGCGCCGTCCAGCGTCACGTGCTTTCCGTTACTCTCCATGGTCAACTGCTGCAAGTAGGCCGGGAAGCGTTTTAGGTATTGCTCATAGGGCAGAACAGCGATCGTCTGAGATTCGAAAAAGTTGTTGTACCAGACCGCGAGCAGCCCCATAAGTACCGGCAGATTGCGGTCGAAAGGAGCAGTACGGAAGTGCTCATCCATCGCGTGGAAGCCGGCGAGCATCTCACGGAAATGGTCGGCGCCAATCGCGATCATCGTCGACAAACCAATCGCCGAGTCCATCGAGTAGCGTCCGCCGACCCAATCCCAGAACTGGAACATATTGGCGGTGTCGATCCCGAATTTCTTGACCTCGGCCGTGTTGGTCGAGACTGCAACGAAATGGCGCGCGATCGCCTTCTCGTCTCCCAAAGCCTGAAGCGCCCACTCACGGGCCGTGTGTGCATTGGTCATCGTCTCCAGCGTCGTAAAGGTCTTGGAAGACACAATGAAAAGTGTCTCGTCGGCGCTTAGGTCGCGCGTGGCCTCGGCAAAGTCCGTGCTGTCCACGTTCGAGATGAAGCGGAACGTCATGTGGCGCTGGCTGTAGTACTTCAGCGCCTTATATGCCATGACCGGGCCCAGATCGGAGCCACCGATACCAATGTTGATCACGTTGCGTATGCGCTTGCCGGTATGTCCTCTCCATTGGCCATCGCGGACCTGATTCGCAAATGCCGTCATCCGGTCGAGCACGGCGTGGACCTCGGGCACGACGTTCGTGCCGTCTACCTTGATTGAATCGTCCTTCATTGTTCGCAAGGCGATGTGCAGAACGGCGCGTCTCTCGGTGACGTTGATCTTCTCACCGTGAAACATGGCGTTGATCCGCTCACGCAGGCCGGACTGATTGGCGAGGTCAAGCAGCAGGCCGATCGTCTCATCGGTGATGCGGTTTTTTGAGTAGTCGAAGTAGAGACCGACAGCCTCAAACGTGAAGTGCTCGGCACGCTGGGGATTATCCGCGAACAACTGGCGGAGATGCAGGTTCTTTATCTCAGCATAATGCTTCCGCAGAGCCTTCCAAGCGGGTCGCTCGCACAACGGAATGATTCCAACTTCGGGTCTTGGGATTGCGACCATTTCTATGCCTCCACAGGATCAACGGGTTACTCAAGTAGATTAGGACGTTTTTGTGGAACCCTAGCTAAGATTCCATCGCTGCAGGTCCGCGGTATTCAAGAAAAATACAAACGGATCCGAATTGAGATTCGTCATTGTTATCTGTTATGCAGCCTTTTCTACGTGTCCTCCGAACTCATGCCGCATCGCTGACAGAACTCGATCGGCAAAGTCCGCATTGCCGCGGGAACTGAATCGTTCATAAAGTGCGACACTCAAAACAGAGGCAGGGACCGCTTCATCAATTGCCGCCTTGATTGTCCAGCGTCCCTCACCCGAATCTGATACGCGACCCTCATAGCTTTTGAGACTCGGCTCTTTCAGCAACTCAGTTGCGGTGAGATCCAGCAGCCACGAAGCAATCACGCTACCTCGACGCCAGACCTCGGCGACGTCCGGTAAACAAAACTCGTACTGGTACAATTCGGGTTGCCGCAACGGTGTGGTCTCTGCATCCGTATCAAGCTTCGTTTTGCCAGCATCGGCATGCTTAAGGATGTTCAAACCCTCCGCGTAAGCCGCCATAATGCCGTACTCAATTCCGTTGTGGACCATCTTGACGAAGTGGCCAGCGCCACTGGGCCCGCAACGCAGATAGCCTTGCTCAGCCGTGCCGCCGGTCTTATCGCGACCTGGCGTGCGGGATGCCGTTCCAATCCCGGGGGCGATCGTGGCGAAAATTGGGTCAAGATGCTGGACGATATCCTGTTCGCCGCCGATCATGAGACAGTACCCGCGCTCAGAACCCCACACTCCGCCACTAGTACCAGCGTCGACATAGTGAATACCTTTGGGCTTGAGTTCATTGGCGCGCTGGATGTCATCAATGTAGTGAGAATTACCTCCGTCGATGATGATGTCACCTTTCTGCATGTGAGCAGTAAGGTCGTGGAGCGTCTTATCGACCGCCCCGGCAGGCACCATCAACCAGACCGCACGCGGCGGCTTTAACTTGGAAACGAAATCCTCGATCGACTTGGCTCCGATTGCACCGTCGTCGGCTAACTTGCGTACACTCGCTGGGTTCAAATCGAACACAACACATTCGTGCCCGCCCTTCATCAGGCGTTGCACCATATTGGCGCCCATTCTTCCTAGCCCAATCATTCCAAGCTGCATGTTCATTCTCCATTCACTTGTCGAAATAACGTCCGAGCGGTTTGAATTCAGATTTAAGCCGCGACTGCATTGGTGTGCCTCTGGGCGATGCGGCTCTGAGGCAGGGGCACGTGTCCGCTTGAGCGAGTGCAGCAGCAGATTGCCTTTTACTTGGCTTTCTGGTCGCTAGCAGTCTCCTCCTGCTGCTCTTCAGCCTGTTGCCAGCCGGAGTTGGGGTTGTATTCCTTCATGGATCTGGCCACGGCGTCAGTCTTCTTGCCCAGATCCTTCTCGTAAACTACTCCGTCCTCGTTAACGACGAATGTCATCACCCCGGACGATCTGTATTCTGCCGGATAGGCCACAAAAGCGAATCCCCCGGTCATTTTGCCGTTTACGACGTAGCTCTTCGCGCCGCGGGAACCGTCTTTTCCCTGACGCGTTAGGATGTGGAAATAGTAACCCTGGTAGGGCGTCGGAGCGCCGTCTTGGCCTTTGGCATAGCCCTTCGCAACCGCTGATGCCACCAGCGGTCCGATAGGGCTCTGAGGTTCGCCATCCGCGGCTTTCCAATACAGTCCATTGTGCTGCCCTTCATCACTGAAAATTTTATCGGCGTACTGGTTGTGCTGTGTGGAGTAGTATTCCTTTTGTGCCGCCACCAGTTCCTGGCAAACGCGGATGGTCGATATTTCGTTCTGGCCAATTCGCCTGTACAAAATCTCTTTCTTGCCCGCTTCGGTGTCGAAATACCACGAATTCCCTTGGTTCACGAGCGGTATTGGCGTAGGCCAGTTCTCCGCACCTATATATAAGGTGGTGGTTCCATCCGGTTCTTTCACCAGACGGTGCATTTCCCGATATTTCTCCACAAAATTAGTGCGGCTGTTCGCGTCCTCGGTTTCGTCTCCCGACGAGACGATTTGCTTGCCGTCCGCTCCAAGGATTTCGAGCATCGATTTCTCGTCATTGCCTTGCGCTGCCGTGACCAGTGCGTGGCTCGCATCTTCCGGCGATGAAAATGTTTTCTGGCCCGGCTGCTGCGCCATGGACCGCATGGGAAAGCACACCGTCAAAAGGATCGCGACCGCGGCCATGGTAGGAAAATCAGCCCAATGAAATTTGTCGAAACTCAGCTTTGTTCGTTGCATATGGCTTCTCTCCGTTTCTAACTCTTGCCAGCGATTAGGCACGCAACAACGGTTCGATTACCGATGCCCGCCGCCGCCGTGACCTCCACCACCGGCGTGCCCTCCACCACCGAAACTCCCTCCCCGCGCGCCACCCATGCTGGCGCTTCCGCGTGATGAATAGCTTCTAGTCTGTCCGCCATGCTGGTAGCCGCTAAAGGCACCCGAGCGGACGCCGCTTTGACCGCGCGGTGCGGCGTATCCTCGAGCCGCCTGCCGGTTTCCGTTGAAAGCCCTGCTGGTTGCGCCGGAACGGGTGTTCGCTTCGCCGCGCTCGCCGCTAAATCCGCCGCGAGCATTCGATCCGGCTCGGGTGCCGTTCGACCCCCGTTGCACGTTCCTGGCTACGCCGCGCTCGCCTCCTCCTCGGTAGTAGCTGTTCCGGTTGTAAAACGTATTGCTGCGGGAGTAGTATCTGCCGCCGCCGTACAGTCCGTATCCACCGTGCCAGTTGAATCCCCAGTTATTCCAGCCCCATCCAAAACCGCCATACCAGCCGATTCCGAACCCCATGCCGAAGGAAAGGTATGGGCCGCCAAACCAGATTCCGGGATACGGGTACCATCCCGGCCACGCCATTACAGGCCCTCCATAAACCAGCCACGGATTGTACGCGGGAATATAAACTTCATCGGGGTCGGCAGGCGCAATGCTGATGTCCGAGTCTTGCGTCGCTACGGTTTGCTGCGGCGTGGTCTTAAGATTCCCCGCTTCTTGTGCCCGCCGGCGCATCACCTGCACGGCATTCATAACGTCCGCTTGCTGGTTGTAGTATGCGTCGCCTAGAGACGATGTCCAGGACAAGTTCTTGTCCATATTTCCCAGAACGGAGGGAAATGCAGCCAGCGCCTTGACGCTCGGGTCCCAGGGCTGTTGATCCACAGCTCTACCCAAAGCGTCGTTTTTCAAATCAGGATGCGCTTGCACCCATCGGTCGGCCTCAACGACTTGTTCGGGAAAGGTCGAGGCGGCCAGAATCTGTGCCACCAGCGAATCCGGATACAGCGCAATCGGCGCTACCAACTGTTGCAATTGCTCGGGAGTCTGTTGCGTATGGGGGGGCGTCTGCGCGGCTTGATCGTCTTGCGTCTGCGCCGGGGCTGGGGCGTCTTGCGAGGCCCAGAGTTTCTGAGAGCAGGCCGCGAATGACACAGCTAGCGACAACAGAGAAACCAAAATCTGTTTTCCGAATTGTGTGCTCGACACAGCCGCGGGACTATGGAAAATGTTCATGTTCTTTTGCCTCCTCTGCACCTTACATTGCCCCGCTGCGACTCCCAGCAGCGGTGTCTTCCTGAAACAGCGACCACACGAACAGGCGAGCACCGGAGCCGGAGGACCGATCCCTCCCTATTTGGACGGATTGTTCCCGGACGGGAAGCGCCTCACCGGAGTTCTCGCTCGGGAGTTCCGGCCTCGAAGCGCTGATCTTCTCGACCTCCCCAGCACCATGGCGGTTCATGATCTCAGTTGCCGCCTCAGCCTTGTCGCCCGAACCGCTGGCAAAGACCATTACTCCTCCGCGCCGTACTCCATGAACATAGTCTTCCGCGTCTGCTTCAATGACCCCGAAAGCTGTAGGGTCACGAATCAAACCCACTTCAAAATCCGTGCGTAGCGTACTCATGAGAGACGGCGGAACGAGGGTTGGGTTCTTGCTCCAATGAGCAAGCCCCAACCCTTCACCTGGGTGGTCAGCCGGCAAAATGTTTTGTCCTCTCGGGGTCAAACTCACTGCACCCCGCCTTTGAGATAGGAGCAACTTCGGTCTCCATCGCATGGAGACCACTATCGAGCGTTGGCTTCGTGGACGTATCCGCCAAGTTCGTGCACCAGCTCTTGCGCCGATGCAGGTACGGCAACTTTGCCGTCAAGAATTTCATGGCGGTTTACATCGCCTCCATACATGGCTTTGTCTCCACTCTTGTCGGCTTGCATTACGGCACCATCCAGGCTC
>Ga0182015_10005700_pt1 | contig 12822 bp, 5 predicted proteins | sample 712P3MmetaG_FD_120478 | JGI IMG/M metagenome (GOLD analysis project Ga0182015, IMG submission 120478) | Permafrost microbial communities from Stordalen Mire, Sweden - 712P3M metaG | ecosystem: Environmental > Terrestrial > Soil > Wetlands > Permafrost | place: Sweden: Stordalen | collected...
TGCGCGGAATTCACTGCGCCGGAGAGGCCCGCCGCCAGGGCAAACGGAACCGTCAACCCGTCCGACATCCCAATCACTACATCACGCACCAGCGCCGTAGACTCAAAATGTCGCTCCACGTGGTCCGGGGTGGCGGGTAGGGCAGGGGTTGGGGAGAAGTCGGTCGGCATCACGGCAGTGTATCGCAGTGTTCTGTGACGACAACGGATATGCTAACGCCTGCGTCCATACCATTACCGCTCCCGTCTAAAGGGTGCGATGGCCAGCGAGTAGCTTGCACGTTTCTGGCTGCCTTTTCGGGTACTTTGGGCGAATCAATGAAGCGCACGGCAATACTCGCCATGGTGGTTCTGGTGCTGGCAATAACCGCCGCGGGGCAAGCGCAGCAGGAGGGCGATGGTCCACCGAACGGGGGTGGGGGCATGGCCGGTGCTTTTGGCAGCGGCAACGGCATTCGTGGCACAGTCACGGCTGCCGCCGCGAATGCCTTCACCATCCGCACCGATGAAGGAGATATCTACCAGGTTCTCTACAGCGTGAATACTCGCCTGATGAAAGATCGTCAGCCGATTGAGGCCGGTGATATTCACGTCGGGGATATGTTGATGGCCGGCGGAATCGTCGATGCCAAGGCCAAAACGGTAGGTGCAGTTTTTGTCTTGGATATCGACGCCGCTCAGATGCGCAATGCCCGGGCCGGTTTCGGCAAAACCTGGGTAGCGGGAAAAGTGACCGCTATCAACGAGCTCAAGATCACGATTGAGCGTATCAACGACAAGCAGGTGCAGGTTGTGGCGGTGGACGAAAACACATCATTCCGCAAGCGCAGGGAAGACGTAACCCTGGCCGATGTAAAGGTAGGAGACTTTATCACTGTCCAGGGGGCCTTGCATGCGGATACCTTCGTAGCCACCGCCTTGCGCATCATGCCACCGGGAGGCGGAGGCCCCGGCGGACTTGGCGGACCTGGCGGAATGCATCCGCACGGGCCGGGGCCCGGCCAACCACCCTCACCGGGAGCCGCGGCCCCGGGAACTGCGGGCTCAGGACCGCCCCCCAGCCAGTGATTTTCCCCCGGCAATATATGGGATTCAACGACTCCATCCATGCTCCGTTTCAAGTCGGAAGGTCCAGGCTGCGCCCATGAAAGATAGAAAACGGAGCCAGGATCTTTCTAAGGATCTGTCCCCGCCAAAGAACTGGGTGCCCCATATCTCGCGGCTTTTTGCGAGATGTGGGAAATTCACTGCTCCATCCCCGAAGACTGGAGTCCACATCGGAGTCGGAGGAACTGGACGGGTGCCCCACGTTCGCCCAGGCGTACGTGGGCCGAGAAAGCTGGGCGAAGCCCTTCCATTGCTTTTCTACAAAAGAACCCGGCTATACCGAATAGCTTGGGTGCCCCATATCTCGCTCGTTTTTCGCGAGATGTGGGATTCCGCCGCTCTATCCCCGAAGGCTCTATTTCAAGTCGGAAGGTCCAGGCTGCGCCCATGAAAGATAGGAAACGGAGTCAGGATCTTTCACCGCAGTGGCGTCGGATGACCCATATCTCGGCGTCGCTTACGTGCTTGCTCGCTAGTCTCCTCGTCACGCCCGCAAGGGCACAGTCAACACCGGCGGCGCCCCCTGCCTCAACGACTGCGCCCTCAACGACTGTGCCGACCTCGACGACTACGCCCTCCACGTCCACCACCCTTGCGGTAGGAGGCCTGGTACACGGCACAGTCAAAGCGGGCAACATCCCGCTACCCGGCGTCAGCATCGTGGCCACCAACACTCTGACCGGCAAACGTTACGCCACCGTCACCGACATCAACGGCAACTATTCGATGACCATCCCCGCCAATGGCCGGTACGTGCTCAAGACTGAGCTCGCTGCCTTTGGCCCGGAGACCAAGGTCGCTCTCCTGAAGCCCACAACCGCAACCCCGGTGAACCAGCAAGCCGATTTCGCCTTGACCTTGGCATCCCGCGTCGTGGCGGACACCACCCCTGAAACCCTCGCGGGGAACAACGGCCAGCCGGCCCAGGGCAGCAGCGGAGCCGCCACCATCCGCCGCAACACCGGTGGAGGCGCCCAGAATCTCGCCTTACTCGCCGCCCTTACCGGCACGGCGGACGCAGGCAATAGCACCGGTGCCGCCGGAGCGACCCTCCCCTCCCTCGCTAACAGCGCCGATTTTTCCACCGACTCCGTGGCTGTAACCGGGCAGTCCGGGACCACCAACCCGTTCGCTGGTGTCGACATGGAGCAACTTCGCCAGAACGCCGAGTTAGACCAGTCTCTTGGCGGAGGGCCCGGTGGTGGACCCGGAGGCGGAGGACCTGGTGGCGGCGGCCCAGGCGGTGGAGGACCCGGCGGCGGCGGCCCGGGAGGCGGTGGATTTGGAGGTGGCGGCGGCGGAGGTGGCGGAGGCCGCGGCGGCCGTGGTGGAGGTGGCGGAGGCCGTGGCTTCAGCGGTGGTGGCTTCGGCAATTTCCGTAACTTCAAGCCCAACCAGCCCCACGGCGCCTTCTTCTGGACCGGTGGAAACAGCGCGTTGAACGCCACCCCGTTCCCGATAAGAGAGCAAAAGGAACCGCAGCCCAGTTATGCCCAAAATCAATTTGGACTAACCTTCATGGGTGCGCCCTATATCCCTCATGTAATCGAGCACGATACCAAGGACGTGATCTTCGTCAACGCCTCCGGCCAGCGATCCTCCTCCCCCTTCAGCCAATACGGCAGTGTGCCCACCGGTCCGGAACGCGAGGGCAATCTATCGGGCCTCACCACTCAGGAAGGCGACCCGATCATCATCTACGATCCGCTCACCGGCGCTCCCTTCCCCAACAACATCATCCCCAGGGAGCGTATCGCTACCCAGGCAACCGCGCTCCTCAATTACATCCCCCAGCCCAGCTTGCAGGGCCAGTTCCAGAACTACCAGCGCCTCGCCTCTTCTGAATCCAACACCACCCGCATCGGCGTCCGCTTTCTGCACAGCTTTGGCCCCAGTACGGGAGGCTCCCCGATCGGCGGCATGATCCGTCAATATCTCGGACAAGGCGGCTCAGGGCTGCGCCAGAGCATGAACGTGAATTTCAACTACAGCCACTCCGCCGCCGACGAACTGAGTCTCTTTCCCGATCTTGGCGGCAAGCAGCAAAGCCATCAATATTCGGTCGCACTCGGTTACTCCATCGGGAAAGGCAGGCTGACGAACAATCTCAGCCTCAACTGGAACCGCAGCCATACCCAGCTAAAGAACGACTTCACCGGCGTCACAGATATTGCCAGCCAGATAGGCATCACCGGGCTGCCTGAAGATCCGCTGCTGTATGGTCTGCCCAGCGTCACCCTGAACCAGTTCACCGGCATCAATGAGCAACAGCCAAACTTCCAGACCAATCAGACGATTGCCGCTTCCGACACCACCTCATGGATTCACAAGAAGCACAACATCCGCTACGGCGGAGACTTCCGCCGCGTTCATAACGATCTCTTCGGTAATACCGGCAACGTCACTGGCACCTTCACCTTCACCGGCCTGTTTACGGAGCAGCCCGGTTCCACCAGCACCGGTGCCGGCAGCCTCAGCGGGACTTCCAACACAGGCTCTTCGCTCGCTGACTTGTTGCTCGGCCTGCCGCAGCAGAGTTCGCTCCAGGCGCCCTATCAAAAATCCTATTTGCGGCAAAATTCCTGGGATGCCTTTGGCCAGGATAGTTGGCGGGCCCTCCCTAGCCTGACTCTGCTCTTCGGCCTGCGCTACGAATATTTCTCACCCTACTCCGAAAAATTCGATCGCCTTTCCACCTTGGACACGGGCAACAACTTCGCCTCTGTCGCCACCGTTGTTTCTGGAGGCGTAGGACCGTACACTGGCAAATATCCCCGCGACCTGATCTACCCTGAGCGCAACAACTTTTCTCCCCGGATTGGCATAGCGGTGAGAGCGGCAAAGGATACCGTGGTGCGCGCCGGCTACGGCATTAATTATGCCGTCGGCCAATACGCGAAATTCATTCAGGACTTCGCCTTCCAGCCCCCTTACGCCGACGTGCAGACCAATGAAACCACCTCCGGGGCGAACATCAGTCTGGCCAATGGCTTCCCCACTCCGCAAACCGAGGGCAATTACGCGGTCAACAAGAACTACCGGCTCCCTTATGTACAGGTGTGGAATATCAATCTGCAGCGCACCCTGCCCCTGGGTATCGTGCTCAACGTTGGCTATAACGGCTCCAAAGGAACGCGCCTCGACATCGTCAATGCGCCCGGCCGCTCCGCCAACTCATCCCTCAGCGGCGTTCTCTACGATTACGAAAATTCGGTTGCTTTCTCCAACTACAACGCCCTGACCGTCAGCGCGCGCAAACGGCTGCAAAAGGGAATCTCCCTGGGAGCGACCTATACCTACAGCCACTCCATCGACAACGCCAGCTCCATTGGAGGCAGTGGTGGTTCGAGTACAGTCGTGGCGCAAAACTGGCAGAACCTGCTCGCTGAGGAATCGAATTCCAGCTTCGACGTACGCAACAACCTGACCGGCAACTTCCTTTACGAGTTGCCCTTCGGACCGGACGCACGCTGGCTGAGCACTGGTTGGGTAGGCCATTCGTTGAACGGAGTGTCCATATCCGGCACCTTTACCCTGGCCAATGGAGAAGCGCTCACCCCGCACTACGAAGCCACCGTGGATGAAGTCGCGCGCGGCACCACCGCTTCGTTGCGTCCCGACCGCGTTCCCGGAGTGTCGCTCACCAGCGGTGGCGGCTCGCTCGAGAACTGGTTCAACAAGAGTGCCTTTGCCACGCCCGCAGCCACCTATGGCACCGCTTCCCGCTATTCCATCCCCGGTCCAGGTACGGTCACACTGAATGCATCCCTCTCGAAGACCGTCCGCTTCTCGGAAACGCGTACCTTCGAAATGCGCGCTACCGCCAGCAACCCCCTGAACACCGTCCAATACTCCGGGGTCGACACCACGTTGGGATCGGGAACCTACGGTCAGGTCACCGCCGCCGCCGGCATGCGTCAATTCAGTTTCAACGCGCGGTACCGGTTTTAATGACCGCGCGACTAGGTAAGACCTCGATAACGTGGGCCGCACCAGCTCTCAGTGCCAGAGGAGGTTTTTCGATGAAAGCAACTCGATGCCGCTCCTTAGCCTTGGCGCTCCTGGTCGTGTGGCCGTTCGCACTACGGACTTTGGCGGCCCAGGATCAGAGCCAGGCGACGCAGTCAAACACGCAAACCGCCTATACCCTTAAGGTCGATAGCGACCTGGTGCTCACCAACGTGGTCGTGCGCGACAAAAAAACCGGCGAAGTCGTCCGTGGACTCACTGCCAGTGACTTTCAAATCCAGGAAAATGGCAAACCGCAAAAGATCATCAGCTTCGACTTCCAGAGTGTCGATCAGGCTGCGCCCCTGAATGAGGCGACGATTAATGGCAAAGCCCCCAACACCATCATGGGCAGCATGAACCGCAGCGCCACCTCGACCGAGTTGCGCAACCATCGCCTGATCGTGATGTTCTTCGACATTACCTCCATGCAGCCGGAGGACCTCGAACGGGCGCAGGACGCGGCCCGAAATTACATCAACCGGCAAATGCAGCCGGCAGATCTGGTCGCCGTCGTTTCCCTCGATCAATCGCTGTCGCTGGATCGCGACTTTACTGCCAATAAGCAACTGTTGTTGAACGCGGTCAATGCGTACTCCGGAACACAGGGCTCCGGCTTTCAAGCGGGAGCCACCAGCACCACCAACCAGGTCGAAGACACCACTTCATTCACTGCCGACGAGCAGGAGTACAACGACGTCAACACCGACCGCGAGCTGTTTGCCTTTGCCGATATTGCTCACTCCCTGGCCTACATCAACGAGAAAAAATCGCTGCTGTATTTTTCCGGCGGCATTCAGCGCGATGGCATTGAGAACCAGGCCTCTCTCCACGCCGCCATCAATGCCTCGGTGCGCGCCAATATGTCCATCTATTCCGTGGATGCGCGTGGTTTGGAAGCCATCTCCCCGCTGGGCGATGCCTCTACCGGCAGTCTACGCGGCACCAGCGGCTACAACGGTGCCGCGCTGCAGAACAATCTCGATTCCAACTTCAACACCCAGGAAGTGATGGCGACCCTGTCCTCGGACACCGGTGGCAAAGCCTTCTTTGATTCCAATGACTTTTCTCCCGCCTTTCAGCGCATCCAGCAGGATACTTCCGCCTACTACGTGATCGGCTTCCGCTCCTCCGATACCGTGCGCGACGGCCGTTATCGCAGGCTCACCATCAAGATCAATCGTCCCAACGTAAAGATCGACTACCGCCCCGGTTACTATGCTCCCGCCGACTATCGCCACGCCAACAAGGATGAGCGTGAGCGCCAGTTGCAGGAGCAGCTATCGAGCGACCTGCCTGCCACCGACGTGGAAGTCTATCTGCAGGCGTATTACTTCCGCAGCGACAACGGTAATGGGCAGCCGCGCTTTGACGTGCCGGTATCGTTGATCGTTCCCGGTTCGCAAATTCCCTTTGTAAAAGGAGGGGATCGCAGCAAAGCGACACTCGACATCATCGGAGAGCTTAAGAACACTGCCGGCCAGGACATGGCCGAAATTCGTCAGACGGTCAAGCTTGCGATCGACGATTCGCAGCAGGTTTCGCGCAAGAATATCCAGTACACCACCAGTTTCAGCTTGCCTCTTGGCAAGTACCACCTTAAATTTGTGGTTCGCGAAAATCAGACGGGCCGCATGGGTTCCTTTGAAACCGATATCAACTTGCCCGACCTGAAGAAGTTCCCCCTCAAGCTCAGTTCGGTCGTCCTTTCCAGCCAGCGTATTGCAGCGGGCAAGAAGGACGACAGCAATCCGCTCTCAAATGGCGGCTTCACCTGGGTCCCCAATGTAGCCCACGTCTTCCGCACCGATCAGCACTTGTATTTGCTCTATGAGGTATACGACCCCGCGTCTGTCCGTCCAACTGGCGCCGGCGCTCCCGCCAGGGCAGCCGCCGCGCCCGCCGCAGCTTCGGGAGGGTCCACCGCAGGTAAGCCCGGGATGCAGGTACTGACCAGCATCGAATTCCTGCAGGGCACCACCAAAGTTTTCGAAACCCCGCTGGTCGAGGCCAACACGCTGAATGCGCCGGCGAGGGGGGCGGTCGCCTTCACCTTTGATGTCCCCCTGGACCAGTTGACCGCAGGCCTTTACATCTGTCAGGTCAACGTAATCGACGACACCGGAGGCAGCTTCAGTTTCCCTCGTCAGGCTCTGTTGGTGAGACCAGCCGCGCCTGCATCCACACCAGCTACGAGTCCCTCCACCCCACTAGCTCCCCCCGCCGCGCCCACAGCAGCACCGGCGCCCACTCCCGCGCCCGCATCCGGAACCGCACCGACATCCGGAACCGCGCCCGCAGCAATCGCGCCTTCCGCAACTGTCCGATCTCCCTCCATGTAATGCTGAGGTCTGGACGGGTGCCCCACGCTCGCCCCAGCGTACTCCGGATTTCCTCAACACAAACTAAACTCAACCGAGCCAACCCCTCTAAACTTTGTCATCCCGACCGCAGCGAAGCGAAGTGGAGGGACCTGCGGTTACCATCCACCCTTAGCTGTCTCTTATAGGGCGATCTTCAGCTTGAACAGCGAAAGGTGCGTAGCCACACTCCTCGGAAAAAACACACGCCGCAAGCGGAAAAACCCTCGCTACGACGCTCCCTCCCCGGACTTCTCAGAACTTCGGTACGGGCAGTGTCGACATCCCGAGTGACAGCAGGTCCCTCGCTTCAAATGATATTTTTCGGTGAACACCATGTAGGGACCGTCAAAATAATAATCCTCACCTGGCAGCAGTGGCCCGGGCGCTGGTGAGGAATCATCCTGCATTTCCTGATTCTCGCACGCTGCAACGTCCTTCAATTCACTCAGTTGTTGATGACGTTCAGCTTTACCTGGTTGACCGGAATCGTGAACGTCTGCAGCGGCGCCAACGTGGCCGTAGGTGCACGGATCGTGCTGACAGCCTTGAACTCGCAGGTCAATTGCGTAGGCGTAATGGTCAGTACGCCGTAGCCATGCGTAGACGAGTCCCAGTACTTGATATGCGGGTTGGCCGCGCGAATCACGGGATCCAGCAGGTTCGGTGCAATCCCCATCGCTTTCGCCGGTAAAGGCGCGCTTGGCAGATCGACCGTCGATTCGATCTCCTCCTCCAGGTTGGCCGACGAAATCGAACCGACCATCAATTCAATGCCCACCGGGCTCTCGAACGGGTTATCGAAGTCCCGCTTCAGATAGCCCGCGAGGAACGTGTGCAGGTCACCGGTGATCGCGACGAAGTTCTTCACGCCAGCGCTGTGCACGGTGTTGAAGATCAGGTTCCGTTCCTGCTGGTAGCCATCCCACTGGTCGAGGTCAATGTAGACCAACGCAAATTTCAGTTGCATCAACATCACTTCGTTGGCCCAGATCTTCCACGTGGCCGTCGATCCCTTCAACTGTTCCAAAAACCACTGGCGCTGAGTCAGCCCGAGCATGGTGCGGCTCTTGTCACCCATTTCCCCGCAGCCCAGGGAGAAATAACGCTGTCCGACGATGTCGCTGCCACAGGGCGGCCCATCGCGATACAGTCGTTCATCGGTCACGATCAGATCCATGAGCTTGCCGAAGCTGAACTTCCGATAGACCTGGATCGACTGCTCCCAACCCTGGTTAGCATCGAACGCGACGTCGGCCAGGCCATACTCGCTCCAGGCCTGGTTCGCGGCCTGCCGCAGCGTAGGTTGCGGGGTCGTTGCCGTGTTGGGCGCAGTGTTGTTGTCCGGATGAAAATCCTGATGGCAGTCATTCGCGAATTCGTGATCGTCCCACAACAGGATGTACGCAAAATTCTCATGCACCGCCTGCTGGTTGGGATCGCTGCGGTACACCTGGTAGAGGTGACGGTAGTCATCGACATTTTGCGGAATGGCGCCCCCGGAGGCGAACGGCGGCACTGCGCGCGCCGCATTTGTTTGCGTCACTGTTTCGTATATGTAATCGCCCAGGTGAACGACGTATTCGACATCTTCCTGTGCCAGAAAACTGAGCGCCGTGTAGTAGCCGTTGTTGTAGTCCTGGCAAACCACGTAACCGATCTTGAGCTGCGCCAACTCCGCCGTCGCTGTAGGCAAAGTCTTGAAGCGCCCCGTGCGGCTCGGTATCTGGTTGTAGAGAAAGCGATAGTAGAAGACGGAATACGGTGCGAGCACAGCATGCGAGAGCGGCAGCTTGACCGTATAATCCACCGCGGAATCTACCGCAGCCACGCCCTGCACCAGGATCGACCCGGCATCAAAGCTTGTGTCCGACGCGATCTGCCACGCAATGGTGTCGGACGAAGGGGCAGCTACGGCCGCGGGCGCGATGCGTGTCCAGAGCACGATGCCATTTGCTTGCGGGTCACCAGAGGCAACACTTTGCGGGTAGGTCGTTGCCTGATCCTGTGCGCTGTAAGCAGTGCTGACGGCAAAGAGGGCCTGCGTGCCTTCCGCACCTAAGCCGGCAAGCTCCGGGCTGGCAATGAATGGTACCTGGTTTGGATATGTTTGTGCGCGCCCGTCCGCGCCGAAAATCTTGTGCAGGGGGGAAACCCAGGCGAGGGCCCCCGCTGCGGCGGCACTGCGGATAAAGTTGCGTCGTTGCATGGATAGAGTCTCCAGAGGTATCGAGCCCAGTGCGAATCGGAACCAGGTCAACCTGCGTGCATATTCAGATGCAGGATCATTCAGACGCGCAGGTCGGAGGGCTCTTTCATAAACCCCCGAAATTGTACTCTGCCCACAGCCAACCCGGAGGAACGGGAAGGATGCTCATCCGGAACTCAATCGTCTTCCCCGATCGGCATGCCGGGCGGCGCCTGGACCGGCGGTGCGGGAACAAACTTTGCCGGGTCTCGCTCAAATTCCGCAATCCGCGCTTGGGCTGCCGCACGATGCGCTTGCCCTTCGCGCGGCAAGGTATGAGAAGCCGCGAGCTGCGTCTTCAACCCGGACAACGCAAAGCGAGCGATGGCCCGCGCCTCGGGCGAAGTCTCCTGCGAAGCTGCCAGACCTAGCAGGCGCTCGAGCGTTGCCGACTCCACCGCGGACTGGGTTTCGCCTGCCAGGCCGGTTGCGCGGGGCGCCTCCCAGGTGGCCTTCAGAACATCGTCCAACACTTCATCCAGGCCGGGGTTGCCACTGTTGCGCGCGTGATACTCCACCAGCCGCGAAGCTCTTTGCGGATTGAAGAGCAGGGTAAGCGTAAGATCGGCCGCCGATTCCGCAGCCGCCACCGGATCGAAGGCCAGCCCGTTGAAGGAGGGAAAGCTCTCGCGTGTCCGCGGATAGCCAGGCGGTACTGGCGGCAGCAACTGCAGCAGCGGCTCCGGCAGCGTCAGCGTCTCCGGGGCAAGCGTGCGCAGAACCGCGGCCAGCGCCTTGCGTTGATCGGCCGCCGAAACAATCGCAGTTACTTCCTGCCCGTCCCCGCGCAAGGCGTAGCGATAATCCAGTCCGCCGATTTCCTTCGCCGCCGCCTCGGTCTGGTAGCGATGCATCAGGTAGAGCGGTACCAGCACATCTTCTAACTGCGACACCGGCGCGCCGACTGGGATCGCTTGCAGGCCAAACTGTTGCAACGCGGCAGCCCGCACGGTCAGCACGCGATTCAGCTCAGCGGCAGGGTCAGGCCCGTTGTCCCAAAGATGCGCATGCGGATGCAGACTGCCCAGCGGCCGCGCATCCTCGTCTGTGATGAAGTAGAGGCCCTGCTTCTGCGCGCTCCGCAGCACGTCTGCGAGAGCAGCCGTTTCTTTATCCGCGGCAAACTCAGCGTACCCGTAGGTAATCGCAACCTTGTCCCACCCGCCGATGCCCACCGCGTAGGCATGCGAGAGGTCCGGCTTGCCGTTGCTGTCCAGCGTGATCAGTGGATGCGGATAATCCATCACCGAGGTCCCTTGGCCGAGCGAACTCGCGGCGAAGTTATGTGCCAGTCCCAGGGTGTGTCCCACCTCGTGGGCTGCTAACTGCCGCACGCGCGCCAGCACCATTTCCCTCAATGCATTGTCGGCTGGCAGCGGCGCTCCATCGAGATAGGGGTCGAGCATCGATTGGGCAATCAGAAAATCCTGCCGCGCGCGCAGTGACCCCAGGGTCACCTGCCCCTTGATGATTTCTCCGGTCCGCGGATCGATCACTGAGTCGCCATAGGACCACCCGCGAGTGTAGCGATGCACCCACTGGATCATGTTGTAACGAATGTCCATCGGGTCCGCTCCCTCGGGCAGCACTTCCACCCGGAACGCATTGCGATAGCCCGCCGCTTCGAAGGCCTGGTTCCACCAGCGCGCGCCTTCGACCAGCGCCGAGCGAATCGGCTCGGGTGCGCCGCGGTCCACATAGTAGGTGATCGGTTCCACCGGCTCGCTCACTGCTGCCGTCGGATCTTTCTTCTGCAGCCTGTGCCGGGTGATAAACAGCTGATCGAGCGGAGCTCCAAGTGGCGCAGAGTAGTCGCGGTATCCGGTTGAGAAGTAGCCCGAATTGGGGTTGAAAGCTCGCGGTGTGTACCCTGGCCCGGGCAACTCGATCAGGGAGTGGTGCTCGCGCACCGTGATCGCGTGTGGATCGGGCGTTACATCGACGACGTACGACTCGGCCAGAGGCGCATCGTTGGTGAACGTGAGTAGGGATTCGACTTCCGTGTTGCGGGGAAAATTCTTCGTGCTCTCGGGCAGAATCGCGCAGCGCGTCGCGTCCAGTGTGTATTTGCCCTGCTTCACTTGCACCAGCCGTTCGGCTACACCGTGCGCATCCCGCAGGAAGAAGTCGGTAGCATCCACCAGCACGTGGCCGCCGCCCTGCGTATCGCTTTGTTCCGCTTCCACCTTGAACCCAAAGAGCACTGACTCGGCAAACGACTGCTTCACGGTTGCCTGTTCCGCGGCATCGGTGGACGAAGAGCGGAACGCGAGATTCGGTGCTACCAGGAGCACCTTGTTCCCGCTGCGCATGAAATGCACAACCCGCCCCGTTCCCAGCTGTCCACGATCGAGAAATAGATCATTGGAGCCGATGCCATAGGGCAGTTGATCGAGATAGAGAAAATCCTTATCGAACGCCCCAATTTCCAGCAGCAGCTTGCCCGTCTTCGCCTCCCAATAGAGCGGGAACAGACCGTCCATCTTCTTCAGCCCAACCGTCCGCGTCTCCATCGTGGCAGTTGCGTTCAGCCCAACCGTCCGCGTCTCCATCGTGGCAGTTGCGGCCGATGCCTGGCCAAAGCTCGACGACGGAAGAACCAGCAGGGAAGCGATAACCATTACAAACAAGAACCGCAGCATCAGGCGCATCTCTTTTCCTCACAAATCCGGGTGCCCATATCTCGCGCGTTCTTTGCGCGAGATGTGGGGGCACCCTTGCTCAGCGACCTTCAGATTTCAATCAATGTCAGATGATAAACGGAAGGCGGAGCATCGTTCGCTTCCGCCAGACTTGGAAAGTTCAACGGAACCGTGAGATCTGAGATCAAGTTCAGAAGGGGATAAGAAAGGAGAAAAGGAGGTGTTCCAGAAGGATCTTTTCCTTCCACTACAGCGGGGTGCCCCACATCTCGCTCGTTCTTTGCGTACAAGGAATACAAGAGCGTCAAATGAAGAGTGGGCCTACAGGTTGTCGCTGTAGAAACAACCCTACGTACCCGTATCCAAATGAAACGTCTTGTCGTAAGGCACCACCGGATACCCCTTCGCCTTCCAGGCCGAAAGACCACCCTTCAAGAACTTCACCCGGGAAACATCAA
>Ga0182015_10005702_pt1 | contig 12820 bp, 12 predicted proteins | sample 712P3MmetaG_FD_120478 | JGI IMG/M metagenome (GOLD analysis project Ga0182015, IMG submission 120478) | Permafrost microbial communities from Stordalen Mire, Sweden - 712P3M metaG | ecosystem: Environmental > Terrestrial > Soil > Wetlands > Permafrost | place: Sweden: Stordalen | collected...
CAACTCTTTTTCGGCGGACAACTGATCTCGCTCATTGGCACCTGGATGCAAAGCGTCGCCCAGGCCTGGCTCGTCTACAGCATGACGAAATCCGCGCTGCTGCTCGGCTCCGTCGGCTTTGCCAGCCAGCTTCCCGTTTTTCTGGTCGCGCCTCTCGGAGGAATCACCGCCGACCGCGTCAATCGCCAGCGCCTCGTCATCGCCACCCAGATCGCTTCCATGATTCTCGCCGGGATCCTGGCCTGGCTCACTCTGAGCGGACGCGTGCAGGTCTGGCACATCTTCGTGCTCGCAGGCTTGCTTGGAGTCGTGAACGCGTTCGATATTCCCGGACGGCAATCCTTCTTAGTTGACATGGTTGGCAAAGAGGACTTGATGAATGCCATCGCCCTCAATTCCTCCATGTTCAACGCCGCCCGCATCATTGGCCCCGCCATCGCCGGAATTCTGGTATCAAAAATCGGCGAGGGTTGGTGCTTTGCCGCCAACGCCATCAGCTATATCGCCGTCATCGTCGGCCTCATGCTGATGCACGTGCACTGTGCTCCACGGGCCGGCCAGGGTTCGCCGATCGAAGACATCATCGAAGGTTTTCGCTGGGTCAGCCACACGAAGATCATTCGCGCGCTGCTGCTGTTGATCGGCTTGGTCAGCCTGGTCGGCATGCCCTACACCGTGCTCATGCCGATTTTTGCCGACGGCATCCTCCACGGTGGAGCACGCGGCCTCGGCATCCTGATGGGCGCGACCGGAGTCGGCGCTCTGCTCGGCGCGCTCACCCTCGCCGCAAAAACCGGCGTCAAAGGCCTCGGTCGTTGGGTTACGATCAGTTGCGCCGCCCTGGGAATCAGCCTGGCTTGTTTCGCCTTCTCGACTTCGCTCTGGCTGTCGGTCGCGCTGCTCTTGCCCGCCGGCTACTCCATGATGCTGCAGATGGCTTGCTCGAATACGCTCATCCAGACCATGGTCCCCGACCAGCTCCGCGGCCGCGTCATGTCGCTCTATTCCATGATGTTCATGGGTATGGCTCCCTTCGGCGCGTTCTTCGGAGGAGCCTTGGCCCACCGCATCGGTGCTCCCATCACCGTAGCCTCCGGAGGCGTAGCCTGTGTCCTCGGCGCAATCTGGTTCGGACGCGCCCTCCCCGAATTGCGCATCGAAGCCCGTCGCCTCATCATCGCCCAAGGCCTAGCCGGAGGCGAACCGCCCCAGGAACTGAACACCCAGCCAGTGGAAGAGTAAGCGGGGTTGTAGAGCGGACACTCCTGTCCGCTGCCTTTGCCTTTGATCTTGCCCTTGATCTTGTCTTTGCCTTCAACTTCTTCGGTCTAGAACAGCGCTCGGGTCAGGAGCCGGATCAATGAGAATCGCCTGTTAACGTCCGTTGAAATGTTCCAAGCGTACGCGGCGTGCTGCATGGATCGCTGCCAGCCAGAAGATCATCAACGCTGCAACAAATAGCTCCAGCCGGTGCTTGGCAAAAAACAATCGATCCGCTCGGTAACTCATATGGTTATTGCCGATACGATGGGTTTCCACAAACCAATTCCACATCTCTCCGAGCAGGGTGCCTCCGGCTGCGAGCGCCATGGAAACGAACAGCGCCATGGCGATTCCCGGTGCCCACCCGTCCTCGGCGGGCGCGTAACGGCGCCAGATCATGCGAGCGCTCACGATGGCAGCTAAAACGTACAGCAGTGCGAAAGGCAGAACCTCGACCATATCAATGTACCCGCGGTTCTGGCCCAGCGCACCGGATACTTGCTCGACCGGAACGCCATGTTCCTTGCCGATCTCTGCAAACAATCTCGCCATGCATTGATCCCGTTCGACAGGGTAGTTCTCGCTCGCGTTCGGGGTTCGCCGGCCAAAGTGAACATCGGCATAGCGAATCGCAAGATCTTCCGCGAACTCCGCGTCCGCACTGAGATGGCGAGCGCTCACTGGGTGATCGGAGCTTTCCCCCGGCAGTCTGCAGTCGGAATTACGCCCATCGCGTCGGACACATCCGCCCGCGCACAAAACGAATACCACCACAATCACAAGGCGTTGCCCAGTCTTCATCCCACGCACCGGCGTCATTGCTCCTCGTTGCGCTCGCCTGTTTCGCGTGAGGTCATGGCTTAACCCCCGGTTAGACACCAAACCGTGGGTTGAGGTTCCGCGCGGTATGGTCCTCGCTGGAAGGTTGGCTCCGAGTGCCCCATCCTAACGTCGCTCCTTTCGACGTTAGGGTGGATTCCACAGCCGCCACCACGTGCTACGCGTCTCGCGCCCTTCGAAACGTGCGATGCAACGATCGCATTCACCTCTGCAATCCGACCTCCGCCCTCTGACCTTTTTTCATCACATTCACCCGTGACCGCCATCACAGACAGCGATCCCCGCCAACTGCGAGAATGTTCACTGATTTAGTAAAGTCCAGAATTGTGCCCGTCTCCAGAGACGGCCAGCGAAAAACCCCTGGGTTCACCCCAGTTCTTTGAAATCAAGCTTTCGAGAAATTGAGCTAAGTCCTTATTCCTGAAGAGTATGGAGTTAAGTCTGTTGTAATCTGTACTTTAGCGCAATGCGGCGGGGGGGTACAGAACCAATGGAGTATTAACACAATAGTGAATACATCTTCCCCACAAACTACTCGACGTTTATTGGATCAGCCCGCGCCGCTGCAAAAATTCTTTCACCACCACCGTCGGATCGCGATGTTCTCCATCGACCGCGTAATTCAGTCTCCGCATATCGTCATCGGAAATCGCTCCGGCCAGCGCATCCAGCGCCGTTCCAACTTCAGGATGCTGTTTCAACATTTCTCCGCGCATGATCGCGATCGCTTCATAGGGCGGAAAATAATGATGGTCATCTTCCAGCACAAAAAAATCGAGCGCCCGAATCAACCCATCGGTATTGTTTCCCGCGATGATATCGACTTGCCGGTCTTTGAGCGCGCGCGTCAGCAGCCCCAGATCCATGATGCGCGGCGCTTCCGCGAAATGCAGACCGTAGCTCGCAACCAGTCCTTTATATCCATCAGGACGCTCCATGAATTCGTAGCCAAAACCAGCGCGCCAGCGCGGAGTAAATGCCGCCGCCTGCGACAGCGTCTGCAGATGCAACTGCCGCGCATCGTCGCCGCGAATCACCATGGCAAAGCTATCGTCGAAGCCAAGTGGACGTCCGACGCTCAACCCGAATTTTTCGTAACCCTGTTGCACGCGTCGATACACGTCGAGCTTGTCACCGCTCGGTTGCTGCTTCAGCACCGCAGTCAGCGCCGTTCCTGTGTATTCGGGATAAATGTCAATGCGCCCGGCAAGAATCGCCTGCTGGCAAATAAATGTTCCCGCCAAATAGAAGCGCCGCTCCACGCCAAGGTGAGTTTGAGCTTCGATGACCTGAGCGAACAACTCTCCCAGAATCACCTGCTCGGTGAAATTCTTGGAGCCAACCACAATTCGATCGCCGCCGCGTTCGCAGCCCATCACCGGCAAAAGAAGCAGGAAAGCAAGCAGCAAGCAGACGAGTCGTTCACAGATCTGCATTGGCAATTTCGAACTCACGACTTCGAACGGAGCGTTCCCAGTCGCCGCTCCAGTCTGCCGAGCATGAAGTCGGCTGCGAGCGCCAGCAGTGCCGCTGGAACTGCACCCGCCAGGATCACCTCGTTATTGACCATGGCAAGTCCGCGGAAAATGAATTCGCCAAGTCCTCCCGCTCCAATCGCAGCCGCGATCGTTGCCAGCCCAATCGACACCACAGTCGCAATGCGCACGCCAGCGACGATCACTCCCGAAGCCAGCGGCAACTCAACCTGGAAAAGCAATTGACGGTCCGTCAGCCCCATCGCGCGTCCAGCCTCAACCACTGCCGGATCGACACCTTGAATTCCCGCATAAGTATTTCGGATCAGCGGCAACAGCGCATAAAGCGCGAGCGCCAGAATAGCGATCCGTCCAGCGCGCTCGCCAATCCACGGAGCAGGAAGAAGGAAGCCAAAGAGGGCAAGACTAGGAATGGTTTGCACAATATTCGCGCTGCCCAGCACCGCCTTGCTGAGTCGCGGAACGCGCGTGATCAGAATGCCGAGCGGAATTCCAACCGCCGCCGCGAGAAGCGTCGCCACGCCTGCCAGCGTGATGTGCTCTAGCGTCAACTCGAGCACCTGCTGACGATTCGCCATCATGAAGTGAAAAAAATTCATGCCAACCTCGCCGTTGCACATGAATCGGGCAACCGAGAATCGGGCAATGAAGAAAACGCCTCCACATAAGCGCGGACCAATGAGTGTTCTGAGCGCGGAAACTCCGCCGCCGGAAGATCGACGATCAATCGTCCCGCTTCCATCAACGCAATTCGGTCAGCCAGCAGCAAAGCCTCGCGCAGATCGTGTGTCACAAAGATCACGGCTTTTTGCATACGCTGTTGCAAAGCGCGAAACTCCTTCTGCATCTCCGATCTCGTGATGGGATCGAGCGCGCCGAAAGGTTCGTCGAGAATCAGAATTCCAGGATCGGCCGCAAGCGCGCGTGCAACACCGACGCGCTGTCTCTGTCCTCCCGAAAGTTGGCTGGGATAACGCGACGCAAGTTCCGGGCTCAGTCCTACGAGAGCCAGCAACTCTCTCACGCGCGCGGCGACCCGCTCCCGCGGCCAGTTCTCAATCCGCGGCACGAGCGCGATGTTGCGTTCCACGGTGAAATGCGGAAACAGACCGCCATCTTGAATGACATAGCCGATGCTGCGCCGAAGCTTAATCGGATCCCAGTCCGCAGTGCTGGTTCCGTTGACACGTACTTCGCCCGCAGTTGGCAACAGCAGACGATTAATCAGCTTCAGAGTGGTCGTCTTTCCAGAGCCACTGCGGCCGAGCAGAACCAAAGTCTCGCCCGCTTTCACGGAGAGCACCAGATCCTCAAGCAGCGCTCGCCCGTTCAGACGGAAAGAGACATGATCGAATTCGATGGCCGTCGCGTTCGTGAGAGGAGCAGTCATGCTGTCGTCTTAAAGGCGATGCCGCGAAAGCTGATGCCGTGAAAGCTCACGCCATCGTGGCTACGTACCAGCGTTGTACGCGCTGTCTGGCAATCCCGTAATGCGTATTCCGCTGTGGCCTTTGTGCCGGATGTTGAGGCCGACGAGCAACGCCGTGATCTGTTCGACAATCCGCGCGTTCTCCAGCTTTCCGCCGTCAATGGCTCGCACGCCTGCGATCTTCGTCGCGAGTGCCATCGCAATTCGCGCCGCCTCAGGATCGTCGCTGCACACAATCACGTCGCAATCGACGTCCTGGTCTGTATTGAGCACGTCCGCCGAAACGTTGTGGAACGCGGCCACAACAACAACGCCTTTGGGAACCAGCTCAGCCGTCTGTTGCGCGGCCGAGCCTTGCCAAACGCCCAGCGTGCGACTGGCGCGTCCTCCGATGCTCGCCGCCAGAGGAACAGTGGCATCAATCAGTATGCTGCCCGGCCGAATCGCCGCCTTCAGTTGCTTAAGCAGCGCAGCTTGGTTCTCGAACGGAACCGTCAGCACGAGCAGATCGCTGGCAGCGCAGGCCGCCGAATTCTCCATTCCGGAAACCTGAGCGCTCGCACCTGCTCGCTTCCGAATCGTCTCTGCTGCCTGTGTCGCGCGCGCGGCATCGCGCGAGCCGATGATTATGGTTTCACCCGCCAGCGCCCAGCGCAGCGCGAGCCCAGCGCCAGCAGCGCCGGTCCCGCCGATGATTGCGATCGCTCGGCCTGTCGTTGGCCCAGTCATTGAAACTCCGAGACCAGCGAGAGTTCTGAAGCGTCAGGAGGAATCAACTCCTCAGCCAACTTGATCTTCATGCGCGAATACTTGGTGTTGCGCTCGGCAGGAACCCGCCCAATCTCCAGAATCAGCGCCTGAAAGTCCTCCGGACTCGTGTACTGCCCTGCGGTTGCTCCCGCTTCGCGGGAGATGTTTTCCTCCATCAGTGTTCCGCCGTAATCGTTGGCGCCTGCGTGCAGGCACAACTGCGAGAGCTTGCGGTTGAGCTTTACCCACGAGACTTGAATGTTATGGATGGAGCCAGCCAGCAGAATTCTGGCGAGCGCGTGGATCTTGAGGTGCTCGGCAAGAGTTGGCCCGCTGCGCGCGAGCCCTTGCTGAAAGAGAAGCGTGTTCTGGTGTACAAAGCCAAGCGGTACGAACTCGGTGAAGCCGCCGGTCTCAGACTGAATCTGCCGGAACAAGGCCAACTGCCTCACCCAGTGGTCTGGCGTTTCCATGTGCCCGTACATCAGCGTCGAAGTGCTGCGTATTCCGCAGGCGTGAGCGGTGCGGATTACTTCTTGCCATTGCGCAGACGAAAGCTTGTTGCGCGACAGCACGTGCCGCACCTCATCATCGAGAATCTCGGCGGCGGTTCCTGGCAGCGTGTCGAGTCCGTTATCGCGCAGCATAGTGAGATAGTCGCGCAGCGTCATGCCAGTCAGTTCCACACCGTAAACAATCTCCATGGGAGAAAACGCGTGAATATGAATCGCCGGCACCGCGCTCTTTACGGCCCGCAGAATGTCGCGATAGTAAAACGGCGGCAGACCGTGCGGTAGTCCTCCCTGAATGCAAACTTCGGTTGCGCCTAATTCCCACGCTTCGGTAGCCTTTCGAGCCATGTCTTCGAGCGAATGAAAATAGGAGTCGGCTTCGCGCGGTCCGCGGCTGAAGGCGCAAAACTTGCAACCGACGAAACAGATGTTGGTGAAATTGATATTGCGGTTGACCACGTAACTCACGATGTTGCCTACCAGGTCGCGTCGTAACGTATCGGCTGCGACCAGCAGTGCGAGCAAGTCCTGGCCTTCGCAATTCGCCAGCGCCGAACGCTCATCGTCCGCCAGGCGCACGCCGTCCTGCTTTTCCAAGACCCGTTCCAGAGGATCCCGGATCGCCGCGGAAGCTGAAGGCACAACTTCCTCCCAGGTCAGCGCGCGGAATTGTTCGAGTTCGAAAAGCTGTTGAGCCATAACGTCTCCTATCGAAACAGGTCGTTCTTCGCCGGACGAATCAACGACCTCGCGCCACCGCTTCCGCGGCGGTTCTCGTGGAAGTAAGCATAACCGCGAATGATGCAGGCTGGAGTGCCCGCCAGTTTGCCGCACACCAGTCCCGCCGCGCACGCCAATTCGTCGGCCACCGCCTCTATCGTCGCATGCAGCGGATAACCGTGCGCATCGCGGCGTCCACGATAGTCGACCAGCGGACGCATCCCAGCAACCCCGATTGCCACTTCGGTCAGACCCTCACGCCACGGACGTCCGAAACTGTCGCTGACGATGACGGCAAGATCGATCCCAGCTTTCTTTCTTATCTCCCGCCTCAACTTTGCCGCGGAACCGTCCGGATTCGCCGGCAGCAATACAGCGCACTGCCCGCCATCCACGTTCGAAATATCGACACCGCTGTTAGCGCAGATCAAACCGTGCTTGGTTTCAGTAATCAGCACTCCCCGCTTTCGCCGCACGATCCGACGACTTTCGCGCACCGCCAACTCAGTGACACGCGCGTCAAGGCCGTAGCGCGTGGCCCACCTCTTCGAAGCCACCGATGGCCGGACCTGATCCAGAGCGACGATTGCGCCTTCCGCCTTGGAGACGATTTTGTGCTTCACGACGAGGATGTCTCCATCCTGGAAGCGGAGCCCCGAGCTTTGCGCCGAGACCAACAGCATCTCGGTCAGCGAATCTCCCGCGCGAACCTCCCCTATGACCGGCAGCGGAAGAACTCGAACTTCGCCCGCCGCGCGCTCACCGCTCCGCGAGCCCATACACCCGTCCCCGGCCGGCAAGGTTCCAGCTTCGCACCAGCTTCTGCGACCGTCGATTACCACTGGCGTTCGCCAATTCGTCGAGATCTTCAGGGCGATCGACATCCCGCGCAATTCCCGGCAGTTCGAGTACAACGCAGGCCAGGCCAGTCGCTTTCGCCGCGGCGAGGTGCGGCAAGAAGCTGTCATTGCCGAAGCGCAGCGGAAACAAATCGCCCGGCGATCGCCATGCTGCGTTGGTCCCTCGTCCCGCCGCATCCGGAACGAGCACACTCCCCGCCGCCGGAGCGCGGGCGACGATCTGCTCCAATTCCGCCCTGTCGATCAACGGAATATCGGCCGGAATCACCAACGTGTTTTCCGCTCCACCTGACGTGCACGTTTCGGTTGCCATCGCGATGGCGCCGGTTTCTCCGGAGTTGTCATCAGCGATGACGTCGAAATTGAAACGCGCCGCGAGACCTCGTCCAAACGAATCGCTCGTCACCACGGCCACCGGCGACCGGCCTGGCCAACTCGCCAGGGTTTCAAGCACGTCTTCACACATGGCCTGCGCCAGCGCGAAGCGTTCTTCCGGAGCGAGAACGGCCGACAGTCGCTGTTTAGCGTTGGCGAGAATCTTGACCGGAACCAGAATCATGCGCGCTCCGATTCCGCGCGTGGCGGAGGCTGCTTAGCCGCGCCTAATACGCTCTTTGCCAATGCGACCCTGTCTCCCGGCTTCTGCATAATGGTCGGAGTGCAGTGAACACGCAGGCCTGTCTTTCGCAAGGATTCGGCGGCCGCCGCGTCGGAAGAATCGACCACCAGAAGACCGAGAAAGTCGCGATAGCAATCGCCAACGCCGGCAATCGAAACTGCGAAGCCCTGCGCCGCCATCAGAATTCCCGCAGGTCCGGTGACTGCGTTCGCGCCGACGATAGGGCTCACGGCCGCAATGCGAGAACGGTTTTCGCGCAGCGCTTCGCGAATTCCCGGTAGGGCGAGAATCGGTCCAATGCTGGTAATCGGATTGCTCGGCGCAAGCAATACGAGATCGGCCGAACGAATGGCTTCGATCACCCCCGGCGCCGGTTTTGCCTCGGCCGCCCCGGCGAATCGGACCGATTCGACCGGGTCCTGATACCAGCGCTGGACGAAATATTCTTCAAAACTCAAATCGCCCACCGGAGTCAGGACCCGCGTCTCCACGCGCGAATCGCTCATCGGCAGAATGCACGCCTTGACGCCAAGCCTGGTTGCGATTTCGGACGTGGCTTCACTGAGGGTTTTGCCCTCGGCGAGCAGCTTGGATCGAAAAATGTGCGTGGCCAGATCGCGATCGCCAACGTTAAACCAGATCGGTTGTCCCAGTTGCCCCATCGCGTTCTGGCAAAAAAATGTGTCGCCCTTTACGCCCCAACCGCGCTCCTGGCTGAGTTTCCCAGCCAGCATGTAGATAATGGAGTCGAGATCGGGCGCCGTGTACAGGCCCCACCACACCAGGTCGTCGCCAGTATTGACGATGATCGTCAATTCTTCCTGCGGAGCAACCTGCCGCAATCCATCGACGAACTTCGCGCCACCCGTGCCACCCGTCAGAACCGTGATCATGCAGCCCTCGTCTTTCGCGCGTAGCCCTCAGCATCAGCGGCGGAACGAACGCTTTGTTGCAGCAAACTCTCGTACGATTCCGAAAAGTGCGTCGAGAATTGTCCTGTGAATTCGGGATAAACCGGTAACCGCTGCCGCATCTCAAATCCTTTTGCCTCGGTCCGCTGTCGCAAGTCGTTCAGATGCGGCCACGGCTTCTCGGGATTGATGAAATCTGGCGTCAGCGGCGAAACTCCGCCCCAGTCATTGATTCCGCCATCGAGCAGATCGGCATAGTGCGGGTCGGAAAGATTTGGCGGCGCTTGAATGTTCATCGCCGGCATCATCAGTCGCGCCACGGACAGCGTGCGCAGCATGTCTTCGCAATCCGGTTCGGGCCAGTGCGCCATCGGCGTTCCACTCTTCGCGCGGAAGTTTTGCACGATCACCTCCTGAATGTGACCATACTTCTCGTGCAAGTCGCGGATCGCATTCAGCGCATCAACACGTTCTTCCAGCGTCTCGCCAATTCCGATCAGAATTCCGGTAGTAAAAGGAATTCTCTTGCGGCCTGCGTCCTCGATCACGCGCAGGCGTTTCGCCGGGTCTTTGTCCGGAGCATTGTCATGCGCCGCGCCTTTCGCGAGCAAACGAGCGCTGGTCGTTTCGAGCATCAGCCCCATACTCGGAGACACGCGCGACAAGCGTTCCAGCCACTCCGCGCTCATTAGTCCGGGATTGGGATGCGGCAGCAAGCTCGATTCGCGAAGCACCATCTCGCACATCGCTTCCAGATAATGCAGCGTGGACTTGTACCCGAACCGCCGTAGCGTCTCACGCATCTCAGGGAAAAGCAGCTCGGGTTTGTCGCCGAGACTGAACAGCGCTTCGGTGCATCCCATGCGTTCTCCCGCACGCACTACTTCCATGACCTCATCGGGCGTCATCGTATGTGCGCCGGCTTCGCCCGGATCGCGACGGAAGGTACAGTAGCCGCAATAGTCGCGGCAAAGATTCGTAAGCGGCAGAAATACTTTGCGGGAATATGTAATGACAGGCGCTTTAAATTTCGCCCGAACGGCCTGCGCAGCGGAAAGAAGCGCTGGCAGATCTGCGTTGTCCGCGCGCAGCAAAAGGCAAGCGGCTTCGCGGGAAATCGGCTCCGCGGCGGCGTTTTCCAATGCAGCGATTGCAGATTCGGCGGTTGCCGAAGAACTGTTCATGCGTCGTTACCCGTCTGCTCGTTTCAGTGGCTCTTGGAATCCGTAATGCGTTCGATGATGGCACTCATCATAACGGCAGTGCCCGTATCTCGATGGTGTTAATTTAGCGCAAAACCATGCGGGACGATATGATTCAAGGCGGCATTAATTGAACGTACAGAAGGGAAGCGCCGGTTTCCTGCATGGGCCTCAACGCGAACGATTTCCGCAAGGCGATGGGCAGCTTCGCCACCGGAGTCACGGTCATCACCGTTGATCAGGAGGGCGAAGTCCACGGCATGACGGCGAATGCCTTCACGGCGGTATCACTCGATCCTGTGCTGGTGCTGGTCTGCGTCGACCATCAGGCGCGGACGCACGCTCATCTGCAAGCGCGCAAACGTTTTGGCGTGAACGTGCTGCGCCGCGATCAGCAGGCAATTTCCGAGTATTATGCGGGGCCGGCCGAAACCCATCAGCATGCGGAAGCTGCGGGAGCGCGCTTCGATCGCACCGCCCAGGGCACGCCCGTGTTGCAGGGAGCTCTGGCTTATCTTGAATGCCGCTTGCATTCAGCGCAACCAGCGGGCGACCACACGATTTTTATCGCGGAAGTGGAACACGTTGAAGCGCGGGGAGGCGAACCGCTTCTATATTTCCGCAGCCAGTACCGCTAAGGTCAGAGGTTAGAGGTGAGATTGCAGAAGTTAAGAACAGCAGAAGTTAAGAACATTAGGACCGCGGTTTTTCACCTCTGCAATCTGACCTTCGACCTCTGCCCTTATTTTCCCATTACCAGCTTGGCGATCGTCGCCAACTGCATGTTCGACGTGCCTTCGTAAATCTTTCCGATCTTCGCGTCACGCCAGTATTTCTCCACCGGATAATCTTTCGTGTACCCGTACCCGCCGTAGATTTCTATGGCGAGCGAGGTCACGCGCTCGGCCACTTGCGAGGTGAAGAGCTTAGCCATAGCGGCTTCTTTCACAAAATTCACGCCCGCGTCTTTCATGCGAGCGGCGTTGTAAACCATCAAGCGCGCCGCTTCGATTTCGGTTGCCATCTGCGCGATCTGAAACTGAATACCCTGAAATTCCGCGATCGGCTTGCCGAAGGCTACGCGCTCCTGTGAATATTTCGCCGCATATTCCCACGCGCCGCGGGCTACGCCCAGCATCTGCGCGCCAATTCCGATGCGCCCTTCATTCAGCGTCTCGATGGCGATCTTGTAGCCTTTGCCGACTTCGCCGAGGACATTTTCTTTGGACACCCGGCAATCTTCCAAAATCAGTTCGCAGGTTGACGATGCGCGGATTCCTAGCTTGTCTTCTTTCTTGCCAACGGTAAATCCCGGAAAGTTTTTCTCGATCAGGAACGCCGTGATCCCCTTGTATCCCTTCGCCGCATCGACGGTTGCGAACAAGATAAACAATCCAGCTTCTTTGCCGTTGGTGATCCAGAGCTTGCGGCCATTGAGCACGAAGTCGCTGCCCTTGAGTTCGGCTTTGGTTTGCAGCGCGAAGGCGTCCGATCCCGATCCCGCTTCACTTAGCGCGTAGGCCCCCAGCGTATTTGCCGCTAAGTTTGGCAGATAGCGCTTTTTCTGCTCTTCACTGGCCCAGCGCAGAAATGCATTCGCCACCAGCGTGTTCTGCACGTCGACGATCACACCAGAAGACGCATCGGCCCGCGAAAATTCTTCCACCGCTAAGATTGCCTCAAAAAATTTGCCGCCCGCTCCGCCGTATTGCTCGGGAATCTCGATGCCCATCAGTCCGAGCTGGAAGAACTGTTCAAGCAGGCCGTGATCGAACACCGCCTTTTCGTCCATTTCCCTGGCCAGCGGACGAATCTTGTCCTCCGCAAACCGGCGCACGTTATCACGGAACAGGATTTCGTCTTCGCTGAGAGTGGTGAGCGGCGCGGGATTCGATAGCTGCAGAGTTTCCGGCATCAGAGACCTCAATTCCAGGGGCGCGAACCGTCGCGTCCACCATGGTTGAAACAGAAATGGTTGAACTAGAAATTGTAGCAGCAGGAACCGGCTCTATTTCGGCATCAGTTCCGCCACAGTGATCTGATCGGCTTTGCGCAATTCGGGAAAGAGCCACGCCCACAGGCCGATTACCACCAGAGTCCCGATTCCTCCCAGCACCACTGCCGGAACGGTGCCGAACCATTGCGCCGTCAGTCCGGACTCGAATTCTCCCAGTTCGTTCGATACTCCGATAAACAGCATATCGACGGCATTGACGCG
>Ga0182015_10005705_pt1 | contig 12815 bp, 18 predicted proteins | sample 712P3MmetaG_FD_120478 | JGI IMG/M metagenome (GOLD analysis project Ga0182015, IMG submission 120478) | Permafrost microbial communities from Stordalen Mire, Sweden - 712P3M metaG | ecosystem: Environmental > Terrestrial > Soil > Wetlands > Permafrost | place: Sweden: Stordalen | collected...
CCGTCATCGAACAGTTGCAACAGGATTTCCCCCAGGACGGTCTCGGGGCGCTGCGGAACCTGGCGGGAGCATTCCAATTCTCCGGCGAAGACGTGGACAAGAAGATCCGCGCACTCTCCGGCGGAGAAAAATCGCGGCTGGCCATAGCACGCATGCTCTATAACCCGCCGAACTTTTTGGTGCTCGACGAACCGACTAACCACCTGGATCTTGCAACCAAGGAGATGCTGGTGGACGCGCTGAAGGACTTTGAAGGCACCATGATCTTCGTATCGCATGACCGCATGTTCCTTCGCGGTCTTGGCTCACGTGTGTTGGAACTGGGCGGTGAGAGCGGTACGGACCGCCATCCCACTGTTTATCCTGGGTCGTACGTTGAGTACGTGCAAAAGCTTGGACATGAGGCGCCGGGAATCTATTCGTAAGCCTTGCAGGACTTTTGTGCAACGACTCGCCGTGTGACGTCTAAGGATTCGTCGCAGTAAGACCAGCAACGGCAGGGACAGAAAGCGACTTGGTGAGAGTCGCCACCTTCAACATTAACAACATCAATAAGCGGCTCGACAACCTCTTGGCTTGGTTGGCGAAAGCTGAACCGGACGTGGTTTAAAGTTTGCAGACGCCCCGAAGATAGATCTTGACGCCCCTCTCATGGCGGAGCTGGGAGATTTTCTTCTGGGAAAGGGGCCGTTGCCTCCGCGAGTGTCGGTTTTCATCGCTGTGGATGAGACATCCGCACCTTGGCGGGGCGGCAATGCCTCGACTCTGGCCAAGCGCAAAGCCAATCGGCCAACCGTGCAACGCCTCTTGAAAAGGCCTGCCAACCATCAGGTCTCCATTCAATAAATAAGAGGAACTGTGAGTCAGTTCCCCTTATTGGACAGTTTTGGACAGTCGCTGCAAGTGCCCAATTGCCCGTAACAGTATGATTGCTTTGGTTGCGGGGGGTGGATTTGAACCCCACCTAGCTATTGATAACGCTTAACTTATTGATTAAACAATGTGCATCATGTGGTGATTCGGCACCTTCGGCGGTTTGACAGTACACGGACAGTACACGAAAGGTCATTCGGTTTCGGAATCTTCGAGCTGCTCATGCTCCAAGCATTCCTCACACAGCCCGCACGCGGAACTGGCAATGGGAGTGCCGGTCTGCATGTCGGTCACAAACGAAATTGGCGGGACTGGCTTGTTGGGACACAGCTCCCCCGCGGCGTGATGCTTACAATGACCGCCTCCGCATCGGCAAAAGGGAGAATGGGCCATTAGATACCCGGAAACGTAACCCACGATCCGGGACGCCCCATGAGCACTGTGGCGGCCACGTTTGTGTACATACTAGGCGCGGTCACAATGATGGTATCAGATTCATCCCCGCGATCCTGCCCGCTATGCTGTTGCTCGTAAGGCTGGAATGGCAACTCAAACTTGCCTTGCACCAGCGGCTCACGTCCGATGAAAAATTCTCGCTCTGGCGCACTCATAACAATACCCGCGGCGAGAACCGTTGGAAAGAAAACGGAGAATAATTGCCGAGTCTTGCCGTTATAGAAAGTCTTGAGCATGAGCGCGGCTCCTTGTTTAATTCTACTCTTCCGGGCGCAACGCTCCGCGATTCAACACGTCCTCCGCTACGCTTGCGTCATCCTCCGCACGATGCGGGCAAACACGTCCTCTGGAATTCGGATGGAGCGATAGCGCCGCCTTCCGCTCTGGTTCTGTAGTATAAGGATGCCCGGCTCATCCTCGAATAACCGCGTTGCGGTCCGCAAAGACAGCCGCAGCCGTGCGGCGGCCTCTGAAACAGTCAGTAATTGCATGTTTGGCCCTCTACTAACGCAAGAAAAAGGGTTAGTTTGCAGATGGGCTTGGGGTTAGGTCCAATTCTGGCTGGAGCGGGCAGGCTGGTAATCACACTGGACGGCCTTTTGTCAAGCTCAAAATGGCAGGCTAGGGCCGCTGTAGTCGGCTAGGTGAGGCCGCAGGCAGGCGGATGACCTCCATAGCCAATAAACGGGTCCGATGCGTCCTAGCGCCTTCTAGGGCACTTTACAGCGGTTTTGACCAGAAACAGGCAGGAAAAGTACACGGTTTGGGTTTTTGTGTCAGAGCGAACAAAAATCAAACTGCGGGCCTAAGCGAGGCATCGTCTATATGTTTGGCTATAGCCTCCCGCAAAAGTTTGGGACTCGGAAATACTCACGCCAAGACGACTGCTGGAGAGTAAACTACGGTCGCCTAAAAGCGGGAGGGTTTGCCGTGACAGTCTGCGTTGCTGCGATGTGTGCGGGCAATATTTTGCTTGGAGCTTCGGATCGAATGCTGACAGCGGGAGATGTGGAATTCGAGCCGGAAACGCCGAAATTGTATCCGATAACCAATTCGTGCGTTGCAATGATTGCTGGCGAGTCATCCTTGCAGATGTCAATTGTTCAGCGTGTTATGCAAGTTGCGGTGGATGCCATTAAGGAAAAGCCCACAGAATGGATGCCTATTCGAGTGATCGCGGATTGCTATCACTCGGTGTACCAGTCTATTAAGTCGGAGAAGGCCGCTGCACGAGTCTTAGGACCTTTGGGATTGACGATGAATGACTTTCTAACCAGACAGCGCGATATGCAGCCTAACGTTGTCTCGCAACTTACGAGCGAGATCCTTAATTTCGACATGCCTGCAATTGAGGCAGTAATCGCGGGGCTTGACCCCACTGGTGCTCATATCTTCGTAGTCAATAATGCTGAGGTGGCGTGTCGGGACGCAATTGGATTCGCCGCCATTGGAGTCGGATATTGGCATGCGAACTCGCAATTCATGTTTGCTGGTCATAATAGGAATCGTCCATTGCCGGAAACGTTGCTACTGACGTACGCGGCGAAGCGCAGAGCAGAAGTCGCTCCAGGCGTGGGGACGGGTACGGATATGTTTACGGCGGGTCCTAATCTCGGAACGTACACGGTGGTCAATCCAAACATCGTCGATGATCTTGAAAAGATATACAAAAAGACTCGGGCACAAGCAGCAGAGTCTGTGAAATCATCGAATGTAGAGGTAAATAAATATGTCGAAAACCTCGGAAAAGAAGCTACTACTCAACAACAAAGCCCTCCTCCTCCAGAACAGCCCAAAACTAATGGACAAGATAAAGGGGGACAAGATGGAGAGGCCGATATTGGAACAGCACCAAAGCCTAGTTAAGCCGTCAGCTTCTCAAAAGTCAGGACTGGGGCGGTAACCATATGTCGGAGCGTGTCCAAGAACAGGTCGAGGACTTCCGACGATCAAATCGGAAAGTTATTTCGTCCAAGTAGGCTTGGAGATGCTTGGCGCTGATCGTGTGCCACGTTCCTTATGTGCTGCCTGTGCTGGTGTGGCTGGTGACCCCCAGAACTCGGGATTATCATGACACGATAGAGCCAAAACGTACTTGAATCGTATCAAGTTGGCCCCGGGTTTCGCGCACGCTATCTTGTTGCAAACACACACACGAAGCCCCACAGTCTTCTTATACACATATTGATATGACTCTCTTATATAGGGAGAATCATATCAACACACTCAGGGGCGCGTGGTCGGTGTGGCGTTGTCCGGCTGTGCGGTTCGATACCATTTCTTTGCCGTCTTCACAACCTTGCCCGCTGCCTCGGCAATCCGCCTCCAGCGGAAGAACGTAGCAGCCGGACCAAAATGCTTGGCATAGCGTAGCTCGTCACCAGGATGACACGCGGCAAACACATTCATTTCCATTTTGTGCGCTGCCGTCGTAAGCTCGGCATCCTTGTCGTAATCCTCCGGTTTGGTGGTCAACACCAAGCCCGTTTCATTCCACGTGGTATAAAATTCTTCGTCGCCCGTGTTCCGCGTGTACACAGCCATTTTGCGGACGTTCTTATCGCTGGTGCGAGAGATGCTGATACAGGTTTCACTCTTTCGGCCAAACGCCACGCTACCCATGAACTGATCCCGGCCACTGGCATAGCGGTCATGCTCTTTTTGCTTGGGGCTGCCCAGCGTGCCCACGATGGCTACACGGTGCGCGGTTGCAACCCGCTGCAAGGCGTCCAGCACGTCCCCCACTTTATCCAGCTTGTGCAATTCAGGCGTCCAAAAATCGAGTCCTTCGAGAATCCACAGTTTGACGTTGGGCTGGTTCAGGATGGCCGCCTCCACAATGTCCGCGGGTACGCCTTTCTGCTGATCTTTTGTGAGCCGGACCACGCGGGACATAACATCCTCCACGGGCAGCTTAGAGGCTCGGCAAGTGCGCCGCATGGACGCCTTGCTTCTATCGTGCAAAAGAATCCCGTATTCGCGGGCACAGGTCCTATGACCGAAAGACGCTATTCCGTGTCTGACACACTCCGCGATTTTTATCAAAACGTGTGTCTTGCCCGCGCCGCTCGGCCCGCCCACCAGGGAAACCTCACCAAGCGGAAACCAGCCTTCCTCACGGCCTTGCAGGGGCTCCAGCGTCCATTCTGCCGGGCTGTCCTCATCCAGCGCTGCCGGCTCAACGCTCAGCCTGTTGGCTTGGATGGCTTTGAGAATCGTGGCCGAGGCGTAGTCCTCTCGCTCCCACTTGTCCCGATACAATCCCGACTTCCGAAATTGCTTGTCAATCTCAAAGAAGTTATTCCGGCATCGGCGGACCAGAATGCAACAGAGCGCTAGATCCCCGCGGCTTGCATCCCCGTCATAGTCTGACAGGTCCCCGGCCCACAGCTTGTCAAACCTTTCCTGCTCATCCTTCGGAGCCGCAATCACCAATCGCGTGCGCTGGGTTAACTTCGTGTACAGGGCATCCACAGCCGCTTGCATTGGCATGAGGTCCGCGGGCGTCTTGCTCAGATGCCTACCGGAAAAAGTATGGAAAAAACCCTCGGCCTTGACCTCCACCGCCTTACAACCAGGATGCGGCTGCTTGATTCCCTTCCGGTCCCTCAGCGTGGCCAGTCCCCACGTGTGCGACCCTGTACCGCTCGGGCTTAATTCCGAATAAGAGTTTAAGGCAATCACAATTTCGCGGGACTCCCGACTAAATTGGCCGTCCGTTACGCAGCCGTCGATGTCCACTCCTACCACGCCATTGCCCAGGACCATGCCGAGGCCAGAGAATCCCCCAGAGTCAAAAATAGCCTGACACTCCGCGAACGTGGCCCACGTGGAGGACGTGTTGCACGCGGCCAACCTACCGCAGAGCTGATACGGGCGTTTGGTGTCCTTGCCGTCCTTGTTCTTTTCCAGACGCCACAGCACCCAGCGCCGCTGACCCTGTAATTCTGTGAGGGTCATTCGTCCTCGGCCCGCATCAAGGCTATATGCGCGGTTGCCCACTCGGCTTGCGCCTTGTCGGCCTTCCTACTCGCTGTTGTGTAGGCAATCCACTTACTTTCCGCCCGTTTTCGTGCGGCCTCAACCTTCGCTTGCTTCTCAGTCCGTCGTAATTTTAATCGGCTCATAATCCTCCAGCCCCATTCAGGGCCGCTCTAGCGCGGCCGATAATCGAATGCTCCACCGCATTGGGCTTCACCTCAGCCAGCACGTCCGTGTGGACCCGCGGGCCGGTGTGCGGCGCTGGTAGAGCCTGCAAACGGCGCTGGGCCAAGTCAACGGCAAGCACCTCTGAAGCGTATTGCCACACGGCTATGGAGCGCTCCCGCGCGGCTGCTTCCAGCTCATCAAACAAGGCCCGCGGCAAGGACAAAATGACGCGCATAGGTTAGGCACGCTCCAAAGGAAAATTCTGGAGCGCATGACCTTGAAAGGAGGGTAGAGGTCATACGCCCCAGGTTGCCACACACGGCTTCAAGGCCCTGTTAAGAGGCTGGCGGGGACCGTGTGCGGGTTTGACTCCCCGCCAATCTTGTTTAGCTGCCCTCCCCGTCCAGCGTGGCGTAGACCAGGGGGTCCGTGGTTACGCTGCCCACGGATGCCAAAAACTTGGCCTGTGACCATTGCGTGGCCCGGATGCCAATTTCCCCGGCTGAGGCATACGCCTCAATTAACCGCTGGATCCAGAGGCCCGTTTTTCTGACGTAAGCGCCGTTTGCCCAGCTCCCGAAAACAATGGCCCGGGTCAGGTTGTCATTCAGGACGGCCCCATAACCCAAAATGGTGTCATCCGTGGTTGCAATCAAGGGCCGTCCAAAGCCGTCACGCTGGTCCTTGATTAGTTTGAAGTTGGCCCGGCTCAGCATGAACTTGTTGTCAGGCAGAGCAAAGCGGATTGGAATGGCCGCCAGCATGGCCAGCAGCGTGGACAGCTTGTCCGCACCGCTCCCCACGTAGCAGGAAGCATTGCCCTCCAGCGCGGTGACCAGGGCCGTGGAGTAGGCCGCGGTCTGACTGTTGGCGAGTCCGGCCATTAGCTCAGCCGTAACTTCTGAGCCAAGGTCATAGGCCACATTCATCAGGGATTCATTCGAGACTTTCACAAGTCTGGAATACTTGTCCGCGCCGAAGGTAAACGCATCCGGCACAAACGGGTTAGAGTCCGTGCTAGACGCGCCCTCGCCAAACGTAGAGGCCGCGGGACCTGCCGATATGATCGGCTTGACCAGCGGAATTGTGTTTGACGTGCCAATGACCGTGGCCCCTGCCAACTCAAAGGAATTGAGCTGGTAATAGGTCCGCAATGCGCTGAGAACGTCCAGCGGAATTGCAGCGCCCAGGCCCGGCCCGCCCGTTTCCGGTCCACCGCCAGAAAACAGCGGTGAGTCCGCGGCCATGACCCCGGACCTCATCCAATCGTGTAAGTGTTCCATGGCCTGTATCGCGGCGGCCTCACGGACGGAGCGCGGCCCGTTGGGGTTCCTCCAATTGGGGTCCCTTTCGTGGCGCTGGTGTTCCTCGATTTGGGGTGCCAGCGTGCTAAAAGCCCTGTGGCGGTCAATGTGTGGTGTAAGGGTTTTAACCGCGGTCATGGCGACATTAAAATTCTGTTCTTCGTCCGCGGTTAGATTGCGTTTTTCTTTTTCGGCCGTGGACACAATGGATTCCATTTGGTCCATGGCTTCTTTCCGGCCCCGTAACATTTCCTGGTAGGTCCCGGGCTGAGGCTGGGCTACCGGCATCCAGGAGCGCGCTTGCTCCATTGCGTTTTTGATACTGCTTTGATCGAACATAAAAATACCTCACTGATTTTTGGATTTAGGCGTCTAGGGCGCGGCAATGCGCGACGATTAGCACCTTATGACCACGGGGCTTGTCCGCGTGGCAACCGCGGTGATTCAGGCATCTAAGGCGCGGCTAAGCGCGGCGGCTAGTGCCTTGTGGCCTCCGGGCTTGTCCGGGAGGCAACCGCAAAACTCTAAACAGTGTGGCGCGTCATTCGCTAGGACACGCCACACCGGGACGTGCGGGGCACACGCTCCCCGCGGTGTCCAAACTCAAAACCAACTGCCGTTTCCCTCGTTTTCTAGGGCCTCAGTTAACCGCGGGTCCTGCCCTGGTGGAGGCTTCAGACCCCAGAAGGCGGCCGAACTAGACGCACCAGGGACCTTGTTAAGGTTCACGTATGGCGGATAGTCCAAGGCATTCCAGCACTTGCCCTCATAGGTGACCTGTTGGCCCGCGGTGTAGGTAACGGCTGGGTCCCAAGCGCTAATCATGCGATGCCCAGCTCCGTCCGGTTGGCGCGGTCAATGGCCGCAAGGGCCATTTTCGCGGTAAGAGAGGCACGCATCCGCTTTAGGCAAAGCCTTTGGACCGCCACTAGCGTCTTGATGTCGGCCGCCTCTATGAACCGGACAGGTGGGAGCCTATTCTCCGCGCCGTACTGCTCCATCAGCGTCCATAGTTCTCTGGTGGTAGAAGCTCCCCGGATTTTGCGTAATGTGACTTTCATTGGACCCCCCACAGGATTAGGTCTTCGTCCCGCTCATCGGCCGCGGCTTGGATCTCGGCCGCTGGGAGTACGTGCTCGGCATCGGCCTCCGCAAGCAGCCGGTTAAGCTCCTCTTGGTTGCGCGCGGCGCGTATTTGACTTAGCGCGACGGCCATTTAGTTTGCCTCCATGCGGGCGCGGACCGTCTGAGCGAACCCCGCTAGTTTTGCCTTGAGTACATCCCGGATGAGCGCAAAATAAATCGCGGTCCCCGCGTTAGGCTCATGGCTGCTGACTTCGGTCAGGTCCAAGAGCAGATCCCGCGCGACATCCAGCACTTGGTCTGGCGTCTTGCCGGCCTTCGCGCGGTCAAGGGCTGCTTTGGCTCTCATTGGCCCTCACACGTTTTCCCTCAGTTCAAGTTTTGCGGTGCGGTCAGCTTAACCAGTCGATGCTGTAACTCGGCTGCCTTTTTCAGAACCGCCAAACCGCGCTCACTCAGCCCCGTAAACTGCATTGGGAAATCAACCGCTTGTCCTCCGTCTAACTGCCGGAAAATCATTCCGAGTACAAGCACGTCCGGCGCGCTCAGCCGGTGTATGGCGACTTCATGGCCCTCCGAAAGCAAAGTCATAAGGGGGTCATCTGGCGCGGAGGCCCGTATGTAAACAATCAAGCCCTCTACGTCATCGGGATTGAGCGCCGCCGCTGTCATGCGCGTCCGAAAATCGGCCAGCAAGTCAGAGGCTTTTTGCCACACCGCTGCTGGATTCAGAGGCTCCGTTCCCTTTGGCGGCCTCCCAGCTCGAAAACCCCGCCGAACTAGTTCCGCTGGACTCATGCCCGCCTCCGTTTCGCGGCCTCAGTGTTCCATTGCATGGGCAAGGACCTAACTATTTCGGCGTGCCGCTAGAAGTGCGCGGGTATTCAGCACGGCCCTTTTCGCATCCTTCCGAGCCGCGTCCATAGACACTGATCTGTCACTCCCGCGGATGGCTCGGGCCTCTTGCTCAATCTCCTGTCGTAATTCCTGACGCGCTTCCCGTGCAAGCAAGCGGGCTTCCTCTTGGTCCATCTTCATTGACATACCCTCCCTTTGCGGCTCTGGCTGCGGCTTTCCGCTTCATGATGTCATCCTGCCATTTCCTAGAGCGGGTTTCAAATTCGGTTTGTGCTAGTTTTGTGCTACTTTTCTGCTACAAGGCCACGTAAGTATTTACAGCTCAGCGCTGCAAAAATACAGTCTGTACTCTTGGTAGATTGCGGAAATAGTCTTAAAACCCGTGCTGGGAGCGGGTTACAGACGATGCGGGAAAAACGAAAAGCAGTTTGCAAAAAATATTTTCCCTTCCAGACTGTGCGGCCCTAGGACGTTTCCCGCCATGCCGGGCCATGCCCGGCCCTCCAGCAATCGCTCCTAGCGCCTTGCAGAGGCCCCTTTGTTGGGCGCGCAATGGCATTACAATGTGACCACATGGACCACGATGCCAACGTAAAACACCAGAATGACCTTATTAACCAGCGCCTCACTTGGCTGGGGACTTTTGAGGGCCTTCTGTTTGTGGCGGACCACTATGCAGAACATCCGATTTTGTTGCCGCTGGTGGGAATGGTAATCGCCCTTTCGGTGGACGTGGGCATACGCGCGGCCAACAATGAGCTAACTAGAGTAAACGCGCAAGCTCACAAGGGATGGAAACGTTGGCTTATGCCGGGAGTGGCAATCCCAAAAATAATTGGAGCCGCTTGGCTGCTCATCCTTCTCAGAGTCCTTTACTACCGCTATCGCTAAGTGGGGGTAACTGAAATGGAATTCCATCTTGTGTATCGAGGTAGATTGCCCGCTGCGGGCGGCGGCGGAACACGCGTGCGCGAAAAACAAGATATGCGCAAGATTTTCCACAAACAACTAGCCAACTTGTGGACTACTGAGGCATTCCTGAAGAGCGAGAAAGGGGCAGTGGCCTATATCGCCAACAGACATTCCCGATGCGGATTTCAGTTTGTTCCACTGGTCAGCGACTTCTTTAGTGTTTCATGCGCGCTTGATATTTTGTTCCTACGGCGGGATGGCCCGGGATCAATTGTTAAAAGCGGCGGCGACATAGATAACAGAATCAAGGTTTTGTTCGATGGGCTTCGGATGCCGCAAACTTGCGATGAAGTGGCCGGAGACTCGCCAGCTGAAGATGAAAAGCCATTCTTTTGCCTCTTGGAAGACGACAAACTAATTAGCAGAGTCCAAATAGACACAAACTGGCTTCTGACCGCGCCTGAGCCCGGCGAACACATAAATGACGTTCAATTAGTAATCCGGGTCAAAACTATCGCGGCTGGATCCCACTTGTTTACCTCAGCATTTCATTCCTAACGCTTTCGGTGCGAGACGGCCGCGCGCGTGTACTTGGCAAAAGCGGTTACTTTTTCCAGGCGGCGGCTAGATCCCCGTCCAGGATATCTTGCTGCGCCTTGTTCCACTTGGCGTAATACCGCTCCGTAATCACAACGCTGGAGTGGCCCAGCGCCTTGCTGACCTTGCGGATGTCCACGCCCGCCTTTAGCAGCTCTACGCTAAACGTGTGCCGAAACATGTGGGAGCTGCCCGCGATACCCGCCGCGGTGAATACCTGCCGGTACATCTTGTCAAACGTGCTGACCGCGCCTTTGGGCGTGGCCTCACCGCTCACAAAGACATTCCGCGGGTTGCCGTTCTTGACCTTGAGCAATTCCTTGCCAAGCCAAGCCGGGATTACGTTATTGATGTGCGCTCCGGTCTTGCGGCGCTGCGTGCGGACGCGGAATGTGTTGCCGTTCTGGACCAGTTCATCCTTGGACAGGCACACGGCATCCACCAGGGACAGCCCCGACCAGCGCTGGAGCTGCATACACGCTTTGACCCGGGCAGCATTGCGCGGCTGCAATCCAGTCTTGGCAACCGCGGCTAGGATTTTCTTGTACTCTTTCGGCTCAAACACGCGGACCATCGTGGCCTCATCCGCTTTGACCTGGATGCTGGATAGCTGACCGGCCGGATTCGCGGGGATGACGCCCGCCTCTGAGCAGAACTTAAAGAAGCCTTTGACCCGCTCTTGATTGTTGCGCTTGGCCAGCGGGCTTTCAAACGTCCAGTGAGCACGCCACGTAGTCAGCTTGTCGAGCGTGACATCCTTGAGGTAAAGCAAGCCCTCCCTATCACAGAACGTTTGCAACCGGCTGAGGGTCAGCGTGTGCTTGTAGAGGGTATTGGCGGCCAAGTCCTCCCCGCGTTTGCTGTCCAGGTAGAGGGCAATGGCTTGAGCAACCGTCTTAGGTGCACCCGGCTTGGCCGTTAGCCCCAGCTCCGCGTCCTCATGCTGCTGCTCAAGCTGCCGGGCTTGCTTGGCCGCGTGCTCCCAAGACTCCGTTTTAGCGCTCTTGCGGGTCTGGTCCCCGTTAAGGTTCCACTCCATCCAAACGGCGCAATGGCAGCGCCGATACGTCTTGTCCTCCCGATGTTTACAGGTCGCTTTGTGCCGTTTGTACAGGATTACGTGCATGGCCGCCTCCAACCATGACAGTACATAGGCAGGACAGTCCGGTCAATGGCACTTGCTATGTGGTTTTGAATGAGTTACTTAAGGTTGGTTGCGGGGGGTGGATTTGAACCACCGACCTTTGGGTTATGAGCCCAACGAGCTACCAGACTGCTCCACCCCGCCAGTGCATCATAACAACCTCGGTAGCCGCGGTCAAACTTGCGCGGGCGCCAGAAATTCGTTCGACCAGGTATTCGTCAGTGCAGGGGGCGTCGGATGAACATTGCCTAACTGGCAGGGAAACAAGTACATTTCTCCTCGGGGACCCCTGGTTGATCAAGCCCTCGGCACTGCAGAGAATTCGACCGGTGCCGGGGCATTGCCCTATTGGCCCTTTTCCGGCTTTCCCCGGGGATTTGGTCGGCGCATGAGCTTGCTGACTCTCAACGACATTTTCTTTGCCGTCGTCGAGCGCGACGATCGCATGGTGATGATGTACCGGGGGCCGACGGGCTGGGCCTCCCTCTCCTCGCGTGAGTTCTATCGCAACGTGGCGGGCGTGGCGCGCGGAATTCGGGACTGGGGGATCGGTGCCGGCGACAGGATCTCCATTCTCAGCGAGAACCGGCCCGAGTGGACGACCGCTGACTTCGCCGGCCTGCTACTGGGTGCCGTGGTTGTGCCCATCTATCCCACGCTCACGACGGAACAAACCGCATACGTACTGCGCGATTCCGGCGCCCGCGTTGTATTTGTTTCGAGCGAGACCCAGCTTAACAAGGTCCTCAGCATTAAGGATCAGACGCTGGTAGAAAAAATCGTTGTCATGGATCCGTCGTCAGATCCCCGCGCTGTCTCCATGGATGGCCTCATGCAGGGAGGACCCGACCATCCGGACCCTCGGCTGGACGCCGTTGCCCGCGCGGTCCGGCCCAGCGATCTGGCCACCATCATCTACACCTCGGGCACTACCGGAACCGCCAAGGGAGCGATGCTTACGCATGGCAATATGGCGTCCAACCTTGCCTGCTCGCTGCTCGGTTTTGACATCAGCGCCGGCGATCTCAGCATCTCGTTCCTTCCTCTTTCTCATGTCACCGCGCGTCACCTGGATTTTGCGGTGCTTCATCACGGCGGAGTCCTCGCTTACGTCTCGTTTCCCGATCGTCTCACGCAGGCACTGACGGAAGTTCGACCCACGATTTTCGTAGCCGTGCCGCGGGTGTACGAGAAGATCTTTGCCCAAGTCGACATGAAGGCTAAAGGATTCCCCAAGGCATGGATCTACCGCTGGGCGCTCCTGGTGGGCCGCAGCCACAGGTCGGAAATTCTTGCCGGGCAGACCCCGAAGTCTTTCAGTTGGAAGCTGGCCAACCGTTTGCTCTATTCCCCAGTGCGGGAGGGCATGGGAGGGCATGTAAGACTTTTGCTCTCCGGAGGCGCGCCGCTCGGCCGCGAGCTGGCCGAATGGTATGCCG
>Ga0182015_10005706_pt1 | contig 12814 bp, 11 predicted proteins | sample 712P3MmetaG_FD_120478 | JGI IMG/M metagenome (GOLD analysis project Ga0182015, IMG submission 120478) | Permafrost microbial communities from Stordalen Mire, Sweden - 712P3M metaG | ecosystem: Environmental > Terrestrial > Soil > Wetlands > Permafrost | place: Sweden: Stordalen | collected...
AGGTGAACTTAGCGGAACGGGCGAGCCTGCGGCAACGCTACTGGGCACGGGACGGTCGCGCGGCGCCAGGGTTTGCGATAGTGTCGGTGGAGGCCGAAATCGGTTCTGTTGCGGAATTCAAGGGGTTACCGGATGGCGGGCGCATTTGAAGATCGCGAAAAGGGCTACGAAGCAAAATGGGCCCATGATGAAGACCTGCGCTTCCGGGCAACGGCACGGAGGAACAAGCTCCTGGGCCTGTGGGCAGCGGGCCGCATGGGGCTTGCCGGGGCAGCCGCCCACTCCTACGCCAATTCCCTCCTCGATCTGGAGGTTAGGGGTGGCCGCGACCAAGACGTCGCGCAAAAGTTGCACAAGGACATGGCCGCACACAAAATTGCGCTCTCGGATCATGCCATCCAGCGGAAGATGGAGGAACTTCTCGCGGAGGCTGCAGAGCAGGTGATGCGCGAGGAGAAGACGTAGTCGCCCGGACGGCGCCTTGCGGTTTCCCGCCAATAAGAAGTCTGGTTCCGCATGACGACGAGCAAGCTCATTCGAACCGTTCATGACTACGGCTATCGCGTGGTGGGCGCTACGGCTCGAGCGACAGGATCTCGGTCCCGATAATCCGGATACCATCTGGTTCGAGAACAACCTCGCGAATTTCTACGATCGCGCCCACGATCTTCGGAGCGCAGAGTCCACCTCTCCTGACGTTCTTGCGCGGGCCCGGCGCGTTTTCACCAAGGGAGAATGGGACGTGGGCCATTTCGCCTATCATCTGGGAGCGCTGCTCGCAGAGGAAGGCAAGAAAGACGAGGCGCGGCCTCTGCTGGCCGAAAGCGTGAGAATACTCACTGCAGCGCTGGGGAAAGACAGTCCCCGCACGCTGTGGGCACAGTCTGCACTGGATGCCCTGTCGCAGCAGGCGAAGTAGCGCGCCCTTGGGCTACCCGAAAACCCGGGCGAAGATCGTATCGACGTGCTTGAGGTGATAGTCGAGATCGAACAGGTCTTCGAGTGCAGTCGCACTCAGTACGCGCGTTATCTCCGGGTCGGCCTTGAGGAGATCAAGCAGAGGCTGGTCGCCGTGCCAGGCGCGCATCGCGTTTCTTTGCACCAGCCGATAGGCATCTTCGCGCGGGAGCCCGGCCCGCGTAAGTGCCAGCAGCACGCGCTGGCTGTGTATCAACCCCCGCGTGCGTTCGAGATTTGCCTTCATACGCTCGGGATAGACGAGCAGATGTTCGACGATTTCGGCTGCGCGCGCGAGCGCGAAGTCGAGCGTGATGGTGGCATCCGGGCCGATAAATCGCTCGACGGAGGAATGCGAGATGTCGCGTTCGTGCCAGAGTGCCACGTCTTCCAGCGCGGGAGTTACAAAGGCGCGCACCATGCGAGCCAGGCCGGTCAGGTTCTCCGAAAGCACCGGATTGCGCTTGTGGGGCATGGCGGACGAGCCTTTCTGGCCGTCCGCAAAGAACTCTTCTGCTTCCAGCACTTCGGTGCGCTGGAGATGGCGGATTTCCGTAGCGAGACGTTCGAGCGAGCTTGCGACCACGCCCAGCGCCGCGAAATAGGCGGCGTGGCGGTCGCGGGGAATGACCTGCGTGGAAATCGGCTCGATCTTCAATCCGAGTGCATGGGCGACATGGGCTTCGACGCGCGGATCGATGTTGGCAAAGGTGCCGACGGCACCCGAAATCGCGCAAACGGAGATTTCATCGCGCGCTGCGAGGAGGCGGGCCCGAGCGCGGGTGAATTCTGCATGAAATCCGGCGAGTTTCAGGCCGAACGTCGTCGGCTCTGCGTGAACGCCGTGGCTTCTGCCGATCGTCGGCGTGCGCTTGAACTCGAAGGCACGCCGCTTCAGCGCCGCAAGCAGGGTGTCCACATCGGCGAGCAGGATGTCGCAGGCGCGGCGAAGCTGCAGCGAAAGACAGGTATCGAGAACGTCGGAAGACGTCATTCCTTGATGCAGAAAGCGCGCCTCGGGTCCCACGACCTCCCCGACATGCGTCAGAAACGCGATGACGTCGTGCTTCACGTCGCGCTCGATCGCGTCGATGCGGGCCGGATCGAATTGCGCCCGCGATCCCTTCTCCCGGATCGCCCTCGCCGCTTCCCGAGGGATGACGCCTGCATCCGCCATCGCGTCGGCTGCGTGTGCCTCGATTTCGAACCAGATCCGGAAGCGCGTCTGCGGGGCCCAGACTCCTGTCATTTCGGCTCGGGCGTATCGGGGGATCATGCTGCGCTTCAAACTTCTGCGGTTGGATTATTTCCGCGGAACGTCCGGTCCCCGAAATTCAGAGTGTCAAACCTAGCGTCGGCGATCGAAGCCGGGCTGTTCGCCGGGGATGTCGAGCTGCCAGCCCTGGAGACGTGCCGCCATATTGAGAATGCCCGCTTCGCCCCAACGCCAAGAGGGCTCGCCGCAGAGTTGCCATGCTCCATCGCGCATATGCTCGCACCAATATGTATCATCATGGCTTCCGAACGCCACGGATTCGATCCATCTTTGCGCATCGTCCGCTCCTCCGCGATAAGACGGTGCGCCAGTGGCGCGGTAGAGATCGTAAAGAAAAATGGCGATGCCGGGCGCCCCGTTATCAAGACCCGTGTGCACAAGCTTCGGACCCTCGGTTTCGGGCCAATACGCCTTCTCATTGCGATCGGACGCGGCGCACGATGAGAGGAGCCAGTCTCCGGACGCTCTCGCCAACTGGAGATCCTTTACCGCCAAGGCGGGTTCGCGCCCGATGAGAAGCCTGTAGGCCTGAATCGCGACCCAACCGATACCTGCGTTGCCGTCTCCGACGCCGGTCGCGTAGAGCTTGCGGCCATAACCTTTGGTTGCGATCGGCCATTTGACGCCGGCGCACGAATGGTCGGCGAGGGCTTGAGAGCGAACCCAGGCGAGGAGTAGATCGCCATCGTGCCGGTAACGCGTGCGTCCCGTCCCCAAGTAGAGTCGATAGAATAGAAATGCGTCGCCGGCGGAACCGGATCGAAGCCCCGTGTCGAAAACATCGGTTCCGGGCTGTTCGGGCAGTTTGGCGCCCTCGTCTCCATTCGCAAGCTTGACATGAACCATCTGGCTTTCCAGCCATGCCGCAGCTGATTGCGCATATTGCGCGTAGCGCGCGCTCTGCGCGGGATCGAGCTTCTCGCGACGTTCGGCGAAAACCTCGAAGGTCGATGCTATCCCCGCAACGCCGTCGCCCAGGCCGGTATAGATCTGCCTGGTCTGAGGATCCTGCCAACGCCAAAAGCACGCCGGCGGACACGATTGTCCGGCTGGCGCCTGGGCGACGGACATTTCCCAATCCATTGCCGCAAGCGCCGAAGACTGGTAACGCGCGTTTCCCGTTCGCTCAAAGAGGCGCCAGAGAAAATCGGCAATGCCCGCTGCACCGCCGTTGAATGATGTGAACCCGTAAGAAGCCGGACCTCCCGGATTGTAAAAATCGGGCCATCGGCCGCTTTCTGCTGGAACCTGGGCGGCGATCAGAAAATCTCCTGCCGCGCTGGCCGCGTTCAGGTAGGCTGCGTTCCCCGTTACGTCATATGCTGCAAGCAGGCCCATTCCGACGCTTGCCGCACCGACGTCGCGCCCGGTCTGGTAGTTCGGTGTCTGGATGACGCTTTTCCACGCCGACCCGGTCCGGTAGCCGTCAATCCAGGTCACGGGCTCGGCCCGGGCGATCAGCGCACGCGATGCTCCGTCGACGAGCGAGGCAGCCTTCTTCGCACCGGAAAAAGCGAGAAGCGCCAAGGCAGACAGCGCAAAACGGACGTGGCAGAGTTTCATTGCACTACACGCAGCTGGGTGACACCCCGCTTCTCTTTTCCGCGACAACCCTCGGTTAACCCGCCGTCCCGAGAGGAAGCCGCCCGATCATGGCACACCGGGCGCCGGTTCGGAAATCGGAATTCTGGGGCGTTTATTCCTCCGCCTGCGGAACTTTACGCCCGAATGCCGGACCTCCCCCGGCGGAGCCGCCGAACCCATCGGGGGCGTGGCTACTGCGGCTCCCTTCATTGCAGGAGCCCGAGGGCCTTGAAACTCGCCGTGCCGCCGCGGCCGATGATGATGTGGTCGTGGACGGCAATGCGGAGAGCGCGGGCCGCCTCGACGACTTCCCGGGTCATCTCGATGTCGGCCCGGCTTGGCGTAGGGTATGTACCCTTTTTAGCGATGGGTCCGGTGCGCCTCACGTTTCGCCTTCCGAAACCGAAACGGCCCACTCCCATCACGATAGGCGATCACGTGCGCGCACGGCGTCTCGACTTAGGGTTCACCCTCGCTGAAGCAGGGGAAGCGATGGGAATTTGCTGGAACGCGATCATGAGGTGGGAGGGCGGCTCACGTGTTCCCGGCGTGACGACCCTGCCAGCCGTGATCCATTTCCTCGGTTACGATCCTCGGCCGGAACCGCGGGCCTTTGCTGAGTGGCTCCGCTGGCTACGCGGTACCTTGGGCCTTCATCAGCCTGAAATGGCTGTGGCGCTGGGGGTGGCGACCGGTAGCCTTCATGCTTGGGAAAAAAAGGTTTACTGCCTAGTTCGGCTCGTTTGGAGGCCATCAAGGAGCGTGCACGCGCTCTGGTGGCCAGAGCCGGATCGCATACGGGCTAGTGGTCACAATCAGACGGAAGAGTCCTACGCATATCGAATCATTCCAAGGGCTTACGTCACTTTTTGGAGTTCCAACCGCTTGATTCTGACCACTAGAATGCTCGAAGTCCTGCGGCCCGCGACGCCTTGCTTGCCGGAATCGAGCCGAATTCGTGAATCATTTACCGACTTTTAGCTTTTGAGCGCTTCTATCGGCACACTTGTCAGGAGCTGGCCAGATTTGTATACCGCCGGCGCGGTCGCCGGTTGCTCTAGGCGACGGGGGCAACGGATAGTCCTAGAGCGCGTTCCTCTTCGGCAAAGCAATTGCGAACCAGTCCAAGCCCCGCACCGAGGGGGGATTTCCCCAGCCTCTTGGGCGGTGTACTATGTTTTGGGGGTTGTTCGTTGTTTGACCACAAGGGAGAGAGCCATGACCACTGAACCTTCGGGTGAGCGCTCCCCCGAGCTGCTCGCCCTCCAGCGAGAATACAAAATCCTCCGGGAGGCGCGCTCGGCGAAGTCGGAGCCCGACAACGCCGGTTTTTCGCCAGAAGCTTTTGTTGAACTCAGCGAAAACGTTGCCGACGAGTACACTCCGAGTGCCTACCTTGAGAGCGCGCCCCCACGAAAGTAGGGCGCGCTTTTCTCTAAACATTCACCCTTGGAATCTGAATGCCGCCGTCCAAGAGCTTTCCCCCGGAGTTTGTCGATCGCGTCTCGGCAGCCACTCACAAATCGCTGGTCCAAATCGTTGAGGCGATCGGCGTCAAGAAGACCGCGTATGAAATATCGCGAGAAAAGGTTTTGGAGGTCGCGCAGTATTTCTTGAAAGACCTACGACGTCTCGCGATCCCGCAGGAAAATGAAATCGCTGATACCAAATACGCCGCCTACTGGGCGTTCTGGGTGCGCAAGATTAAGCCGGTACGGGTTGCGTGGCTTGACGATGCCAAGCAAGACGAGATCACGGACATCAACGAGCGCGCCGCCCTCGAGTTGGCCATAGCAACCGTTAAGCACGCCGGAAAGCACCCAGCATGTCTAATTCGGGGAGCTTGCCTGATTACCTGTGATGGCAGCAGATGCGTAGAGCAATACACTAGTGACTACTTCACGGTGAACGAGAATTATTATTCCGAATACATCGTCTATTCCATGGGCAAACGAACGTTTGGCCCTCATCATCTGTGTGCCGTCCTCGACTCAATCCTCTTCGCGGCATGCCGGCAACCAGCCGGCAAATTGCGACCGGCCTTGAACCCCATCAGCCACCTGAACGCGCAATAGCTGCGTCCATCTTGTCAACCGCCGTCCACCTCACCGGGATTCTCGCACGGTCATAGAGAAGTTCGGCCAACAACAAGAGCTGATCGCGCGACATTGGAGCATCACTCGCTCGCGCCCGGCGCGCAGCAGCCATCCACCGCCGGAGCTTGTTGATGTCTTCGTCTCCACTACGTCGGCATTCATTAAGAAGAACTGTCAGCCATTCAATACCCTCCAACGGATCGATGCTTTCCAAGTCATCGGGCCGACCGGAAGGATCGCGTTCGAAGGCCGCACACGCGGCGGCCAAGCGCATGACGGTTTTCGGCACCGGATCGGACCCCGTGCTGACTGAAAAGAAATCCTCACCATGCAAATTCGCCTTTAGAAATTGATTCCTGAGTGTCTGAAGATATCGGAAAAGCATCACAATACTTTCATAAGACGCGTGAAATTCATCGTCGATAAACGTTGCGAGTTGCTCCATCGAGTCGCCGACAGGATGAACGGAACGAAACTGCTTCATGTAGAACAGTTTTCGAACACCATCCTTATGAACGCACTTTGTCGCCTCCCAGGGGCTTAGCAGGTTGATGCTGCTGATTGGTTTCTTAGCGTCGTATCTTTTTATCGCGAGCAGCAAGTTCAGTTCTAGTTTTGGCACCATCGATCGGAGCAGCCGACACGCTTCGTAGCGTGACTTCGCGGCCGTGGCATCCTCGTCTCTGAACAAGCACAAAATGTCGACATCGCTTTCTTGCGCGTTGAAAGCATCACCGTCCTGATTGATTAAGCTACCGAACACATACACGCGACCCGCAGCACCGCTTTGGCCGACGCCACTCGCCCATTGGCCGACGGTTTCAAGGATCCATTTTGTGTCGATTTTCATCCGTTCATGTTCCTTTTGCCCGCGTACTTGAACAACCACCTTATACCATTCTGTGGGCATTGTTCCGTGAGTGTGGAGGGTGAGCGAAATCGGGTCGCTGCACATCATAAACCGCGTGCCTGATCGTAATCATAGGATGTTGTTCGGCGGCTCCCGTCTACGCCATGCAGCCGTTGTGGCCACCACGCAACGGTGGGCGGGGGCCTGCTCCGCGCACTTTACATTTGCTGATTCATAGATCGAACGATTACCCGCGCGAGCGCCTCGCGACGGGACTTCGCCTCTTCGGGCGAGGCGGTCGTGTGCGACAGACGCACGCGATATCCCTTCACGATCGTTTCCGACGGCTCTGGAGGCGGCGCGAGCGCCGCGATGTAATCTGGAATATCTTCAGGAGAGAGCACACGGACCCGCTCGCGCTCCTTGTCCGAAATGCCTTCGACAAGCGCATCGCGTTTCCGTCCGCTTCTCGATTTTGCCAGCACCAACGCGACCCGCGGATAGCCCATATCGAGATATTTTCTGAGCTTGTCGCGCTCATACGGGCCGAGCGTGGTTACGGAAATTTCTATTGCCGCTAGTACGCCGTCTCGCTCGATAAGCACGTCAACCTGCCCCCCGCCCGCGATGGGAGCCTCAATCGTCGCTTTAAGTCCGTTCTGTTCCGCGAACTCCTTGACCAGCGACTGCAAGTATCGGTGCTGTTTCCCGCCCTTACCGGGTTCTAATTCCTGGACAATGGGATGCACCGGCCGCTCCTCGGGCGGCTCCATGACTTCCTTCCTGGGCTGAGGGATTTCCGCCCGTTCTGGAGGCGGAGCGGGGGACGGCTGAAGTTCGGGTGCTGTTGGTGTTTCCGCTTTCGTTTCCGAAGCGGGGGGCTTCTCCGACTCTTTGGGAGGCGCGCGAGACTCAGCTGAGACGGGAGCGGGGTGCGGCATGAGAACTGGAATGTCAGCCAATGTCCCGCAATACCGTTCTCGGTTCGCGGACACGAGCACGTCGTAGTCTTCTTCGTCGAGCGTCGGTTGCTTTTCCAAAAATCCAAGCGGCACGGACAATCGTATCGCCTGACCCGTGAGCTGCTTCACCCATACCGCGAATTCACTACGTGGCCCGCGCCGCTTCATGCCTTCGATGAAAGCGGGCGTCGTGCGGAGCTCGTCGGCAAGGGCGCGAGCGTCCTTCGCGGAAACGCCGCCCGCGCATTTCATCGAGGTGTTCGAGAGCATCGCGGAGCGCAGTCGTGGCGAAAGCTGGTCGAGCGTTTGATGGGCCAACGTGAGCCCGACGTGATACTTTCGGGCCTGATTTAGAATTGTCTCGATGGAATCGTCGAAATACTCTTGCGCCTCATCGACATAGACGAGGCAAGGGCGGCGCAGGTATTCTTTCAGTGTCGATCGTTCGAGCGCGGCTTGCGTAATCATCGCGATCACGAATCGCCCAAGGAGTTGGCTGCCGTCGCGTTTCAATAAATCCTTGGCCGTTGAGACGAGAATTATCTTGCCCTCGTTCATGGCTTCGAACATATCGAGCTTGTTCCGCTTTTGCGTGAACATGCGCTCGAAAGCGGGCGTTGAAAGTACACCCCACAAACGCCGAAGTACCTGTTTTTTCGTCGCCGCAAAAGAGGAATGAAAGAATTCCGTTTCGAAAAAGTATCGCGCCGAACCGTCCAGCTTGTCCATGTACGGCTTGAACGACTTACCGTCCTCCATGATGCGCATGAGTGTGTGGATTGTGGCGTCAGGAATCGAGAGCATCAGGCGGGCGAGGTATTTGAATACTACGCCTTGCTTCTGAGTGAGTTCGGCCCCCAGAAACGCGCCGAAGAATAGCTCGTATAGCTCGATAACCCCGTTCAGTACCCGTTCCCGATCAGCGGCCGAGTACGCCTTCACCCGATCTATATGCGCATCAAACAGATTGAGCGCCGCCGGATACTCCACATCCGATGGATCAATCACCACGAGACGATCAGCCAGACTGTCCTCTTTCTCAGGTGAAAACAGGTCCAGCCGCACGAGCTTGTTGATGAGATCGCCCTGGCTATCGATGACAATGACCGAGCGCCCGTCGTCGCGAGCCGCGAGTAGATCAGCATGGATCATCTTCTGCATAAGCTGTGTTTTGCCGTGACCTGTGCCGCCGACAATATGGCAATGCTCAAAGCGCACATCGTCCGGAATCCGGAAGGGCACTGGCACTTCGAGAAGGCGCCGGAATGGGGAGCCGTTCAGATACAATTCGGCCAATTCCGCGCCCGTCTTATTCCTTTGATTAGGCGCACGAATCAGCTTGTGTTCGACCTCGCGAATGTTCGCATCCGGACGGAACCCCGACGCCACCAGCATATTGTTCGCGCACAACTCCCGCAGCTGCTTGAAAATATCGAGCCGGAATGAGTCATCGTCGTAGGGAACCATGAACAGGCGATCTACAATTGCCGCCGGGTCATCGAGAAGATCGAGCAAAACGACCTCAAACATGTCGCTCTTCTCGTCGCTCCATCTGTCAAAGCAGCTTTCAGGCAAGGTCTTGAACACCGCATCGATGTTCGCCAACACGATGCGTGAAAAGGCACCATAGTATCTGTCGAAATCGAGGGACCAGCGCCGGCGCCGCGCGATCACCTCGCGAAACTCAACCCCGACCGCAAGGTCGGTGTCGATCAGGTCCCATTTGGGCTCTATATCGCCGATGGCTTCCGCACGAAGGAGCCGTTCAGTGGCTTCCGCGACGGCGATAAGAACCGGCGTGCCTGGGACCCGTTCGGCAGCGTCCACAGCCCTCTTCATAAGGTCGATGGCGAAATCCGAAAGATCGGATTTCGCGAGCGGCGAAGCGCGCCAGAACACCTGGGATTCCTCCCAGCCTTGGCGCGTCTCGCGTTGCTCCCGATCCTTCGTGCCTCCCACGAAGAAGTTTTTGAGATTGCTGCCGAGAAGCATCAGGCAGCCAAGTCAACGACCTCTTCGCCACCAAATTGCGAGGCAGCGTGCAGAACCGCGTTGAAGGTCTTGCCCGCCTCTCGGATTTGATCCTCGACGGCAAGCATTTCCACAATGTCCTTGCATTCCAACTTCTTACCGTATGCCAGGTCCTTGACCGAAAGCGACATGTTCAGCGCCCGATGTTTGATACGGCTGGCAAGCCCGATAAGGCCGCTGCCTGGATCAATCATCGTGCTCTTTTCGTAGAGGACTGTATCGCCGAGCTTGTACTTGTCGATCGCGCCCTTTTCTTCGGGAGTCAGATCAGCGCGCACGTCAAGCGTGAAAATGATTTTCCCCAGCATTCCAGAGCGTTGGTTGCGGCGTAGCAGTAGTTTCATGAGGGAGCCCCTCCACATCCCACACAGAACCCATCGGACGCATGGGTCTACGGAGATAGGCACAAGATAGAAGGGCAGTCACCTGCTTAGGACGATCTAGCACCGAGTAATCCACAGGAGACCCACGTTTTGCCCCTTGCGAGTGCTCGGACATGCACCCGATCCATAAACCCCAGACCCGAATTCACCATGGCCCCCGCCAAAATATTCGCCTAGCCTACGCGAATCGAATCGTCATTGGGCACGGCGAGCGAATTGCGCCCAGTGGCGCGACATGCCATTGGGATTCGTCAATCACGAGATCAGGCAGTGTATAATTCCCATCATGAGCGCGATCGATACCACTGTCTATGAACTCTTCAGGCGAATCGCCGATGCTCGCGATCGCAACGCGTTTATCCGGCGAGAGTCTCGTTCGGATAAGGAATTTCACTTTCAGAACTGGGTCAAGGATCGGTTATCTGAAACCGGGCAAGAATTCGAACAGGGTGGTCGGAACAGCTATCCAGATTTTCGAATCGTGCATATCTCCGAGGGATTCGAAATCAAGGGCTTGGCATATCCCGGCCGCGAAACCACTTTTGATAGCAACAGCCAAGTACCAACCGGACATCATAACGGACGCAAAATCTACTATGTGTTTGGAAGATATCCCGCTGAACCGGACGGTGACGAATACCCAGTAACAGACCTAGTGCTCTGTCACGGCGATTTCCTTAATGCGGATCATGAATACAGGCACGAGAACAAGAGCGTGCGCGGGTTTGGAAGCTATGGCGACATAATGATCCGTGATCGTAAAATGTATGTCGTCCCCACCCCATTTGCCTTAGCAACGAGTCTCTCCCATCACTTCACGCTGGTTCTGCCGGCGGACATGATTCCTCCAAGCACGCTTGAGCTGGTCGGAACGTTAGAGCGAGTCGAAGCGGCACATCTGGTTCTCTCCTACAATTTCAACTTACAAACAAATGAATTAACGCCGGAGCTTGTCCCAAATCCAAGTGCTGGCACTCGGCATTCATTTCGCGCTTGGCGTACAGTTGGAGAAGCGGGGGATCGTCAGGTTCAAATGATCGACCGCAGTGTCATTTTGCGTCGGGTAGCCGAGGCGGCCGATCATGCCGACTAACAGCCCAGCCACGCGCATCAGCGCCAAGCTTCTTGGACAAACCCAAGGCCAACTGTCCTTGGACCCTTATGTCGCAACAGTAGAACTTGGTCTATCGCCGCGCGGAAAGCGAGCGATTGAGGACGATTCATTCCCGTTTGAAGCGTTGAGTGAAATTGCTGAACTCGAAAGCTGGCGCAAAGAAGTAAGTCGCCCCCTCACCCATATCCATAAATGGTGGGCGCAGCGACTGGGAAGTGTATTTCGCGCGATTGTCCTTGCCACGTTTGCACCGCCCGGCAGCAATATCCTCGATCTGTTCTATGCGCGTACGCGCGTGCCCGGCGCCGTCGTCTTTGATCCATTTATGGGCAGTGGAACGACAATCGTGGAAACGCTCAAACTGGGAGCGCGCGTTGTCGGCCGAGACATCAATCCCACGGCTTGGTTCCTGGTTCGAAATGCATTGGCACTTCGCGACCGGGAAGCAGTTTTGAGAGAATTCGCTTCTATCGAGCACGACGTCGCGGACGATTTGCGTCGCTATTACGTCGCGGAGCCTGATAACGGCACGACCGCAGAAGTTTTATACAATTTTTGGGTCAAGGTGATCGAGTGTCCAGAGTGTAAGACCGGCGTAGACCTGTTCGGGACATATATCTTCGCGCAACATGCATATCCGAAGAAGTTTCCTGATTCACGTGCGCTATGTCCTGCATGCGGTGAGATCAACGTCACCCGATATGATGCGCAAAGTGTGGCATGCAGGGGCTGCGGGGAGCCTTTTGATCCACGTTCCGGTCCTGCGCGAGGTGCCAACGCTACCTGTCGTGCCTGCGCGCACACGTTTCCGATCGCCAAGACTGTTCGAATGGCGAACAGGCCGCCAAATCATCGTCTCTACGCAAAACTCGTGCTTTTACCTGACGGGACAAAATCCTATTTGCGCGCGACGAAAGCTGACGCGGACCTTTACGCCCAGGCTGAACAAGAATTGCACTCGCGGGCTCACGCTTACCCAATCGCGAAGATCGCTCCGGGCTATAACACAAACCAAGCGCTTGGTTATAACTACCGGTTTTGGCACGAAATGTTCAACGCGCGCCAGTTGCTCGGCCTCTCAATTCTGGGCGATCGCATTCGGCAAATCACAGATCTTGCGCTACGTGAACTATTCACGTGTTTGTTTTCCGGGACCTTGGAATTCAACAACATGTTCGCCTCATACAAGGGCGAAGGAACGGGTGCCGTTCGGCACATGTTTTCCCACCACATTCTCAAACCTGAACGAACACCGCTTGAAGCGAACCTGTGGGGAACACCTAAAAGCTCCGGTTCGTTTTCCACTCTTTTCCAGAGCCGTATCTTACGCGCGCTCGATTATGCGGCCGACCCGTTTGAGCTTCAACCGGTCAATCTGAACGGCAAGAAGACAACCAAGAAAATCTTCGGCCTCTCAGCCCCAATCGGCAACGGACCCACGACGGATTCGCGTAATTTTTTGAACGGAGCGTCTACCCACCTGTCATGTGGAGACTCAAGCGTTACCGAGATCGATTCGAAGAGCATCGACGCAGTGATCACGGACCCTCCGTTTTTTGAT
>Ga0182015_10005707_pt1 | contig 12811 bp, 13 predicted proteins | sample 712P3MmetaG_FD_120478 | JGI IMG/M metagenome (GOLD analysis project Ga0182015, IMG submission 120478) | Permafrost microbial communities from Stordalen Mire, Sweden - 712P3M metaG | ecosystem: Environmental > Terrestrial > Soil > Wetlands > Permafrost | place: Sweden: Stordalen | collected...
AATCCAATACTTTCACGTAGCCCCGCGGCGTGATCATCAAATTGGACGACTTGATATCCCGATGTACGATGCCCTTGGAATGCGCGTCGTCCAGCGCGTCCGCCACTTGAGCTCCGATGGAGAGCAGCTCGGAAAGCGGCAGCGGACCCCGGCTCAGGCGAGCGCTGAGTGGCTCGCCCTCCACGTATTCCATGGCTATAAATCGGAGTCCCGGATGTTCGGCAATGTGCCGTTCGCCAATTTGGTCCTCGCCGATTTCGTAAATATAGGCCACGTTCGGATGAGTGAGCGCCGACGCCAGCCTGGCCTCTTGCACGAAGCGATGCATGCGCTCAGGGTCGGCAGCCAAACTCGCGGGCAAGACCTTCAGAGCGACGCGACGTCCTAAGCGCGTATCATCGGCCAAATAGACCGCTCCCATGCCGCCTTCGCCGAGGCGCGAGACTACGCGGTAATGGGCGATTTTGGAACCCGGTGTTAAGAGCTCGGCCATGATCCCATCGTTACTATATGTGTTCACCACAGGGTAACTCCACTTCCACGACAAAATGATCGCTGGCCGCGGTAGTGTCCACGCGCGCGCGATTCTCGTACAACGCGCGCAGCCGGTCGCGGACATTCCGCAGGCCGAGGCCGTGCCTGCTGGCGACCGGCGATTCCGGATCGAATTCATTGTGAATCTTTACCTGGAGGACCCCATTGCGGCAGCGCGCCTCTAGGCGAATTGTTCCGCCTTCCACCAATCCGGCAATCCCATGCTTCACTGCGTTCTCCACCAGCGGCTGCAGTAGCAGCGACGGCACCACACAGTGATCGCAATCGTGATCGGCCGAGATCTCGACGCGCATGCGCGCCCCAAACCGCACCTGCTCCACCTCCAGATAGGCTTTGGCGAGCGCCAGCTCCTCGGCCAGCGAGATGCTCTGCTTCTCGCCGAGCTTCAAGGTGCTGCGCAAGAAATCGGACAGCTTGATGCACATCTCTCGCGCGCGAAGTCCGTCCACCGTGGCCAGCGCGCTGATGGAGTTCAGGCTGTTGAACAGGAAATGGGGATTGATTTGCGCCTTGAGCGCCTTCAGTTCCGATTCGCGCGCCAGCGTCAGCGCCTCTTGCTCGCGCGTCTCAGCTTCCTTAGACGATTCCATGGACAGCAGCACGTAGTGCAGCGCCACGGATAACAAATACAAAAGCACGCCGATGCCGAACAGCAAGGGAAGCTGCGCGCTGAGGCGCTCGTTCAGCCGGGGGAAAAGATACCGGCCGAGCAACAAGCCCAGCCCCTTGGCGAGCACGATCCACATCAGCCCAGCGACAATCGCCGCGGCCAGGTGTTTGCCGGCGATCTTGAAAGTTTGGAAGGAGCCAAGCGGCAGGACCAGGCACATGTACCACGGTGCCAGGCAGATCAGCGCATAGAACAGCGTTAGCGGGACGCTCAGGGTAACGGCTTGCAGCCCCGCGAGGCCGCCCATCATCACCAGCAGATAGGCCAGCAGCAGCGCCAACGGAGTCCAGGCCACCAGGTACAGCGATAGCCTGCCTTGCCTTGCGATGAGCGGATGCATGGCGTGATCGTCCGGTTAGTTGCGCAACGTGATGCCGCCGAAGACCACCGCGCCAGTGATCACCAGCCGCGGAGTTTTGACGTTGGGATCCGGTTTGGGGTGAATGGTTTTATCGTTGACGCCCGCGAAAACGACCGATGCCCGGTTGACCACGCTCCAGGTTTCCGGAACACGAACCTCCACTTCGCCGAAGACGACGTTGACGTCGATGCGCGCCTCGTCCACGGTCATGGAAGCGTTCCGCAGGTCGAACCGCGCCGCGCCGAATACCGCGGTGGCATCGCCGCCGTGAAAATCCTGCGTGTCGCTGCCGCTCTTGGAATCGCTGAAAAAGGCGTGCGTGCCGACCACGGGCGATGTGGAGGACGGCGACCCGATAGGGATACTCTTGCGCTCCACCCCTCGAAACACCGCGCTGAGGCCAAAGGCAATCAGCAGTAACGGCCAGACCACGTTGAAGTTGAAGACGATGATATCCAGTGTGTCCAGCAGGAGGAATGCGCCAATCAGCGCGATCATGCCTCCCCAAACGTACCCGGAAAGCGAACGGCTATCCACGACGCGCGACACGCCGTAGGCGACCAGCAATACCGGCCAGTACTGCCAAAAGTCATGAAATCGGACGATCCCAAGATTATCGAGCAGCAGCAGGCACCCGGCCGCGACGACGATGGCGCCGAAGAAAATTCCGTGGCTCCCGGAGTGATACCGCCGCCGCGTCATGCGATCGTCCCAGCGGGCCCGCCGTGCTTCCTGCTTCTGTTCCCAGCGCTGCCGCCGTTCTTCCCAGCGATCCGTATCCATGCTTCGAGCGTATCAGCGGGCCTTCGGAGGTTCGAGGCAAGATCGGCGAATGGCGGTTGGGAATCGGCGAATGGCGGTAGAATCGAGGCGTCACCTTAAGGCACCCATGGAACCCTACGAACAGGAACAGTGGAAGGAGCTCGATCAGCGGCTCGCTGAAGGCGAAAAGAAGCTCCTGGCCACGGCGAATCTGGTGCGGGCTGGCATCCCGATGGTGGTAAGCCAGCAGATGCGGATCGATGCTTTGATCGATTCGGACACGCGGCTCTACGGCCGCATCCAGGAGTTAACCGAGCAAGTCACTCACCTTGCGGGCTCCGTTCAAAAGCTGGTGGATTCCTGGAAGGCCGGCGGCAACGGCGCCCACTAAACCCTCATGAAAGCACTCGTCAAGAGCAAGCGCGAGCCCGGCTTGTGGCTCGAAGAAATCTCGAAACCGGCCATCGGCATCAACGATGCACTGATCCGCGTACGCCGAGCCGGCATTTGCGGCACCGACGTGCACATCTACAATTGGGACGAATGGGCGCAGCGAACCATCCCGGTGCCCATGGCCATCGGCCACGAATTCGCCGGCGAGATTGTCGAAGTCGGATCGAACGTCACCGATTTTCATCCGGGCGATCTGGTCTCGGGCGAAGGACACGTCGTTTGCGGCCGCTGCCGCAACTGCCTGGCGGGGCGGCGGCACCTGTGCGCGCATATCCTGGGCGTGGGAGTGAATCGCGCCGGCGCGTTCGCCGACTACGTCGCAATACCGGTGACCAACCTGTGGCGGCATAAGGAAGGCGTGGATCTGGATGTCGCCGCCATTTTCGATCCCTTCGGCAACGCCGTGCATACCGCGCTTTCGTTTCCAGTGCTGGGCGAGGACGTGCTGATCACCGGCGCCGGGCCCATCGGAGTCATGGCTGCCGCCGTTGTGCGGCACGCCGCCGCTCGGCACGTGGTTATCACCGACAAGAATCCGTATCGGCTGGCTTTGGCGCGCAAGATGGGCGTGACCTGCGCCGTGGATACGGCTCAAATTCCGCTAGCGCAAGTCCAAAAGGATCTTGGAATGCAGGAGGGCTTCGACGTGGGGCTGGAGATGTCCGGCCACGGCTCCGCATTGCGCGAAATGATTACCAACATGAGCCACGGCGCGAAAATCGCGATGCTCGGAATTCCCACGCAGGAATTCGCCATCGATTGGACCACCGTCGTCTTCAACATGCTTACGATCAAAGGCATTTACGGGCGCGAGATGTACGAGACCTGGTACAAGATGAGCGTAATGCTGGAATGCGGTTTGGACATCCGGCCGGTCATCACGCACCGCTTTCCCTATCAAGAATACGAGAAAGCGTTTGAAGTGATGCGCTCCGGCAACGCGGGCAAAGTGATTCTCGAGTGGTCCTGAAAGTTTTCCCTCACGGCGCGGCGCAAACGAAATTCGCGGCATCGTCGGTGCTTCCCGATCCTTTGTAGTGCGCGGTCTCAGGATAGGGGCACAGCGGACGCGTGCGATCGATCGCGCCTCTCGTCTTATGCGCGGCCGGAATGTGATCGGGGGCCTTGCCGGTTTCCACCCACTGCGCGAGCGTGCCGATTTTGTCGAAGTCGTCGGTGCCATCTCCGCCGGCGCAGTGACCCATGCCGGGGACCATGAACAAGCGAATTGACTCGGCCGCTTTGGATTTTCCGCCGGCCGCGTCTTCAACACTGGTGAAATAATTCACGCTGTTTTCAGGAGCGATGCCGGGATCGGCCCAGCCATGATACATCAGCAACTTTCCGCCGTGCTTGAAAAATGGTTTGAGGTCGGGATCGATGGCATTCATAACAGGCCCCGCGACTTTGTCGGCCGTCGCGATGTCACGCGCCGGATCGAACTTGAGGTAGTCCCAATTGGGATCTTTGAACACCAAATATTGATAGGTTTCGGCGGCCAGCGCCATGGGCTTGGGTCCTGAGAGCGTGGCCCAGCCGAGCTCGCTGCCGCGTTCGAGCCCGGGAAAAAGCGACTGGCCGGGTCCGGCATAGATTTTTCGCGCGACCTCAACCTGCGCCGGCGTCAGGCATGTGGCCGCATCTGGGCCCTTGCACGCGATCGCCTGCGGATCGAAGTGGCAGCGGCGCGGATCTTCGAGTACGCGGTCCTTCACGCCGTCCAGCGCGTCGCAGGCTTCGAGCACCGCGTTGTGAATCAGCGGATATTTGGCGGGCGGAATGTAGCCATCGCTCTGGTTCGTGATCTCGGTGGTCCAGACCTGCGCGCCTTGCAGGTGCGTGGGGTAATTCGCGGCAGCGCCCGCGACGATGCCGTCGTAATCGGCTGGGAATCGCTGCGCTTCGGTCAGCGCCTGCCGGCCACCGGTGGAGCAGCCGTTGAAGTAAGCGCGCGCCGGGCTTGTTCCGTAGTACGCCGCGGCGACGGCCTTGGCGGCGAGCGTCATCTCGTGAACCGCGCGATAGGCGAAGTCGATCAATCGTTCCGGATGTCCGACGACAAACGCGGCGGTGGTTTCGGAGTGGCCGGTGTCGGTGCTGGCCGCGGCGTAGCCGGCGGTGACCGCAGTGGCGAGGTCGCGATAACTGATGCTCCCGGCCCAAGCGCCGTTGCCGACAGATTCAAGCTTCCCATTCCAACCCGACGCCGGCATCCAGACTTCGATCTTGATCTCCGAATCGCTGGTGGGCTTGAGTGTGGCGGCCACTCGGCAAAGTGCTGGCAGTTTGGAGAAGCTCGGCGCTGGAAAGCCTGGAAAGGTTGGAACAGCACCAGGCGGCAACGTAAGCTCGCCGGCGGGAACGGCCTGGGCCAGGGTGACGGTGGAATGCGGCAGGGCCAGCGTGGCCAGACTCTGACATGGTGTGGTCGCGGCTGCAAGATGATACGAAAGTGCGGCTACGAGGACCAGGTATCGCATGTGTATTCATGATAGATCGCGCTTGCTAGCTGCATGCAACGTTCGATATGCTGTGGGATCTAAGGAAATTACATGAATAGACATCTTCACCTCGTTGTGTTTGCGATCGTGAGCCTGTCGCTCGCCCTTCCCACAGCGCACGCGCAGCAGCAGAACCCGCCGGCCGTGCAGTCGATGGGAACCGAGTCTGGGTTTGCCACCTTCCAGACCAAGTGCATGGGCTGTCACGGAAATCCAACCATGGCCGGGCGCGTTCCCGATCCCGCGACGCTGCGGCAATTGTCGCCGGAAAAAATCTATGAAGCGCTCACCACCGGGCCGATGAAGGTGCAAGGCCAAGCACTGGCCGACGAGCAGAAGCGCATGCTGGCCGTATTCATGAGCGGGCGGACCTTCGGAAGCGCCGAGCAAGGCGACGCGAAGAACATGCCGAACCACTGCGAAGCGAATCCGCCGATCAGCGATCCGAGCGCGAGCCCTTCGTGGAACGGCTGGAGCGCCGACGTCGCCAACACGCGTTTTCAAACAGCCAAAGGCGCGGGGTTGACGGCCGATCAAGTGCCGAGTCTGAAGCTGAAGTGGGCGTTCGGTTATCCCACCGGCGTCTCGGCGTTCGGGCAGCCGGCGGTGGCGTCGGGCCGCGTGTTCGTCGGCAGCGATATCGGGTATGTGTATTCGCTGGACGCGAAAACCGGGTGCGTGTATTGGTCATATCAAGCGAAGGGGAATGTGCGCGGAGGTCCCAGCGTCGGGCCGGTAAAGGGTCACGGCGCAATCAAGTACGCGGTGTTCTTCGGAGACGCGCACGCCAATGTTTATGCGGTGGACGCGCAAACCGGCGAGCAACTTTGGACCAGGAAAGTGGACGATCACTTCGTGGCGCGCATCACGGCGTCGCCGAAGCTGTATGACGGCTACCTGTATGTTCCGGTGTCGTCGTCGGAAGAATTCGCGGCGGCGAATCTCGATTATCCGTGCTGCACCTCGCGCGGAAGCGTGGTGAAGTTGGACGCCAGCACCGGCGAGCAGATGTGGAAGACTTACGTGGTTCCCGAGACGCCTAAGCCCACCCGGAAGAATTCGCGAGGCGTGCAGCAGTACGCGCCCGCGGGAGCATCGGTTTGGAATTCACCGACCGTTGATGAGAAGCGCCACGCGATCTATTTCGGCACGGGCGATTCGGAGACCGAGCCCGCCGCGAAGACGTCGGACGCCGTGATGGCAGTCGATATGAAGACCGGCAAGATGCTGTGGTATTACCAGGCGCAAGCCAACGACGCGTTCCTGGGCGGATGCTTTGGTCCGCAGGCGACGGACAACTGCCCAAAGGAGAACGGGCCGGACTTGGACATCGGAAATTCGCCGGTGCTGCACTCGCTGCCGGGAGGCAAGAGCATCGTCGTGGCCGGAACAAAGGACGGCAAATTGTTTGCTCTGGATCCGGACAAAAAAGGCGCCATCGTGTGGAACATCCATGTCGTCGATAATCCGCCCAACACTCCGGTATTCCGGATGAGCGGCATCGTTTGGGGTGGCGCGTTCGACGAGAAGGCGGCTTACTACGGCCTTTCGGGCGGCGGCATCACCGCGGTGCAATTGACCACTGGCGAGAAGCTGTGGCACAAGCCGCTGGCGGATCCAGGCAAACGCGTGGGCAATGCCGCGGCCGCGACTGCCATGGAGGGCGTGGTGTTCATCGCCGGAACCGACGGGAAGCTGCACGCTCTGGCGACCGCGGATGGCTCGGAGATTTGGTCGTACGATACCAGCCGGTCGTTCGACACTGTGAACAAAGTCGACGCCAAGGGCGGATCGATCGCGTCCATTGGACCGACCATCGCGAACGGCATGTTGTTTATCGGATCGGGCTACGGCGTGATCTCCGGCAACACCGGGAACGTGCTGCTTGCATTCGGCGTCGAGTAGTGGCTAAGGCTTTTTGCAAATGAAGTTCGCGGCGTCGTCCGTGCTGCCGCTGCCGTTGTAAGCCGCGATTTCGGGGTATGCGCACAGAGGACGCGTGCGAACTTCCTTGCCGTTCTCGACGCGCGAGGCAACCAGATCGCTGGGTGCCTGCTTCTGCTCCACCCATTGTTGGAGCGCGGGAAACAGATCGAAATGATCGGTGCCCTCGCCCCCGCCGCAGTGTCCCATGGCGGGCACCATATATAGGCGGACGGCGCCCATCGCGGTCTTGGCCCCGATGGTTTTCACAACATTGTTGTAATAGTTGACGACTTCGAGGGGAGGCACGCCCGCGTCGTTCCAGCCACCGTACAGGATCATCTTGCCGCCGCGCGCGGCGAATTTCTTGAGATCGGGATCAGTCGCGTTGACCGGCAGATTCGCGGGCTTATCGGATAGCGCGACGTCGGAATCAAAATTGATGGGGCGTGTTTTATAGTCCCAGTTCGGATCTTTGAAGACGAAGTACTTGAAGAAATCGGTCGCGATGAAAATTGGCGCGTCGCCGGTGAGTTGGCCCCAGCCGAGCTCGCTTCCCGGATACACCGGCGAGTAAATTTGCTCGCCAGTGCGCGGATTCCTGGGACCGGCGTAGAGCTTGCGCGCGGCTTCCACCTGCGGTGCGGTGAGGCAGGTATTGCTGTCCGGGCCCTTGCACTCGATGACGCCCGGATCGAACTTGCAGGTGGTGGGTTTTTCGATGACGCCGTCCTTCACGCCGTCTTTTGCGTCGCAGGCGGCTAGAGCAGCTTCGTGAATGGCGGGGAACTTCGCCGGCGCGATGAAGCTGGCGGCGGCCTTGTGCGTGGCCTGCCAGATCCACATTTGCGCGAAGGCGTGATGGGTGAGGTGCGCGGCGAATCCGCCCACAACGACGCCGTCGTAATCGTCCGGATATTTCTGGGCTTCCTTCAGCGCGGCGATGCTGCCGCCACCGCATTCGTTCATGTAAGAGAGCTTGGGCGCGCTGCCGTAAAAGGCGGCGATGGCGGCTTTGGCGGTGATGGTCATTTCATGCGCGGCGCGGTCGCCGAAGTCGATGATCTTTTCAGGATGGTCCAGTGCGTAGGCGGAGCCGTTTTCGTGACCGGTGTTTTCACCCGCGGCAGCAAAACCGCCACGCATCGCCGCAGCCAGCCCGGGGAAGCTGAGATTGCCGCCCAGTCCACCGTTGCCGGTTCCGCGAAACTTGCCGTTCCATGTTGAAGCCGCGGGCATCCAGACTTCGATCTTGATTTCGGAATCGCTGGTGGGCCGCGAGGTGGCCGACACGCGGCAGAACGCGGGAACGTCCTTGAAGTTGGGTGCGGGCGCACCGGGAAATGGCGCTGGCGTTCCGGCAGGGAGCGCGAACTCGCCGGCACCAACCGACTGCGCGAGCGTGATGGAGGTGTGCGGGACGGCGAGCGAGCTGAGGCTTTCGCAGGTCGCGGCGGCAAGCGGGATTTGCGCGGCCAGCGCGAGTGCAAGCAGGATGCGGGTAATCATGCGCCTCACATTGTATCGGGAAGCGAGGTTACCGGTGATTGGTTGTTGGTATCGTGGGTCCTGGGCCTCGCATGGAGTGACGCCCGAGGAGGCGGAGGAGATTTTCTTTCACGAACCTCTTGTAGTACGCACGGACGTGCGGCAGCGAGGAGCCGAAAAACGCTACTACGCGCTAGGGCAGACGAACTCGGGGAGGCTTCTATTCGTGGCCTTTACTATTCGTCGTAAGCTAATTCGCGTTATCTCGTCAAGAGACATGAATCGGAACGAAACGGAGGTTTATCGCATACATGAAAGAACTACCTAAGTTCAAACGCGAAGACGACGAACGGAAATTCTGGTCGACCGCGGACTCGACAAAGTACGTCGACTGGTCGCGCGGGAAGCGCCAGAAGCTGGTCGAGTTGAAGCCCTCGTTGCGGACCATATCGCTACGCCTGCCGGTGGCGATGATCGAAGATCTGAAGTTGCTCGCGAACCAGCGGGACGTGCCGTACCAGTCGCTGCTGAAGGTGTTTCTGGCTGAGCGGCTGGCCCAGGAACGGCCAAAGAGACTCCGAGCTTAGCTGCGCTCCGCGAAAAATAAAGCGTCGAGCGAAAAACGATTGTCGGAGCGATTCACCAGCAGCAGAAAGTAAGTGATGGCGTAGATCATCTGCACACCCACGGTGTTCCAATCGCTCCGCATAGCAGTGCCGAAGACCAGAGCGGCGATCAACAGGCCGCCCAGCGTCAAAGCCCAACGCGTGAACAGGCCCAGCGTCGTCAGGGCGCCCAGCACCAGCTCCGCGAAGGGCACCACAATCAAGAATGCGTGCACCATGCCCGCGGGCAGCGGAGTTTGGCCAAATTCAGACGCCGTGGTGGAAGCGAAAGCTTCCGCGCCCGGACCGAAAATGCGGCCCGCGCCGTGCACGAAAATGTTGATGCCCAGCGTGAGACGAAACACGACGTAGGCTAGCTGGCGGTCGAGCGCGTTGGAATCCGTGGTTGGTATCATGCCGCTTAATTCCACTTTCGCACGAGGCCAGCCAAGCTTTGCATTGGATATGATCGCTGTGGAGCGCACAGCGCGGGACGTGCTCGCCTAGGAACAACAATCGCGGCCCGCTGCGTTGTGCGCGATCTTACTGAGGATACCTATTATGCGCGATTTCGACGAGAACAACATTACCGCAGCGGTCATCGACCGCTACCAGAACACGCCCGATCCGCGGCTCAAGAAAATCATGACCAGCCTGGTCCAGCACCTGCACGATTTCGTGCGCGACGTGGAGCTGACCGAGGCTGAATGGACGCACGCCATCGATTACCTGACGCGCACCGGCAAGCTGTGCACGGACAAGCGGCAGGAGTTCATTCTGCTGTCGGACACGCTGGGCGTTTCCATGCTGGTGGACGCCATCAACCATCGCTTTGCGGAGGGCGCGACCGAGAGCACGGTGATGGGTCCGTTCTACGTGCAGAATCCGCCCGAGGCGGCGTTTGGCGCGGACATTCGCGGCGAGGCGAAGGGCGAGCCGCTTTACATCGACGGCTCGATTCTGTCTGAAGACGGCAAGCCAGTGGCGAACGCGATCGTCGACGTGTGGCATTCCGATGCCGAGGGTTTTTACGACGTGCAGCTACCCGAGCTGGAAGAGCCCACGCTGCGGGCGCGCTTCCACAGCGACGCCCAGGGCCGCTTCCGCTTCTGGACCATCATGCCGAGGTACTATCCGATACCGTACGATGGCACGGTGGGCGATATGCTCAAGGCCTCGGCTCGGCATCCTTACCGGCCAGCGCACGTGCATTTCATGATTATCGCCGGCGGGCACGAGACGCTCGTGACGCATGTGTTCGTGGATGGCGATCAATACCTGGATAGCGACGCGGTGTTTGCGGTGAAGAATTCGCTGATCCGCGATTTCACGCGCGAGGCGCCGGGCATTGCGCCGGATGGCAAGAAGATCGACACGCCGTGGCGCAAGCTGCAAACGAATTTTGTGCTGTCGAAGGTGATGGCGAAGAAGAGCGCGCCGGCGGCGTGACCAACTGCAATAAAAGGCTACGATGAAGGAGGGTACGAACATGGCAACTCTCGATTGGTCACAATGCCCCGCCGTGGAGAGCATCCCCGGCAAGGTTGGGGGGCGCGTGGGTGTTTCGCGGCACGCGCGTTCCCGTGTCGGCGATTTTCGAGAATTTGAAGACCTCGCCTCTGGAAGAGGTTCTGGAAAACTTCCACGTCACGCGCGAGCAGGTTCAGACTGTGCTCGACTTCGCCGCTAAGAGTGCGCTCGAAACATCGCGCGTCGGATGAAGATCATCCTCGATGAAAGCGCGTCCCGCAAAAACTGCGGTTGATCATCGAGGGCGGCCATACGGTCGTGACGGCTTGGTATCAAGGCTGGTCAAGGTGAGCCGGACCACCCTTTACGGGGCGCAATCCCCAGTTTCATAATGAGTGGGGTCACATCCATGCAAACGCTGTCTCTCCCTGCACCGCTCAGAGAGGAGTTCGCGACTGTTGAGATATTGTGGCACTCGACAGCAAAAACCAGGTTCGCAGACGCCTTGATACTGTCTTGGACCAAGTACGAAAAGCAATTGCGCCGTTTGTTCTGCTTCCTTGTATTTCAGCATCCCGAAATCAAGGAAGCGAACATTAATGAGGTCATCGCCTCTCTCGCAGAGAGCCGCGATCTTTATCCGCAAACCTTCATTGAAGGGATTGAACAGCTTGGCGTAGCGTCGGTACCAACTCTGCTCGCCTCGCGTTATGCGGAACTCTGGCAAGAGGTTGCGCGAATACAGAAGTATCGAAACAAGCTAATTCATGGACAGATCACTGGTTCGGACATCAAATCGGTCCAATTGAAACACGATATTCTTTGGATTGTGGATTGGATCTCCTGCCTCGCAACGGCAGCGGACAACACATTCGGATACGATGGCCTTGAGCGCAACACGTACCGCACTGCAAAGGCGGCAAAGAAGATCGCAGTGAACAAGTATCCGTTCAATGCGCCCGCAGACCTAAAGGGATGGCTTTCCAAGCTAACCGGCAGGAAGAGGCGAACGGGCTAGCGGCGGTGAACAAGCCGAGGAACCGTTCAGCCCGCTCCTCATTCGGCAGAAACACGGCGGGAGGCTCGCGGCCAGGCTTGTGAGCGAGAGGGAAACGTCTTTATGTGATGGGCGCCAGCGTTCATTCGTTCTCTAACACGAGGTCGTCAGCCTTTGCGGGTCCGACGATTCCGGGTTCATCCCTATCCCAATGAACCGTCACATAAAGTTGGTGGCCTGTCTCGGTATCCCAGCCCACCTCGTTCACGATCCCGCGTTTGCCTCCCTTGTCCTGCACTTGGTCACCCGTTTTCAGTTTGCGATGTGGCATTGGGCCTCCATATTTGTAATATTGTCCGTAATCACACGTTACTACAAAAAGCCCGAGAAATGTTTGCCCGAGCTAAACTGAGTAGAGGAGGAATCGCTCATGGCACGGCAGATGGATGCGACCGAGCTGGATGAATTCTTTCACCATATTGGGGCCGCGATTTGGCACGTCCAGCACCTTGAAAATGTCCTCGTTAGCTTGCTCGCATTGAAAATTAGCAAGGAGCATCAGCGCGCAGGTCAGGCCCTCACGATGGCCAATGCCGAAAAACTTCTCGCAGAAAAACGAAAGCTCACGTTAGGCCCTCTCATCAACAGTTGCGTTAAGTATCGGATCATCCGGCCACAAGAACAGTCCCGGTTTGCAAATTTCAAATTGGAACGACACTGGCTTGTTCACCGCTCCCTAATGGAGAGCGCGGACGATCTTTACGACAATTCCGCACGGGAGGCTGTTTTTAGCCGCATCGTGGCAATACGAGACGAGGCAATTTCGCTGAGGGCCATCGTCTTTGGAGATTTGCAGAATTGGGCGGATGCGGAAGGTGTCTGTCGAGAGGCTGTTGATATGCACGCAGAAGAAGAACTGCGCAAGCTGAGAGGCACCCTAAGTATCTATCCGACATAACGTCCTTTGCGTTACACGGCCTTCTATCGGGCACGGGCACGTCCTCGGATGGTCAGACATTCGGAGAC
>Ga0182015_10005708_pt1 | contig 12809 bp, 9 predicted proteins | sample 712P3MmetaG_FD_120478 | JGI IMG/M metagenome (GOLD analysis project Ga0182015, IMG submission 120478) | Permafrost microbial communities from Stordalen Mire, Sweden - 712P3M metaG | ecosystem: Environmental > Terrestrial > Soil > Wetlands > Permafrost | place: Sweden: Stordalen | collected...
GTCAGCACGGCCCACCACCGGGAAAGGCACACACGCAGCAGCTCGTAGATCGCGACGACTACGACGAGGATCGTGCCCTCGAGCACCACGCCCGGCCCACCCCCGAGCTTGAACACCCCGCGCATCAGCCAGTCGAAGATCGGCGACCACCAGTCGGTGAACCTGCCGGTCTGCGCCTCCTGGATCTGCTTGAGCGCGTCGGCGTCGAGGTGGCCTGGCCACACGAACAACGAGAGCAGCGCGCTGAAGGCGGCCAGGGCGACGAGCGGTGCCCAGCGACTGCGGGCGAAAGCGGGCACCGTGATTTTCGGCTGGCGCCGCCGTGCTGCCCGAGACTGCAGCGCCTCCTTTGCACCGTGGGGGACCTCCCCCGCCGGCGGTTCTGCGCCCTGCTGCTCGGCTACCAAGTCCTCGAGGTCCACTTCTTTCTACCCCGGAATGACCCGGATCGGCAGCGCTGGGCGGTTCCTCGACTGCACGTCGTGTGATGCTATCGGGTCACAACAAGCCAGCCCCGCCCATCTCCGCGGTCGGGTGCTCGTGGTCGGGGATCCTGGCGCGGGGCCGGCGAAGCCATGTCCGACGGGTGCCCACCGCGTATGATTCCCACCCAGTGGCACGTCATCGGCTGGACCCGTCCCGGTCTTGCCGCAACCTCGCAACCTTCTCACCTGCGCACCGCGTCCCCGGACCGTGAGCGACGCCCTACCGGAACGTGTCTGCGTCCTCGGGGGGACTGGGCTTCTGGGGGCCGAGGTGGCCGCACAATTCCGCGACGCGGGGAGCAAGGTCATCGTCGTCGCCCGGCACCCCTACGCACCCGGGCTCGCGGTGGAGGACTGCGAAGCCGTCGAGGGAGACGCGGCGAACGCCGAGCTGCTGGCGGAGGTCGTCGCTCGAGCGGATCACATCGTCTACGCCATCGGCTCATCGAACCCGGGTGAGTCGAACCTCGACCCGCCCGCGGACGTGGCGCGTACGCTTCCGCCGTTCGTGCAGCTGCTGGAGTCGCTCCGGCGCCGGCCCGGGCCGCGGCTCACGTTCTTCTCCTCCGGCGGGACCGTCTACGGCGAACCTGCCACGATCCCGGTCTCCGAGGACACGCCATGCCACCCCATCACGTCCTATGGGGTGACGAAGCTCTGCGCCGAGAACTACATCGACATGTACCGGCACCTCTACGGCATCCAGGCGAACATCCTTCGCGTCGCGAACGCCTATGGATCGCGCCAACGCGCCGAGCGCGGCCAAGGGGCGATCGGCGCCTTCCTGAACGCGGTGAGGTGCGGCGAGCCGATCCGCATTTTCGGGGACGGCTCGGTCGTCCGTGATTACGTCTACGTTGGCGATATCGCGCGGGCGACGGTCGCTCTCTCCCGCACCGGATCAGTCCCACGTGTCGTGAACGTCGGGACGGGCACGGGCCACTCGCTGCGCGAGGTCCTCGAGGTCGTGCGCTCGGCCACCGGAATCAACCCGGTAGTGAGCTTCGGCCTGCCACGCGCCTTCGATGTGCACGCGATCGTGCTCGACGTCTCGCGCCTGGCCTCCCTGGTCGATTGGCACCCGGCGACGCTCGAGGAAGGGGTCGCCCTCGTCTGGCAGCAGGCCGAGAGGAGATACGGGGCCGGCGGGCGATGAGGGCGCAGGGATGGATCGAGGCCCCAGCCGAAGGTGGCGCGGTGGACATCGAGGACCTGCGCGTGGAGGGCTGGGCGACCTGGGACGCCGAGGCCGCCCTTGCCGTCGTGATCTTCGTCGACGACGAGCCCGTCGTGGCCGCGGCGACCGGAGTGCGCCGAGCCGATGTCGCCCAGGCGCTCGATCTTCCCGGCGCCGAGTACGCGGGATTCTCCTTCGACCTCGACCTCCGGCACCTGAGCTATCTGCTCCCGGCGAAAAGTGAGCGCGAAGAGATCGTGACGCTCTCGCTGGGCGCCATCGGTCCCGACGGCTATGAGACCGTGGCGCTGCCCGGTTATGAGACCGTGGTGCTGCTGAAACGGTCCGTCCGCCTGCAAATCCCCGCTCTTCCGCCTCCTCCGAGATGGGGGACCCCCCTCGTCGGCCATCTGGACTACCCGGTCAACGGCACGACCGTTTGGCCCGGAAAGGTCATGGTGCGCGGCTGGGCGGTCGTCAACGAGCGGCCGGCGAGCATGGCCCTCGTCCACGTCGACGGCAAACCGGCGACCTTCGGCCCCATCGAGGAGGACCGGCCGGAGGTTGCCGACTACCTCGGCGACCCCGAATTGGCGCTCTCGGGCTTCTCCTTCTTCTTCGACACCGAGGAACCGGGCGGCGAACCCCGAGAGAAACTGGAGGTGGTCGTCTCCGCCATGGGCGAGACCCTCCCCGGGCGTGCGCCCTCCGAGCCGATCGTGCACGAGCTCGCCAGGCTGACCATCGCGGTGGACCGCTCCCCCGTCGACATCGAGGGCTGGATCGACTCGCCGAACGGTGAGGTCGCGCTCGACCGAGCGCCGCTGATCGTACGGGGCTGGGCGCTCGCCGCCGAGGGACCGATCGCCGAAGTGGAAATCCGAGTCAACGGGAGGTCGCACGGCTTGGCTCGCCTCGGTATGCCGACGCCAGCCCTCCCCCAGTTCCGGAAGGCTGAGCTGGCGCCGATTGCTGGGTTCGAGCACCTCGTGGATCTGAGCACGCTGCCGGCAAGGGCGCTCACGGTGATGATCGAAGCACTCGTCACCGATCTCACCGGCGCCTTCCGGTGCACGGCGAGCAGATCCTGTCGGTTGATCAACGCCGGCGGCCCAGCCACAACGCCGGCGACCGCGGATCCCGAAGAGGCCGCGCAACGACGACGAGAGGGACAAGCGCGAATCGCCGAGAGCCGGGCGAGCACGCTCACCTTCGTCTCGGAGCCCGGCCTCTCGCCGACTGACGGACTGAACCTGCTTGCCGTCACCCACGAGCTCGGTCTCGGCGGCGGGCAGCTCTGGCTCTTCGAGCTGCTCGAGCGCTGCGGGGCGGGGCGGGAGTTCCCCTGCACCGTCATTGCCCAAAAGGGAGGCGCCCTCCATCGCGACCTCAATGACCTCGGCATCAACGTGCACGTCACGAGCAGCTTCCCGGTGGACGACGCGGACTCTTACGAGGGTCGGATCCGTGAGCTGGCGATGCTCGCCCGAAAGCTCGGGGCGAACGCGGTCCTGGCGAACACCATGTCCTCGTTTTCCGGCGCCGACGTCGCCGCGCGGCTCGGTCTGGGCTGCGTCTGGGCGATCCACGAAAGCATCTCTCCGTCGATGTACTGGTCGATCGCCTATCCACCGGGAGGCGTCGACCCCCTCGTCCGATCGAGGGTGGAAGAGCTCCTTGCCTGGACGCCCGCCGTCGTGTTCGAGGCCGAGGCGACTCGCCAGCTCTATCTCGGGACAGTGCCGACCGAGCACGCGTTGGTCGTGCCCTACGGGATCAACACCGCCATGATCGACCACTACTTCGCGACGGTGCCTCGCGAGCGGGCGCGGGCTGGTCGCGGTCTCGCCCCGGATCAGAGAGTGTTGCTCGTGATGGGCACGACCGAGCCCCGCAAGTCGCAGATCGTCATCGCCGAGGCCTTCGCCCAGATCGCGCCGCGCCATCCGGAGGCGGTCCTCGTGTTCGTCGGTGACAACGGGACGGCCTACGCGCAGTCGCTGAGAGGATTCATCGAGACCTGCGGGGTGGCCGCTCAGATCCGGCTGGAGCCGGTGACGTCGGACACGTACTCCTGGTACCGGGCGGCCGACGTGCTCGTCAGCTCCTCTGACGTCGAGTCGCTCCCCCGGTCGTTCCTGGAAGCGATGTGCTTCGGCCTGCCAGTGGTCGCGGCATCGGTGTTCGGCATCCCGGAACTGATTCAAGATGGCCGGACGGGATATCTCTTCCGGCCGAGGGACCTGCGGGCAACCGCGGAGGCGTTGCAGCGAGTGCTCTCGGCCGACACGGACGAGCTTGCTTCCGTCGCAGCTGCGGCGCGCGCTCAGGTGCGGGAGCGCTATGACTCTGCCGGCTACGCGCAGTCGCTGTTGAGGTTGTTGAACCAGTCGGCGTTGAACCAGTCCGCCATCGACCCGAGTGGGAGAATCGCCCTATGACCGCTCTGCAACCCACCATCGTCGCGACGAGCATCGGCTTCCAACCGGACGGGCCGGACGACTTGAACTTCCGCCCCGGTCCTGCCTACTCCTTCGCTTCCCAGCTCGCCAGAGCGGGCGAACACCCGCGCATCTGCATCATCGGCACTGCAGTCGGTGATGACTCGGCGTGGCTCGCAGCCATACACCATGCCTTCTCCAAGCTCGACATGGTCGTTTCACATCTGAACCTCTTCCCCATGCCCAACTTCGACGACATCGAAGGCCATCTGTCGCGCCAGGACGTGATCTGGGTCAGCGGTGGCAGCACGGCGAACCTGCTGGCACTCTGGCGGCTGCACGGGCTGGACAAGATCCTGCGGGAAGCCTGGCAGGCCGGGATCGTGCTTATGGGAGTCTCGGCCGGCTCTCTCTGCTGGCATATCGGGGGCACCACCGACTCGTACGGCCTGCCGCTGCAGGCGGTGACCGACGCTCTCGGTTTCCTGCCCTACAGCAACAGTCCCCACCACGACGCCGAGGCGGAGCGGAGACCGCTCATCCACCGCCTCATCGCCGAGGGAACCCTGCCGAACGGGTATGCGACCGACAACGGAGCCGGTCTCGTCTACTTCGGGACCGACCTGCACGAGGCGATCACCGAGAAGGCAGGGGCGTTGGCCTACGAGATTCGGCGAGTGGACGACACCGCTCGCGAGAAGCCGCTTCCCACCCGCATCCTCTGAACACGCTGTAACCTCTCCGCAACCAATCGGGAGGAGAAGCGCAACAGGTGATGAGGCGTGGCCGAGGCGACGCGGCGTGAGGAATCGGCTCGGCCGGATCCGCCTCGGCCTGCTGCTGAACGCCTTGCGCTGGCGAGCCGGCTCGTCCGTCGTCTTCTTCGCCATCGCGCTTCTCGCCGTCGCGGCGGCGACGGGGGGTCCTGTCTACCTCGCCGCCGCCGACCAGTCCGTGCTGGAGCATGTCGTCGTTCCTCCGGCGCCCGAAGCCACCGGGCTCGTCGGCACTGAGCAGCCCGGACAGGCGATGACGCAAGCCGCCTTCCGTCGGACCTTCGCCGTCCTCGCCCGGTCGCCGAGCGGCCGCCGCTTCTTCGAGCGGCCCATCTTCACCGAGCTCGCCGCCGGCGAGGTCCTGACGCGACCGGGCACAAGGGCCAAAGTCATCGCGATCGCTGACGTCGTCGCCCGCTCGTCGGCGTGTCAACACCTGGTCTTCGTGGCCGGGACGTGCCCGACCGCGCCGGACGCGATCGCTCTCAGCGCCCGTTCGGCGGCGTTTCTTCAACTCGCGCTTGGTCACTCCGTGCGCCTCTCGGTCGCCGGCACCCGTGGTCGCTATCGAATCGTGGGTCTCTACCGGCCAGGCTCGGTGTCCGATCCCTACTGGTGGGGCACGAACTACTTCGAATTCGGATTCGCCCTTCATCCGCCGCCGCGGATCGACTCGATCTTCGTCGACCCTTCGGCCTTGGCACGCCTCAGCCTCGCCAAGGTGACGCTCAGCGCGGACGTGCCGGTCAACACGGGCGGGCTCCTGTCAACCGAGCTCCCCGCCTTTCGCAGCGCCCTCGGCGCCGAAGAGCTGAGTCTCGGCCATGTGGGGCTCCAGGCGACCAGCCGGATCGGTAGCTACCTGGCCAACGTCGCGGGTCAGCAACAAGCGATGACGACCACCATTGCCGTGATCGACCTGCAGCTACTGCTGCTGGTCTTGATGGTGCTGTTCGGCATCGCAGGACGTACCGCTGCCGAGCGGTCCCAGGACCTGGCGCTCGCCGACCTGAGGGGCCTCTCCCCGCGGTCGCTGTGGACGGTCGCGTTGCGGGAGCCGTTCATCCTCATCCTCGCCGCGGCACCGATCGGCGCCGTGCTGGGCTGGCTGGTGGCGCTTGCGATCGGGCGGGCGGAGCTGCTCGCGGGGATCCCCGTCCGGTTCGACTCGCTGGCCCTCGCCGCGGCAGCCGCCGCCGCGGTGGCCGCGCTCGGCGCCACGGCGGCCGGCTCCGGCCGGGTCCTCAGGCGCTCGGCAGGTCGTGGAGGGGTGGGAAGCTCGCGCCTCGGCACCGGACTCACGCTGGTCGGTGAGGCCTTCGCGGTCGCCGTCGCCCTCGCCGGCGTCGTGCAGCTGTCGGCGTCCGGCGTAGGCAGCGCAGCGGCATCGCAACCACTCGCCGCCCTTGCCCCGGGCCTGGTCGCGCTGGCTGCGGGCGTGATCGCCGCCCGGCTGGTTCCGCTCGCTTGCCGGGGACTGGCGAAGGCGGTGCGGTTCTCGCCGAAGGTGGGGCTCTCGCTTGCCCTGCAACGGGTGGCGCGCCAGTCGGGGGTCATCCGCCAGTCGGTGATCATCGCCATCGCGGTGAGCCTGGCCTGTTTCGCCGTCGCCGGCTACCAGGTGGACCGCCAGAACCGCTCGATCGAGAGCGCCTTTCTGGTGGGCGCCAACCGCGTCCTCGACGTCTCGGTGCCGAGCACCGTCGACTTCGAACAAGCCGTGCGCAGGGCCGACCCGTCGGGGCGACTTGCCATGGCCGCCGAGGTGGAGTCGAGCTCGCAGGGGACGCTGCTCGCCGTCGACGCCTCCCGTTTCTCGCGAATCGCCGCCTGGGCCCACCAACCCGGCGCCGCCTCGCCAGCTGCCGTCGGCTCCTACCTGAACCCGCCCGTGGCGCCGTCGGTGATCATCCAGGGCGCGGCGCTACGGTTGAGTGTCGACCTGCTCGAGGAAGTCATACCCCGGCCATCGCTCGTCGTCGAGGTCTACAACGAGCAGTACGGTGCCCTGGGATCGATCACCGTCGGGCCTCTTGCCTACGGGCCCCACCAGTACACCGCGTCACTGCAGGGCGACTGCGTCAGCGCCTGCCGCCTCAAGTCGATCGGCGTCGCCTGGCCCGGCCCCCAGGGCGCGAACGGGTACATCGCGCTCGTCATGAAGCGGATCGACGAGCAGCGTGGAACGTCGTTCGTGCCCGTCGCCGCCGGGCTCGCCGATCGGGGCGGTTGGCAGGTGACGAGAAGTGCTCCGGGAGCCCGCTCGTCGGTCGCGGCGACGAGCGCGGGCCTCTCGGTCGTCTACCAGGACCTGGCGGGCCAGGTCGAGCCCGTCATCGCTCCTGCCGACGTACCCGATCCCGTTCCGGCCGTCGTGACGAGCATCGTGGCGGCGGTGCAGACGAGCGGCGCGACCGGCAACACTCAGTACTCCATCCTCGACCTCGACGGCACGGCGCTCACCGTGAACGGCGCCATGCAGGTGGCGGCGATCCCCTCCGTCGGTACGAACGCCGTCATGGTCGACCTCGACGATGCCCTTCGTGACGAGACGCTCCCGGACGACTACTCAGCCAAGCAGGTCTGGCTTTCCGCCGCTGCCGGCTCAGGGACCGGCATCGTACGACGCCTTCGTGCCGAGCGGATCGACGTCCTCTCCGTGCGCACGGCGCACTCGATGGAGTTGCAGTTCGAGGAGGACGGTCCCACTCTCGCCTTCGAGCTCTTCCTCGTCGTCGGACTCGCAAGCGCCCTGCTCGCCACGGGATCACTCCTCTTCGCCGTCGCCGTGGTGACTCGTCAACGCGCCGTCGAAGCGGTGGCCCTGCGCTCGGTCGGCGTGCCGCGGCGGACCCTCGTCCGGGCGATGGCCGGCGAGCTCGCCATCGTCGTGGCAACCGGCCTCGTCGCGGGCACGATCGCCGGAATAGGGGCCGCCAGGTTCTCCCTGCCGTCGGTGCCGGAGTTCACCGGACTGCAACCTGGACCGTCACTCCTGTTCGGATTGCCGACCGGCGCCCTCGTGGCGGTCGTAGGCGCGGCCGCCGCCCTCCTCTCGATCGCCGCTGCTGTCTCCATTGCAGTGGTGAGCGCCGCTTCGACTCCCGACAAGCTCCGGATCTCACAACGATGAGCGCCCGCGGACAGCCACGACGGTCTGCCGGCGTAGCGCCTTCGCCAGGACGCCCCGACCGCGGCCTCGAGGCGACCTGCAGCGCAGTCGTTCACCTCTACACAACCGAAAGCGCCCAGGTCGTGGCACTGCGAGGCGTCGACCTCGAGATCGAACCCGGTGAGATGGTCGCGCTGCTCGGGCCGTCCGGGACCGGGAAGTCCACGCTCCTCAAGCTGCTCGGCGGGCTCATCCAACCGACGGCCGGGCGGATCGTGGTTGGTGGCCGTGATCTCGGACAGCTCTCCCCCCGAGATCTCCGGCTACTCCGGGCCACCGAGGTCGGCATCGTGCTCCAAGATGCCGGAACGAACTTGCTGCCCTATGCCACCGGGGAGCAGAACGTCTGGTTCGCTCAGCTCGGCGCGCGCCGCGCCAGACATCCCGTCCAGATCCCCCGTGACGTCCTTCATCGGCTGGACCTGGGGACGCTTTCCATCGAGCGGGTGAACACCCTCTCGGGCGGCGACCAACAGCTGGTCGCCCTCGCGGTCGGGGTGGCCGCCAGCCCGAGCCTGCTCCTCGTCGACGAGCCGACGAGTCAGCTCGACGCCGTCGGTCGCGACGCCGCAGTCGCCCTGTTACGCACGATCAACGAGCAGCTCGGGGTGACGGTCATCATGGTCACCCACGACCCGGCCGTCGCCTCGGCCATTCCGCGGACGGTCACGATCCGAGACGGCCGCGTCGGGGCAGAGGGCCGCCACGGCGAGGAGTTCGCCGTCGTCGGACGTGACGGCACCGTGCAGCTGCCCCCCGACGTGCTCGAGGTACTGCAGCCCAACACGCTCGTGAGAGTCCGGCGTCAGCCCGACGGGGCGGACCTGCGCGTCGCGGAGCCCGACGCGTGAGGTCAGGCCCCACCGACAAAACGCCGGTGCTCGTGCGGGCGACCGGCGTCGGGGTCCGGATCGGCGCTCGGGTCATCCTGAGCGACATCGATCTCGAGGCCCGGGCCGGTCAAATACTGGTCGTCACCGGGCCGGCCGGATCGGGCAAGACGACGTTGTTGCACGTCCTCGCTGGCATCATCCGCCCGAGCGCGGGGGAGGTGTTCGTGGACGGTGCCAGCCGGCCCGGCTCCCGGTGGGGCGTGAGCAAGGACCTGGGCTTCATTCCCCAGATCTTCGGCCTCGCCTCGGCCCTGACCACGGCGGAGAACGTCGCCCTCCCCCTCCAGCTGCTGCGCGTGCCGCGGGCGGAGGTGGCCGAACGCGTCGGGCAGACGCTCGCCGGCCTCGGCCTCGACAACGCCGCCGACCAGCTCGCGACCGAACTCTCCGGCGGTCAGCAGCAGCGCGCGGCCGTGGGCCGCGCCATCGTGGCCGAGCCGCGGCTCATCATCGCCGACGAGCCGACCTCCGAGCTCGACGCAGCCAATCGAGACCTCGTCTTCGCCCTTCTCGAGGCGGCGACCGACCGCGGCGCCGCCGTCGTGCTCGCCACCCACGATCCCGATCTCGTCGCACGTGTCGACGAGGTCATCCACCTCCGCGACGGCCGGGCTGCGGACGCGTAGAAGGCATCCAGGCCGGCTGCGCGCGCTCGCGCCACGCGAACGGCTCGGACCCGCCCTCCGGTCCCCGGTTCGCGGCTGGCCCCAACGATTGACCGGGAGCCGCCCACGAACAGCTGCGATGATGGTCGCATGCGTGCACTCGGCATCCATCATGTCGCAATCGCCGTCACCGACCTCGACGATGCCTTCGATTTCTACGAGGGGGCTCTTGGCTTCATGCGTCGCCATGATCGACCCGACCTACAGGTGGCAGGAGCGTGGCTCGACGCCGGGCCGGGTCAGCAGATCCACCTCGTGCAGGGCGAACGTGCTGCGTATGTCGGCCAGCATTTTGCGGTACTCGTCGAGGATCTTGACGCCACCGTGACAGAGCTACGGCAAAAGGGTCTCTCCGTGAGCGACCCGGTTGGCATCGGCCGAGCCCTCCAGTCGTTCGTGAGCGACCCGTCGGGGAACCTCGTCGAGTTGCACCAACCTGCTTGAGGTGGCCGCGGGAACGAAATGAATGGAAGGACCTGAAGGCGGCGGGTATTCTTTGCTGCCAGAGGGCAAATGCCCACCAGGGAAATGAGCAAGAATGCCCGATCCGCCAGACGAAGAAACCATCGGTGGTAAGGCTGAACGCCCGAACATCATCGTCGTCATGCCTGCGTACAACGCTGCCAAGACACTTGCCGAGACGCATGCCGCGATCCCCAGAGATATCGTCTCGACTGTGCTTCTCGTCGACGATCATTCCGCCGACCGGACGGTCGCCATTGCCACCGATCTGGGGCTACAGGTCATCAGGCACCCGCACAATGTCGGCTACGGCGGAAATCAGAAGACCTGCTACATGGAGGCCCTCCGCGACGGCGCCGAGCTCGTCGTCATGCTTCATCCGGACGGTCAATACGATCCGTCACTCATTCCCTCGATGATCGAGCCGATCCTGCGAGGTCAGGCAGATCTCGTGCTGGGCTCCCGCTTCTTGCGACCCGGCGGTCCTCGGATCGGGAACATGCCGCTCTACAAGATCATCGCCAACCGTGTCCTCACGACCGTCGAGAACCTGGTCCTCGGAACCCACCTCTCGGAACTTCACACCGGCTATCGTGCCTACAGCAGGAAGTTCCTCGAGACTGTACCGTTCCTGCGGAATGCGAATGGCTTCGTATTCGACTCCCAGATGATCGCCCAGGCCGTCGCATTCGGTCTCAGAATTGAAGAAGTACCAGTGGCGACGAAATACTATCCAGAGGCTTCCTCGACTAATATTCAACAAAGCATCGTCTACGGCCTGCGCACGCTTGGCGTGATGATTCGATTCAAACTTCATCATTCGTCGATCCTAAAAGCCGCTATCTTCCTCCCCTGATGCGAGATTCAGCCGCGGCCTCTGGCTCCGGTCGCAACGCCACCTATTTCCTGGTCTTCGCCCTGACGGCAGCCAACGGCGTCTGGATCTTCCTCGACAACTCAACGCCTTCGTGGGACCAGTCGCATTACATGGACGTCGCCTGGCAGTATCAGCGTGCTCTCGACCGGCACGGGATCTATGGGCTCGTGCACGCGCTCTACTCCGTCGACACCGCCCACGCGCCGCTGTACTCGCTCCTCGTCCTTCCCTTCCTCTATGTCTTCGGCGACGGCCCTCGCAGCGCGCTGCTCCTCGATCTCGCGATCACGCCGCTGTTCCTCGCGGTGACGGGTCTCATCAGCCTTGAGCTCTTCGCCAACCGACGAGCTCAGCAGCTGACGATCGTTGCCGCGGCGACGATGCCCCTGCTCGTCGGGCTGTCGCATGAAATTCTGCAGGATTTCCTTCTCCTGACGCTCACGACGACCGCCGTGTGGCTCATCTTGCGTTCAGATTTCTTTCGCAGGCGGACAACCATGGCGCTCCTCGGCGTCACGATCGGCCTCGGGATGCTCACGAAGGTGACGAGCCCGGTATTCATCGGCGGGCCTTTGCTCGTGGCCGGCGTCGCGCGCATTTATCTCGTTCTCCGAACAGAGCGCGGCTGGTCGTCTGTCCGCGGACTCATGACGCTGCTCATCGACCTCGCGACCGCGGCGCTGCCGGCGCTCGTCATTGCGGCGGCGTGGTACGGGCCGAACTGGGGAGCGACGCTCGCCTACATCCGATCGACCACGAGCGGAGCACTGGCGGCGGGAGCCGGTCCCGCTGACCCGCTCACGGTGCGCGCGATCGCGTCGTTCACCATCGGCATGCTCGACTGGAACCTCTCGTTGGCGATCGCTCTGATCCTGCTCATTGCGGCACTCTGCTGCGCGCCGCGCGCCGTCGCGACCCTTCGAGAGCGCGGCCGCTCCGGGCGCAATGTCTTCGTGGCCAGCTTTCTTGTGAGCTGGTTCGCGCTGCCTTACCTGTCGGTTGCGCTCAGTCACAACCAGGACGTCCGCTTGATGGCCTCGGCGTTGCCGGCCGTCGCGGTGGCGGTCGGAGGGGCGATCACGGCGATTCCTTGGCAAGCCGTCCGGATGGTTCTCGGTACCCTCCTCGTCTGTGCCGGGATCTTTCAGACGGCTGTGGCATCCTCGGCCCTCTCGACGCGGGCGCCGGTCGACCTCACGCTGCAAACTGCCGTCGGCGCGCTCGTGCTGCCGGTGCTCGGAGAACCACTTGGCTACGAAGACGAACCGATGCCCGACTATGGAACGCCCATCGTGCGCACAATCGCCCAGGAATCGCAGGGTCGCTCCGGGCTCTTGTGCCTTCTCGAGTCAGATCCGATCGTCAACCCGAACACCCTTTTGTACCTAGTGAACGAGAACAATCTCCCGCTGACGGTGACCCAGCTCTTCGGCGCCACCGGCCAGGAATCTTCCCTCGCCAGACAGTTGAAACGTTGCTCGTTTGCCTTGTACGTGCGTCAGCCCGGCCTCGGCAACGACGCAGCGGCCCGTATCTCGATCGTCAATAGCAATGTCGCCGCGGACTACATGACTCCCGCCCTGGTAGGCCTCTTCAAAGGACCGCCGCACACGTTCTCCGTCGGCGGCGACCAGCAGGTGCAGCTGCTGACGATGTCCGGTGGTAGCTTGACTCGGTGATGTCAATCCGTTCGATCACGACGACGCCGGGCTCGCCCGGCGTGAGCGCGTAGCCGAACGCAAGCGGGTAGGCCCCTGGCCTCACGGCCAGGAGCCCCACCGTTAGAACCGGACGTGCGGTTCTCGCATCCGGCTCACCCAAGACTGCGCCCTACACGAGCGAGAAGCTCCGAGCGTGGGCA
>Ga0182015_10005710_pt1 | contig 12807 bp, 14 predicted proteins | sample 712P3MmetaG_FD_120478 | JGI IMG/M metagenome (GOLD analysis project Ga0182015, IMG submission 120478) | Permafrost microbial communities from Stordalen Mire, Sweden - 712P3M metaG | ecosystem: Environmental > Terrestrial > Soil > Wetlands > Permafrost | place: Sweden: Stordalen | collected...
AATGTCGGGCGAGAGACTATGGTTGTTATCCGGGATTCCCCGGATGACGCCAAGACCCTCGTAAATGATGGCGCTTTCCCAGCTTCCCTGCAAGACAAACGCGAGGAGTTATGCGCGGAAGTTTGTGAGGGCGATTTCTATTTAGTGCGCAGGCTCCCAAGTATCAACGTGTTTGCTGCGGCACTCGTACCACATGTTGCCCGGCGGTATCGGAAAACGCCCGCCTGCTGGCGGCGTGATAAGGCCGCTAAAGCACATCGCCATCATCGCAGGTGCTCGACTATTGCTCGTCCCGCCAACAGCCCATTTGCTGAATTAAGCACCTAATGACGCGGGACGCCGCCTGCGCCTGCTCATGCGCTCTCGGATCGGTGAGTTTCTAACGGTCTGGTGGGGATATCGGTTTTCATAAGTCGATTTTGCAAAAACGATGAACTTGACCGGCATCGAAGCCAACAACGCAGCCAAAATCGCCAAGGCGGAATTCTTTGATCCGGTGATGGCGCCGGACGTCCATATCGCACGCGACCGGATGGAATCAACCGCCGCCGCCGCCGAGCGATTAAGAACGTTGCTGCCGCGTCTTGAAGACAAAGCCCGCCAAGTGGAAGCGGAGGGGACCGTCAAGAGTGGTTGGCAGATCTTCGAGCGCTCGCCGAGGAGCGCAACGCCCTCGCGAAAGAACTGCGTGAAAATTATCCGACCGTGGTGGCGAGGCTGGTTTCTTTGTTTGCTCGTATCGCCGCCAATGACGCGGCGCTGTCGGCCCTTCACGGTTCGCGGCCCAGTGGCGCGAAAGGCTATTTGCTCGGCGCTGAACTGATAGCGCGCGGGCTGGACGACTTTTCGAGAGACCAGCCAAGCATCACCCGCGAATTGCGTCTGCCGGATTGGGCGGAGTCAAACAAACTGCTATGGCCGCCACCCGCTGTACCCGCTGCGGTGCTGCTGGCGGAGATGGTGTCGCAGATACACGACCCTAGGCGGCATAGCGCAGACTGGTTCGCAGCGCAGCAGGCAGACATCGCCCGCCGCAAAGCCGAGGAACAACAGCGGATCGAGCAAGAAGCGGCGCTGACTGAGGAGAACCGGCGCGAGTACGAAAGGAGCCTGCCGAGATAGGTTTTGTTTGGTCGTGTGCGCCGCACCCCCTCCTTTGCCTTGGGGGGATGGTGTTGAGTGCGCGCAAGCCCCAGGGTGGCTGGTCTTAGGTCCAAGGGGCCCCCTGGGGTTCACTTTTCGGTGGGAGCAAGTGAGTGGAACCATCTTGAACGGGGTCTGTCATCCGGCCGCTCCTTCATCGCATTCATGGCGGTCGGCCCGCGCACTGCGCAGGTCGCGGGCTCAATAAAACAGCGCAGAGCCGGCGGCTGACTCTCCTCGGCGCGGCCGGCAACTTTGTTGGGGCTACCGATGCTCACCGTTATGACGGCCTGCTATCACGAGGCTGGCCATAGCGTCGTCGCGCTCCGTTTCGGTCTACCGCTGGCACGTGTGATCGTTCGCGACGACGGCACCGGCCGCACCAGTTACCGCCACTGGCTCGGCGCGGCCGAGATCGAGCGCTGGATCGTCACGACCTACGCCGGTGGCGAGGCCGAGGCTGACAGATTCCCCGGTCATCCCGCCGACGCCAGCGACCGCCGCTCAATTGACGCCGCGCTCAAGGCGCTCGACCTCGTCTGGGACCAACGCCGCCTGGGCGAACTCCGCGCTGACGCGCGCACCCTTGTCCGGGCCGAGCGCCGCAGTATCCAATGGGTGGCGAACGAATTGCTGCGCCTCAGAACGTTGAGCGCCGACGAGATTCGTCGCCTAGTCGGTTGAAGGGGGCCACCAGACCCCTCGTAATCGGGTCACCACTGGCGCGTTCTTTGGGGTGCAGCCCGGGATTGAATTTATCCCTGCTAAGTCGCCGACGTGTTGACCTTAAAATTAGGAAAATAAATTGAAATCGGAGTGTCATCTTGGCCTTCAGCCTCCAGCGCTCTCCGGACTTGATTGGCAACTTCTGCGCGGTAGGTCTCAATTTTCGGCACGAGGGAATATATGTCGCGATTATCGATGCTGATCGTTCGCATCTGATGAACGTCGAAAGGAATGCGGTCACCGGCTCGAATGATTTGCACGATGGGTAATCGCATTGCATGTCGCAACGCTAATTCATAAAAAACATTGGGATTGTGAAATGATAGGTCCGCGATTACCAACCGTGATCTGATTAGATGTTCGATAACCTGCCGAGTGATGATACCCGGCTTATCGATATTATCCGCCCGTATCACGGTTAGACCAAACGTACTCAGAGCTGGTTCAACGATATTACCGAGAAACAGGTCCGAGTGCTTCCGTTGCTCGGAGCCCTCGTCGCCTATGGGCGTAATGTAAAAGCACGTTGTTTCAAAAGCGGCATGCTCCTGGGTGATGATCCCGCGGCCCTCCACAGCCAGAGGCGGGCCCTCTGACGGAGCCCTGTCCGCGCTGATCCGTGACGTCGGCAGGCTATCAAGTAAGTGGTTTATTGCAACAATCCGCTCTGCGCCCGATAACGTTTGCAAAAGCCCAACGAAGCGAAGGTTGACGATAAAAGTATCTACGCCCTCTTCGGCGAATTCATCGGGAATCGAACTCTTTAATTGCATCCGTCAAAACGGCCTTCGCAGGAAGTTTGGAGTTGGTGAAACGCTCATACAGTCGGCGGAAGGGCTCAACGTCCGTGATGGCGAGCTTCACCCGAGACTGAGCTTGCTCTCGCTTTGGTATGCCGTCATCGACTGCCTTTCGTCCCTCGGGCGTGAGCTCAAGTTGTTCGGCAACGTAACTCCCCTTTGTGAGGCCGTATTTGTTAGAATTGGTAATAAGCATTCGGCTGGCGCCACTGTCCGGGGCTTTGCCGAGGTGGTCAAACAAAGTTAAGCGGCGGACAGGTTGACCGCTTCCAACAACAAATAGCTCTTTTGCAAATTATAGAGCTTCCTCAAACGTCGCCGCGGGGAAAGGACGTGCCGTCCTTTTTCGCCTTTCAACGCCCGCTTTCGTCGCTGTCTTAGTCATAGGCCCCGCCGTCGGTCCCTGAGGTCATTTAACCACACGAACTACGGCTGAGCTTGCTCGATACTTCCGGCCGACCCGATGCGGATGGCCGAGAGCCCAACGCACCTGCTCGATGCTCGACTGAGGAATTGAGCCTCACCCTAGGCCGCGCCGCTTAAGGTTTCTCCGCGCGGCTCAAAATTAATCAGCCGGACCCATTTTGACGGCATTCCGTTCCACATCGACTGCTGGTCCGACGGCCTGAATAGTTGCCACGTCCGCGCGGGGTCAAAACAGTTTCGCGGATTTGACATTTCTCGATAGCGATGAGTGTGAAGAATTGCGTCGTCTAAATAGTCGAACTGATTCACAAAATACTTCACTGAAATGATGCGTCGCGTGTTGCGAAAGAATTCTCGCGTAACCTTGCCAAGCATCGAATAGATTTCCGGATCAGTGAACCAATGTGGTTGCACCTTCACGAAAATTATTCCTGGCCTGTCTTTAGGAAGCTGCTTGCGGGCCTTGATTAAAGTATTTTCGACCGATGTTTGGGTCGCTTCATGGGCCTCGATTTTGCACTTCGCGTCAGCGCAAGCCGTCAAGCCATCCGGAAACGTCACTTCATAATCGTAGGCTTCACCCTTTGCGCGGTTGCGCGGATCAACGAAACAAAATTCAATGTCATTGATATATAACAGTTTGCCAAATTCCAATTCAGCGAAGCCAGATTCGATTTCACCATTCTTCATTTGAGCAATGCAGCTATCGAATCCCGGAATCGGGTGAAGGTTGAAAACCATCTCGGCAAGGTGCGCCATCCGCAAGGATTTCAACTCGCGGGCAATATCGTTTGTAAAATCGAGCTTCAAATATTCGCTTGCGTCAGCGCCATTTGGATTGATGATATGTCGCTCGCACCATTCCTGGCCGAACACGCGGCAAAGCACGATAGTAAACAAACAAAATTCGCGGCGGCTCTTGTCGTTTTTAATCTCGGCCGGAAAATTGTTGAAGTTTCGTTCCAGCCATCCGAGCATCATGGTCATGGCTGGTTAAATCCAGGCGCGCGATAGAGCTTCGCGATTTCGTCGACCTTGTAGACTCGACCGGCTTCCGTCCTGATTTCCGCTGTTGGCCTTTGCTGTCCCGGCAGGTCTTCCATGACAAATCGAATCGCGTTTCGCACGCCCTCGAATGGCCGGTTAGAACCGCCATAGATTACGTTGCTTTCGTAACCGTGCTCCGGAATCAAAAACCAATTCGCGGATGCTTGTTCGTCCAATTCGCCTTCGGCCATACGGCACTCTTCATCGATGCTGGCCGGAAGATAGGAATGCGGTGTTGCTTACGCCAGCAGAAACCGCCCCGAAGTTTGGATCAATCCAAAGCTGCCTTCGGACTGACTTCTACTCGTGAGCGGACGAACGGTCGGCGAATTGAGAAGTCGCTACGCACGTCCGACCGTCGAGAGGCAGAGACACTAGCCGCGCCGATGGTTGCCGCACATAAAGGCGCCCTATTGGCCGCACGCCCGCGTCTTGAGATGACGCCTTACACGCTTGATCCCGGCGAGCACATCGGACCGAGTGGCGAGCGCGTCATAGCGACCATGCGCGAATTGATCTACCTCGATGCCGCTGGTGCCTTGATAAAGACCGAGCCGAACGGCCCGGCGCGGCGGCTCGTGAATATGCCCATGGGTGCCGTCATTATCGATGAGGGTACGACACGGCCCCTCGCCGAATTGCGACGCATCGGACCAATCATTGACTTTGCGAAGCTTAGGCGCGAAGCCGCGCCGATAAAGAATGGCGACGATGCCATCCTCGAAACCTACCTGAAACACGCCAACATATCCGGCTATTTCGAGCGAGAGGCCCGGACCGTTTGGGGATTGTTTCGGTCATTATGCGACAAGCCATTGAAAGACGCGGACAGAGATGATGGCCGCAAGTTAGTCGCGCACTTCGAGTCCCGCGGGCTTAAGAGCGCGACGATTGCAAAAAAGGTCGGCTGGCTGACGGCCGCATGCAATCTCGCGATTAAGGAAGGACGATTGAAGTTCAACCCGTTTGCTTCAATCGTGCCGGGGCGCAACGATGGAGTTAGACGGCTTCCGCTCAGCGACGCCGATATGAGGCTAGTCAAGCGCAATCTCGATAAGCTTAGTGATTTCGATCAAACGCTATTCCGTTTTCTCGCGGCCACCGGCATGCGGTTGAGCGAGGCATTCGAGATTGACGGCGAAATGAAAGAGCGCGGCGTGCGCTATGTCATAGTCGGCAAAAAGACCGAGCAATCGTTGCGCCGCGTACCGGTACCGGCTTGCGTGTTGCCGTATCTGCCGAAGGTTATCAAACGGCGGCTGTTTGTGACCGAGCACCTAGACCCGCCGGATATGGCGTCGAAACGCCTAGGCAAGTTTTTGGATGACATCGGGATCACCGATCCCCGCAAAGTGGTCCATTCACTGCGGCATCGTGCGCAAGATCGCCTGCGCGCCGCCGAGTGCCCGGAAGATATTCGATGGGCGATCTTAGGACATGAGGAACGGACGGTCGCCGCCGGATATGGCGAAGGTTTCTCTCTCCCGGTGCTCCGCAAATGGGTAGACAAGATTGGGTTCTAACCAACAAGCGTGGAAGGCTACACCCGCAATTTCAATAATTTAGCCCCGATGTTTCGCCCCTATCCGATCGGTGGAAGCACCAAACTACGAATCTGGGGGTCAGGAGTTCGAATCTCTTCGGGCGCGCCAAAAGTTCAAGAAACACCGAAAGTTATTGGACGGGCTAAAGCCTGCCATGCAGAATAAAATATTCCGCATGGCATTTGCATGGCAAACAGCAAAGCCTCGATCCCACACCAACGATTCCGATCCAAGCACACTGAAATTTCGCCCCGCGGGAGTCGGCAATGCGATGAGCGACCAACGATCCGCGCCAGCATCATTGATTGTCCCTCTGACACCGACGATTCGACGACAAGGACTCCCTCTCCGCCAAATCAAGGCTATTTTCGGTGAACTTCGTGGGGTTCTGTCCGCTACCTGCAAATTAACCTACGATTCAGCGTCCGCTCCCGGGATAGCTACGGGCACGTGCGAAGGCGGGGTAACGTGTGTCCGCAAGCTTAACCCTTCAGCGCGCGACGCGTACCGCGCCGGCAGCTCAACTGCATCGAGCACCAAACTGTGGATCAGGAGGTCGGTGGTTCGAGTCCACCCAGCTGTACCAGATAATCTACAGAAATAATTACAGTTTTCCGCCGATCGGTGCGACACCGGGCGAGATATTTGCAACGTGGAACCACCGCGGAACCACGCGGGCCGTGAACATCCCCGACGCAAGCTCGCTGAACGCGACAACTGATAGCTCAGCGGCCCGCCGTTGCTGGAGCGTTTGATGGCAGGCGTCACCGAAAGGGCGTTCATTGAAGAACTCGCCAATCCACATTCGTGGCTCATTACAGCTGACAATCTGCATAGTCAGGCAATCGCATTGCATGAACGGACTGGGCGTGGGTTACTGACCTTCATTGCTCGCGATGGTCAACGGACAACTTGGGACGAAACGAACAGAGCGGTATTCCTGTTAGGCGGTTTTGCGCTTGAAAACGCCCTAAAGGCCTTTCTCGTTTACGAAAATCCTGAATGGATCTCGAACGGTCGTCTTTCGCGAAAACTTCGGTCCCACTCACTCACCACTTTGCAGCAGCAGATCAAGCGCGTGCCGTTCAAGAAATCGCTGTTATGGGTGCTACTCGAGTTCGAGGAGGGACTAGAATCATGGGCTCGGTATCCGTGCGGACTGGATGCGTCGCGCTCTGGACATCAAACAGTCCTGACCGAGAAGTCGTGGGATGGTTATTTGAGGTTAATGGCCGCCTATGGGAAGCGGCTCCGTATCCTGCTGAGGAGAGAATGGCGTGGACCGAACGGCTTTCATGCCCGTTGGCACATAGATACTGAATTTCTGGCCAGAAGCTAAAAGATGTTTGGCGGAGGCTAGGCGAGGCTTAATAGTAGCTTTTTAAAATTCAAAGATCGAAGCGGCGAATTACCGAAGCGCATTTATTAGCCTTCTCTCTCCTTTAATATTCACAACTCTAGCGTTCGCACGAGCAGTTTTATTTCGTTCTAATTCCCCGCGTACACGTCGACCAATCCCCATCGTGACAAACGCCGAATTGTCGACGTCATCGTCGTTGAACAGATAAGTGAAATCGAGATCCATCTGTTTGATAGTATCTGGCCGTTCGACGTCGGGCCGAAAATACTCAGTTGGGATCGTGACGTCGGTATGATAATAGCCAGCATAATTGCAGTAATTCATGTCCTTCAAAATCGGCGATAGCGCCACTGGGCATGCTACTGAAAGATTACCTGGATCGGGAAGTAACATCGTTGCTCTTCCAGAAACCGCTGCTGTTGCATTCGCAATTGTACGCATCGCAAAATCAAGCGCCTTGGGAAGACTGTCGACCACCTGCTGCGCGAATGGTGCCTCGGCGTCGCCGAATATCTTATTGAGTTCCGCCGAAACGTCGGAGAGTTGGCTCGACTTCACCATGTGACCTACTGAAATTGCGGAAAATCCGACTCCTCCAGGAATCCGGTGGTCTTGCCACCAGCGCCCATCGCCGGCCGCCGCGAAGACGTTGACACCCGCCAACCATTTCCACACGGACCGATCTGGACCTGGCTTTTCTAGATAAATCTCATCATGCAAAATATGGTCAGTGGGGCATTCATCAAGCAAATATAGCTGACAGAGCCGCTGCGCGAACTCCTGAAGCGCCCGATTAGGCTCCGCTTCCGCAAGGCGCCGAGAAGCGGCCAGTAAAACAAACCCACTTTTCCTGCCGTCGTAACCAGCCTTAGTCCATTCGAGGCGCGCAGCCTGTATCTTGTCGCGAATATGCGCGTCGCTTCGTCGCAAATCCTCATCATCTAAAATGCAAAAAGTAATTAGATCTTTCTTCGCTGCGAGGCGGCCGAACAGGCATGGCTGATGTCGACTGAGCCACTCCCGTAAGTGTACGGTCCTCTCCTCCGCGTTCGAGCCAAGGAGCTTTTCCGTCGTGATCCGGAGCTCTTCATCGAAAGCTTGTCGGTCTCGCCAATGATCAGGTGAAAGTTCCTCCAGAAGATCTGCGATCGAACGCACGGTTGACCTCCGGCCCAGTTGTTCCATCGAAAATGGCAAATCTCGCTTAGTATTAGGCGTTTCCGGTGCTTGGCGGAAGAAGTGGGTAGCTTAAAAACAGCGCTGGAATCGCAACCTCAAACATCTTACCATGACGGAGGTTCGGGGCGACACGGCGCGGCAGTGTTGTGGAAAGTTATCTTGAGATAGCAGAACTAGTCTTGCGCGCCGCTCGGCGGCCGATGACTGCCCGTGCGATCATGGAGACAGCTTATCGGAGCGGTGTCGTTCCAACCCATCTGTATGGCAAAACACAAGATAAAACACTGCAGGCGCGTCTAAGCGAAGACATCCTCCAACACAAGCTTGAAAGTAGATTTTTTCGCACCGATCCGGGACATTTCTTTCTTTCGCAGTTTAGGTCTGACCCCGCGATTCCTGACCAATTCAAGGATCCCTTCCACGCCAGGCGGAGGACTCGCGACCTTGGAAAAAGGTCGGCGCTCGCCTTAGACAAGAACTATCTTCGAGACATTCAGGCCTTGCAGTTTTCCAGCTGGGAAGCGTTGCTGAAGCATGCCGACTCTGCAGGCGCGTTAAAGCATGTCGACTCGCGCGAGAAAAATGACAATCTGTTGTTTGTGTGGGCCTTCTCTATCGTTCGGCGCAATGACCAGTTACTGAGTTATCGTGTCGGGCAATATCGAGATAATCGCGACACATTTGCTAATCGGAGGTCCATCGGCTTTCCGGATTTGGTCGCTTTCGATGATGCCAGTCTCTTCGCCCATGACTTGGGCGTCACTGAGTGTGGGTTGAATGCGGTCCTAAACGATTTAGATCTTTCAAAATCCGCGTTCCCGAATAAGGTGATAGAGCCATCAATCTCCTTTACGCTCATTGCAACACGCCAGGTTCCGGAGCCGGCAATACTGGTGGTGATGGAGTGGAATTGCCCCGATTGGTTTGAGCCAACAGCGCGCCGCCTGTCTTTGAACGAGATTCGTTGGATCGACGCTACGCGACCTCCTAACGATATCCACGACTTCGAGCCATGGTCTGCGATTGCCTTCATGGCCCTTGTCCACGGAGCAGTCGAAGGACAAGCCCTATGGCGAGACGAATTGGAAATGGGAAGGTTGCATTCCTTCGGTTTGAGTTGGACCGAGGAGACGCGAAGCGCAAGAAAGTAGCGCTGCAGGAGCTCTGTGTCCTTTATCGACGGGGCTTTATTCTTTCAGCAGAAGAAACGATCAGCTTTGAGACCACCATTAACGGCATCCTCCTTCAAGATAGACAAGACCTAAAAGTCGTAAGATGGTGCCTTAATGCGCTCGCCCAGTTTGGGCACTTCACCAATTCTCGAATCTATGTGGAGACAGCTCTAAGGAGCTTTGCGGGTCATCCGGAGATAGAGGCGGCTGGTGTTGCCGCACTCTGTCACATGTTCCGTGGAAGTGTAAGCGACATTGAAGCCCTGGCAAAAATCGATCCGGTGATTTGGAAGTTAGCGGCTCTCCAAAACACTGACCCGGGCAAAATCCAGATCGGTGACGTTTGTATTGATATTTACGTGGCGGATCCGGCAGTCCTACGCCTCGGTCTTATTACCGTGGGCTTGAACAAAGATATCGAAAATCTCTTTCATCCAAAGCACAAGAACGCGGAATTTGTGCGCCATCTGGGACAGCACGACGACAATGTCGTTCAACAATACAGCGTGTGGTCTGTTATAGAAAACAGACGCTTGACCTTCGCCGATCTTGGCATACCGCTCGACAGCATTGAACGGCTTGCACCAAATGTGCAGTCAAAGATGTACCAGCTGGTTGCCGAAAGAGACGAGGATCTGCGGAGGCGGCTCGACCTCACTTCCCGCGGCTCGATTGCCGCTCCAGACGATGCCAGGGAAGGGTTAGCCAAGGGGATCAAAGACAATTACTACGATGGGCTCGAGACAGTCACCATCGAATGGTTTCAACAAGAGCAACACAAACCAATCAGAGGAATTCTTGCGGAGCACGTCGCAAGGTTTTCGGACGAGTGCGGCCCTTACGAGGATCTCGCACTGGAGATCAACGAAGCGGACGAATCGCTTCGCGGCCGTTTGTTGCTCGGAGCAGAGGGGAAGCCGCTTTACGGTAAACTCAAGGGAACGGACTCAGGCAGGCTGTTTGAGGGATTCGACAGTCCGGACTACCTGCCAAATATAATTTGAAACCGAACCATTAAACCGCCCTCGTCCTTGGCCCGAAGTGTCTTGATATTAAGCGCCAGTCCTTTAAACGCTGGCCGTGTCAGAGTCGATGCGGAATATCGCGATATCAAAGAGAAACTTCAACTGATCCGCCGCCCTAAGATGAAAATAGATATTTCATTTGAGCCAGCGGTCCGACCAGGTGATCTTCTTACTCACCTACTGAACGCTGAGGCGGAAATTCTTCACTTCAGTGGCCACGCGTCCAAGCATGGGCTGATTTTGGAAGACTCTCTCGGCAATTCGCAATTGGTTGACGAACAGGCAATCGCAAATTTCGTTCGACAGACGAAGGGAGTCACGGAGTGTGTGGTGCTTAATGCCTGCTTCACGCGCGACCTTGCCCAGAACGTTGCCGACCATATCAGTGTTGTGATCGGTTGTGACTCGACCATCGACGATGACGACGCAATTTTATTTTCTCGCGCGTTTTATCAGTCGCTAGCGGCCGGGAAGTCGTACAAGGAAAGTTTCCATCTGGCTATCGCAGATGTGGAACTCAACGGATACGCCAGCGCTGCCAAATATCACATTCTTCCCTGAGGTCGTGGACAGACCGAGGGCGATTACGAGTCGTTGCGCAGCGCGCTAGTCGCGCACGGGTTCAAATCGGCCGTCACAGAACTCGCCGATCGGGCGAACCCAAAAGTTTCCGTCTTGTCCTTTGTAAATAACAAGCTCCTGATCGTCCGTGACAGGTCGGCTTGTCTGGAGTCGTCCATTGCCGAGTACCTCGTAATTACCTCCACGTTGTTTGTGCCTATATCTTTGTCCGGTCGACGGTTCGGAGGGTTTCTCGGGATTGCATAGGTTGGCATCGCTCATGGGAAATCCTTTCGGATCGCGTGCCATTCTTTGGCACGTGCGAATCGCAACGTTAGGATAGATATATTCGATTATTCTGAACGGGCCAGACCCTGACATCGATATTATCCCGACGCCCAAATCTTAAGCACAGGTAAAGATGAGGTTTTGCTTTCTGCCGCAAGACGCATCCGCCTCTTATTTCGCAGCTTCCACCGTGATGGTGGCATGGTGGTTCCTCGGTGGTCCCGCGAGCCGCAAATCTGGCGTCTCATTTGGAGCTTTTCGCGAAAATTTCAAAGACATTATAGCGTTGCGCTGACGTTCCCGGTGCTGCCAAGGTGATGACCGTATAATCCACTATCAGGCGCCGCACGTAGTGGTCGCCCGGTTTCTCCTGCGACAAACAAATGTCCGCGTAGGGGGCAACAGCGGAAGTGACAGACGCGCCATCGACGGGCCACGAGTCTCCTTACTTCCCTCCCCTCAGCGCCTGTATCTGTATCGGTGCCGCTGCCGCGACCTGTACGACGTCGATCCAGACGAACTCTTGCAGTCCCTACAATAGCGGCTCAACCCTGACTTAGCGTCCGGATCGCGGAACATATCGAGAGGCAGATCGCGGTCGCACTTTTTGCAACGCTTGTACTCCCCCGCCTTGAGCCCCTCCTCAATCTCCTTAGCCTCGTCGGCCACCTTCGTGACGACTTCGTGCAGAGCGCTGCCGTTTGAAAGCCCATCCAATCGCTCGCGGATCATCCGGTCGATGGTCGCGACAGGGTCCTTGCCCAGGTTGAACCGGTTGAGTCGGATCATCGGGACACCGAAACTCTCCAGGACCTTCTCGCGTTCGAGGTCGTCCGGCGTTAGATAGGTGCGCCACGTCGTCTGGTTGATCAGCCCGGAAGGTACACCCCGCTCGAAATGAAACTCAAAGCCATCGTACTCAATGACCAACTGGTACTGGCGGTGGTCCTCAGAAATGCGAACAAGAAAGTCCACCCGGTAGTCGGGATGATGATAGGTAGGATCGAGTTGCTTCAGATACTTCCCGAGTTCGAATTGCGCGACGATCTCGCAATCGTCCTCCAGGTCGCGGATGATCGGGACCTGGCTGAGCCAGTGCAGCACATTCCGCTCCATGGGCGACCCATCGTCCAGGTCGGTTTCAACCGGCATCGATTTCGCGCGCTCAAGCTCCTTCTGGTAGTGGAGCAGGGCGACCTTCAGTGAGGATGCGTACTTGTCGAGCTCCTTGGAGTGGACAAAGACGATCTTCTCCTGGCCGCGCGACAGTCCCACGTTGAGCCGCTGCAGGCGCAGATTGTGGTCAACCTCCTCGGACTGGTCCCGCCCAAGCTTGCTCGGGAACACGTAGGCAAGGCGATCCTTCTGGTCCGTCGCCACCAGGGAATAGAAGATGATCTCGCGCTCCTCGCCTTGGCAGGTGTCGAACGTCATGATCTTGAGCGGAGCTTGTCGTAAAACTCGTCCGAACGGGAATGGTCGTTCACTACCTTTGCGATGAATGCCTGCTGTTCCGTATGGGGCGTTATCACACCG
>Ga0182015_10005711_pt1 | contig 12807 bp, 10 predicted proteins | sample 712P3MmetaG_FD_120478 | JGI IMG/M metagenome (GOLD analysis project Ga0182015, IMG submission 120478) | Permafrost microbial communities from Stordalen Mire, Sweden - 712P3M metaG | ecosystem: Environmental > Terrestrial > Soil > Wetlands > Permafrost | place: Sweden: Stordalen | collected...
CGGCGACATCGATCTTCCGAATGCGGACATGCTCCTTGGGCCGGATTTCTTTCTCTCGCATCGTGTCTATGTCGCCAACGGCCAGCGCAAGCTGTACTTCACTTACAACGGCGGCCCGGTATTCAATTTGACGGTCAAGCTGGCGGCCATCGAGGGAGAGCACTCGCCCGAGCCCGCGGAGCCGCCGTCTGGAGGAGCGCATCAACCCGAGGAAACGGTTCCGCCGACGGCCGAGACCGCCGCCGGGAGCTCCCACGATCAGGAAGCTGCCGACTTGAGCCGCCGCGGCGCGGCGGCGGCGGCGCGCGGTGACCTCGGCCGCGCGATAGACTATCTCAACCGTGCGTGCGCGCTGGCTCCGAATAATCCGGAGTATCTCTACCAGCGCGGCATGGCGTTTCGCGAGCATAGGCAGGTCGACCTCGCGATGGCGGACTTCGATCGCGCGATCGAGTTAAGACCGCTCGATGCCGCGATGCGGATTTCCCGCGCCGAGCTACTGTTGCACAAACGCCGAAAGTCTGCCTCTGTTACCGACCTCGACGCGGCGAACGGTGCCGCGTCGAAGGAATCGGACCTGCGCTACACCCTGGCGCGCGACTACGAGGCCGCAGGCCTGCCGGACGAGGCGTTCGGGCAATACGATCTGTGGATGCAGTTCCATACGGCGGATGTCCGCTACCCTACGGCCCTCATCAGCCGATGCCGGGCCCGGGCGCTGAAGGGGGTCGATCTTCCCGGGGCGCTCAAGGATTGCACTGCGGCCCGAGGATCTCTGCAAAAATCGAATCCATTGATCGCGCAGATCTCCGATTCGCGGGGTCTGGTCCTTTTGCGTATGGGGGAATATGGGCGCTCGATCGCCGACTACGACGCATCTCTGAAGATCAATCCTGAGAACCCCTGGGCCTGGTATGGGCGGGGCATCTGCGAGCTGCGCACACACAAGGAAGCACAAGGGCAGGCCGACATTGCACGAGCCGAGGAGCTCTGGCCGCAAGTAGCGGAGGAATTCAAAATACGCGGCATCTTGCCGCGATGACCGGCACCGCCTCGAGGATGGCCCGTCCTTAGGGGTCCGATCAGCTCTCGAAGAACCCCATCTTGACGCCCGCCAGCTGCACCACGTCGTTATCGTTGAGCCGCCGGGCCTGAGGACCGATCGGCACACCGTTGACCTGGGGATAGTCGTTTTCCTTGCCGCTGTCCACGTGCACGATGAAGTAGCCTTCGGCACGACGCGTGATGGCCGCGACTTGGACGCCCGGCCGGCCGAGCGTCGTAAGCGCCTTGGTCAATTCCAGCTCGCGGCCCGCGAAAGCGCCGCTCAGGACTTGGAGCTTCGCCTTGGGCAGAGCCGCGGCGTTGTCGGGTATCGGACCAGTCGCAGCAGGCCGCTTGGCGGCCACGGCCTTGGCCGCCTGATCGACCGCGGCGCCGACGCGCCGAATGCGGTCCTCACCCTGTGAACTCGGGGTGATGACCATGGTCTTTTCGAACTCATCCTGTTCCGCATCGCCGTCCTGGCTGTCGACGAATCGAAGCTGATGATGGCCGACGGTGATCACATCGCCGTGCTGCATCGCGTGCTTCTTGATCAGCTTGCCGTTGACGTACGTGCCGTTGGTGCTGTTCAAGTCCTCGAGGAACGAATCGTTCAAGATGTTGATGATGAGCGAGTGATGGCCGCTCACCGCCGGGTTGTCGATGCGGATATCGTTGTCCGGGAGGCGCCCTATCGTGTAGCGCTCCTTGTTCATGTTGTATTCCGCGAGGATTTGACCATCCAAGCTGAGCATCAGGCGTGCCACAAACTCATCTCCCTAACCGAACCATCCCAGTATTTTGTCAAATATACGCCGTTGCGCGGGGAACGGCTCAGCCACGTGCGCCATGATCACCGAGATGTTGTCCCGGCCGCCATTATCGTTCGAAAGCTGAATCAACTGTTTAGCAACCGTATCAAGATTAGCACTAAAGGTGCTGATTGTTAAATGAATATCCTCATCTTCAATCATGTCCGAAAGCCCGTCCGAACATAGCACGTAGTAGTCGCTCTTCTGTACCGGCTGCTCGTGAATCTCGACATCGACATTCTGTTCCACCCCGAGCGCCCGTGTAACATAATTCTTGTTGGTCGCCCGCTGTGCCTCCTGCTGAGAATAGAAGCCGCGGTCCACCAGTTCCTGCAACAGCGAATGATCCAGGGTCATTTGCTCAAATCGGTTGTCCCTGAGCCGGTAGAGCCGCGAGTCGCCGACGTGCGCAATGGACATCTTGTTGTCGTGGAACAAGCAGGCCACCACCGTCGTACCCATCCCCTCACATTGAGGCTGAGTCTTGGAGGTGTGGTAGATGATTTTATTGGCTCTGTGAATGGCGTCACGCAGAATGATGCTGGGTCGCGTCAATCCGCTCTCGGCGTCGCGCACGGAGAGGTCCTCCCTCGCCACCGCGTCGCGTACCAGGTTGATGATGGTCTTGACCGCGATGCCGCTGGCCACCTCGCCGGCGTTGTACCCGCCCATACCGTCCGCCAGCACGAACAGCCCGATGTCGGCCTCAGTGCCGATCATGTCCTCGTTGTGCTCGCGCACCTTGCCCGTATCGGTGAGTGCGACGCTCGCGATTTTTCCCCTTAAGCTCATTAAAGTCTCTCGATCACGGCAGTCCCGTCGGCAATCGCGACCGACAGTCCTCCAAAGCCGCCGCCATTTGCGCCCCCGATTCGAATCGCGCTTCGGGAGTCTTGGCCAGTGCGCGGTCTATGATGCTCTCGACGCAGGCCGGAAGATCGGGCCGATAGGCCCGTAGCGGCGGATGCGGGGCTTCCGCGATCTGCTGCATCAATCCCGTCATGGAGTCGGCGGTGAACGGCAGGTGGCCGGTCAACAGCTGGAACAGGCTAACACCCAACGAAAACAAGTCCGAGTGACCGGTCACAGTTCGCCCCTCGAGCTGTTCCGGCGACATGAAGGAGGGGGTGCCGAGCACGATCCCGGTACGTGTGGTGCCCGTGCCCGTGAGTCGCGCAATGCCGAAATCGGTAATCTTCAAGACGTCGGCGTTGGGGTCGTACATGATGTTCGCGGGCTTGATATCGCGGTGTACGACTTGTTGTTTGTGGGCGAATCCAAGCGCCTGGGCGGTTCGACCCATCAGTTCCAGCACCTTTCTCGGTTCAAGCAGGTTATCGGAGGTCGCGTAGTCGCTCAAATGGCGGCCCTTCAAGTATTCCATCGCGATGTACGCAAGCCCGTGCTCTTCGCCGACATCATAGATGGTAACGATATTGGGGTGGTTGAGACGCCCCGCAGTTTCGGCCTCGCGAAAGAAGCGGGTCCTCGCCTCGGCCAGTTCCATTTCGCTGAACTCGCTCGCGAGCGGGATCGCTTTGATGGCGACCAAGCGGTTGATGGCGGTATCGCGTCCCAGGTGTACGACACCCATGGCGCCGCGTCCGATTTCGCGTTCGAGCTGATAGCGACCGAGCCGCCGTAACTCGCCGGCCGAGGCAGCGGCAGCCGCATCCGCGGAGATCCCCGTGGCCGGGGATGCCGCAGGGGATACTCCGTTGCGGGACGTGGCCGCCGCCGGCGGGCGGGGCGCCGCGCCGGCTGTCCGTGTAGCGGCGATCGGTGAGCCCTTCGAGGCGGGGCGGGCCTTCGACGCCGCGCGCTCGGCGTCCATCAGGCGGCGCAACCGAGCCCCGACATCGCGATAGGTATTGTCGATGCGAGCCAGGTGCCGGAAGACGGCGGTCGCCTGGACACCGCGCCCGCGCTGCTCGAGCTGGCTGCCGAGCGCATATAGATCACCGAGCACGGTGGTGCTGGCCTTGCGGCCCTTCAATTCGGCGAAACGCTGTTCGAAATTGTCCAAAAGGCGGGCGGTGTCGGGCCCCGGCGGCACCGGAATCTTGGGTGCCTGCACGGCGGGCGCCCCGGAGGCCCAAATGGACAGGAAGAGCAGGGTGCTGCCGCCGCTCAAGAGGACTGCCGCAGGCAACCAGGCCCATGGGCTCAAATTGATGTGGGATCGAAGCATGAGGTCGAGTCCCAACAGGCCGAACCCCACGATTGCCGCGATCATCCCGAACTTGCGCATGCTATAGACATAATCCGCGAACAGAGGCGGCGAAGTATAGGTGATCGGGTGGCCCCGGCTGCAATGCTAAGCTCACAAAATCGCTCCCGAGGAAGCTGATGGCGAAGGTAAAAGAGGTTTTTGTGTGCCAGTCCTGCGGGACCCCCTCAGCCAAATGGCAGGGGCAGTGCGCCGGATGCGGCGAATGGAACACACTGGTGACCGAGGTGCGGTCGATTGGGTCCCGCGCCCCTAAGGCGGCAGGGTCCAGCCGAGCGGATCCACCGGTCTCCCTGGCCGCCGAGGCCGCCCACGAGCAACCCCGAATCTCTTCCGGGTCTGCCGAGCTCGACCGTGTGCTCGGAGGCGGATTGGTGGCCGGGTCGGTGACCTTGATCGGCGGCGATCCCGGAATCGGCAAATCCACGTTGATGCTCCAATCCGCCGCCGCCCTCACGGCCGCCGGGCCGGTCCTGTACGCCACCGGGGAGGAGTCGATCAAGCAGGTCGCCCTTCGGGCACGACGGCTATCGCTTGCCGACTCGACCGCCCGGCTGGTCGCCGAAACCCAGGTCGAGGCCATCGTGGAGACGGCATCCAGCCTCAAGGCGCGCGCGCTCATCGTCGACTCCATTCAGACCATGTACTCGGAGCGCATCGACACGGCACCCGGCGCCGTCTCTCAACTGCGAGAGTGCACCGCGGAGCTGGTTCGCTTCGCGAAGCGCAGCGGAACCGCGGTGCTGCTCGTCGGCCACGTGACCAAGGAGGGCCAGATCGCAGGACCGCGGGTTCTCGAACACATGGTGGATACCGTGCTGTACTTCGAGAGCGATACCGGAAGCCGCTTCCGCGTCCTCAGGTCGGTGAAGAATCGTTTCGGAGCCGCCAACGAGATCGGGGTATTCGCGATGGCAGAGCAGGGACTGCGCGAAGTCACCAATCCGTCGGCGATTTTTCTTTCGCGTCACCCCAAGCCCGTGCCGGGAAGCGTGATCACGGTGATGCGCGAAGGCACCCGTTCCTTGCTGATCGAGGTGCAGGTGCTGGCAGACTCGAGCTTGGGCGCGAACCCGAGGCGTGTGGCGGTGGGCATCGACGGCAATCGCCTGACCATGCTGTTGGCGGTGGCGCACCGTCATGCCGGTCTCTCGTTGCAGGGTCAGGATGTATTCGCCAACGTCGTCGGCGGGGTACGCCTCGCAGAGACGGCGGGCGACCTTGCCATCGTGCTCGCTGCGCGCTCGAGCCTCGCCGATCTTCCGTTGCCCGATTCGCTCATTGCCTTCGGCGAACTCGGCCTGGCGGGGGAAATCCGCCCCGTTCCATTCGGCGAGGAGCGTCTGCGCGAGGCAGCCAAGCATGGCTTCAAGTTGGCGCTGATACCGGAGGCCAATGTACCGAAACGCCCGCCGGAGGGAATGACGGTGCGCGGAGTAACGCGTCTCAGCGAGGCGCTCGAGGGGTTATGACGGAAACGAAACAGATCGCATGTGCCCTCGGCTCGATGCTCGGCTGGCTCATCGCCGCACCCGAGGCCCAATCGGCTGCCGACCATCCGATCGTATTGCACGCCGCCCGTCTGCTCGAGGTCGATACCGGGCGCATGCTCGCCCCGGGCGAGATTCTGGTGGCGGGCGATCGCATCGTGTCGGTGGGCACCTCGGTCGAGCATCCGGCCGGCGCGATTGTCACCGACCTGGGGGATACCACGCTGTTGCCGGGACTGATCGATGTTCACGTGCATCTATTCCTTCATCCCGGCGCGGAGGATTTGCAAACCGTGGAGGAATCGGTGCCGCAGCGAACCATCCGTGCGGTTCTGGCGGCGCGGGACGATTTGTTGGCGGGATTTACGGCGGAGCGCGACATGGGGACGGAGGGTGCCGGCTCCGCCGATACCGCCGTCCGCAATGCCATCAATGCAGGCTGGATCCCGGGCCCGCGATTGCGCATCAGCGGCAATGCCATCGACATCCTCGGCGGCCACGAGGATGCGAACGACTTCAATCCGGCGCAGCATGTGCTCTCGAACGCGACTTACGCCAACAACGCGCAGCAGTTGGTCGAGGTCATGCGGGCACAGCATAAGGAGGGCTCGGACTTCGCCAAGATTTACGAGACCGGACCGGATACGCTGAGCGGCGGCGTTCTCCACACCCCGTATCAATACAGCGAGGCCGAGTTGAAGGCGGCCGTCGAGGAGGCGGCTCGGCTGGGAACCGGCGTCGCGGTCCACGCGATGGGCGAGCCCGGGACCCTCTACGCCGCGCGTGCGGGCGTCACCTCCATCGATCATGCCACTCAGTTGAGCGATGAGACCATGCGGATCATGAAGGCGAAAAATATACCCGCCGTGCCGACGCTCGTGGTCTTCGATTATTTCGCGAGGCCAGGCGCGCCTCACGCGGATCGAGAGCGCCCGTTGTATGAATACAAAGTCCGCGAGTTCAAGCGGCAGCTCGCCGCGGGTATTCCCTTCGCCGTGGGTTCGGACGTGGGGCCGTTTCCGCACGGAACCCAGGCGCACGAGCTCACGCTGATGGCGATGTACGGCATGAAGCCGTTGGCGGTTCTGCAGGCGGACATGCTGAACGGCGCGCGGGTTCTTGGATGGGACGGGCAGATCGGGTTGCTCAAGGCGGGTTACTACGCGGATATCATCGCGGTGCCCGGCTCGCCGCTCGAGGATATGTCCGCGGTGGAGCGGGTCTCCTTCGTCATGAAGGGCGGGGTGATCGAGAAAGCACCGAACCACCCCGAATGAGGCCTCTCCCTTCCTACGTCAACTGGCGTGTATCCAGGTAGGCAGCGAGCGCAACCCCGCTCCCGGGCGCGCCGGCGAGTGCAACGTAGCCGTCGGGCCGAACCAGGTACATGGCGTCGCGGACGATTCCCACCCGGCGCATGCCCGGCGTCCAGGCAAACAGGTGCAGCGGCAGACTTCGCTTCCGGCACACCGCTTCGACGCCCGGCGCGGCCACGCCATACACGTGAACCTGCCAATCGAGCGACGATAAGGGAGAGAAATTATCGCGGTCATCGCCGAGGCTCACCCAGGGCAGGCGGTCCCCGCCGCGCACGGGACCGGCATGGCCCATGCTCAAGGAACTCTCTCGGTAGTTCACGGCGGTCTGCGAGACCGTGCGAAACAGAAGCCGCCGTGCGGCGGCGAGCTTGAACAACGCGGGCATGATCATCGGCACCACGTTCAATCGAACGTTCCGCGCGATCCATTTGTCGCTCGTGACCGCTGTGAAGGCACGGTCGGTCGTGTCGACCAGCCGTTGCGCGAAGGCGATACGCTCGGGCTCGTAACTGTCGAGCAGCGGCGCGGCCGCTTTGCCGTGAAGCACGCCGGCCAGCTTCCAGGCGAGATTGACCGCATCTCCGATGCCCGTATTCATGCCCTGGCCGCCGACGGGACTGTGAATGTGCGCGGCGTCGCCCAGCAAGAACGCCCGGCCCTTGCGAAAGTGGTCCGCCACCCGGTGATGCACCCGATAGGTCGAGAACCAATTGACGCGGGTCACATCGATTCGGAGCTGCTCGATCACCCGCTTGCCCACGTCGGCCCACGACAATTGCTCGCGATTCGCCTTAGGCACGTCGCGCATCGTGCCGACGAGACGCGCGTTCCCGTTCTTCAGGGGGAACACCGCCAGGAATTCCGAGGTATCCAGCGCGACGTGCAACTCGCCGTTCATGACGGGGCCGGCGCCTTTCACATCAGCCACGTAGAACAGATGCTCGTAGGTGCCGCCTTTGAAGCCGATGCCGAGCGAGCTTCGCACCGCGGAATGCGCGCCGTCGCAGCCGGCGAGATAGGCGGCTTCGCAGGTCTCGGCGCTGCCGTCACTGCGGCGAAGCTGGATTCGGAGGCCGCCGGCTGTCTCCTCGCAGCCCACGAACTCCGTGCGGCGCTCGACCTCTACGCCGAGCTCCGACAGGCGATGGACCAGCAACCGCTCGTGCTCGTCCTGCGGATAGATCAGCGCGAAGGGGAATGGGCTCAATCCCTCGCCGAGACTTCCGAATGCGGCGTGCGCCTGCTGCTTGCCGCTGACCCAGAGATTGACCGCCCGGACTCGCAGTCCCCGCTCGACGACCTCGTTCGCCATACCTATTTGCCGATAAAACTCCAGCGTTCGGGCTTGTACCGCGAGCGCCCGCGAGGTGGTGCCCGCCTCGGGCGCGCTGTCGATGAGGCGGACCGAGACCCCGAGCCGCGTGAGCCAAAGCGCCAAGACCAGCCCTGTCGGTCCTGCGCCCACGACGAGTACATGGATTGAGGAGGGGGTTGCCACCCGCCTATGCTAAGGGAAAAGCGTGCGGTTTCGGAAACGGTACCGTCAGCGTTCTACGAACGCGCGCAACCGGCTGAGCGCCTCATCCCATTGCTTGGAGACCAGATCGAGATAGCGCCTGGCATCTTCGAGCGGTTCCGGATTGAGCGCGAAACGGCTCTCGCGGCCGGCACGCGCCGCATGCACGAGCCGCGCGTCGAGAAGTACTTTGAGATGCTTCGTGACGGCCTGTCGCGTGAGCTTCGTCGAAGCCGTCAGGCGCGCGATCGAGCATGGCTCGCCGTTGCTCAGCCTGGCGAGCAGGGCGAGTCGCGTGGGGTCCCCGAGTGCAGCGAAGACCGGTGCGTACCGGCGCCCGCCCGCAAGCTCGCTAGGCCGCAACATGCTGCTCGATGTTTTCCAGTTGCTTTGCCCATCCGCCGTCGTTCATGCGCAGCGCCAGCGCCCGCCGCTTCGCAGGAATCTTGTCGAATCCCGACTCGGTGATGCGAAGCCGCGTTCCCGCGCCGTGCTTTTCCAATGTGAACTCGACCAGGGTGGGTGGCTCGGTTGAATAGTCCTGCGCCGGGTCGATGGCATAGGGATGCCATGTGAACGAGAACAGTCGTTCGTGTTCCAGCGCGACGACCGTCATTTCGAAGGTGAGGTGCTCGAACCCCGGGTAGGTGATGCGGCCGCGCGTGATGCAGCCGGCCTCGAAGGGCTGTTCCAGCTTGACGCCGAACCACTGTCCGAATTCCCCATAGTCAGTGAGCGCTCGCCAGACTCGCCCGATGGGCGCGCTGAGATCCATTTGCTTGTCGATATCGTATGCCATAACTGCAACCTCCAGGTTGCATATTAGGCCAGCATCGTAGATTAAGCAACCCTCTGGTTGCCTGTGGGCGGTGGGTCTAGTCGAGCTTGAGATACCGGGCGCAGGTCGCGGCCGAGGCGACGACTTCGTAGGTCGCGCCGGGTCCAGCGTATCGGCAAACCAGAATCGGCGTGCCGGGATAGGAGCTCACGATCCGCCGGCCGACGAGCTTCGCACGCATCGGATCTTGTGCGCTCGCAGAGAAGGCGATCAGAAGTCCTGCGCATAGTGCGATGGCTTTCATGTGGGCCAGTGTGGAGGCAACCGGTCGCCCATGCCGCAACGGACGTCTCAAAAAATCGCCGATCCATGTAACGTAATCCGCCGGCGGCGGGATCAGCCCTGAACGTCGGGCGGTCGGATGCGTACGGTCTTGATGGCGTTGTCGCCGGTTTGCAGAACCTCGAGCATGTAGGCAGACATCTTCAAGGTGGTGCCCGGCTCCGGAATGGTCTCGAGGAACTCGACGATCAGGCCGTTCAAAGTCTTCGGGCCATCGGTGGGAAGATTCCAGCGCATGGAGCGATTCAGCGCGCGAATGGTGGTCGAGGCGTTCACGACGAAGCTTCCGTCTGCCTCGCGGTGCACGTCCTTGTGCATCATGGTGGCGGGATCGGTGGTGAATTCGCCGACGATCTCCTCGAGAATGTCATCGAGCGTCACGAGCCCTTGGATGTCGCCATACTCATCGACGACGAAGGCCAGGCGGCGCTTGTCGCGCTGAAAATTCAGAAGCTGAGTGTTGAGCGGGGTGCCCGATGGGACGAAGTAAACGTCGCGTGCGCTGGCGGATTCGACCAGGATGTCGTGATCGAGCCGCCCGCGCGCCAACTCATGCACCACGCGCTTCATGTGCAGGACGCCGATGATGCGGTCGATGTCGCCCTCGAACACGGGCAGGCGCGTGTGCTGGCTCTGCCGCAGCTGCTCGAGAATCTTGTCCCAGGGATCCTCGATGTCGATGCCGACGATTTCCACGCGCGGCACCATGATGTCCTCGACCGTCGCTTTTTCCAGATCGAGAATGCTCATCAGCATTTGCTGGTGGCGCTGCGGGATCATCGCGCCGGCCTCGGCCACCACGGTTCGCAGCTCCTCGCTGCTCAAGGAATTGGAGGCCTGCTGCCGCGAGGCGCCGAGCGAGCGGAGCACGCCGTTCGCCAAGAGGTTGGTCGCCCAGACGAACGGATACAGCACGCCCAGCAAGAGCGTGTAGACATAGGCGGCGGGTATCGCGAGGCTCTCGGGATGCAGGGCGCCGAAGGTCTTGGGCGCGACCTCGCAGAAGATGAGCATGACGAATGTCAGTGCGATCACGCCGGCCGCGACCAAGTAGTCTCCGCCCAGGCGAAAGGTGATGAGCCCGACCAGCGTGGGCGTGATGACGTTCACCACGGTGCTCAACAATAGGATGAGTCCTATCAACCGGTCCGGATGAGCGAGCAGTGCCTCGGTCAGCCGTGCGCCCCGATGCCCCATCTTGGCGCGATGCCGCAGCCGATAGCGGTTCAAGCTCATGAGGGCGGTCTCGCTGCCTGCGAAAAACGCAGCCAGGAGGAGGAGAACTCCGAGCGCCGCGAACAGAACCCCGAGTGAAAAATGTTCCATTAACGCGGCTTGTCGCTCAACCCCAGTGCCGCCCAAGCAGATATTCGAGCACGAATTTCGACCCGAAATAAGACAGTATCAAAAAGCCGAAGCCGCTTAGGGTCCATGTCACGGCAGCGCGCCCGCGCCACCCGTAACGTATTCGTCCGACCAACAGTATCCCGAAAATGATCCAGGCGATGCACGAGAGAATGGTCTTGTGCTGGAGATGCTGGGCCCAGAGGTTGGTCACGAAGATGAATCCGGTCAGCAACGCCAACGTCAACAGCACGAAACCTGCGCCGATCAGTCGGAACATCACTTTCTCGAGCGCATCGAGCGGCGGGAGCGAGGCGGGCAGATCCGCGATGCGGCGGGATCGGAGCCTTCTCTCCATGAACACCAGGATCAGCGCGGTGACCGCCGCGGCCAGAAGCAGCGCCGCCGCACCCATGGACAGCAAAATATGCGCGGTCAGCTCCCAGCCCGGCGAATTCTCCTCGGCATACGCATGTCCGTGTCCGGTGAGCGCGGCGCCACAGGCCGCCAGGGCCAGAAGAATGGCGGCGATTGCGCGGTTTTGCCTCTCGATCGCGATGAGACAGGCGAGGATGGCGAGCGTCCACGCCAGCATCGAGGCGGCCTCGAGCAGGCCGATAGAGAAGGGTCCGAGCGAGCGCATCATGTAAACGATCGCATCGGAATGCGCGACGATCGCACCGAGCGCGATGGCCCATGCGAGAGGTCCCAGCCCAGGCTTGCCGACACTCCGAAGCATCATCCAGGCACTGGCGGCGTAGAGCAAAAACAAGGAAACGGCGACGATCACGGCTGGGTCGGATGATGACACAACGACCGGAGAGCGCCTAGCGAGGGCGCCGGAATGCGATATCATCCGGCTCCATGTTCGACCGTCTTACCTCCGGCCTCACGGCCGCGCTGAACACGCTCTCCGGCCGCGGCTACCTGAGCGAGGACAATATCTCCGACACCATTCGGGAGGTGCGCCTCGCTTTGCTCGATGCCGATGTCGCGCTCTCGGTGGTCAAGACTTTCACCGAGGCGGTGAAGAGCCGCGCGATCGGCGTCGAGGTCACCAAGAGCCTGACGCCGGGCCAGGCATTCATCAAGGTCGTGCACGAGGAACTGATCCGGCTCATGGGGGAGCCGAGTACCGGCCTCAACCTGCGCGCGCAGCGTCCCGTGGTCGTGATGCTTGCGGGCCTTCAAGGTGCGGGCAAGACCACCACCGCCGGCAAGCTCGCGCGCTGGCTGATAGAGAAGCAGCGCAAGAAAGTATTGCTGGTCAGCACGGACGTATACCGGCCCGCAGCCATCGAGCAGCTGAAGACTCTGAGCGGTCAGGTAGGGGCCGGATTCGCCCACTCGAGCATCGACGAAGCGCCCGTCGCGATCGCGAAACGTGCCCTCAACGAGGCGACGCTTCAGGCCTACGATGTGCTGCTGATCGACACGGCGGGCCGCCTGCACGTCGACACCGAGATGATGGACGAGGTGAGACACCTCGAGGCCGCCATCAACCCGCACGAGCGGCTGTTCGTGGTCGACAGCATGGCCGGGCAGGATGCCGTGAACGCGGCCAAGGCATTCAATGACGCGTTGAGCCTGACCGGCATCATTCTCACCAAGGCGGACGGCGATGCCCGCGGCGGCGCCGCGCTCTCCGTCCGCCAGGTCACCGGCAAGCCCATCCTGTTCGTGGGCACCGGCGAAAAATCCGAGGCGCTCGAGCTGTTTCAGCCCGAGCGCATCGCGTCGCGCATCCTCGGAATGGGCGACGTGCTGTCGCTGGTCGAGCAGGTTCAGGAACAGGTCGACCAGGAGAAGGCCGAGAAACTGGCCAAGAAGATCAGCAAGGGGAAGTCCTTCGATCTCTCGGATTTGCGCGATCAGTTGACCCAGCTGCAAAAAATGGGGGGGATGTCCGCGCTGCTGGACAAGCTGCCGGCC
>Ga0182015_10005712_pt1 | contig 12805 bp, 10 predicted proteins | sample 712P3MmetaG_FD_120478 | JGI IMG/M metagenome (GOLD analysis project Ga0182015, IMG submission 120478) | Permafrost microbial communities from Stordalen Mire, Sweden - 712P3M metaG | ecosystem: Environmental > Terrestrial > Soil > Wetlands > Permafrost | place: Sweden: Stordalen | collected...
CCGTACAGCGGGCTGGGTGAATACGGATTGAACGACTGAATCACAGCGAACCAGATCATGATGACGAGCGGAATTGCGAAAGACGGCCGGAAAACTTTGTCGCGGCCTCTGCGCACGGATAGAAAGAGCGAGATGTAGGTGAGAATAACCAGGACGTCCTTGCCGAAGTAAATCGCCATATTGTTGCCCATATACTTGCGAACCAGATCTTCGAAAACCAGCCAGAACAGAAACAGGTAGAAGCCGGTTCGCCAATTCTGAATGATGACAGCACCGAACAAACAGACCAATACACCGAGGAAGACGTACATCACATCCTTCATCTGCCCGCCGGAAATCCATTTCGCCATCTCCCAGGCTACGATGAGCCCGAACACCGTAACCGCTAGTCCGACCACGGTTTGATCTCTCGGCCTAATAGATGCGATATTCGGCATTTCAGTTTTTGGTCTGTGCCAACGTTCTCGACTCTAACCCTTTGGCGCTTGCGAGGTCGCATCGAGCTGCGATGTCCAGGCTTCGGACCGATACATCCAGCGAATTTCAAAACCCCAGTCGAGGAGCATTTGTGGCACTTGGGATTCTTTTCAGAATGCCCTTCGAAATAGTGAATCTCAATTTCCGTCGAGGGACAATCCGCTTGCGAGCGCGGTTCAGGAAGCTGGCCTCCGCTTCCTCAACATCAATCTTCAGAGAGTCAATCGGCCGACCTCGAAATAGTCATCAATACATGTGGATTCGACGATGATCTGCAGGACTTCACCTGAGCTGCGGCCAGTCGACGCACGTGCGGTAGTGTTCGAAGATACCGCTGTACTCTGGGCAAGGATAGCGCCTGACGGGAACGCGATCCAAGACGGCGCGAGTCGCGTTTGTTAACCACGAAGTCCTCTCGTTCTTGTCGAGTACCAGCGTTTTTACACTCTCGAAATCGGTTGCTGAACTCGGTTACGCTATTGCCGAATCGGCTTCCCACCGAGCGCTCCTTCCGTCCGAGTCGCTCCAAGAGCGCCTGTAATCGTGATTATTGTAGCGCGGGACTGCACGGATGCGGAAGAGAGAAGTCGGTTGCCGGTTCTGAGAGTGGGGCCCTATCCGCGGCGCGTGTTCCGAAACGGAACACGCGGGAGTCGAATTAGCCGCGCACGACGATCAGCGTGCCGCAGGACATCAGAATTTCATGTAGGGTCCAAGTGCTCCGAAACGATGCGATCTTCAGTGAAGATCGCATGCGCGCCCTCTCGCGCGGCCGTATATTTCTCCGGATGCTTGACGACTCTGAACTTATCCTCTCAACTATTTACCATTTTAAAAACTAATTCTAAAAATAAATATGTATACGTAGATTCCGGTAGCGCCCAGGCCTGTCGGATCCCAGAGGAAACGCCAGGCCAGGATCACCGCGCACTTCCGTGATGCACTATTCGCCGGAATGACGGAGGCTCTTTCGCGCCACAATTCGAATGATCGGTTTCTCCAGAATCGCTTTTCTGTCGATCCGCTCTCCATTCAAAGCAAAGGTTTCATATCCAACCCGTTCGAGTTCATCGAGTGCGGAAGCCGGATTCCCTTGATCGGAGAGAATCATTTCGTTGTGCAGTTCGAGGAACAGAAGCGGCGGAACATTGCCGAGTGTGCCCGTGGCCCCACGCAGAACCGCGGCTTCGTGCCCTTCGACGTCAATTTTGATGTGCGTGGGTGCGCCGAAGCGAAGAGTCATGTGATCAATCGTCATAGCGGGAGTATCGGTCAGGTCCCTGTTGGGATGTCCTGTAGCCACCTGGAAATAACCGTCGGAGAACACTCCCGTGCTTACGAGGCCCATCGAGCCGTCTCTGTCGCTCAGAGCTGCACGGACTATCCGAATTCTGTCGGCGTATCCGTTGAGATCAACTTGAGTCTGAATCATACGCGTGGCTATCGGAGAGGGATCGACCGCGATTGTCCTTCCGCCGAAGTGTGCTGCCGCGAGACTGAAGATGCCAAAGTGCGCGCCGATGTCGAATAAAAACATTTCACTCGAGCAATGGGATAGGAAACATTGGAATTCCTCGCGCTGCTGCGGATCATTGATTTGATCTCGATAGGCGATTCTATACGCTCGAGGGTGGCAAATGACCGACCAACCAGGCGATATCTGCAAAGTTTTCCCAGCCCCAAACGAGAACACTGCTGCGTCCCAGAGCCATTCGGCGGACCTGTACGGCGAGCGAAGCCAGTTGCGCGCCGGCCTTGGTACCACGGTCCTGACGACCGCCTTGAGGAGCTCCGATGCCTTCACGTCCGAGACCTCGCCGCCATGTCGTGATCCGCCTTCAATTTCCAGTTGCTTCCCACGCGTAACTCAGACATTTCGATAAATCTGGAGGTGATTCTCGATCATATTCCGGACTCGAAATAATTCGCTGGCGCGTTTCAGCGCTGCGGCACCTAAGCGGCGGACGAGATCCGGATCTTCAAGAAACTTTGACATTTGATCAGCCAGAGCTCGCGGATTGCCAGGAGAGAATTTCAAGCCAGAATCGGCGACAACTTCGGCCAATCCGCCAATGTCGGAGACGATCGTAGGCTTTCCTCGAGCCATGTGCTCCATCGCGGCTAATCCCGCAGTTTCCTCCCAAATCGATGGCATCAGGACGACCGCTACGTCAGAGACTTTTTTTTCCAGCTCCTCGCCTTCGAGGAATCCGAGAAACGAGATCACATCGTTCAGTCCGCGCTCCGATGTCAACCGCTCGAGATGCTCCCGCTCGGGGCCATCTCCAATGATGTCTATGTGGAACGAAGCTCCTCGATTGCGCAGATCTTGGACTGCGCCGATGATCAAGTCGAGCCCTTTTATACTGACCAGCCGGCCGACATAGGCGAAGTGCATCGGAAAAGTGCAATCTCGCGACGACAAGTGCGCGGGAGGAGAAGCCGAAACCCCGTGATAGACGACTTCGCATCGCGGAAGGCTGATCCGGTTCCGGACGTGCTCCGTGACCGCTATATTACGTGCGACCCCAAGGCATAACCACCGCCGTGGAAACGTCAGAGCAATCGCTCTTAGACTGCCAAGGAGTCCGAGTTTCCCGGCGTTGCAACGAAGGCATTTCCAGTATCGCCGAGCCATGAAATGGCCCGGGCATGCTGTTTCGGTGGGTTCGTAGAAGAGCAGGCCGTTCGGACAGATCGAGTTGTAACCGTGGTGCTCAACGACGAGCTTCCCAAGGAGCCGGCCAATCAATAACGGGCCCAGACTTGGGCCAGCCAAATGGACCAAATCAGCCTGCCGCATTAGTGAGACCAACTGGATGAGATTTGGCGAGCGAACTACTCGGTAAGGCAGTTTCGTGTCATCCATGTCGCCGCGAGGCGTCAGCGTGACGAGCGTGACCTCTGTCGGTTCGTTACTGTCAGAATCGCTGACTGGGCGATTGGCGAGTCCGTCGGCAAGCAGCCGCGTGATTGTCTGCACGCCGCCAATCGTCGGGGCCCAATCATGCGAGTAGAGAAGCAACTTCATTTCGACGCTTCGATATTTGTTCTAGCCTTATCCTGGAGAGAATGTTCGATGGCTTTGACGAACGCGGCCACGTTCATTTGCGGAGTCCACGATTTCATCCGCTCCTTAGCTCGCGCGCCCATTCGGCGCGTCTCCGATCGATCGCTCAGCATCGCGCGCAATATTTTCGCGAGCCCGTCCACATCGCCGCAAGAAAATACGCGCCCGGTCTCGCCTTCACGAATCAAATCGTATTTCGCGCCGACGCGATCGCTGACGACCGCGGGACATCCGCATAGCATTGCCTCGTTGACCACCAGACCAAAAGGCTCGTAGTCCGAAGGCAAGATCAACAAGTCAAACGAAGTGTAAACGCTCGGCAATCCGGATTGATTCACGAAGCCGAGGAAGCGAACGCGGTCTAGGATTCCGAGGCTCGCTGCTTGCGCCTCAAGGCTCGCACGCAGCGGTCCGTCACCTGCAAAGACCAAAAAGCTTCCCGGAACAGCAGCCTGAGAGAAGGCCGCAAGCAAATCCCCTGGTCTCTTCCAAGGTTGTAGCTTTGCGCAGTACAGAACCACAGGGGCGTCGGCCGGTATCTTCCATGTGCGCCTGAATTCGGTCCGATCAACTTGTTCCGAACGCTCCGTCCACCACTCGTTGTCCACGGTGTTGCCGCCGAGAAAGATTCGATTTTCTGGAACTCCAAGCGACTTCAGGTATTCAACGGTGCCACTCGAGCCCGCAATGACAGCGCCCGCCATTTGAAAGATCCGCGAGACGATCACGCGTTTCAGCGCCTGCGTAATCGTAGACCGAGCTAGCTTGCTTCTGAGTTCGTGCACATCCGTGCTTAAGATTAGTGGAATCCCGGAGAGTGCTGCCGCGAGTATCACTGTCCAGGCTTCGCGAAAATAGTAGCCTCCCACATAGACCGCATCGAAATTCCCGTGCCGCACAAGTTGCCATAAGGCTTTCGAAAACAGCCCCGGGCGTCCATTGCCGTTTCGATTGTCTTCCGCGGCTTGCAAGAGGATCCATGGATAGCCCTCCAGGAGAGGAATGTCCCACGCGATCTCAACGCCAAATCCAGGATTTAACGCAGGGAACGCGCCGCGAAGGTTGCAATACGCCACAAGAATATCCATTCGAGGATGCTCGGCGTTTCTTTGCCAAAGAGATACGTTGTATTGAACGGGATGTTCGCTCAGCAACAACACACGGTATTTCCCATTCCTCATTGCCGGGTCTCCGACGTTGAAAGAAGCTGCGCATAGCGGCTGGCAACCGCCTCCCACGAGAAGTATTCCGCCTGCGCCCGCAGGCTTCGTTCGTGCAAGGCTTGCCAGAGTCGAGCATCCGAGAGGACGTGACGGAGTTCCGCGGCCAGCGCGTTTGGATTATGCCAAAGAGTGAGCTGGCATCCCGCGGCGTCAATTGCGGGATCGTCTCCTGCCTTTCCGTATGCGACAACGGGAAGGCCACAGGAAATCCCGGCGATCGCGGTTCCACGGTGCGAGTTTATAACTCCTCGAACGAATAACAAAACGTGTGCGGCCGCGAGAGTCCGTGTGATTTCCTCGGCGGGTATGATGCCTCTCACATGAAGCTCAATTCCAGGAACGCTCAGTGTCTCCTCCAGCAATCCCTGCGCGTTCTCGGCGCCCCTCCCAAAAACTTCTAGCCGTACAGGGCCAAGTTGGGCATTCACGCTACGAACGGCGTGCGCGATATCCTGCGTCTCACGCGCACATGCATCTCCACCGGTGACGCTGAAAACCGCAACAACTTTTGGCGTTTCGGCCGCCGTGTAACTCCTATGTATGCAGAGGTTTGGAATGTTGGCGCCGATGGGTATAAATGCGGCGCGTGAGCGTTCCGAAGGCAACCACTCCGCCGAATTCAGTGGCACTGTGAAAGCGCTTCGTTCGGCGTGCTTGTAAAGTTCCAACATCGTCCAGTTTTGAATCATCCCGCGCAACCGGTCGCGAAATCGCAGGCCCTCGAATGCGTGCGCATCATGAAACACTACTCCGCAGCGGGTACCGCGTCGCTGCAGGAGCTTCAGAACGCGTCTCGCGCGTACAGGAAATCCACGTCGCGACCACGCCAGCGCGTTGTATTGCAGTAGAACCCACTCGCCGGTCCACTTGCGGCTCTCGCTCGAGAGCCATCGCATCGCTTGGCTCCAGCCGCGCTCCGCCCACGGCACTCGCGCGACTTCCAATTCGATGTTGTGTTTCAGAAGTGCCGGCGCGAGAAATTTGCAATAGTCCGCGACGCCGTCCGTCGGTTCATCTTTCCGCCCAAGCAGGGCTATCACTTTCATAGAGGACTTGCTACACCCATCGCCGGCCGCGTGGGAAGCAGAAGGAGAAGGTGATTGGGCGCGACGCCGAGGTCACTTTTCCACCAGGAAACTGCCAAGGATGAGCGCATCGAGTCCCGAGCTATAGAACGTGCGGATGGCATCGGTCGCCGTGCAAACGATGGGCTCGCCGCGGAGATTAAAGGAAGTATTCATGATCACCGGCACGCCGGTGCGATTTCCGAATCCACGAATGAGGCGCCAGTAGAGAGGATTCACGTCTTGCTCGACCGTCTGGGGCCTTGCGCTGCCATCCACGTGCGTTACCGAGGGAATGACGCTGCGCTTTTCGGGCCGCACTTGCGAAGTCACGATCATGAATGGGGAATCCGGTGGATTTTCGAGATAGTCGCCGGCCGCTTCCGCCAGGAGCGACGGTGCGAATGGCCGCCACCACTCTCGAAATTTCACGGCGTTGTTCACACGCGCGTTCATTTCCGGGTCGCGCGGGTCCGCCAAAATCGAGCGGCTACCGAGGGCCCGCGGACCGAACTCCATCCGTCCCTGAACCCAGCCAACGATTTTTCCGGCCGCAAGAAGATCGGCAGCTGTCGCGGCAGGATCGTTCATCTTGGTGTTGCGGATTTTATAGGTTTCGAGAGCCTTCTCGATGTCAGCCTCGGGAATTTCCGGGCCAAGATACGCGTGCCGCATGCGATGCAGCGGCAGTTTGCCGCCGGCGTCGAGGTAAGGAGCGAGTGCTGCACCGAGGCAAACGCCGTCATCGCCAGCAGCGGGCTGGATGAATAGCTTGTCCACGAGCCCCGAAACGAGAATTTTGCCGTTTGCTTTCGAATTCAGCGCCACGCCGCCCGCGAGGCACACGTTGCGGCATTTTGTTTTTTCCACGGCTGATCGAACCAGCGTGTACATCGCGCGCTCGCAAACGTCTTGCACGGCGAACGCGACGTTTTTGTGACGATCCGCGATCTCGCTTTCGGGCTCCCGGGAGGGGCCGAGAAGCTGCTCGATTCCGCCCGTCGGGGCAGAATCCGTTCCGAGCAGGCGCCGCACATCCACGTGATAGGGGTGATCTTCGGGGTCAGCGAACGGGCTCAGATTGATGCCTGGTTCGCCATACGGCGCGAGGCCCATCACTTTCCATTCGTCGCTGTTCGGCACGAAACCCAGATATTGCGTGAATTGCGCGTAGAAGAGGCCGAGTGAATTCGGCCACGGTATTGTCAGAATGGGTTCCAGACGACCCACGCGCCCGTGCCAAAGCGACGTGGCTTCCCAGGCGCCGCGCCCGTCAATCACGATGACCACAGCGTCATCGAATCCCGAAAACGCGTACGCGCTGATGGCGTGCGCAAGATGATGATCCACGAACCGGATCTGGGCCTTCGTCGGGCCGAAATGGCGCAGAAACGGCTTCGCGCCGCCCTGTTGATGCCACATGCTTGCGAAATGCCGGGTGGAATTGAGAACGTTGTAGTAGCTCGGGCGCCGCCTTCCTGTCAGATAGTCGTGCAAGTCGTGTTGGTACGTTTTTTGAGGTGGTTGCCAACCAAAACACACGAAATCGAGTTCGCCGGGTTTCATGCCGGCGAAATCGAGGCATGCCTGAATCGCACGCACCGGAAAGCGCGCATCGTGTTTAAGCCGCGTCAGGCGCTCCTCGGCGACAGCGAATAGCGTTTCGCCATCGCACGCGATGCACGCCGATGAGTCATGCATCTGCGAATAATTGATGCCGATGGAGATCATCGTGGGTTCTTCCGTGCCGAGCCCATCGCCGCGGCCGATCCCGGAACGTAGTCCCGTTCAACGAGTTCTGCGGCCGCGCCTTGCGTTTCTGCAATGGCGGCGGTGGGTGAAGGTTCGCCGAGCCAGCCACGGTAACGTTGCAAATTCTTCGCGGCGTAGGCGCCTTTTAGCTTGTAGAAGAATCGCGGCGGCAGGACCAGCGTCAGGAGAAGCGAGAGCTGCTTGTATACGCGGTAACCGAAGGGCGCGGTGGAATAAGACAGCCGGCAAACCTCCTGCTCGACGAAATAGGTCTCCCACGGCATTCCGCCGTCGAGTTGCAATTTCATTTGTTCGACGGTCACGAGAATCGGCTCGACAATCACTTCGATCGCTTCATAGGATATTCCTGCCGCCACAAGGCGCTTCGGAAGTTCTTGAACCAGACAGCGGAGGGAGTTCAATTTCCTCCGCATCCGCACGGGATCATCGCCGCTGAATTGATATTGGTTTTGGTCGTGCAGGCGGTAGTGAGTTAAGCAGGCCGGGAGCAAGACCGCGCTGCTGTGCGCGATTGCCAGCACCGACATGAATTCATCCGCCTCGACAACGATCGGTTCGGGGATGGGTGTCACATGTTCAAGCACGCTTCTGCGGATGGAAACGCGGCTCGTGCCGAGAAAGCACATGTAGTCGCGAAATATCTGCGCGCCCTTGCGAGATTGTATGTCGAAGCATCCCGGTACCTTGGGAGCGAGTGCCGTGGCGGTCCCCGCCGCCGTATCAACCTGAATGATCCCGTGCCCGACGACACCGGCCCAGGGATTCTTCTCAAAGGTTTCCATCACTTCGGCCTCTTTTGCTGGCTTCCACCAGTCGTCGCCATCCAGAAACGCGATCACCTCGCCGCGAGCTTCGGGAATTCCAAAATTGAATGCCGACGCCTGACCGCCGTTTTCCTTGCGCAGGTAGCGGACTTGGGGCGCAAACTTTTTCACAATTTCCGGCGTCCGGTCGGTCGACCCGTCATCCACGACCAGGATTTCCAACTCACTCGACGGAAAATCCTGCTCGAGCACGCTAACGATTGCCTCTTCGATGAAGCGCTCGTGGTTGTACGTGTCGATCAGCACTGCTGCTGCCGGGCGTGCCATGACGATTTCAACTCCTCAGTACTCCCAATTCGGCCCTCGTGCCTGTTGAGCCAATACCGGGTCAGGGACCAGCCGTTTGGCATGCGCACAAGCTCTGACTACTCTAGTGGACTGGATTCCTGATGCAGCTGCAACGATTATAAACACGACCGGGCAGGGTTCTGCACAAATGCTTCCGTCGCGGAGATCACATCGTGGCTCGTTGGAGCTTGACGTACCCGTGATTCGGTCGAGCGAAAGAGCCGCGCGTAAAGCGCGTGCAGATGCTTTTCGGGGTTCTAGCTCCTCTCTCCCGATGTATGAACGAGAGGTAGCGTCGCCGAGGCTTTACCGTGATACGCCCGATAAACAACGTCCACTGCGGCCATTCCCTCTTCTCCGGTAACCAGGAGTGGTCCATCTCCCTTCACGGCCCAAACAAGATTTCGCAGCTGTTCGACGAACGATGTGTCCAGCGGGGGTCGGCGAGCGACAGCGATGTCTAGCCGCTCGAAATTACGGAAAGCTTTTCCCTTCATGGACCGAATCCCCAACGTGGGCGCCCACAGTCCAATTTCCAGGAACCCTTCGCTGCCGGTCAGAGTGAGCGTTTGGCTGAGGTTGCGGTCGCGGCTCGCCAGGAGCATTCCGGTCGCACCCGTCGCCAGGCGGAACCGCAGCTCCGCATCGCTTTCTACTGTCATTTGCGTTCCGTTCCCTCTGTACCCCACGCACTCAAACTCTCCCGCAAGCCATCGGATCAGATCAATCGAATGAATTCCTACGTCCATGAGCGCTCCGCCACCAGATTCTGCGGGATTGAAATAGGCAGCGGAACGCGGCCAATCTCCCGGGCTTCCTTCTTCGGCCTTTATGGTAGCGACATCGCCAATTATCCCGTGGAGCAGCAGGCGTCTTGCCAGCTGGATATGTTGCCGGAATCTTCGGTTGTGACCGATACACAACTGCGATCTACCGCGACGCGCGGCTTCGATCATCGTAAGGCATTCATCCGGATTTCGCGCCATCGGCTTCTCGCATAAAACGTGGATGCCGTTCGAGAGCAGTTCACAAGTGACAGAAGCGTGTTTTCCGTTAGGGATCAGGACTACGGCGATGTCGGAGTTTTCGACAAGGTCCTGCAAACGGTCGCTCCACTTTGGAATGGAATATCGTTCAGCGATCCGGCGTGCTCTCTCGCCATCGGCGTCCACTACGATGCTCCGGACGACCTCTGGCACACCGTTTATGGCCGGAATGTGATAGCGCTCCATAACTGCGCCTGCTCCCACGATCCCGATCCTCAACCTATTGCTCACGCCGCCCACCCACTAACTTGGAGACAGCGCTCCTGGCGAATGAAATCGGGTTGTGCCTGAGCCGGTGTGCTCGGTCCACCCAACGACTGGTAAACAAATCCATGCGTTGGTAGAAACGCCGGATTCTAAACTTCGTGAGAATAGCTCTGTGCGTCTCGAGCGAATCGAACGCGAAAGGCTTGGGATGAATTTCGCCGATGGTCTTGAACTGGCCGAAACTCCTTTTGAGATCCTTGGCGGTTTGGTGGAGGTGCGGTACTTGTTGCGGCGGAATCCCCATCAGGTGGCACGCGGCTTCGTCGGTTGCCAGTGCATCATTGCCGAACAAAATCGTGTTCATCTGGACGGGATAGCCAATGATGGGACCTTGCCCTTCAAGGCCAATGCGTCCATCGATGATGCAGAGATCGGGAGGGCAAAGCAGGTGGAGGCCGCTGATCAGCGCCGACAGGTGCGGATGAAAAGAGGAAATGTCGGCGTCGCTCAAGAGCCCGAGAGAATTCTTAAGGATTCCAGTCATTCTCGTATAAGGGTGAACCTTTAGGTTGGCGACCGAGATGAAGAGCATCTCCGCCAGGAAAAGTTCCGGAATTCTCACCGGCATTGGAACGCCATCGAGGCGTAATTCTATAGTGTCGCATCGGGAGAGGTTGACCAGTTCAATGCCCACTTCCCTCGCCGCCGAAACGAAGCCCAAGCGCTCAAACGTTTCGTCGCAAGACCGGTAGGTCTTGTAGGCGCTGATGGCGTCCGATTCTACGACGCGAATCTGTACGTCCGGTCGAATCGACCGCAGTTCCACCGTGAGGGCAGCCATCCAACGAGGATCAGTGGTGACGCCCGTTTCCCAGGACGTGATGTCGCAAAGATTTGGCTTGATGACTACATGACGCGGAAGAGATGCCGGAAAGAGATAGGGACACACCCGGCGCGCCGTCCTTACAGCGGCCGAAAGGTCATCCTTCGGCTCTGTGATCGCTGCGACCTGGAATTCGGGTTCAGATACGTTATTCAAATGCACGAGATCAAAGTTTTCATCCCGCTCCTCGTCGAATCCTAATATTATCGGTACGGAAATGGCGTTCTGGCATTCGTGCCTACACGGGCGTTGTCTTCAGTTCGTCTGGGAGGTTCAGAACTCCGGCCCATCGGTCATGTGACTGCGCCAGAAGCGCGCACAAACATCAACTCCTCAATTGGACTACGTTCCCTACCTGAGCCCGAAAGCGCTTTGGCTCACTACCTCGAATCGGAGTTGGTGGCGCGAAGCTCGTGCTGCTCGGCTGCTACCATTTCCTTCAAGATATCATCGAGGTTTCGCGTGATTCCCCAACCCGGAAAATGCGATTTCAGCTTATGCAAATCGCTGATGTAACAGATGTGATCGCCCTTGCGCGCCTGATCGTTATACACCCACTTGATTTTCCGGCCACTCAAATCCTCGATGCGGGCTATCGCCTCAAGAACGGAAACGCTGTTTCCGCGCCCGCCGCCGAGGTTATAGACTTCGCCTGGACGCGGATTCGTGGCGAACGCTTCCATGGTGGCGATCACGTCGTGACTATGGATGTTATCCCGTACCTGCTTGCCTTTGTAGCCGTAGACCGTGTACGTCCGGCCGGAAAATGCCACGCGCACGAGATACGAAAGGAATCCATGTAACTCCACGCCGCTGTGATTCGGCCCCGTCAGGCAGCCGCCGCGAAAGATTCCTACGGGCATTCCATAATAGCGCCCGTATTCCTGCGCCATCACGTCCGCAGCGACTTTTGAAGCGCCGAAGATCGAGTGCAGCGAACGATCGATCCGGAAATCCTCGGCGATGCCTTCGAAATCTTTTGGATCGGAATAATCATATCGGGTCGAGAGCTCTTTTAGCGGCAACTCGTTCGGCGCGTCCCCATACACTTTGTTCGAACTCATGAAAAGGAAAGTGGCGCCAGGGCAGGATCGCCGCGTCGCTTCAAGGAGATTCATGGTGCCGCCTGCGTTGACGTCGAAATCCACCAGCGGAATTTCGCTCGCTTTGTCGTGCGATGGCTGCGCGGCGCAGTGAATGATTCGGTCAAAGCGACCCTCCCGAAACAGGTCGAAGACCGCCTCCCGATCGCGAATGTCCAACCCGTGGTGCGTGAAATGTTTCGTCGCCGCACGCAGGCGCGCGAGATTCCAAGTTGTATCGCCGGACTGCCCGAAAAACTCGCGGCGCATGTTGTTGTCCAGACCGATGACATTGTGGCCTTGCCGGTCGAAATGCTCGACTGCCTCTGAACCGATCAATCCGCTGCTTCCTGTAACGAGGATATTCATTTCGCCCTCGCACCTTGCGGCCGCCCCGCGCCATACCGCAGTTGGAAATCCTTCTCGTTTCCGCGAATCCAAGAAAGGATTCGGTCGTTGGCTTTCGAAAAACCCACGCTCGCCCCACAACTCAGATCCCGTTCGAGTTTGCGTGCGACCGAGTTGCTGCCACAGATCAATTTCGGATTCACAATTTCCATTTTGCTTCATCGATGAGTCGTGTGAGATCGCCGCCAGCGATCCACGGCCGAAAAGAGCAACGTTTCGACGAGTTTTCTAGTTCTTGTCGCTGTCTTGGCCCGGAAGAGGGCAACGAGCCAATGTGGATCGGTGGTGAGGCCGTTTGACAGAATGTGATGTCGCAAAAATTTGGCTCTCGAATCCCAGTATTATCGATTCTGAAATGGCGTTCTGGCATTTATGCCTATTATCTATTCTGGCCGTGCCCATCGAATATCAGCGTAACCACTCTTGAACTCGATTCACGGACTGCCGAACTTGCGCACGC
>Ga0182015_10005713_pt1 | contig 12804 bp, 14 predicted proteins | sample 712P3MmetaG_FD_120478 | JGI IMG/M metagenome (GOLD analysis project Ga0182015, IMG submission 120478) | Permafrost microbial communities from Stordalen Mire, Sweden - 712P3M metaG | ecosystem: Environmental > Terrestrial > Soil > Wetlands > Permafrost | place: Sweden: Stordalen | collected...
GGGGCCGTGGTTTATCCGAGCGCTCTGCTACGATAAGCTGAATCGAGCGCAGCTAGCGCTAGATGCGTATCAGAAATTTTTAAGCCTGGACCAGGCCAAAAATCCTGACCAGGAGTGGCAAGCGCAGGAGCGCAGCAAAGTGCTGCGCAAGGTGCTGGAACACAAAAGGTAACGAACAATGGTCCGGCGAGTGACCTGCGGGATTTGGCTGAGTGCGGCGGCGATGTTTTTAATGATCGGCGCAGCTATCCTGGCGGCGCCGGACAAAGTCAGCGAGCTGCAGGCGCGATTCGATCACGATAACAACCCGGTACACCGCGCGAAGCTTCTGGATAAGTTAGGCGACGAGCAGTTTGAAGAAGTGCGGCGGGCCTTTAAGAAAAGTGATCTGGTAACTGTGGGAATCGTGCTGGAGAAATATCGCGACAACGTGCGTGTGGCGCTGAACGGTTTGAGAAAAAAACATGCCGACGCGGAGCGGGATTCGGCAGGGTATCGCCAGCTGGAGATTCACGTTCGGCGTGGGATACGCGAAGTGGATGAGATTCTGCTGCGGATTCCGGAGGAGTATCAGCCGCCGCTACAACTGGTGCGCAAGGACCTGGATTTAATGGATCGAGAGTTGATCCACATGCTGTTTCATCATCGGGATCCCGAGGGAGCGCCGGGGCCGGCCCCCGCGTCGCCTGGCGAGCAAACGCCACCGCAGCCGCCTACCGGTCCGCCGCTGGCAAGTGCGAGGCCCTGTAAGGCATTGGGCGGCGGATGTGTACGACTCAGTTCGTAGTGGTTACGTAGGTGTTGTGAGGCATGTATGAAAGTTTCCAAGAGGATTATCTGTGCTGTTTACGGTTTGATGTTTCTTGTGGCAGTGGCGACAACGCCTGCGAGAGGCAAGCAGGACCAAAAGGATTATCTTTCGTCGTTGGAAGCAGACAAGATCCGCGATGCGGAAACGACCAACGACCGCGTGAAGTTATTTTTGACGTTTGCGGACGACCGGCTGAAGAAGTTTCAGTACGAGCTGGAGCATCCGTCGGGGAACCGTCATCTGGATATGCTGAATTCGCTGCTGAACGGGTACGGCGGGTGCGTGGACGATGCCGCGGACTTGATTCAGCTGGGGATTCAGAAGCAGGAGAATATCCGGCCGGCAGTGGATTCGATGGTGGCGCAATCTAAAGGATTTCTGGAGATACTGGAGAAAATATCGGCGGAGGGTGGCCCGAATCTTGAGGATTACAAAAGTAATCTGGACGATGCGATTGAAGGGACGCGGGATGCGATGAATGAAGCGCAGAAGGCGACGAAGAAGGTGGCGCCTGCGCCGGTGCGAAGGAAGAACTGAGTAACCCCACAAAAAGAAGCATGAAGCAAGAAAAACGATGAAAAGGTATGAACGATTATTGATGCCGGGGGGCAGCGCTCTGTTCCAGCGAGTGTTTACGAGGCTGGGATGCAATGGGCGGCCGCCGCGGTTTCGCGTGGAATTTTATCCGTACGCGAGCCTGGTGTTGACAATCCGGCGACGCGAAGAAGTGATGTATGTGCGTTTTTCGGATTTGCTGCAGCGCGCGCCTCTGGCGGTGCTGGAGGGGGGAGCGGCATTGTTGTTGTCGCGCGTGTTTCGGCGGAAGGCGCCGCGCACTATTGTCGAGCCGTATCTGGAGTATGCGCGTTCACATAAAACGCGGAATCGCATCAGCAAGATGCGCGGCGGGCGAGTGCGAGTAAGACAAGTGGACCCACGGGGTCGACACTTCGATCTTTCCAGTTTGTTCGATGAGCTGAACCAAAAATATTTTGAGGGGATGCTGGAGCGGCCGCGCATCGGGTGGAGCGTACGGAGCTGGCGGCGGCAGTTTGGATGCTACGATCCGGGGCCGAATCAGATATTACTGAACCGGCGCATGGACCGGCCGGGCGTGCCGGCGTGTGCGGTCGAATATGTGCTGTTCCACGAGATGCTGCACGTGAAGCATCCTACGCGGCGATCGGGATGCAGCCTGGTGTCACATTCACTGGAGTTTCGCGAAGAGGAAAAACGTTTTGAGGAATTCGAACGCGCACGACGCGTTCTGGATCGCTTAGCCCGCTGATTTGCCCGATTTGTCCTTCTTGTCCACCTCGTTGTTAAGCTTGTCGAGCTTCTTCTGAATTTTCGCGGCGTCTTCGGCGTGCGGGTACATGTCCAAATAGCGCTTATAGGATTTGATGGCTTCGAGTTTCTGGCCCTTCTTTTCCTGGGCTTCGCCGAGGTAGCGGTAGGGGACTGCGTAGCCGGGCTTGGCGGCAGCGGCATCCTGGAAGCGATCGATGGCAGCGTCGAGGTCGCCTTTCTTTAAATAAAACTCGCCGACTTCGATGTCTTTGTCTGCGCGCAGCGGGTCCCAAGTGGGTTGGTCCGGGGTGTTGCTGGTGGGCTGATCGGTGGTGGAGGTATCCTTGTCTTTATTTTTCCTTTTGGTCGGCGCGGGTTTCAGCGGATCGGAAGCGGGCGGCGGAGCGTTACGCGGATCGGTGGAGGAGGATTCTCCCTGAGAGCTTTGCGCGCGGGTGTTCAGCGCGGGGAGACAGAGGGCGAACGCCGCTGGTAGGAACAAAAATTTGGTTAGGATTTTGGTTTTCACTGCCAATGCTCCTTACATCGGATGCTTTTGCAGAGGCATCTAATTCCTGGAGTAGCGGCCTGCTGCTCGCGCCCTTCCACTCCTTCCGATTCACTTTAGTATCATAGTAGTTGTACGGCCAGGCCGAGTGTCGAAAATGACGACCTTCGAGACGAAGGCTTAGGAAACTGAAATAGCGCATGGAACCACGCGAAAAAGCTGCGTTGCTGCCGGAGGCGCCAGGGGTGTATCTGTTCCGGGATGCGGGCGGGACGGTGCTGTATGTGGGCAAGGCCATCTCGCTGCGCAGCCGGGTGCGGTCTTATTTTCTGGAATCCAGCTGGGTGAATGCCAAGACGGGGTCGCTGGCGCGAGAGATTGCCGATCTTGAAACGATTCTGGTGGCCAACGCGCGTGAAGCGCTGGCGCTGGAAAACAACCTGATCAAGCAGTACCGGCCGAAGTTCAACGTACTGCTGCGCGATGACAAAACCTATCCGTACATCAAGTTGACGCTGGGCGAAAAATATCCGCGCGTGTATTTCACGCGGAAGGTCAAGAAGGATGGGTCGGCGTATTTTGGGCCGTATTTCCCGGCGAGCCTGGCACGGCGGATTCTGCATTTTGTCCACAAAAGATTCCTGGTGCCTTCGTGCACGGTGGATTTGAGCAAGAGTCATCCGAGACCGTGTTTGCAGTACTACATCAAGCGGTGCCAAGGGCCCTGTGTGGCAGGGCTGACCACCGAAGAGAAATATGCGGAGGCGGTGCGCGACGTGAGGCTGTTTCTGGAAGGGCGGCGACACGACCTGACGAAGAGCCTGGAGCAGCGCATGGGCGTTGCGGCGGAACAGGAATTATTCGAGCAGGCGGCGGCATACCGGGATTTGCTGCGGACGCTGGAGGATATTGAAGAGCGGCAGCGCATTGCGTCTTCGCAAGGAGATGATACCGATGTGCTGGCGTATCACGCGGAGGCGCCGCTGGTGGCGGCGAATTTGTTTCACTTGCGCGGCGGGCGCGCGGTGGACCGACGCGAATATTACTGGGAAGACCTGGAGGAGTTCGATCCTAAGGAATTTGTGCCCTCGCTGTTGAAGCAGATTTATCTTGAGGCGGCGTATCTGCCGAGAGCGATTCACGTGCCGATAGATTTCGAAGATCGCGCGCTGCTGGAGGAGGCGTTTTCGGACCGGGCGGGACACAAGGTGGAGATTTTTACGCCGCAACGTGGTTCGAAGCGGGCGTTCCTGGACCTGGTAGAAAATAACGCGGCACATTCATTTGAACAGCGTTTCCGAGTATTGAAGCCAACTTCGAAGGCGATTACCGAGGCGGTGCAGAACGCGCTGAACTTGCCGGAAGAGCCACAGCGCATCGAGAGTTTTGATGTTTCACACATCCAGGGGACGGATACGGTGGCTTCCATGGTGGTGTGGGAAAACGGGCGCATGAAAAAGTCGGACTATCGCAAATTCATTATCCGCGGCGAGCCGGGAACGGACGGGCCGCCGAAGAACGATGACTTTGCGAGCATGCGCGAGACAGTGACGCGGAGGTACAGCCGGGTGTTGCTGGAGAAGCGGCCAATGCCTAATTTAATTCTGATCGATGGCGGAATCGGGCAACTGCGGGCGGCGGCGCAGGCGCTGGAGTCTTTGCAGATCATCAACCAGCCGTTAGCGAGCATCGCGAAACGTGAAGAAATTTTGTATATCTATGGGCAGGAAGATGAGCCTTGCGTGCTGGACCATCACTCGCCGGTGCTGCATTTGATCCAGCAGATTCGTGACGAGACGCACCGCTTCGCGGTGACGTTTCACCGACTGCGGCGGGGAAAACGGCAGACGAAGACGGCACTCAACGACATTCCGGGAGTGGGGCGGCTTACGGCGCAGAGGCTGCTACGTGAGTTTGGCAGCGTGGCGAATCTGCAAAGGGCGGGAGTGGACGGATTGAGCCGCGTGATCACGCGAAAAAGCGCGGAGAAAATTCTTGCGCACTTAAGCGGGCAATCTGCGGAGAGTAATGTTACGACACCTACCAGTTAGCCTGTATTGAATGGCTGTTGGTGCTATTATACGGTCACTAGGGAGGCGATCATGGCCGACAACGTCGGGTCTAAGGTAAGTTATTTTCTAGTAGGGCTGGGTGTCGGGGCGTTAGTGGGCGTATTGTTCGCTCCAAAGTCGGGTGAGGATACTCGTGAGTATCTGGCAGGCAAAGCCGATGAAGGCAAAGATTATGCGCAGCGCAAGGCGCGCGAACTGCGCGAGCGCGCGGATGAGTTGATCGAACGAAGCAAGGATGTAGCGGCGCGCAAAAAGGATTCCATCTCGGCGGCGGTGGACGCGGGCCGGGATGCATATTTGCGCGAAACCTCGAAGTCTTAAAGATTAGGTTACAAGAAAGGCTCAACGGTAGGCGTTAGTCGATCGACTTTCCGCTCAGATCTGTGGGGCGGCTTGGGGCGCTCATGGAATTCTGGCTCGAAGTTTTCAGCATCGTCGCCGCAATCGCGCTGGTTGTGCAGGTCATCATACTTGGCGCCTTGTTCTTCGAACTGCGGCGAACAACCGAAAAAGTGAATAACCTGGTGGGGGACCTACAAAATCGCGTGGGGCCGCTCTTGACGCGCGTACAGATACTCCTAGACGATACACAGCCGAAAATAACGGAGATGGTGGCGGACGCTTCGCACGTGGTGTATCTGGCGCGCGGACAAGCGCAAAAGATGGATCGCGTGTTGACGGAAGCGTCGGACCGGTTGCGCGGGCAACTGGTGCATGCGGACAGGATATTAGCCGGGGCGCTGGAAGCGGTGGAAGAAACCGGCGCAAAGATGCGGCAGGGGTTGTGGCGGCCAATGCAGAAGGCGTCGGCGGTAGTGACGGGAATTCGCGTGGGATTGGATTTGTTGCGATCGCGACGCGCGCCGAGGCGTTCGGAAGAGACGCAGCATGAAGAAGAGTTGTTTATATAACTAGTTTGAACGCATTCACTTTAGCTTGTTCTTCAATAGGATTTCAATTCGCAGTTACTTTCAAGAGCCGTTCCCTCGTCGAAGATTGATTGCCATAAATTTCAGGACCACCCCAAGAAATAAGAGCGGGCACCGCGGCACCTACCAGACAAAGGGAACCAAGGCTTTGACCTGTTGCTTGTACACGTTGTACTGGTCGCCGAATTGTTCGGTCATGAAGGATTCTTCCAGACGAGACTTTATCTTGAAGGCGATGAGTACCAGGAGCGTGCCGATCAGCCCGCGGATTTCGCCAACGGCGATGGCGGTGCCGAACATAGCGAGCACGATTCCGGTGTAAATCGGGTGGCGAACGAGGGCGTAAGGGCCGCTGCGTATGAGCGTGTGACCCTCTTTAATGGTTGGCCTACCGCTCCAGTTGCGGCCTAGATAAAAGCGGGCCCAAATCGCGAACGCTATTCCTGCAATGGTGAGGACCAATCCGGTGTAAGAAGCCGCGGAGGACGGGGGCAAAAATCGTTGACCCAATGAACCAAAACGCATATTGCCGTTAAACATCGCACCGGCCAGAAGGACCATGATCCCGTAAAGGAAGCGGCGCTCTGCCGGCTGGCTGCGCACCGTTCTTTTTGTGGTGAAGGCTCCGGCGAGCCAGACAAGGCCGAGAACGATCCAAGCGGCTTTGATGTATTGGTCGACGTCGGGCTGCATTAGGGCTGCCTCAAATTTAGTACGGCGGGATCAATGTGTCGAATGCGAAGTATGGAGCGATGTGGTCAAAAAATGAGGAGGGCGAAGTCCAATTTCTACGGCGTCTTGCATTACAGTGATGGCTTGGTGTGGGCGGCAAAAAAGGACCAGATCAGATCAGTGGCGGGGACGGTGTTGCCACTGAAGCGATGGCCGGGCCACATGTGGCGTCCGCCCTGGATGGCTTCGAGAGTTACCGCGGTGCCGGCCCGGCAACTGGCGTATTTGTCGATGTGAACCTCGGGAGTTTCTTCATGTTCGGGTTGAGTTGCGCAGACGTCATGTTTGACCCAGAAGTCGACGGCAGCGGCGACGGAGTTGTCAGTACGTTTTTCTCCAATCTGAAATGGAGTGGATCCGCCGTTAAAAGGTACGAGGCGGTCGGCGGTGCCGTGGAAGATGATCACTGAGACCGGAGATGCCGGGCGGCAATCGACATTGAGAGCGCCTTCGACCGGAGCGATGGCAGCAACCTGGTCGGACATTTCGCAAGCCACGCGGTAGGACATCATTCCACCATTGGAGATACCGGTGAAGTAGATGCGCCGGCGATCGACAGCGTAATCGTGAGAAAGCTTTTCAATCAAGGCGCGGAAGAAGCCGATGTCATCGATGTGATTCTTGACAGCGGGGCCGCAACAATTTGATGCGTTCCAAGTGGGGGCGCGGCCTGTCCCGCGAGGATAGACGGCGATGAAATCTTCCTGATCGGCTTTGGCGCTCATGCCGGAGAGTTGTTCGACGTTGGTGGTGCTTTCCATGGCGCCGTGCAGGACGAAAACGAGGGGCACCGGATGGCCGGAGTTGTAGCTGGGCGGGACGTGAATAAGGTAGCTGCGAGTAAGGCCGCCGAATTCCATCGAGGCGGAGAGTGTGTTGGATGGCGTTGCGCCTGGAGATCGTAAAGCAGCGCGCAACCTGCCGTGACGGTGAGCAACGCCGAAAAGGAGCAATAGGAAGATAAGAAGCAATGCGATTCTGCGGTTGCGCGGTTTCACGGAACACCCGATGACGCGATTACAGTAATAACACCAAAAAGAGGGAAATAGTTGCAGGGAAACTCGGATGTGGGCGCTTTGATAGTACTGAGAGCTAGGTGCGAGGGCGGAATTGGGAAATTAGTACGAGCGGTGGTGACCCAACGGTGGGGGCTTTTGCGATAGCTGATAGGCGCGGTTGGTTGCCGTGTGAAGTAGAATGCTTGCTTGGATTGATGAGAGGGACCCAGGAGCGGGAGGAAGATTCGTGAGCAAATCACTTCATAAACTTGTATTGAGCACGGTGGTGGCTTTTACGGGGACGATGCTTGCCGGCGGCGTAAGCGCGCAAGAGGTACCAGAGCTGCTGCAGCCACCGGCCAGCGAAAAAATGGTGCTGCAAGTGCACGCGCAGGGTGACCAAATTTATACGTGCAAAATCGATACGCCGGTGCCCACCTGGACGCTGAAAGGACCCGACGCCAAATTATTTTCCGTCGATGGCAAAAGTTTTGGGAAGCATTACGCGGGACCGACCTGGGAAGCAAAGGACGGGAGCAAGGTAGTGGGAAAAGTTGGGGCAACCGTGGCATCGCCGGACGCGGACTCGGCTCCGTGGCTGCTGGTGAAGGTGGTCAGCCATGGCGGCAAGGGAGTGTTGTCGCGAGTGACTTCTATTCAGCGGCTAAACACCAAAGGCGGGAAAATACCGGCGACGGAATGTGACGAAGCAGCGGCTAGGCAGGATAAGCGCGTGCCATACGAGGCAGATTACATATTTTTCGCGCCGAAGTAGGACCGCTCAGATTTATTTCTGACCTTGAAAGGCACTCTGCGGTTCGTTTCCTGGAGGGAATGTTCGTGAGGTGGAATAAATGATACTGAAGCAATTTTATCTCGGGTGTCTAGCGCACGCCTCGTACTTGATTGGGGACGAACAGACAGGCACAGCAGCGGTGGTGGATCCACAACGAGACATTGAGCAGTACATTGCGTTCGCCAGAGAACACCGGCTGGCGATCAAGCACGTGTTTTTGACGCATCTGCACGCCGATTTTGTGGCCGGTCATCTGGAACTGCGCGATCGTGCAGGTGCCACCATCTATCTGGGCGCGGCGGCAAAAGCAGAGTACGCGTTCACTCCGTTGCATGACGGTGACGTGGTGGAGTTTGGGCGGGTGCGATTGAAAGCGTTGGAGACTCCGGGGCACACGCCGGAGTCGATCTCGATCGTAGTTTACGATTCGAGCGCGAGTGAGACGCAGCCGCACGCGGTGTTGACGGGAGACACGTTGTTTATAGGCGATGTGGGGCGGCCGGACTTGCGCGCGGCGCTGGGCTGGTCGGCAAACCAACTGGGCGGATTATTGTTCGATTCGTTGCACAACAAATTGCTGGGATTGCCGGATGCGAGTCTGGTGTATCCGGCGCATGGCGCGGGTTCATTGTGCGGCAAGGCGCTGAGCAAAGAGACGGTATCGACGCTGGGGGAACAGCGGCGACTGAACTATGCCCTACAGCCGATGAGCAAAGAAGCGTTCGTACAAGTGGTGACGGCGGACCAACCGGAAGCGCCGCCATATTTTACTTACGACGCAGTGCTGAACAGCCAGGAGCGGCCGACTCTGGATGCGGCGCTGGCACGGGAGATGAATCCGCTGACGCTGCAGGCGGTGCTGGCACTGCAGGACGCCGGTGCGCAAATTCTGGACACGCGGGACGCCGACGAGTTTGCGGCGGCGCATCTGAAAGGCAGTATCAATATCGGACTGGGTGGGCAGTATGCGACGTGGGCAGGCACGGTGCTGGATCGCGCGCACCCGATTGTAATCATCGCCGATCCGGGGCGCGAGAGTGAAGCGGCCGTTCGTCTCGGGCGAATCGGGTTCGATCACGTGGCGGGATATTTACAGAATGGATTGCTCAGTTTGAAGGAGCGGCCAGAGCTGGTGGCGTTCACCGAACGGCTGAGCGCGCAGTTTGCGGCGGAGCTGTTGTCGTCGAGCCAGCCGCCGGTGGCGGTGGATGTGCGAGCGCCGCGCGAGCGGGAACAGAGATGCATTGACGGGAGCGTGAGCATCCCGCTCAGCCGGCTAGCGGAAAATCTTAAAACGCTGCCGAAGGACCGGGCGCTGCTGGTTTACTGTGCGGGTGGATATCGTTCATCGATTGCGGCAAGCTTGCTGCAAGCCAGCGGTTTCGAGCATGTGTGTGAAATTGCCGGCGGGATTGCGGCCTGGGAAGCGGCGAAGTTGCCAGTTCGAAATGCGGGAGTTTAAAAGAATACTCGTTCAGCGATCTACTGGATGGATTTCAGAAGCAGTGGATCAAGCTGCATCGAGGTAGCCGGAGTAAGCAGGCTGACCAATCCAACTATTGCAAAGTTGGCGCTCAATCCGATGAAGCCGGCATTGAGGCCCATGTACGGATCGCGCTTGGTGAGCATCAGCGCCGCGACGATGGCGACGCCCGCAACCAATCCCGCAAAAACGCCAATCCGTGTGGCACGTTTTGAGTACAACCCTAGAACGACTCCAGGAAAGAATTGCGTGACACCCGCGTAACCCAGCAAGAGAAGGGACACGAGACTTGACGAACTATAGATCGCGAAGAACAAGGCCAGTACGGTTATCACCAATACCATGGCTTTGGCGCGTGTGGCGACTTGCGGATCGGTCAACGAGGGCGCGAATAAGGGGCGGCAGAAGTTCTTGATGAAGAGTGTAGCCGCGGTGAGAATCTGAATGGCGGACGGCACCATGGCCGTGAGGGCGCCAGCCCCGCCAATAATGCCGAGGAACCAAGCCGGAAAAGTCTTGCGCACAATCATTAACATTGCGAGGTCCCCGTTTGCAAGGCCGGGCAAAACCAGAACGGCGGTGAAGCCTACGATGAACATCAACGGCATGGTGACGCTATATAGCGGCATGATGACGGCGTTGCGGCGAAGAGTATCGCCGGTCTTGGCAGTGAAACTAGCACCGACATAGTGGGGCCACATGAAGAAACCGAACGCGGTCATCAGAACGGTGGACACGAACCAGGAATGTCCCAGATTCTGAGCTGCGCCCGGCATCACCAGGTGTTCGGGTTTGGCGCGGGCCAAAGCAGTGAACATCGAGCCGATGCCGCCAAAGTAGTGGTACGGAATAGCGATACCGATAAAAAGGGCGGCGAACAACAACAGGAAATCCTTCAACACGCTAACCCACGCCACGCCGCGCACTCCGCTGGTGGATACAAAAGCTGCGACGATGGCGAAGGCGACCACCATCGCGGGCGTGCGGTGAATTCCTCCAAAGCTGGCTACTTCTACAATGATCCCTAGGCCGGTAAGCTGAAGCTGTAAATACGGAATGATGAAAATCACTCCGACCAAAGCCACAAAGGCTTCGAGATACTTGCTGCCATAGCGCACGCGGAAGAAATCCGCTTGGGTTTGAAGACCATATTTTTGTCCGACTTCCCACATTTGCGGGAGGATGAAAAATGAAACAACGTACATCAATGGCTGGTAGGCGAGAATATACAGGACGGGTCCGCCACGCGAATACGCCCAACCGCTCGCGCCGAGGAACGTGAAGGTGGTGTAGACCTCCCCAGCCATCAACAGCCAAACCAGCACCAAGCCAAAGCCGCGGCCGCCGACGGTCCATTGTTCGAGGTCCATCTTGTGATGCGACCCGGCAGAGAAGCCCACAAGCGAAGCCACGCCTACAATGCCGGAAATTACCATCAGCGCGACGACGCTTTGACTCACGACGGTCGGCCTGTTTGCTTGCTGTTGGAAGTGGAGTTGCGAGGAGCTTCCAGGCGGTAGGCGCCCCACATGCACAGCGGGGTGAGAATCAGCCAGGATACGAGCCAAAGGAAATTGAAGGGAAGACCAAAAACGGTGGGATGAATGCGGTCCCACAGTGACACGGAAAAGCAGATGGCGATAAAAGGGATGAGCGCGAAGAGCAATGAACCCAGAGACGGGCGCTTCACATGGCCTCCCAGGTGAAACGGATGCACGATTCGTAGAGCGGCAGGACGTAGGAAAAGCGTTCGCCCATGCGCATGTTGCGCGGACTATATCATCAAGACGAGGAAACCTGGGAGGCGAGCTCTGAAAGATGAAGTCAACACTCGAAGTGTTGAACCGGTGCGCCGACGGGACGCACCGGTCACGAGTTAAAGAGCAGACGAACTAGACGCGGCGTTAAGGCTAGGCGCCGTGAGCTTTAGCACCGCTTGGTGTTTTCGCCGCCAGAACCTCGATCTTGTGAACTTCAGGTTCCTTCACAAATAAGTCCTTGGCTTTTGCGAACAGCGCCTTGGCGATCTCGCCGTTCAAGTGCGCATCCCGGCCCTTTTCATCCGCAAAGGTGTCGAAAATTCCAAATTTCGCGCCGCCTAGTTTCACCGCATACCAGGAAAGTGTGCCTTGTTCCTTTTCTGCGAGGGCCTGCGCCGATTTCAAGAACTCAGTTACGGCCTGCTCCTTACCCGGCTTCGCTTCTACTTGTGCCCAAATTGCAAGTTTCGACATGGTCGCTACCTCCAAACGGTACGATGCGGCGCGTTGGAATTGGGTTTCGGTGATTTGTGAAAATGGCAAAACTTTAATTCTGGGGTGGTTTGAAGTGTTGCGACAGTGGGAGCTAACCAGGAGGGTTGGGGCCGGCGAGCAGGCCACCATCCAGAGTGAGAGACTGGCCGGTCATGAAAGAAGCGAGGTCCAGAGCACATCCACAGCACTGCTTCGGAAATTTCCGCAGGCTTTCCGAAGCGGCCCATGGGATGGAGACCAAGAGCAAACTTGTGGAATTGCGGGTCGCTATAGGCACGATCGGCCATGGGCGTCTCGATCACTGCAGGGCAGACGACGTTTACGCGGATGCCGGTTCGCGCGTTTTCGAGTGCAGCGCTCTTGGTCAATCCGATTACACCGTGTTTGCTGGCACTATACGCAGAGGCACCGCTCAAACCCATCAAGCCGGCGGCAGAGGCCATGTTTACGATGGCTCCGCCGTGGCCTTGCTTGAGCATTTGGCTAATTTCATACTTCAGGGATAGCCAAACGCCTTTGAGATTGATGTCGATGGTGCGATCCCAGTTTTCTTCGGAAAGCTCGGTAATGGGACCCCAGTCGCCCTCGATGCCGGCATTGTTGAAAGCGACATCCAGGCAGCCAAATTTTTCCACCGTTCTGGCAACTAGCGCTTCCACTTCGGCGGCTTGCGACACGTCGGCTTTCACGAAGAAGCCGTCACCGCCCGCGGAGCGGATCAATTCGACAGTTTCGGTCCCTTCCCGTTCGCGTCGGCCGGCAACCATCACGTTGGCTCCTGACTTGGCAAAAAGCACAGCAGCATCTCGGCCGATGCCTGAGGTGCCGCCGGTTACGAGGGCAACTTTACCTTTCAATTCTGCAGTCATAGATTCCTTGGAAATCGAGATTATTGGGGTCGAGACGACAGAGTGTAGAGGTTGAGAGTAC
>Ga0182015_10005715_pt1 | contig 12803 bp, 13 predicted proteins | sample 712P3MmetaG_FD_120478 | JGI IMG/M metagenome (GOLD analysis project Ga0182015, IMG submission 120478) | Permafrost microbial communities from Stordalen Mire, Sweden - 712P3M metaG | ecosystem: Environmental > Terrestrial > Soil > Wetlands > Permafrost | place: Sweden: Stordalen | collected...
ACGTCCGGTCGCCTTGACGCTCCCCTCGACCCGGCCGAAGACCACCAGATCGCCAGTAATAATGTCCGCATGGATAACCCCGTTGGCGCCGACCGTCAGCCGCTTGCCCGTAACATCGATGTTGCCCTCCAATACGCCGTCGAGAAAGAAGTCTTCCTGTCCCGACACTTCCCCGCGAATGCAAATCCCTTTCCCGATCACCGTCCCTGAACTGTTCATAAGTGGTGCCCTCCGATTTGCACCAACTCTATGGGGCAAAAGAGGGGCAAGCAATCACCGAAACGTCGCAGATGGAGGACTCTTCTCTGGAACAGGCAGGCCTGCGCATCACTGCAGTAACCGTGTAAAATGTCCGGCGCCGATCAGTGACCATTCAAACGCGAAAGCGAGAGCCGTTGCTCACCGGCCGCGTCGAAGTTCGAGGGCGCCAGCCACTGCTCAAAGCTCGCCCGGCGCAAGGGCCATTCCGAATCCAGCATGGAATACCAGGCCGTGTCGCGATTGCGTCCCTTGACGATCATGTGTTGGCGAAAGACTCCCTCAAACGTAAAGCCCAGGCGCAGTGCGGCGCGGCGAGAGGGCTCGTTGAATGCATGGCACTTCCATTCATAGCGGCGGTAGCCGAGGTCGGCAAAGGCGTGGCGCGCCATGAGGTACATCGCCTCGGTCGCACCGCAACTGCGCTGCAAGGCCGGGGTGAAGAGAATGTGGCCAACCTCGATACTGCGATGGGCAGGCTCGATCCGCAGGTAGGATGCCTGGCCGAGAGCCACGCCGGTGGCATTGTCTACAATCGCCAGAAAGAGCGGATCGAGGGATTTCTCCTTGAGACTGAACCACTCGTCATAGGCGGCACGGCTGGCGAATGGCCCCTGGGGGAGGTAGCGCCACAGATCCTCTTTCTGCGCGCCGTGGGTACCGTTGTAGAGTGCCTCAGCGTGAGAAGGCCCGTGGAGAGGGCGAAGCGTGACCACGCGTCCTGGAAGGACGACCGGCCGCGGCCGCTGAGCGGGGGAAGGATCGACCGCGATGCCGATCGGGGGGGCGGTCGTGCTGTCGGGCGGTGCCATCTTGTTCTCCTTGAAACCGCAGGATACAGGAAGCGCGCACCGGACATCTCAATGCTCCGCGGTGAAGTAACCCGCACGGGTCTGCACCGTCTGGTCCTTATTCTTGGTGGTCAGATGAATCGAGTGATAGCCGCTCGTCTGGTCTTTCGGCGGCGTATAGCCCAACATAAATTGGGTGCGCAATTCCTCGGCGATACTGGCGTAGACATCGTCTACTGTGTCTTTCTTGCTGACCTGGAAGAAACGGCCGCCTGTCTCCTGAGAGATCCGCTGGAGAATCTTCTTGCCGTCGGGGCGGTTCTCCTGCTGGGGCCTGGGGTAGCGGCCTCCCCCCGGATAGCCTCCGCCCGGGTAGCCGCCCCCTGGATAGCGGCCTCCCCCGCCCGGGTATCCCCCACCACCACGGCCTCCGTTGTTTTGAAAGCCGTTATCGTGATCTTCGTGCCCACCGTAATAGATGGTGTAGACAACGGTCTCGGCGCGCTGCGCCGATTCAATGGCGCTGTTGAGCGTTTCCTGGCTGCCCCGATCCTCTCCGTCGGTCAGGACAACGATGGCCTTGCGGCCGGTCTGCTTCTTCATCACTTCATCGCAGGCGAGAAAGATCGCATCGTAGAGCAAGGTGCCTGCCCCGCGCCTGGCCCTGGGCGCTCCCGAGCCTTGATCCCCACTGGGCACACTCTCAACCGCCGACGTGGTGTCGATTTCTCCCACCGCCTTCTCCAGCTTGGCATGATCCGGCGTCAGGTCCTGCAGCAGCTCGACCTCGCGATCAAAGTGGATTACGAACGCCCGGTCTTTTGGGGTGGTAATCATCTGGTCGAGAAAGGTCCTGCTGGCGGCACGCTCCTTGTCCAGATTGTCGCGCTCGCTCATGCTGGTGTCGACCAACAGGCCAACCGTCAAAGGAAGGTTCGTCTCCCGGCTGAAATAGCGGATCGACTGCGGCTTGCCGTCCTCCTCCAGCACAAAATCGTCTTTGGTGAGGTTGGTCACGATCTTGCCATGCTTATCCCGGACGGTCACCGGCAAAGTGACAACCTTCACCTCGACCGAAAGAGTGGTTGGCGCTGAATTCTGTGCCGCGGGTGGGGCCACGGGAGGAGCAGCACTCGAATTTTGGGAGTCAAGCGCCGGAGCCAGCAGAAGTACACAGAGCAACGGAAAAATTCGCATATAACCCATGCCAACGTTAGACCATGCACCTGTCTCTCTTGTCACCTTCCCGGCGAAGCTTTTGTAGCGCGAACCTCGTCCTGGCGACGTTGCAGTACTGAGCCGGGCGCGATAACATCAAGACGACGATGCGTTACGTCCGCCCTCAGGGGACGCCGTCCCCAAAATTTGTCAGTTGTTCCGTGCGGAAGTGGTGAAATTGGCAGACACACCATCTTGAGGGGGTGGCGCCGAGAGGCATAGGGGTTCAAGTCCCCTCTTCCGCACCAATCGATCGAGGTTAGGTTCTGATGATCTGGTTTGTCGGTACTATTCACGTTATCCTCTGCATCATCTTGATTGGCGTTGTTCTGCTCCAACAGGGTAAGAGTGCCGATCTGGCAGGCGCCTTTGGCGGCCAGGGCTCACAGACTGCATTCGGTCCCCGCGGAGCAGCCAACCTGCTGACCAAGGTGACTACCTGGGCCGCGATCCTCTTCATGTTTACCTCCATCGGGCTTACGGTTCTGATCCAACGGCACAGCGGCTCACGTTCGGTGCTTTCTGGCATCACAACCGTGCATACGGCCCCTGCCAAGCCGGCGTCTCCCGCCAAATAAGCTCGCTGTCAGCTGGCCCGGCTAGAAGTTTCTCAAGCCGGCCGGTCAACTCGTGTCCGGTGGCCCACGGCCAATCGCACTACAATCGATCCCCTACAATCGATCCCCTACAATCGATCGATGATCGTTGAGAGCTTTCCCGTCGGTCCGCTCCATTGCAATTGCACCATCCTGGGGGATGAAGTCACGCACGAAGCCCTGGTTGTCGATCCCGGTGACAACATCCCCGAAATCCTCTCCCGGCTGCAAAAGCATGGTCTCACCCTGCGCCAGATCGTCATCACTCATGCCCATATCGACCACGTAGGCGGCGCCGCCCTGCTCAGAAAGGCTACCGGGGCGCCGGTGTTTCTCAACCAAAAGGACCTGGGTCTGCTGGGCATGATGGAGATCCAGGCTGGCTGGCTCGGCGTTCCCACGCCCGAGGTAGCACCTCCGGATGCCAGTGCCGACGATGGCCTGTCCATTGGCCTCGCCACCTTGCCTGCCGAGGTGCTGCATACGCCTGGCCACACGCCGGGCAGCATCTGCCTTCACTTCCCGGCACAACATCTGCTGCTGGCCGGCGATACGCTCTTTGCCGGATCGATAGGGCGAACCGATCTTCCCGGGGGCGATGGACGCCGGATTTTGCGCTCCCTGCGCGAACGCCTGGTGGTTCTGCCTGATGCGACGCGGGTGCTGCCAGGGCATGGCCCAGAAACAACGATCGGGGAAGAAAAGCAATCAAATCCTTTTCTTCAACCAGGATTCCGAATGTGAAACATTAAGTGGTGCGACAGATCACACAAAATGACCATAAATGGTGCAGTTACAATTATCGTTCCGGGATATATCTGTTTCAGTAAGCCTATTTAAATGAGCTTGTTGTAGCGATATTATAAAGTAAGAAATGAATGACACGAAAGTATTAGTAGCAAGTTTGATTCCCCCCTGCAAACCCTCAGTGCCATTGGGCGGCTGAGAGGAGTCCGCGACGGGTGTATTTAAGGTTCCTATCGCGATGGGGAATGCGCCTTAAAGTGCCTGGCAATCGCCTCCACACCCCTGCTGAAGTCCGTCTCGGGCGCAAGCAGACTTATCACCAGCCACCCCTGCCCGGAAAAGCCAAAGAAACCGCCGGTGTGGACCACGACTCCTCTCTGCAGCAAGAGCTCGAGCGCTGTCTCCTCTTCCGGCTGCAGCCCTGGAACCCGCAGCACAGCATACCAACCCGCCTCGACTTCAAGCCGCGTAACCAGTGTCTGATGTAGCAGGATCGCGTCGAGCGCGGCCAGGTTCCGCTCCAGGCGCTCCTTGATTTGCCGTTGCGGCACTGCCCGCTCGCGCAGCCACGCCGGGATTGCGCACTGGATGGGCGCGCTCATGGAGAGAAAGGTGTCGGAGATCACCTCCAGACGCTGCAAGACCTCAGCCAGATCCTCTCCTCCGGCGAAGCATGCGATCCAGGCCGCTTTCATTTGCGGCAGCGCGGCCACTTTGCTGAGGCCGCTGAGCACGAAGGTAGGCACCGCATGGCTGCCCATGGCAAAGCTCTCCCGGCCCTCTTGTCCGGCCATCCCGTAGTCGAGAAACACCTCGTCGACGATCAGCGCCAAGCCATGCTCGCGGCACAATCCTTCAATGGCGGCCCGTTCCGTCTTGCGGGTGAAGTGTCCGGTGGGATTGTTGGGGTGTACTACCGCAATGGCTCTGGTCCGGGAGTTGACGCCGCGGCGCAGCGCCTCCAGATCCAGATGCCAGCCGTGATCGTAGAAGAGTTCATAGGGAACCAGGCGCACGTCGTCGAGACGGGCCAGAAAATCGAACAGCGGATAGCCTGGCTGCCCGATCAGCACCTCGTCGCCGGGATCGGAGAGCAGCCGGAAGAGGAAGCTGTAGGCCTCACTGGTACTGGTGGTGAGGAAAATGTGCTCGGGGTCGACTGCCGCGCCGTGGTCGCTGTAGTAACGGCTTACCGCTTCGCGCGCCGGGCGCAGGCCCCTCGGATTCGGCTCGTAGCGCAGGGCAACCGGGTCCTGGAGCGGAGCCAGAATCGACGCGTCGTACGCGAAGCCGCAATGTGTCGGGTTGGAGGCGGTGAGATCCCAGAGCTGCGCTCCGGCAGCACGCAAGCGCGCGAGGTGACGCGCCCAGGGCGTCTCGGCCAAGTCCCATTGGGTTCGCGCAGACCAGGCGATTTTTTTTGACCCACCGTCGCTCACCGAGTTCCCTCCCCTTCCATGCAGGCCGCCGGGTGCATGGTGTAATAGCCACAGCATCTCACTTTTGCCTCGCAGGGAGCCCGCACCCATGGATCTGCAAGCCGTGATCTTCGACTATGGTGAAGTTATCAGCGGACCACCCGACACCCGGGCACATCGTAATCTGCTGGCCATCGCCGGGGTGGAAGAGGAGCTTTTCGAGAAGGCCTACTGGGCCCACCGTCTGGATTACGATGCAGACATTTTGAATAGCCAGACTTACTGGCAGACCGTTGCCCGCGAGACCGGTGCGAGGTTCACGGCAAAGCAGATCGGCCAACTGATGGAACAGGACGCCATCATGTGGATGAGCCTCAATCCGGCAATGCTCGGCTGGATCCCAAAGCTCAAAGAGGCCGGCTTGCGCCTCGGCATCCTGTCCAATATGCCGGCTGGAGTGCTTGGGTATATTCGGCCACGTTTCCCCTGGCTGGCCCAGTTTGATCAACTCACCTGGTCCTGTGACCTTGGCGTCGTCAAACCCGATCCCGCTATTTATCTGCACACGGTAAAGAAGTTGGCCGTCTCTCCCGGCCAGGCCCTGTTCATCGACAACCTGGAAAAGAACATCACCGGCGCAGAGGCGGTCGGACTACATGCAGCCCTCTTTGAGAATTTGGAACAGCTGCAGAACGATCTGGGCCGGCGGGGATTTCGCCTACCTAGTTGAGCCGGCGCCTTTGGCATGGAACGTTCGCCGCATTCGGCATCGAATGATTGGAATATGCGACCTATCTGTCTTTCTAGGCCCGGAGGGCCGGTCGCCAAACGTCAGCCCAGCCCGGACCTTGCTTCCCCGTGGTGCTGGTTGGCGCATTGCACTCTATGCGGTTTTCCGTAAAGAAAACCGCACACGCGACCCTCTCCAGCGCAGCCAAGGGGGAAGCAAGGGGCAGGGCTGGGAAATCAATCCCGAAGATGATCCGAGCGCCGGAGGCGCGGCACTAAACGCGTATGAATCGTGCGCCCGCCTTGGCATGGAACGTTCGCCTCCTTGGGCATCGAATGATTGGAATATGCGACCTATCCGTTTTTCAAGGCCCGGAGGGCCGGTCGACCCCACGGCACGCCGGGACAGGCGGGATGGCAAAGGGGAGGGCGGAGCCTCGATCCGAATCCGATACTGATTGAGCGCGCCAGGTTAAACGGGCAGCGGATTGGCCTTAATGACAAGGCCTACCTGGTCCACGATTTCCAGGTCGAATCCCTGCAGCGCCGGCACATGCGTGCGGGTATTGGAGAGCAGCCGAATCTTACGGATGTTCAGATCGGAAAGTATCTGACCGCCCAGCCCAACCTGGCGCAGGATCCGTTGATGCCGGTCCTCCCCATGCTCGCCGCTGCGCTCTTCGCGGTGCAGAAAGAGCCGGTGCGGCGTTGTGCTGCGGTCGATCTCGAAGCCTTTGCTCGTGTTGTGCAGGTAGACCAGAGCGCCCCGTCCGGCTTCCGCGATCATCTCCAGGGAGCGCTGCACCACCTGGTGGCAATCGCACAGCGTGGTGCCGAAGACATCTCCCGCCAAACAATGCGAGTGCACCCGCACCAGTACCGGTTCAGGGTTGAGATCCGCGCTCACATCGCCTCGAACCAGAGCCAGGTGGCTTTCTCCGCCGTCCACTTCGCTCTCATACGCGATCATGCGGAAGTCGCCGTAACGGGTGGGAACAATCGATTCCGCCACGCGGAAGATATACCGTTCGTTCTGCAGACGGAAGCGGATCAACTCCGCCACGGTCAGCATCTTCAACTGGTGCTGCTTGCAAAATTCGATCAGGTCGGGCACCCGCGCCATGGTGCCGTCATCGTTCATGATCTCGCAGATCACTCCGGCCGGGATCAGGCCGGCCATGCGTGCCAGGTCGACGGAGGCTTCCGTTTGTCCGGCGCGCACCAGTACCCCGCCGCGCCGGGCGCGCAAAGGAAAAACATGCCCCGGCCGCGCCAGATCCGCCGCTGTCATGCCCGGGTTGATCGCGACCTGAATCGTGTGCGCGCGATCATGGGCTGAGATGCCGGTGGTTACTCCTTCCCGGGCCTCGATCGTTTCCGTGAATGCCGTGCCAAAACGGGACGAATTCTGTTGCGTCATCGGGCCCAAACGGAGGTAGTCGGCTCGCTCCTCGGTCAGACTGAGGCAGATCAGCCCGCGCCCATGCTTGGCCATGAAGTTGATCGCTTCCGGGGTGACAGACTCCGCCGCCAGCGTCAGATCCCCCTCGTTCTCACGGTCCTCGTCGTCCACGACGACGATCATGCGCCCAGCCTTGAACTCCTCGAGCGCCCCCGGTACATCGGTAAACGGCAGCTTTGCCTTCATGACTGTATTGTCCGCCAGATACATTCCCGCTGTCACATCCCGTTCCGCGCGAGCGGTCGCCGGCAGACGCAAAAAACGCCGCTCAAGGCGGCGTTCTCTTTGCTGCGGTCCAAACTCGATCGGAGTTCCTGCTTCGGACCTGCTCTTGGTTTACAACGTGGATTCGATTTCAAATCCCCAGGCCTCGAGAAGCGCTTCCGGGATGTACTTCGAATTCTTGTTGCGCCGGGCCCACTCGCGCAACCGGGTGGAACGCACATACTGATCGGGAGTCAGTTTAAATTCTTTGACAACCTGCTCAAAAGAAGTGACAGTGGGGACTACCGGGCCTATCGGCTCCGGTTTGCCCCAGTTGGGATTACCGCGACGTTTTGCCATTTGATCCGTATCCTCTAGGGGAGATAGACAGCAAACACTGCCCAGCGGCTTTTGAAGTCCTAATGCTCTGCTCGCCGGGACATGTCAAAGCCCTTATTTTAAGGATTTTTTCTCCAAAAATCAATAGCAAATTCGCTGTACTTAGCTACCCTTCGCACTGCGGCGCCGATAACCTGCGCCGCTACGGCACCATACTCAGCAACCTATCGCTTCTTCATGCACTCCAAGTGGATAACTTATTTGCGAATTTTCGATTTTGTGAAAGGTGGAAGGTTATGAACGCAGTTCGTTATTGGGCAGTTTTCTTTCTGGGGGTAGCCGCCGGTGCGGCTGTGGCTCTCATCTATGCGCCACAGACCGGCGAAAAGACGCGCAAGCAACTCAAGCGCAATCTAGATGATGCAAGCGACTACCTCAAGGAAACCGGTGAAGATCTGAGCAAGCACGCTGCTCGTGTCTACAAGAAGACCAAAGGCGTGGCAGGGGACGTTGCCTCACGCGTGAGCTCGGCAGCCGGCAACGTAAGCTCGGCAGCCGGCAACATCGCCGATAAGGTAGGGGACCGGGTCTAAGTTCCGAGCTATCGGCCGGGGACTAGGCGCGTCTCCCCGGCCCCACTCCGTTATTGTCACCCTGTCCCCACCCAAAATTTGGCTAACCGATCTGTCACGGTGTTTGTGGCAGATAGACGAGGGTAGGGTTAACGCACCCGGGCCGCAAGCAGTTGTTCGGCTGCGCGATAGCCGGAGCGCAGTGCCCCGTGCACGGTGCCCCAATGGCCGGTAGTGTCGGTATGCTCCCCGGCAAAGAAGAGCGTCGCTTCCACGGGAACTGAGAGGTCGTCAGAAGCATGGACCGCACCACGCGGAACATAGGTGTAAGCGCCCAGGCTGTAAGGATCGCTTTGCCAGTCATGCAGGCGCCAGCGCAGCAGGCGCTTGCGGACCTCGCCAAGCGAGCTGCCAAGAACGTTTGCCAGCGTTGCCAAGCCGGTCTCGGGCAACGACGCCATCTCCAGCTTCCCCGCTTTGCGGCCGGCTATCCAGCCGGTCAACATCGGGCTTGGCCTGGGACTCGTCGTCCACCATGTAGGAGGAGTGGCCTCCGGAGCGAAGAGAAAGCTCAGGCCTTCCAGGCCGGCGGACTGCGCCCAAAAGCTGCGGTCGAACTCGTAAACCACCCGGCCGGCCGGCCCCATGGCGAGCCGGTCGGCCGCCTCGAAAATCTCAACCGGTTGCGGGAGAAACGCGACGCTTCTCGCCTGCAGAACGCCCAGAGGCAAGGTGAGGATCACCGAGCTCGCCTGAAAGACGAGATCGGCCGCAGTTGTCACTTCGACCCACCCCGGCTTCCAGTGGATGGATCGCACCGGCGTCGACGTGAACAACTCGCCGCCGGCGTCGAGGAACCTGCGCAGCAGAAAGGCGGGGACCCGGGCGTAGCCTTCAACCACGCGGAACAGACGGTCTCCCGAGATCGCATCTTCCGCCGCCTGCTGTTTTGCCAGCGAGCGGACGCTGATGCGATTTGCATCGGCCGCGTTGAAGCCTTCCACATAGTTCGTCGCCCAAGCCGCAGCCTCGGGTCCAATACCGCGTTGGGCAACGAATTCGCTGAAGGTGAGGTCGTGTGAATCCTGAGCGAGTCCAGATTGCCCAAGTTCGTCGAACAACTGGTTGACCTCACGCTGATCGCCGCAGGGATCCAGTTTGCCTACACCGCGCTGGTCGCGGAAGCAGCGGTAATCGCCTTCCAGCTCAAAGCGAGTGAGCCCCGCCTCTTCGACCAGGTGGATCAGCTCCGAAGGCAGACCATGAATAAACTCCGCGCCAAGCTCCACCGGCAGCTCGCCATGAACGGCCGGGACGGTGAGGATCCGTCCTCCCACGCGGTCCCGTGCTTCGATCAGGGCCACCCGCCGCCCGGCTTCGGCCAAGGTCCGGGCAGCGGCCAGTCCGGCAACGCCCGCGCCAATCACAATCGCTCCAGATGCTTCTGCTTTCTCCCATGCGGCCGCCATTCAGCCCACCTCCCAGGTGAGCGTCTCGGCACGCGGGCCTTGCGCCGGCACGGGATGTTTGAGCGCCTGGATCGATAGCGTGCAGCCGGCGCGAGCCGTCGCAGGGGTGAAGTGAAGGTGGCGGCCCTGAATACGCATCGTCACCCGAGGCGCCGTTTGCGCCTGGGGCGAGGCTGGATGGGCGAGGGGAAACTCCACTTCCCTGCTGAGCCCGCTCAGGAGATAGAGCGAGACCAGGTCGCAGAAGCCCAGGGCCGCGGTCCACCGGTCTAAATCCCCGTCCTTCGGCGTCTCCCCACTCTTTGCTGTGCTGCCTTCGAGCCTTTGCTGGCGCGACTTCTCCGCCTGGATAAATCGCTGGGGGTGAGCCGGATCATGCTGGGCAAGCAGGCTGAAATGGCGGCTGACGATGATCGCTCCGGTCTTGGTTAAGGCTTCGACGCTATCGGTCGAGTCCGTCCACGCCTCCATCGCTTCCCCGCGTGAAACCGCGACGAAGGAAATTGGAGCCGCATTGCCCGAGTGGGGCCCGCGCAGCCGTTGAATCTGCTGCGCATCGCTCGAGGCCCAACCCGTATCGTGCATCTGAATGGCCCGCTTGATCTCGGGCGGCAACTCGCCGAACCAGGCTGGCAACAAACACCCGGCCAGTTCTCCCGCGAGCACAGCATGTGCCGGCTGCGGCACCAGGAGGCAGGGCAGGCGCACGTCTCGCTGCGCTGCCTCCACTCGCGCCCAGGCTGAGGACGCAGCCTGCGATTCAGCTTCCTGTTCTCGCTGTAACCAGCCAATCACCATCGACTCTCTCCTGGATCAGTGCCTGTCGATATTCAGATGCATCCAGGCGCGTTCCATCGAAGCCTCCCCGAGGATACAATCTTCCTTGCGGCCGCTGGAGCATCGATCGTGAAACCGCTCCAGGGTTCGCCGGCCTGACAGGGAGTGTTTGCCAGAAAGTTTCCATGATCCTTCAAGAAGAGCTGGCCGTTGATCTTGCCACACCCACGGGTCCCATGCGGACCTATATGTTCCGGCCCGCGGCCAAGAGCAAGTATCCTGCGGTGATCCTCTTCTCTGAGATCTTCCAGGCCACCGGGCCTATCCGCCGCTTTGCCGCATTCATCGCCGGCCATGGCTACATCGTCGCTGTTCCGGAGGTGTATCACGAGCTCGAGCCGGCAGGAACGGTGCTGGCCTACGATCAGGCCGGTTCCGACAAAGGAAACGCCGACAAGTACGGCAAGGCGGTTTCGTCCTATGACAGCGATGCGCGCGCGCTGCTGGACTACCTCCGGGGTCTGGATGATTGCACCGGCCGCCTGGGCACGATCGGCATCTGCATGGGCGGCCATTTGGCCTTTCGCGCGGCCATGAACCCCGACGTGCTGGCGTCCGTATGTTTTTATGCGACAGACCTTCACAGCCACAGCTTTGGCCTGGGCAAACAGGATGACTCGCTCCAGCGGGCGGGTGAAATCAAGGGCGAGCTGCTGCACATCTGGGGGCGCCAGGATCCGCATGTTCCCCTCGCCGGGCGCAACCTGATCAAGGCGCGGCTGGACGAAGTAGGCGCGAATTTTCAGTGGCTGGAAGTAAACGGCGCGCACGCATTTATGCGTGACGAGGGCTACCGCTATGACCCCGAGCTCGCGGCCCTATGTCTTAGCATGGCATTGGCAGTGCTGCACCGGAAGCTGGCAGCGTAAAAGACAATTGCTGCGAGATAAAGCCCGCTCTGAGAAAATAGAGTCGTGACCGACCAACAGCTGAAGGAATTGCCTGCAAAACGGACGGCGGCCGAAGATCCGTCCAGCGATCTGGGGTTTGGCAGGGTCGTCTCGGAGCAGCGTCAGCTTCGCTTGCTCAATCGAGACGGCAGCTTCAATGTTCAGAGCAGAGGCCGCGGTCTGCATGCGTTTCTGGCCTACTCCAATCTGGTCAGCACCACCTGGAACCGTTTTTTTCTCTTCGTCGCCATCGTCTATCTCACCCTCAATGGCTTTTTCGCTGTGGGTTATGTCCTGTGCGGACAGGGCGGCCTGGTCAATACCCTTGATACAGGTATCTATTCTCCTTTCCTGAAGGCCTTCTTCTTCAGCATTCACACCTCGGCGACCATAGGCTACGGCAGCACAGTGCCAGTTGGGGTGCCTACTAATGTCCTGGTCGCGTTAGAGTCCGTTGTAAGTCTCCTGGGCCTGGCCGTGGTCACGGGCCTCGTCTTCGCCCGCTTCTCACGTCCGATCGCCGACATTCTTTTCAGCAAAAACGCGCTGATGACGTATCTCGGCGACCTTCGCTCCTTCCAGTTCCGCATCATCAACACGCGCAACAACCAGATCATCGACCTGCATGTCCGGCTCCTGGTCTCACGCTTTGAGAACAATGCCAGCGGAACGGCCGTGCGCCGCTACTATCCACTTCGCCTGGAGCGTGAGAGCGTAGTATTCTTCCCTCTTTCCTGGACGGTAGTTCACCCCATCGATCGGGACAGCCCGCTCTTCGGCGTGACCGAAGACGAGCTTTGCGCAAGTGGCGCTGAATTTCTGATTCTGCTTACCGGGATGGACGAGACCTTTTCTCAGGTGGTCAACACCCGGTCTTCCTATCGCGCCAACGAAGTAATCTGGGACGCAAAGTTTACCGACATCTTCGTCTATGACCCTGAAGGACGAATGGCCGGAGTCGATATCAAACGCTTCCACGATACGACGCGTGTCTCCAAGCAGCCGTAGTCTGCTGAATTAATGATTCTTTACATAAAATTTGTCATCCCGCCTGCCCCGGCGTGCCGTGGGACCGGAGTGGTCATGGGCCTGCGGCCCGCCCAAGGGGTGAAAATAGGCTGAAGGGTACGGGCTTCAGCCCGTACATACAGGAAGCAGAACTGATGCGGCTTTAGATGGGATGAGACGGCTGGTCTCGCGGAAGAGCTAAGCTTTCCGAAACGCACTCGAGGTGCAAAAGGAGACCAGCCATGAAGAAGAGTAGCAAACTCAG
>Ga0182015_10005716_pt1 | contig 12801 bp, 9 predicted proteins | sample 712P3MmetaG_FD_120478 | JGI IMG/M metagenome (GOLD analysis project Ga0182015, IMG submission 120478) | Permafrost microbial communities from Stordalen Mire, Sweden - 712P3M metaG | ecosystem: Environmental > Terrestrial > Soil > Wetlands > Permafrost | place: Sweden: Stordalen | collected...
CCTTGTAGCGTCCGCGTACAAGATTGGTCCACGCAATCTGCGCACGCAAGCGCCGCTTTAGGGTATCTTCGCTCGCGCCGCCGCTCGTGAGCAGTTGCGTCAGCTTCTGCTTGTCGAGGCCCATATGGGTTGCAACGTTGGAATAAGAACTATCCACTTCCGAATCCGGGACGTCGAGGCTGTAACGTTTGGCCTCCGCCACCTCCAAAATCTCGTCGATCAGGCTATCGAGCACTTCCCTGCGCGATGGCGGTTTTTTGGTGCTCAGCTGAATGAACTTGGCTCGATGCTCGACGTCGAGTGTCGTAATCGGCTGGCCATTGACGAACGCAACAACCTGTTGCGCGCCGGCGCCCGACGGCACCGCGAGCATGAGCGCCGCGGCGAGCATGCTCGCAGCGACAATCTTCCAGCGGGCAAGGAACAGATTCCGCGATCTCACTTCAGTTCCTCCTTGGAAAGGCAGTGCGCTGCCCCCTTTTCCTCCAGCCATCGAAAACTCGATACTACCGTCATGCGACGCAATTTAGAACGTAGGGCTGCCGTTAGTCAGCGTGTTGGGGCCAAGCGTGCGCAAGCTGAATTGGAACATGACCGTGTTGTTCGGCGTCGGAGTCGCACCGGTATAAATATACGACGTAATGTAGTTCAGCGACACAAGTAGACAATCGTCAGTATAGCCGATTCCGAACCGGGTTTGCTCGAACTGGTTGATGGCCAGGTCGTAGCGGATCGAGCCCAGCAGGACCCAGTTCTGCGTCACCTTGACGGAAGCGCCGGCGAGGATCTCCTCGCGCCGCGTCAAAAAGCCGATTTCAGGCTGTGCCGCGTAGTCGCCGTACATCAACTGCACCGTCCAGCGGTCGAAGTTGGCGCGGGTTTCGAACTCGAGCCGTTCGGGCGTGAATTCTTTTACGTCTTGGCCGATCCCGGGATCATACCCGCCGGAGGAGAAACGCCCGCGTGCGGTGAATGAGAAGACTTGGTTCGGCTGATACGTGATGCGTCCGACGTAGTCGGAGACGGTCTTGTCAAGGCCGCTTTCCAATCCGGTATTGGTCAGATCGGCCGCGGAATAGGAGTTCAATCCATAGAGCTGATAGGATTGCCCGAACAGGACATCGAAGGAACCTGCCTTGTTGACCTGCGCTGTGTATTGAAACCCGGCATTGACGCGATCGCCGCCTTCGACGCGGTCCCAGCCGGAAAATTTGTCGATCGAAAACAGATTGCTGTCGCTGAAGACCACGCTTTGAGCGTCCTCGTTCGGGAACTTTCCGATCTGCGTCTCGTTCGGGCGCAGGATGAGCTGCGCGATAGGCACGATGGTCTGCGTGCCCCACGATTCCACATCGACGAAGGGGTAGCGATATTCGACGCCCACGTCGGGCATGGCGCGCGCGAGTTCGGTTTGGCCGGGTGCAATGTAGTTCGATGTGCCCGCCTGATTCACGACATCGAGGGCGGCGACGTCGCCGCGCACCCCGAAGAAGGGTGTGATCATCTGGCCGTCATTGGTGACGAAGGTGCGCCGCCAATCCAGCTCGGCGGAAGAGCGCGTGTAAGTTCCGGCGATACCGCGCAAGAGGCAATTGGAGGAGTTTATGACCGCCGGATTATTTGACGTACACAATCCGTTGTTCGCCGCATTCTGGTTGATGGCGTCGAATTCCGCTTGCTGCCGGGTGAGGCTGATCAGATTGAACTTGTAGCTCATCTCGCCGCCTATCACCGGCTGCGCCAGGACGTTGGAGTAATCAAGCACCGGGGCAATGATGGGGATCTGGGCTTGTACGTCCGCGCCCGAGAAGCCGTAATAGTAGATCGAGCGAATGTCGAAATAACTGCGGTCGCCGGCGCCGGTGAGGTACACCTGAGAAACACCCTCGGCGGCAACGCCGGTATGGAACGGGTCGAACGCACTGAGGAACTGGCCCAGCTGATAGTCGTACAGGAATTGGGTGTCGGTCATGTAGAGCCCGGTCCAACCCCACACCCATTTGTCGGTCAGCGCGAATTGTCCCGCGGTCTGTACCGCGCCACGGAACGTGTTGGCGGTCGGACTATCGGGGCCGTCGCGATTGGCAAAATAGCCCGGGTCTGTTTGAAAAATGCCGGCGGCCCTGATCGTGTAGGAACCATCCACGAGCCGCTGGCGCCACGTCCCTTGAAACAACTCACCTTCCATCGAAGTCACCATCGTCGAAAACGCCAGGTCATAGTTGGGCGCCAGCGCCCAGAAGTAGGGGATTTCGACGCCAACCCCGTAGGACGTACCATAGGTGAAATTCGGAAACAGAAAGCCGCTCTTGCGCGTGACCGAAGGATCGGGTGACGACATGTAGGGAAAATAGGCAAGCGGCACACCGAAGAACTCGACGCGAGCATCCTCGAAGTAGATCATCTTCTCGCCGCTGTCATGGATGATGCGGGCCGCTTCAATCTGCCAGAGCGGCGGTTTCTTCGGATCGTCCTTACAGGGCTCGCAGGCGGTATAGACGCCGTTTTGCATGACCGTGTAGTTGCCCTTGATGCGGTCGGCGCGCGCGGCGGCAAAGCGTGTGTCATCGTAGGTTTCGAGCCGCAGCGAATCGACAAATCCGTCGCGGTAGTCGTCGGTGAGATCGATGAACTGGCCATACGTGATCTTGCCGTCCGACTCGGTCATCCTGACATTGCCGCGCGCTTGCAGACGTTTTGATTTTTGGTCGTAGACGACTTCGTCCGCTTCGACGGTCGATCCGTTGTAATAGATTTGGACGTTGCCTACCGCGGAGACGGTATTGTTGGTGTAGTCGTATCTGATCTCGGCCGCCTGCACGAGCATCGGCGCGTCGGAGGGTTGCGAAGACGGCTTCGGCGCCGGCGATCGCGGAGGGAAATGCAGCATGTTTTGTGCCGACGCCTGTTCGGGCGCGAGCAAAGAATGCGCGCCAAAGGCGAGCAACACAGCGAGAATCGCTATGCTCGCCCGGACATGAATACGCAAACCGCAGGAAGAAGGGCGGATCGAACTCGCCACTACCCGTCCTCCTGATGCAACAAGACGAAGAAGCCTGTGAGACTGCCGACAAGTACCGGAATCCACGCCGCCATGACCGGCGACATGAGCTCCGATTTGCTCATGTCCTCCGTGAACTTTGACAATACGAACAGCAGAAAGCCGGCGGAGATTCCGCCCAACACCATTTTCTGCACACCGCCGAAACGGAAGAAGCGCAGGCTCACGGCAGCGGCGAGCAAGACCATCGCAGTGAGCAGGAAAGGACGCGACAGTAGCTGCTGGTATTGCAGCCGATAACCGGCGGCGACCAATCCCGCCCGGTCCGCCAGCTCGATATAGGAGGGGAGTTGCCAGAACGGCACGGTTTCGGGCGTGGCGAAGCTTTCCCGCACCTGTTCAAGCGTCAGGTTGGTGGCGAGCCGATAGGTGTCTTGGAGCACCGGCGGATTGCCGCTCGCATAAATGCGGGCATCGTCGAACCGCCAATAGCCTTCCTCGAGTCCCGCCGTCTTTGCCTCGATCCGCTCCTGGAATTGGCCGTCGCTATTGAAGGTGTACACGCTGACGCCGCCAAGCCGGGCCCCCTGCTCGCGGCTTGATTTGGCGTTGATGATGGCTGCGCCATCCGCACTCCTTTGGCGTACCCAGAAGCCCGCCGTATTTTCCTGCAACGCCGAAGTGGGAAGCTCGCCCATCATCTCGGCTTCGAGGCGTTTGGAGCGCTCGTGCAGCACCGCGGCGAGTGGATTGTAAACTGCGGTGGCGACCACGCCGAACAGGAACGCCGCGATCATCGACGGCGCCACGAATTGCCAGGCGGAAATGCCGGCGGCGCGGGCGACGACCAATTCGAGGCGGCGCGACAGGGCCAGATAGCACGACATCGCGCCCACCAGCACTGCGAACGGCATGATGCGTTCGGAAAGTTGGGGAACGCGGAACATTGAAATCTCGGCGAGGACCAGGGCCGTCGCCTTCGGCCAGTCGGAGCTGCGTCGCAAAAGCTCGACGTAGTCGATCATTGCCGCAAGCGCGACCACGCCGAGGAACGAGCCGGTGACGGATTTGAGAAAGCGAAATCCGAAATAGCGTGAGAGCGTACCAGCAAGCATCGGCGCCATCCTCAACTCGCCGTCGCTTTTGCGAAGCGTTCGGTGATCGCGGTGGCGATTTTCGATATCACAGCCGCGGGTTCGATGGCTCGTCCGCGTGAAATTTGCCACGATCCGGCGATGATCGAGCCGATCAGCGCAACATATTGCAAGGCGAGAACGGCCGGAACGTGCGCTCCGACAATAACGCTAAGGAAGCCGACGAGGCGCAGCAGCGATACCACGCCGACCAGGCCTAGGAGCGCTAACGTGCGGCTTTGCCTCGTCGTTTGCGGCGGACCGAGGAAGGCGTAGGCGAGGATAGCGAATGCCAGCGGATAGAGCGGGGTCGCGAAGCGATCGTGCAGCTCCGCTCGATACTCGCTCAGTGGTGCCCCATGGAGCGCGTCTTCGGGCCGCGGCCACATGAGTTCCCAAACATATTTCTCGCGTGTGTTGTAGACCACGTTCTGCGGGCCGCCGATGAATTTTGAGAGATCGAAAGCGTACCGATCGAACGTCACGATGCGGGGATCGCGCTGGCCTGCTTTGATGCGCTGAACGCTGCCTTTTTCGAGCACGAGGAACGAGCCGGTATCGTTCTTCACGATCTCGCCCTGCTCGGCCAAGTAGGTCGCGTGTTCGTTGGGATCGCGCCGGTCGTCGAGGAATATGCCGACCAGAAGTCCGTTCGGCCGCCGGTCAGCGATGTGAAAGGTGAGATTGCCGCCTACCGTGGTGAAGCGACCGGGTTGAACGATATTGGTGAGGATGTCGGCGCGAACCTGCGTCCCCCAGTCGCGCAGCTCGCGCAGGCTGCGCGGCGAAACATAGACGGCGATGATGGAAACCAGCAGCGAAACCACCAAAGCCACCGCTATGAACGGACGGACCAGCCGCCATGGCGAAACGCCGGCTGCGTTCATCACGATGATCTCGGAATCCGAACTGAGCTTGTTGAGGACGTGTGCCGCGGCCACCACCAGCGAAATCGGCGCGATCATCATGACGAGCAGGGGAATGAGCAGCCCGGTGATGCCGATGAAGACGAACAGCGTTTGCCGTTGGCTCGTGATGAGGTCGAATTCACGGATCGCCTGCGTGAACCACATCACGACGGTCAGGCTGACAACGGTGATCAAGAACGCACCCATCGTGGTGCGGAACATGTACCAGCCGATCGACCCCATCGGACTCAACTTCCCCGCTGACGGGGCCCCACAGCCGCCCCGGCCCCCCGAAAGGGGGCGTCACCCCCCGAGCCGAGTTTCCCCAACGCCTCCAATTTCATGCTTTCACAAAGTGGCCCCGCCAAGGCAAAGCCATTGAATTTGCAAAGCTAAGAGTTGCTAAGGGTTAATGGATTCCTTCCGTGATAGCGGGGCCGCCAAGTCCCGACCTCGGCAGAAGGTGCTTTGCACGAACGGGCGGTCCGGTTCATATGGCCGGTCAAGAAGCCTGTGTTCCGCCCAACAAGGACCGACCTAATGCCCGACCGCCCCAAGATCGGCTTCACCCCATCTGACCGCCTCCGGGGCGTTCTTGTTACGTTCTGCGCCGAGGGCCTCAAATTCGGCCCCGCAACCCAAAAGGCGTTGTCGCCAATCGGCGATCTTTACCGCCGCGCCGCCGCTGCGGATCGCTTCACCGGCAAAAGCGGATCAATCCTCGACATCATTGCGCCCACGGGTCTCAACGTGCCGCGTCTGGTCATTATCGGGACCGGCAAGGAGCGCGAGCTGCGGGATCGCGATCTGATCAAGCTTGGCGGGGTGGCGATGGGGAGAATCCCGGCGGCGGCGGCGCAGGCGACAATTTTGGCCGAATTCGCGGGAGGGGCGCTGAAGGCCGATCAGATCGCCGATCTGGCGCTCGGTGCGCGCCTGCGTGGCTACAGGTTCGACCGCTACAAGACCAAGTGCAAAGAGGGCGAGGAGCGGGCGGACAAGGTGGAAGTGAATTTCGCCTGCGGCAACCCGGCTGCAGCTGAAAAGGCTTGGGCACGCGCGACCGGCGTCGCCGACGGTGTCGTGTGGGCGCGCGACCTCATCAACGAACCGGCCAATGTGCTTTATCCCGGTGAGTTTGCCCGCCGCGCATCAGGCCTGAGGAAGCTCGGAATCGTGGTCGAGGTTCTCGACGTGCCGGCGATGCGGAAGCTCGGCATGGGCGCGATCCTCGGCGTCGGGCAAGGCTCGGCGCATGAGCCGAAGGTTGTCGTCATGCGCTGGAACGCCGGCAAGCGCGGCGCCGATCCGATTGCGTTCATCGGCAAAGGCGTGTGCTTCGACAGCGGCGGCATCTCGATCAAGCCGGCGGCGGGCATGGAAGACATGAAGGGCGACATGGCCGGCGCCGCCTGCGTCGTCGGGCTTATGCATGCGCTCGCGGTGCGCAAGGCAAAGGTCAATGCGGTCGGCGTCATCGGGTTGGTGGAAAATATGCCGGACGGCAAGGCGCAGCGGCCTGGAGATATCGTCACGTCCATGTCGGGGCAGACGATTGAAATCATCAATACCGATGCCGAGGGGCGGCTCGTGCTTGCCGACGTGTTGTACTACGTCAACAAGCGTTTCAAACCGCGATTTATGATCAATCTGGCGACGCTCACCGGGGCCATCATTGTTGCGCTCGGACAAGAATATGCCGGGCTGTTCTCCAACGACGACAAGCTTGCCGAGCGTCTGACGAAAGCAGGTGAAGAAACCGGCGAGCGGGTATGGCGGATGCCGCTCGGGCCGGAATACGACAAAATCATCGATTCAAAATTCGCCGACGTGAAGAACAGCGGCGGCCGCTTTGCGGGCTCGATCACCGCGGCGCAATTTATTCAGCGCTTCGTCGGCAAAACACCGTGGGCGCATCTGGATATTGCCGGCACTGCGCTCGGCTCGCCGCAGACCGACATCAACAAAAGCTGGAGTTCTGGCTGGGGCGTGCGCCTGCTTGACCGTCTCGTCGAGGACTATTACGAGCGCTGACGGTCAAGACGTAGAGGCGGCCAAGTCTCGGAGTTCTACTCACGACTGGCAATGCTGCTCGCCGGTTACCCCTCCGCCACCTTCAGCACCAGCTTGCCGAAATTCTCCCCGCTGAACAGTTTCAGCAGTGCTTCCGGAAAGGTCTCCAGTCCCTCCGCGATATCCTCTCGCGACTTGAGCTTTCCTTCGCCGATCCATGCGGCCATGTCGCGGATCGCCTGCGGATACCTGGACGCGTAGTCGAACACGACCATGCCTTCCATCCGGGCGCGGTTGACCAGCAGCGAGAGATAGTTGCTCGGCCCCTTGATCGGCGTTGTGTTGTTGTATTGTGAAATGGCCCCGCAGATCACGACCCGGGCGTGGCGCGCCAATTGGGCTAGCACGGTATCGAGGATGTCGCCGCCGACATTGTCGAAATAGACGTTCACGCCGTTCGGGCAATGCGTCCGCAGGCTTTTGCGTAGGTCCTCCGCCTTGTAATCGATCGCCGCATCGAATCCGAGTTCGTCGACGACGTAACGGCATTTCGCCGCCCCGCCTGCGATGCCAACGGCACGGCATCCCTTGATTTTCGCGATCTGGCCAACGGTCGCGCCGACCGCGCCGGCGGCGCCCGAGACAACGACCGTATCGCCGGCCTCGGGCAGCCCGACGTCGAGCAATCCGAAATAAGCGGTCATGCCCGGCATTCCGAGCGTGTTGAGAAATGTCGGTAGGGGCGCGACTTTGGGGTTGATCTTGGTGAGTTGCGCGCCGTCAAGCGCCGCGAATTCCTGAATCCCAAATCCGCCGCTGACGTGATCGCCCACGGCAAGGCCGGGATGTTTCGACGCGATGACCTTGCCGACACCGCCGGCGCGCATGACGTCGCCGATCCCGACTGGCGCGATATAGGATTTTCCTTCATTCATCCAGCCGCGCATGGCCGGGTCCAGCGAGACATACAGCACTCGGGTAAGGACCTCGCCCTCGCGCGGCTCCGGTACCAGCGTCTCGGTGAATTGCCAATCGCTGCGTTTCGGCAGACCAACCGGACGCGCCGCCAGCCTGATCTGATGATTGATGTCGCCGCTCATGACGCGCCCGCCTTTGTTGCAGAATTTTTATGGTCTACCATGACCGCCGCCCGACCGCGACGGCGGCGAGTATTGCGTGCTCCCCATGACCGAGATCCTCTTCTATCACCTAAAGGGTCAAACGCCGGAGCAGGTTTTGCCAGCGCTCCTGCAGAAATCCCTCGATCGCGGTTGGCGAGTCGTGGTGCAGGCATCCTCAGAAGAGCGCATTGAGGCGCTCGATGCCCATTTGTGGACTTGGCGTGACGATTCCTTTCTTCCGCACGGGACGTGGCGGGAGGCCGAAGCGGCCCAGCAGCCTATCGTGCTGACTCTCAAGGACGACAATCCGAACGGTGCGGCCGTGCGCTTCCTCGTCGAAGGAGCGACTATGCCGGACGATGCCTCCGCCTATGAGCGCGTAGTGCTGCTTTTTGACGGCGAAGATCCGGACGCTGTCGAGGCGGCACGTGCGCGCTGGACCGAGGCTAAATCGGCGGGGTTCGCGGTGACTTATTGGCAAGCCGATGAGAAGGGCGGTTGGCGGCGTCAGGCCTGAAGTTCAGGTGCTAGTTGAGTCCAAGTTCTCTTCGTATCTATCTGAATACAATACATTTTTCGCCTTAATCATTTGCCTTAAGCGCGGCTCGCAAAACCGCTTTTGCGACACTATATTTTTTGCTCCAGGCGCAGATAGGCTATATAGTACGGTTCCATGAATAATCGTTCAGTGAAAAAGCGGCCGGCAAAAGCAAGTCGCGGTCAAGTTGTTCGGAAGGCTGTTTCGCGGCAAGTTTCGGGCAAACCCGAGCCGAGTAATGGTATCCAGATTGCGTCTGTAACGGCGGTTACTCAGCGGCTGGTCATGCCCGGCCCGATGCTGCGCACGCACAGATTCCGTGTCGACCAAACGGTGCTGTACACGTCGAGCCCCATCAGCCGGCCCGGCGCCAGCGGAGCCTACAAGGTCGTCAAGCTCTTGCCGTCCGACGGCGACGACTATCAATACCGCATCAAAAATTCCGGTGAAGCCTTTGAGCGCGTGGCCAAAGAGAGCCAGCTCGAAGTTGAACATTGACGCCGGAAATTTTCGGCGTGCCGGCCGCTGACGCGCGACCGCGCGATCCATCCGAAAATGGTTGAGGCTGGCGTCTCCTGGCCCCCTAGGCCATACTTCTCCGAGGAAAGTGTCCTTGCCCGTGGCGGAGTGGTTGATGCTTGCCGTTGATCCCGAGTTTGGAATCTCCGTGTTGCGCTTGTGGGTCGCGGCAGGCTCGGCGGCCTTGCTCATTGTGTTCTGTGTGCTTGCGCTTTTTCAGCCGCAGTTGCGAATGGCGGCGAGCCCGGTGCGGCGTGCCGGCTTCGTGATCGTCGGTGCAGTTCTCGGCGCGGCGCTGACCTGGACTTTCCTTGGTCGCGTCGCAACGGGCGACCGCAACTCCGAACGACGAGCTATCGAGATGCGCGCCGGGCAACTGAGCGCACAGGCGCTTGCCCCCGGCTCGCCGCTCGCGTGCCTCGACGCTGCGGCAGGCGAGAGCGTCGAGGCGGCGTGTGAAAAGGCGCTCTTTGTGTCGCCGGCCAGCGTGGCTTCGGCGTCTTCCTATGTCGCGGCACGGCTGACGCTGCTCTCGAGCATAACTGCCTATGCCGCGCGCGGCGGCGCAGATATCGACGACGTACGGTCGTCGTTACTCCGCGCACTCGAGACTGACCGCTTCGGGTTCGTCGCCCATGTGCTCGCGATCCGCGAAGGCTGTACGAGCGAGAATTGCAAGACGCTCGCGCTCCTTCACGATGCGAGCCGGGTACGCGCCAACTTGAGCGCGGAAACGCTCGATCGATATTTGGAGCATTACGTATCGCTCTGGGCGAATGGTCCGGCGGGTGCCGATGGGACCCAGCCGCAACCGACGGCGCAGTTGAACGCGCAGGGAGCGCGCAAGATGGTGAATATCGATTTCCCTACGGCCGCCTCGATCCCCGCGGTCAGCATCATGAACCCTGAGCCCTCCGGGCCAGTCTTGCCGGGCGTGGCAGCTGCGGCTGCATCCAATCCAAACCCGGCGGCCGCGGGCCCAACATCGGCGCGACGCGCGAAAAAGCAGGCGGCCAATCCGCCCGTGCCAACGACCCTGTCGGGCGCTGCTGCGCCCGATCCGATCTGGCCGGAGCCCGTGCCGCCGCCGCCGGCACCAGCCCCGCAGCCTGCCTCGGCGCCGGCCGTCGCGCCGCCGGTTCAGCTCAATCCGCCGGCCGCCAACGCAGGCGCGGCGGTGCGAGCGCAATGAATTGAGTGCAAGCCGGCAGGCTTCGGCAAATCCCCTCTCATGTTCAGTTCCGTTCTTATTGCCAATCGCGGCGAAATCGCCTGCCGCATCGCGCGCACCGCCAAACGGTTGGGCATGCGCACGATCGCCGTATATTCCGCCGCGGATGCGCGCGCGCTGCATCGGCGCCTCTGCGATGAGGCCTACTTCATCGGTCCAGCGGAACCGCGCGAAAGCTATCTCCGCATCGAACGGCTAATCGAAGTCGCCAAAGAGGCTGGCGCCGAATGTATTCACCCCGGCTACGGGTTCTTGTCTGAGAGCGGCGACTTTGCCGAAGCCTGCGCGCGGGCCGGTGTGGAATTCGTGGGCCCGCCCGCCGCGGCAATCCGCGCCATGGGACTGAAAGATCGGGCCAAGGCGCTGATGGAGAAAGCCGGCGTCCCGATCGTGCCCGGCTATCATGGCGAGCGCCAGGACGCCGAATTCCTCCACAAACAGGCCGACGCGATCGGCTATCCGGTGTTGATCAAGCCGGCCGCGGGCGGCGGCGGCCGCGGCCTGCGCCGCGTCGACAATGGGTCCGACTTTGAAGCTGCACTTCAAGCCGCGGTGCGCGAAGTGGGGGCTGCATTCGGCTCAGGCCGGGTGCTGATCGAGAAATATGTCGCCGCGCCGCGCCACGTCGAAATGCAGGTCTTCGCCGACCGGCACGGCAACGTTATTCATCTCGGCGAGCGCGATTGCTCCTTGCAGCGCCGCCATCAGAAGGTGATCGAGGAGAGTCCGGCGCCGGGAATGACGGAGCAAATACGCGCGCAAATGGGCGCCGCTGCGGTCGAAGCGGCGAGGGCGGTCGGCTATGTCGGCGCCGGCACGGTCGAGTTCGTAGCCGACGGCACCAACGGGCTGCGCGCGGACGGCTTTTGGTTCATCGAAATGAATACGCGGCTCCAGGTCGAGCATCCGGTAACGGAAGAGGTCACGGGGCTTGATCTCGTCGCCTGGCAGTTTCAGGTCGCGGCGGGGGAAAAGCTGCCGCTTGCCCAGGCGAAGGTCCGCTTCGACGGTCACGCTATCGAGGCGCGCGTTTACGCCGAAGACCCGGAGAACGGCTTCCTGCCTTCGACCGGTCCGATCGTGGGGTTGGCACTGCCGGCGGATATACGCGTGGAAAGCGGCGTCGAAGCGGGCGGCGAGGTGACGCCATTTTACGATCCGATGATCGCAAAGCTCATTGCGCACGCGCCGACACGCGAGGCCGCGCTCGATCGGCTGACGAACGCGCTCGATCGCACGTTGGTCGCGGGCGTGCGCAGCAACGTGGCCTTTCTTGGCGCGCTGTGCCGCGCACCCAGCTTTCGCGAAGGCAAGGTCGACACCGGCTTCATTGATCGCAATCTCGCCGCGCTCGGCGCGGTGCCGCACGTTCCCGACCGCGCCGCGGCGGCGCTCGGTGTGTTGACTTTACTTGGACGCGAAGGGGCCGAGGCGGGAACGTCGGCGGCCGAAGAATCCGCTGAACCGAACTCCCCTTGGGCTGTGCGCGACGGCTTCCAGCTCGGCGGCGCGCGCTCGATCACTGTTCCCATCCTCATCGACGGTGAGGGCGCTGATGCAACGGTCGCATACGGTCGGGATGGCACGAGCGTCGTGATTGACGGCGCGGCTCCCGCTGCCGACGCGAAGGTGTTCGCGGCGGATGAGGATGTTTTTATTCTGCGCCACGGTCGGCAGACCCGCTTGCGGCTCAAGGATGTTTCCGCCGCTGCCGCCGAGGCGGGCGGCGGTGATGGCGCGATCAAGGCGCCCATGCATGGCAAGGTTTTGGAGCTTTTCGTCGGCGCGGGCGATGCCGTCGCCAGCGGTCAACGCCTTGCCGTGATCGAGGCGATGAAAATGGAGCATACTTTGCGCGCTCCATTTTCCGGCGTCGTTGCGGATGTCGCGGTCGGTGCGGGCGTGCAAGTTGTGGAAGGCGCGAAGATCATGGTGATCGAACGGGCCGCGGAGGGGTAATCTGGCAGGATGCCGCTCCATCTCATCAAGCTCTGCGTCGGTTGTGACTCGATCCGCGAACTGGAGGGCTGGATCAAGCAAAGACTCAAAGACAAGCGCAAACGCGGCGAAAAGCCGGAGCACATCCATGCGACACGCATGGTGCCCAAACGCGCGGCGGAGCTGGCCGACGGCGGCTCGCTCTACTGGGTGATCCGCGGCGAAGTCGCCTGCCGCCAGCGCATCCGCGATGTTAGGCCGTTCCGCGACAAGGATGGCATCGGTCGCTGCGGTCTCGTGCTCGATCCCAAGGTGATCCTGGTTGCGCCGCGCCCCTATCGCGCCTTTCAGGGCTGGCGTTACCTCGCGGCGAAGGACGCCCCGCGCGACCTCGAAAAG
>Ga0182015_10005717_pt1 | contig 12800 bp, 6 predicted proteins | sample 712P3MmetaG_FD_120478 | JGI IMG/M metagenome (GOLD analysis project Ga0182015, IMG submission 120478) | Permafrost microbial communities from Stordalen Mire, Sweden - 712P3M metaG | ecosystem: Environmental > Terrestrial > Soil > Wetlands > Permafrost | place: Sweden: Stordalen | collected...
AAAAATACCTTCAACCATGTCCTTTGTATGAGGAAACTGACGAAGTACAGAAGGCGCCGTAAACCGATGTGCAAATTCAAGCCGAATCCAACTTTCGATTCCTGCTAGTTTATCAATCACATCCACTGGAAGCTTCCACTCACCAAAGTGTTCTTGTGCCCACTCAAAAGCTCTCTGAGAAATCTTCGGCGCCGCAAGGTCATCTTGGCGAACGTCTGCCTCTCCAGGTCGAGGAATCTGTTTTGTACCTATCACCTCACTCGGAGGTCGAGGCGGCTTTTCCCTTGAATCGAGCCCCAAAGCAGCCATATTTTCATCGTTAAGCTTGTCTAGTAAACGAGGATCTGAGATGTCCCTTTCCGCCTGTTCTGGAACAAACATTCTCCGTAACGCATTGATAGAAGCTTCGTACTTCGCTGTTGAAACGTCCTCAATTCCCTTCAAGTCTTCTGGGATTGAGGGATCTTCTGGCCGCTTTCCCATCCTGAACAGGCGCGAAGGATCCAATTCCCCGGATTCTCCATGGACTAGTTCTTCAAAAACTCGCCGTGCAACCTGCATCCCCTTGTTCTTAGCGCCGTCTGCCGAACTAATCGGAGCTTCCTTATAGGAAGACACTGCTCCGGTCTGAAGCGTGTTCATAAAAGAGTCGTAACCAACACTGCTATCGTTTCCAAAGTCGTAGGCGAGGTAGGAATCCAAATCCTTCATCGCGGAAACGATTGGATCCTCTTTTTTGATACCGCTTACCGACGCTTTCAAAGATTCGAAGCGTGGAAGAACCTTCTGGAAAACAAGCTTCATTTCCGGCTGCGCGTTACTGGTCAAAAAGTAAGCATTGACGTTAGACTTTGTTCCAAACCGCCATGGCCGGCCAATGGCCTGATCAAACATTACCCCCGACCACGGAGGTCCAAGATAAATAACGGCTCTGGGCGCTTCTCCTGAGAGATCGTGGAGGCTGACACCAACGCCACCCGCACCATAGGTCGCAACCATATGTTTTTTCGTTCCGGAGTTAAATGCTTCCAGATCGGATTGTCGTCGAGAGGAATGGGCTCCCGTAAAGTCAGCAAGACTTTCACCGAATGCCTCCTTCAGCTTGTCCACAACGTTAGGAAGCTTGGGCAAGTTTTGAGAAATCGCGCCGCCATACATCTCATCTGCAGGCTTCAGGAAATCGTAAATCTCATCCACTTCCTTCTTGCTTTCCGTGAAATAGACTACTTTCCAGCCTTCGTTTTCGAGTTTTTTGCCAAGTTCGATGGCCTGGGGAAGCCGCTGGCGCTCAAGATAAGACTTCATAAACGTTGTGGCATTCCCACGAACCGCCATGATCATTTTCTTGAGGTTTTTGGACTTGAAATAGTCTTCAGCCATCCGAAACGCTTTGGTAGCGTTGCGGGCGCCTTGCTGTGTATCTTGATCGAGAGGAACGACAGAGAAATTTGCCGTATATCCGCCCATATCTCTATCTTGATTAACCATCATTCCACGGCTAATCAGTTCCTCACGCAAAGCAGCCAACTTCCGGAAGTTCATCGGTACAACCCACTTGCCGTCCGGATCTTTACGAGTATTGAATTCGTTGCTCAACCACTTCTCAAGCCCAGTTTTCTTCCAAAGCCCCAACTTCTCGAAATAACCAAGCTCTAGTGGTGTGTGAAACGGTGTTGCGGACATGTAGAGCACGTTGTCCGAATTCTTGCCAACATCAATCAGGAATTTTCCACGTTTATTTGACTCATCATACCAACGGCGGGCATAGTGCGATTCATCGGCTATAACAAGATTAAAATTCATCTTATCCAAGCCTTTGCGATTAGTTGCCGTGGAATATGTAGTGGTATAAATTCCAGGTTCTGTTGGAATATCTTTCTCCAACATCTTTACTTCCACACCAAAGGTTTTGGCAGTTTCAATCCACTGCTGCGCGATATTCTTACTCGGCGCAAGCACTAAACCAAATCTAGGATTCATTTCTTTGAGTATTGCTGAACCCGTAAAGGTTTTCCCCGTACCCGTTGAAGTAGCCATGATTGCGCCGTGGTATTTACGCAATGACGTGAGAACCGTCTTAACAATTTCAGGCTGTCCTTTGAAAATAAGTTTTCGATCCACTTCCGGTGAAATCGTTTCCGTGGGTGGTGGAAGATTCTCTGATAAGTTCGCATCCTTAAGAGCTTTCTTCCATGCTTCCGGCTCCTCTGTGTACGGAATATCTGTGATGTGCTCCGCATCTATCTTGGGGGTGGCGGTATTCCGAAGCGGTTGCTCAAATCGCTCGACAACTCTAGATCCTCCAGTTCTCTCTCCTGTAGGTCGTACTGTTCGTCCGGGGGATGGTTCTCTGTCTCCACCCTTGGATCCGGAGGCTTTTCCAGAAGTTTGTCCAACTCCCTTGAGGTCTTCAAGTCCAACGCCTGCATTAGATTTTTCTCTAGGTGGGACAGTTTGCGTTCTTTCTTCACGTTCTACTCCCGGAGGAAGAATGATTCGCGGTTCTTCCTTCTTATTTAAGATTCCATGCATGTGATCAAAAGCAGCTTGTAAAACAGGCTTTACTGTATCTCCAAATTCAGATAACAACTGCGCTGAAAGCACAGAGAATTCTCGAATACCACCTTCTGCGTAGTAGCCCATAATATCTGCAACATCGCGGACTAGTTCCGGATCAATACCGGCATACGCTGTGGTACCTATTTTTTTGCGGAGCCTCTCACGCGCCGATTCAGCGCGTTCCTTGGTGAAAACCGTATTCTTTTCACCGAATTTTGGCTTAGGAGTTTCGTCAATTTGACGACGATCCATTTCCTCTTTGAATGGCTTTTCTCGTTCTTCAATCTGTTTACGAGCTTCAGCAGTAATTCCTTTTCGTTTCTTTTGGGAATCGATAGTCTTTGCAGCTACACGCAAATCATCATCATCCATCGCCTTAACCGATTCATCGACGGTACGACGTGGAGGATCATCTAGAAATTCAGAAACTTTCTTTGGACCGGGATCAAGTCTTTCAGGCTCACGGCGAGCAGGAGGCTCAATACGCTGCGGAGGTTCTTCAGGTAAAGAAAGAGGTGCTGCCGGTTCTGGGTCGGTTGGAGCTTCAGTTCCGGCAGCATTTATTGGCGGTGTAACGGTTGGCCTTACTGTACCCCAATCCTCTGGCTTAACGTCAACACCAAAATTGTCACTGAAGCTTTTCCAAGGAGTCGGAGGGTCAAAGAACACCATCGTCCCCTGATCCCGTACATCCTTCTCGGCATCTTCAGCATAGTTATCAAACGCCTTTTTGACTTCGCCACTATTCTCCGCAAACTTCAGCGCAATCCCTTCGATGATGGGATGGACTGTCTCACGCGCAAACAGAAATGCCGTAGGCGGATCGATGTGCTCTTCGATAGGGATACCCTTCGAAGCAGCGGCAATGTGCTCCCGTAGGGATTCCTTGACGTAATCCGTGATGTCCCACGAACCGCCGCGAGACTTCATCTTCGCTATCGCAGACAACGACCGCTCAATCTTCCTCAACACAGCTTTCGGAGCGTTGGCCAAAACAATCGGATCATCGATTACAGAACCAAGAATCGCGCTCTCAACGAAGTTCTTGCCGGTTTCATTCAATACCCCAGTCTTCTCGTCAATAAACTGACGACGTTCTGTCGGCGCAATGATTCCATCAATTTCAAGCTTTTCCAGAATTCCTTTCGACCGTTCACGAAGCAAATCCCGCAGAGATGCACCGTCACCCAACTCCGTCAACTGCTGCAGGATGAAATCGAGAGTGCTCTGGCTCAACCGCTTGCCGGCTGAAACTGCCTGTTCGTACTCGCTCAGGCGCTGCGTAAAAACGCGGTTCATGTCAGAGCCCAAAGCTCGCATTCCCTGAATGTCTTGAGGCGGATTGAGAATCTCCCGGACCAACACCGGCTCTTTCATCGCTTCGATGTCTTTTGCATCGAGTCCCAATTGGGAAGCGCGGTCGAGTAACTCCTGCCGGTAGGTAAGGGCTCCCTCTTCCTTATAAAGACGCATGGTCGACATGGCACGTTTGGTGCCGCCCAAAACGATACCGTCCGGGGTCATCATCGGCGGGCCGTGCTCCGGTCCGGGAGCGTCGGAAAGGGTGAAAGCAGAGTCATACCCCTGCGTGTACTGAATGACCGCTAGCTGGGCGTCTTTATCGCCAAAATAGTCGCGTTCCTGAACATCACTTGGATAGCCTTCCGTGGGCTCAAAGTTCACCGGATCGTGGGAAATCTTGAGTTTTGAGCCCTCGACCACCCGGTAGCGAATCGGGTAGTTTTTGGTAACGGTTTTTAGCTCCCCAGCCTTCCCTACCGGGCCTTCGAGCTTCTCCCCGAACACAAACCCCTTGGTCTTCCGCGCATCTATGGACTGCGCGATGTCCCCGGCAAGCTCCCGGTTCTCTTCCTGGCGCTTCTCGATCGCCACGGTCTCCTGGGCGCTCGCAGAGCCCTTCTGGTGCTCCAATTCCATGTTTTCCAGGGCTGCCGCAGCCACCTTCTCCTGAACCTCTTCTGGAACCCTCGGAGGAGGCGCCATGGGGGTAGCAAAGGGCTTGCTGGCCAGCGCGGGCAGGTCTTCCGGAACAACCCTACGACGGTCCTGAAAGCTGAATTCCTGGCCTTCTCGGAGCCTCTGGGCGCGTTCTGCCGCCAGTTGGTCCGTATACCGCTTCCGGCGCTCGTCTAGCCACTGATCCTCGCGTTCTTCGCGGGTTAGGGGCTTACCGGGGATCTCTGAAGGCGTTGCCTCTGCCGGCCGCTTTTCCGGGGCTGGTGGAGGCTCCATGGCGGTTTGTTCGGGCTTTTGCTCCGTGGCAGCCGCCGTCTCCTTGAACTTATCCTTCTCGGCAGCAAGCTCCTGATCGAGCCCCTTCTGCTTGGCGTCCAGTTCCGACAGAAGTTGATGCCTCTCGGCATCCGTTTTTGCTTGGGCAGCATTTTTCTTCTGGGTATCGAGTTCCTGCTGTTGCGTTTCAAGATCGGCAACGCGAGCCTGTGACGCACTCTTCAGGTTTTCCAAATCCTCTACGTTTTCAGTTTTCTTCCCACCCATTCGCAACGCATCAACATCGGGCATGGGAATGTCAACAGGCTGCGGACGACCGATTCCACCAGTAAGCGGCATTCCATTGGCTACACGCCACTGTATGTCTGCAATAGCCTTCAAAGAGATCGGCATGATAGCTTCCGGATTCTCTTCTTGTTTAACTTTTATCTCTTGTTTTTTCTCTTCAAGAATTTCATTCGCTTTCTGGCGAATCTGCTCTTGCGTAATGCCCTTTTCCGTCATCACATGATGAAAAAGAGGCAGCATAAGCATGGCGCCGGCGCTGCCGTACTCGCGCATCGCGTCCCAATAATGACCTTGCTCCCACTCTTTGTTTCCGTTTTGAACAGAATCCCAGGAAAACTTAGCACCGAGAGCTTGATTGACCGCATACATCGCAGCACGGCCAACCTTCGCATCTTTTACAAGGAAAGAACCCCACTCTAAGGGCTTGAAAACTACTCCCATCGACTCCCAATCAATGTAGGTCTTCACGCCCGCGCGTGCGAGAACCCCAGGATCCAAAGAACTGACACCTTCTTTGGCTTCATCTTTGTTGAATTGATCGAGCATCGACTGGTACTGCCCGAGGCGTTTTTCAAGACCTTTCCTCTGCCAGTCCTGAAGCCCAACAAACATTCCTTTACGATGATCGTTGAGAGCCGCTTTAGTAATTGCTATCGAAGCTTCGACATCTTGTTTGGCCGTGGGCATGATTTTCTGGCCAAGCTGTGATTTGTCCGAAGCGTATTCCACGCCGCGATGAATTTCACTTAAGGTGTGCTCAACGAAATTAATGAGATGGTGGGTAGGATCGATTTCCGCTTGTGCAGCCTTCCAGGTCTTGCCAAGTCGAGGATCCTTCGCATCCATTTTGATGTTGAATTTCTCGTTCAGATCCTTTGCCATCTGCTCCGGAGGAACAGACTCTTCCCCACCCAACTTCGTAATGGGGCGATTCCAAAGCGGAACATCTCCCCAGGTTGGAGGAGTGTCCATCTTCGCTGGCTTCTTCGGCTTTGCCGTTTGTGCTTCTGGCTTGGCCGTCTCTTTTGGTTTTTTGGAGTCAGAAATGAAGCTGTCAAAATCCGAGAAGTCTTTAAAATTCCCGGATGACTGCTGTTGTACTTTTTGCTGAACCGCTGGAGGAGCTTCGGGCTTTTGCTTTAGAAATTTATCGAAGTCGTCAAATGACTGGAACCCTTGCTGTTGTCCGTCTGCCACAGAACCCTCATACTTCACGCAACTCGTAACTTTTTGTCAATTCCTACGAGCTTCTTAAGCTCCTTCTTGCTACGAACACGACTACCATCAGCATGGGTCCAATAAAACTTAACTCCTTTAGGAAAACGAATTTTTTGCTGCTTCTTGAGCAAGTCAATCAATGGTTGTTCTTGAAACACACCACAATTAATAAGGAAAGAAACTACAATCTGGGCACAAAGACCAATTCTGCCTTTTTGTGGCAAAAGACGAACAGTTTCTGCCAACTCTTCTTCTATCTTAACGGCTTTCCTGTAAACCTTGAGTATGTTGGCCATTTACATTCCTTATGCTTACGGCGCATTTTTCTCTTAATCTATTCAAAAGATTCAATCCACAACGAATCAAAACATCTGTTTCTTGCGGAAGAGTATCAAAAGTAATTCGTTGATAACCAATATCATAGCAATCCCACCTTTTATAATAGCCGTGTTCCATGCCAGGAAGATTTACATAGATGCACCGACATTTATCGTCAGGGTTAAACCAAGCCCACTGAGCTACAAATTGTCCTTCGCCAAACCATTCGTTAGAACCTTCCACTTTTTGTTTAAGATTATCCTTCCACCCCGTAAACTTAAAGTTCTCATTTTCTTCACAATATTCCTGCGCCCATTTATGACGTCGATTTATCTCATCCACCTGTTCATCGGTATAATTACAAATTACAACGTCATCCCATTTAACCTTTGAAATATATTCCATTCTTACTCTCCTTACACTGGAGGCGCTTCCATCGGTTCTGGAGTGTATTCCTGCTCAGAACTAGTAGAATCACCGAAATAACCCGGTAGAAGTTCCTTAATGCGATGCCCTTGCCCATTACGAATCATTTCAACCCCTACAGCATGTTGGAAATCCTTGTAATCTTTTTGAAGTTCTTTTTCTGATTTTTTCCATGGATTCCACGAACTTCCTTGCCCAGACTCATAAGGCTTTATAGCTATCGAATCCCCTCCAGGAATAGGTCTACTCATAGTAAAATCTTTCCATCCTGGGTGTTTCTCCGCATTATCATCAATAACATCGGCCACAATAGGAGAGAGCAATTGACTGCCTTGCGCTGGAGTTAGCGGCTTACTGGCTGCTAAATCTGCCTTCCTCTTTTCATCCCTCGCCTTCATCGCATCCTTATCTTCCAAATTAGGCTTAGCGTCTTCTCTCTGCCCCGGAGTCGGCTTCATACGCTCCGTAACCCAATCAGCAAGTTCTCCAGGCGTTATCGTACTCGGAATCTTCGTGGCCTTTAAACCTTGGTCACGCTTCTGGGCCGCAGCTACCTGTTCGTCAGTTAATTCTCGCTCCTGCGTCTTATCGCCAATCGTAATCCGGTATTTGTGAGGCTTTGTCGGATCAGCGTCATCCTTAGTGTGCTGCTCATTCAAAGATGCTTTGCCAAAATTCGTCATCTCTTCCCACATCGATGGTTGTCGCAAAGGGCGTTCTGCAACCCGCATCTGAATTTCTTTTTTAACCCAAGCATCCGCAGCTTGCCCAGCAGTAGCAAACCTCTTGCCGGGACCAACATCCTGGAGATACGCTTCGGCTGGTGTGGTAATGTCCTTGGCCTTCTGAAGCTCGCCATTCTTTTCTGCTAGTGCGATTTCACGTTCATTCAAAGACGCTCTGCCACCCCTAGAAAGTTTATCTCTAATGATGCCCATGTCATGCTGCTCTTGCTCCATCTCTTGTCGCTGAATCTTCAGAATCTTATTCCTATCCGCTGTTTCTGAGCCGTGAACTTCATTCTCAAGCCTTTCAAATCTTTTCTGCTTTTCAGGAGATAAAGGCCCCTTATCTGCTTCTATTGCAAGAACCCTATATTCATGCTTTAGCTTTGCGTCTTCCTTTTCCTCGTTAAATTCAAACTCTTCTTTTTGCCGTTTTGGATCAGCAGAAATAGCCTTTGTCGGATCGATTTGATCGGCAAGCTTGATGGCGCCGGCCGCAAATAAATGAGGATCCTCGGCACCCAAAGCACCTTTGAGCTTATTCTTTACCCCACCCTTTTTAGGCGCTCCTTCACCGCTTCCGGGAATCAGGTACTTCATTTGAACAGCGTGAAGCTCTTTCCAATTCTTGAGAACGCCTTGACGTGCCTGCTCTTTTTCTTCCGGCTTGGCATCCGGATTGTTCACCATGTTCTGATAAACCATCATCGAATTCTGGTAATCGGTTTGATAGTGGCCAACCTCATCAATGGCAGCCTTCTGCTTCTTCTGCTCATTCATGTACTTCCCGGCCATCCAACCACTCAGGAAGTTGGTAACGAGATTTAAGGACTGTCCACCCTTGCCAGTCCAACCGGATACTTCTTGACCCCCACCTTGCGCTTTCTGCGCCTGGGCAGGGTTCGCCTGTACATCCTGGGCAGTAGGCTTCTCCACCTGAGGAAGAGGATCGAGGGGTATCGGCGCGAATCCGCCCATTTACCGACCTTCCCAATTATAAAATTTAACCATTTGGAGTAAATCCTGCACCAATCTTACCTCCAACACCCGCTAACGAACCCAACAACCCCATCGTGCTTGCTTTTCCAGACGCCTCTTCTTGTCCAACTTGAGCAGTTGTAGTCGCTGCACCGCTTGCACTCGAAATCGCATTAGAAATATCAGTAGCAGAAATCCCAGCCCCGCCCTGAAACAACGATGCCAACGCCGGAAAAGCTCCCGTGTACGCTTGCGTCTCCAAATTCCCAACTTGTCCTGCTTTTGAAATATCGGCTTCCGCTAGAGCCAAATCCTGAGCCCCGCCACGAGGCGTTGACTGCGTAATGGAATTCTTAGACTGTTGCGTCTGCGAACCAATCTGACTAACCGCAGGCCCAATTGCGGCCATAATCTTTGTCGGATCACCGCTAGAAAGAGATGTGTAATAATTCTCAGCGGTTTGCAATCCAGGTTCAACAATACCTTCTACTTTATTAGCTTGAGCCTGTTGTTGCTGCGAGAGGGCAAGCTGCCCCTGAGCAATATTATTCTGCGTAGTTTGCGTTCCGCCAGTTCCGCTGCCCACTAGAGTTCTCCTATGAAATTCTCGGGAGTTAGGTAAAGAAAATGCATGTCTTCCAACTTCCCGTCTTTGTAGAAAAACTTAGGCACTCGACCAATGGATTCAAACCCTAGATTCTTCGCAAATCGCACAGCCAATTTGTTTCGCCATAGCGTCGTCCCAAAAAGGACTTTCAATTTCACTTCCTTGAACCAATACTTCAAGCAAATTCTGGAAATCTCCCGAATCTCCGGAGTTCCCCACCACTCCTTGAAAAAGCAAAATCCACAAGTCGCCTTCCGCGATTCATCGTTGCCCTCAACCTCGTACAGAAACCCAAAACCAGCCACCCTCGATTCTGGCTTGATCAACCCCACCAATACCGGACGATCCTTCAGATACGCGACGAACCGGGCTACCGTGACAAACGGCATTCCCGGAAAGAGAATCTCTAGAATTCCTTCCTCTTTGCACTGCCTGTGGAGCAAAAACAGGAAATCCTCATGGAAAACGTTGGACCGACTTCCCTCCACGTACGGCAAAAGGTGAACGCGGTCCGACTGATAGGGCCATTTTTGCTCAACAACAGGCGCTTCGACTACTGTTTCCATGGGTTATATCCAATCATTCTGACTTGTGCTGCATCAAGGTCAATCTCTACGCCTTAAAATAAGGAATCTTAACTGCAACCCCACCAACCGTTGCCGTGATATACCCAGCAACCGTGACGGGAACAGCTTGACCGCCTCCGACCGTAGCCGTAGGCGCCGTCTGAGAAAATCCTATGTTCAAAATCGCGTTTCCCTGCATGTCGATGCTCACAGTAAAAGGAATCTTTCCATTGGCGCCGACCAACGCATTCAACGACGTGACGATCTGACGAAAAACTTCATTAAGCTTCGTAAGATTCGGATCATCCAAATCAGAAGAAATCAAAACTACTGGAGCAACACCGGGAATTTGTACTGGTTTAGCCATTAGACTGAACTTTGGGCGCTAATCATTTGACCAAAATTTTCTTTTTGATACCCGGAATCTACGGTGGTGTCTTTCCATTCAACAAAAGATTCTCCATACATTACGAATTGTGATGGACTCGTAGCAATGAATCTCCATATAGTCCCTTTAAATGCTGGGAATCTTACACGAACTGTTTTTCTTACCAAGGTTTGAGGAAGGTTAAACGAAAAAATTGGAGTAGCCATATTCCCTTCAAGGTATACATTAAAATTTATTCCAGCAGGGTCAGCAGCAATGTATTCCACCCAACATTGCTTAACTATTTTAAAGTGATCTGTTCCAAACTTGATGTAATAGGAGTCAAATGTTTCACGGTATTCCGCTTCGGTAGCCGCTTTAATATGCCAGTTAAAACAATGAACCGGACCAATCACCGCACCTGAGATTCTAAGAGCTACGTTCTGGGATAGCTGACCTTCACCCTCATTGATCGGAATCGGAATCCTCTGCCGGCCGTTTGTAGTGAAAGTCCCCAAATCGAGCACAGTAATCCCGTCGTCAAACAACAAAGCAACATCCATCTGCTGCCCAGTAAAATCAACGTCTATGGTCAATTCGTTGTAAACCTTGTTGTTTAAAGGAAGGCTTTGATCCTGTGCCGGCGTTTGAATGTTTACGTTTATCGGAACCATGACAACTACGTTTGCAGCATTTATGTCTTGATCGAAATTGCCAACCCGGTCCTGATAAACCATCCCATTATTTCTTCCAATAATTAGGCTTTGAGTGTCTTCCTCAAAGTACATCGCAGTTGCATCGACATCATCGTTTCGCCATGTCTTCGCAGTAAGATCTAAAATCACGCGAACAACAACACCACTCTTATTCATGTAAGCAAGAAACACTTCGTTTTTGTAAAACGCCATGATGCTGTTTGAGAATATGGCTGGAGTCGGATCCGCTTCAGGAACAGGACCAAGATTTGGCTCCTTGTCTGCCAAAAGCCATTCAATCACTTCGCTGGAATACGAAGAATTCTCTCCTGTGAAAATGTAAACCCCATCCTGAGACAGATAAGGCAGCAAACCTTCAGCGATACAATCAGCAAAACTTGCATACAACCCATGCCGGGAACCTGTTGGATACGGCGTCGGCGTAGCGCCGGCATACGGAATGATTACCCTAAAAATTCTGGCCTGCGTTTTAACAAAAAGCTGCCCGCTGAAGAATATGACTCCCATGATCGGATCAGCAGGAGTGCCAATCTCAATCCAATTCTCTGGCGGAACTGCTTCCGGATTAGTGGTCTTAGAATAGTAAAGGCGGTTTGGATTGTCCGGATCCCCGGCAAACCATGCCTGATCGAAAGCCATCGTAACCAAATTCACTGCGCGGCCTTGACGAGTAGACGCAGAAATGATTGCAGAGACCGGATGTGACGTCTGGTAGTAAGCCAAAAACTGCGTCGGGGAAACCGCAACGACAGTCACAATTTCCTGCGAATTCCCAACATCAACCGCAATCAATTGATTCACGAAAATGTTGTTCATACTCAGTGGCGTAACCCACTGGAAAAAACCCGCCAAAACACCAGTCCCAAGGAACGAACTCACAGGGACAGGCAACGTGGTTGTCAGCGGAGGATCGTTGTCAAGATTCAAAAGATCGTTCGACGCAATATCAGCGTCCAGAAATACGTCCACAAACGCTCCGAGAGCATAGGGAAAAGTCGCTGTTATCCCATTTCCAACGATGGTAATCGTGTTTACAGGTGGGGGCTGCGTAATTGCCGGAATCTGAGCAATTTGCGTCCACCCAACATCTAAAGATCCTCCACGTCGATAAATATTGATGTGGGTTACTTGCGGATCGTTTGGTTCCATGAAGCTCAATGTCACCGGCTGATTGGCAGGACTGACAAAAGAGTTTAGAACCATCACCGGAGAAGGGTTGCTTTCATCTCCAGTATTGATATCAAAATAGGTGTATCGATAATCGTAAGGAGATCCAGGGCCGACAGTTGGACCGCCGCTGCTGAAAAAATAAAGGTCGGCCACCTGAACGTTTACGACTGCGGTGGACACAATCAAAATCCTGTACGAATTGACGTTGGCCCAACTCTTTCCAGGAAGTCCGGCATTTCCAACTTTTGTAAAAGCTCCTCTGGTAGTGTTGAACTGAGACCAAGTGCCGTTGGTCAACGCACCCAAAGGAACATTTATGGTGTAGTAGTCGTGAGTGTAGGAACCGTCGCCAACATCAAACTGCAAAGCAATAGACGTTATTCCCGAGAGCAAAGAAATCAACAATCCAAAAGTCAGGAAATCACTGTCGCTTCCGGGAACCCCTGTGCCCAAAGTATCGAGATTGAATGGGCCTGATCCCAAAATATAACCAGTCGATGATTCGGTTTCCACCGAAAAACTCATCGCGTACAAAGTGGCGCCGGGATTATGATTGTTTGAAAAAAAAGCCGTGAATGTCGTCGCTGTAACAGTGAGGACAAAAACCTG
>Ga0182015_10005718_pt1 | contig 12799 bp, 12 predicted proteins | sample 712P3MmetaG_FD_120478 | JGI IMG/M metagenome (GOLD analysis project Ga0182015, IMG submission 120478) | Permafrost microbial communities from Stordalen Mire, Sweden - 712P3M metaG | ecosystem: Environmental > Terrestrial > Soil > Wetlands > Permafrost | place: Sweden: Stordalen | collected...
CGAGTAGCTCACCGCGAAGCTGGTGGAGGGCTCAGAAGCCCCCACCGGCTCGCACCACAACAAGGGCAAGGCATCGAACCCTCACCCTCATTCGAGAAGCAGATTTTGAGTCTGCCGCGTCTACCGTTATTATATTGATATAATTAAGATATTTACGATAAAATGCTCATATGTGTAAGTAGTGTTGACTAAAAGTTTTGCCATTCCGGCGTATGGCCTTGCGGTGCGGTGCCTGCAATGAAAAACGTGTCACGCCGCTCAAGACGCGGACGGAGCCGAGCCCGCCGCGCCGAGGGGTAGGGTCGACACCGGCCACAGGCGGCCGAATTCGTGCTGCCTCACACCGCCAACCTCACTTCGCGGGCTGCGCCGCCGCGACCAGCACCGGGTTGGAACGGTAGAGATTGGGGAATAGCTGCTCCAGCGCTCTGACCTTGGGCAGATCGTTGATCGCGATGCGTGCGGCACCGTGCCGAGGATGCTTTCGTCGGCCGGATTGATCACCGGCGCCCCATCACGGCTGCGCCATTCACCGCCGATATAGAGCTTCAACTCAGGATATGAGGGCATGTCACTCTCCAAAATCGCGTCGACCCGCGCCCCCCCCAGAGCTAACGACGTAGCATGCGGTTCGGAGAGAGCGAAATATATGATAAGATATAACGTGCGTGATTATGCGCCGCTGACAAGCAGAATGGCACGACGGGCCGCCCGCGTGGCACAGTGCCGCAATGGCTCGGGTCAGGGTGAGCATCGTCTTTGAATCCGGCGCCCGCATCGGCCCCGGGAAGGCGAAGCTGCTCGAAAGCATCCGCGACACTGGCTCGATCTCCGCCGCCGCCCGCGATATGGGGATGTCCTACAAGCGCGCATGGGTCCTCCTGGACAGCATGAACCAAGCTTTCATCGAGCCAGTGACCACCGCGGCATCCGGCGGGGCCGGTCGCGACGCATCGCCGAAGGTGTCCTCAACGCGCTCGCGAAGGCGCGTATTTCCGAGCCGGGATAACCAGTAGCCACCGCGTTTAATGCATTCTGGCGGCGGAGCTAACACTAGCGCTCGGTCATTCGTGCGCGCCGTGTTCCGGCTTCAGGTCTATCAGCGGCGTTCCGTCGAGGCAGTCGAGGCCACGCACCTGCACGCTTGTACCGTCGATCGCCACCAGCTCGACAACCGAAGATGCAATCGGGTTCGGACGCACCGGCGAGCGCAGCGCGAACGTGCCACTGGTTTCCTTACCGAACGGGGTCTGCAACAACAGGTCGCGCCGCGCGCGGTGCATCCAATAGAGCACCTGAACGCGCTTATGGCCGGCGAGGCCGGTCAGCGCCTCACGCCAGCGCTTGTTGACCGCGAGGGTGCAGATCGGCCCGCCCGGGCTACCGCGCTTCGGGCATTCCTGCCGCGTGCGCCACGGGGTCCGTATCACCCCGATGAAATAGATGCCGGCATCGGTCTGCCGCGGCAGCTCGACCGCCACTTCGCCGGGACGCAGCTCGCTTTCGCTCATGCCGGGACGATGGCAGGGATCATCGGCTCAAGTCCAGAAAGGAACGGGCGGAGCTGTATCTCCGCCCTCCCTCCCACGCCCGAGGCTACAGCGCGGCCGTGATCGCCTTGGTCTCGGTGTAGTTGTGGAACACCTCTTCGCCCATCTCGCGACCCCAGCCTGACTGCTTGTAGCCGCCGAACGGCAGCGAGGCGTCGAAGACGTTGTGGCAATTGATCCACACCGTGCCCGATCGGATGCGCTGGGCAAGCTTGTGCGCGGTGCCGCCGTTGCGGGTCCACACGCTGGCAGCGAGGCCGTAGATCGTGTCGTTGGCCTGCTTGGCGATGCGATCGAGGTCATCGTCGTCGAACGGGGTGGCGCAGACCACTGGGCCGAAGATCTCCTCGTGATTGAAGAAGATCGCGCTGGCCGCGCCGGCGATGGCGGCGTCGATGTCGGCATCGGCGAGGATGATCGCCGGCGATTTGCCGCCCAATTCCAACGATACCTTCTTCAGATTGCCGGCCGCCGCCTGGACGATCAGTTTTCCCACTTCGGTCGAGCCGGTGAACGCCACCTTGTCGACGTCGGGATGCGCCGCGAGCGCCGCGCCGGCCGTCTCGCCGAACCCGGTCAGGATGTTCACGACGCCGGCCGGGAACCCCGCTTCGACGATCAGCTCGCCGAGGCGCAGCGCCGTCATCGGCGTCTGCTCGCCCGCCTTAAGGACGACCGTGCAACCCGCCGCCAGCGCCGGCGCGATTTTTCATGCCGCCATCAGCAGCGGGAAATTCCACGGGATGATCTGGCCGACGACGCCGACCGGCTCTTTGACCGTGTAGGAGAGAAATCGCCCGGGCAGCGACCAGGGGATGGTCCGGCCGCTGATCTTCGTCGCCCAGCCGCCCATATAGCGGAACATGTCAACCGCGAGCGGCAGATCGGCGACCCGCGCCACCGCATACGGCTTACCGTTGTCGATGGACTCCAGCTCGGCCAGCTCTTCGAGGTCGCGCTCGATCAGATCCGCGAGCCGCCACAGCATACGGCCCTTCTCGGACGGGCTGACCTTGGCCCAGACGCCGTTGTCGAAGGCGCGCCGCGCCGCAGCGACCGCGAGATCGACATCCGCCTTGTCGCCTTCGGGGACATTGGCGATCACCGCGCCGGTCGCCGGGTTGTACAACACTTCGAAGGTCTTGCCGGAGGCCGCCCCCACCATCTTGCCGTCGATCAGCATCTTCGACGAGCGGCCGAGGAAATTCGACGCATGGCGCAGTCTCGGATCGAGTTCGATCGTGTCCATTGCTTCCCTCCCGTGTTGTCTGGCGCCGGCGCTTGTCAGAGCGCGAACGCCGCGCCAGTATCGCGCTATATCCAATCACATATAGCGTAAGCACGCCATATCCCCCGACATACATCGCGTAGCGAAAGGCAGAATTCATGTCCGTGACCGAAGACATCCGCACCTCCACCACAACCGAAGGCGCCGGTCTCCGCCAAGCCCGGATGCTGATTGATGGGACGTGGGTCGGCAGCCTGTCGGGCGCGACCCTCACCGTGGAGAACCCAGCCAAGCGCCAGCCCATCGCGCTGATCCCGCGCGGCGGCGCGGCCGATGTGAATGGCGCGGTCGAGGCCGCCTCGCGCGCCTTCCCCGCCTGGAGCAAGGTGGCGCCGCGCGATCGCGGGCGGCTGCTCTTACGCATCGCCGACAAGATGGAGGCGCAGGCGGAGGAGCTGGCGCGATTGATCGCGCTCGAAACCGGCAACGCGCTGCGCACCCAGGCGCGCGGCGAGGCGCGGCTGGCGGCCGACATCTTCCGCTATTTCAGCGGCCTCGCCGGCGAACTGAAGGGCGAGACGATCCCCTTGGGCGAGCAGGTGCTGAGCTATACGCGGCGCGAGCCGTTGGGCGTCGTCGGCGCGATCATCCCATGGAACGCGCCGGTGCTGCTCGGCGCGCTGAAGATTGCTCCGGCCTTGTGCGCAGGCAACACGCTGGTGCTGAAGGCCGCCGAGGACGCGCCGCTCGGCGTGTTAATGATGGCCGAAATCTGCCAGGAATTCCTGCCGCCGGGCGTACTCAACGTGCTGACCGGCCTCGGCGAGGAATGCGGCGGGCCGCTGGCGCAGCACCTGCTGGTGCGCAAGCTGTCGTTCACCGGCTCGACCGAAGTGGGAAAAATCATCATGCACGCCGCCGCCGATCGGATCGTGCCGGTATCGCTGGAGCTGGGTGGCAAGAGCCCGTCGGTGGTCTACCCCGACGCCGACGAGGATTGGGTGGTCGACGGCGTCATCGCCGGCATGCGCTTTACCCGGCAGAGCCAATCCTGCACCGCCGGCTCACGTCTCTTCCTGCATGCCGACATCTTCGACAGCTTCCTCGACAAGCTGCGCGCCAAGACCCAGGCGCTGAAGCTCGGCGACCCGCTCGACGAGGACACCGACATCGGCAGCATCATCAACAACAAGCAATTCATCAAGGTGTGCGGCTATGTCGAGGACGGGTTAAAGCGCAAGGACGCACGGCTGGTGTTCGGCGGATTGCCGCCCACGGGCGGTCCGCTCAGCGAAGGCTACTTCGCGATCCCGACCGTATTCGCCGACACCTCGAACGACTGGCGGCTGGCGCGCGAGGAGATCTTCGGCCCCGTGCTGGTGGCTATCCCGTGGCGCGACGAGGCCGACGCGATCCGCATGGCCAACGACAGCCATTACGGGCTCGCCGCCTATGTCTGGACGCACGATATCGGCAGCGGGCTGCGCACCGCGCATGCGATCGAGTCCGGCTGGGTGCAGGTAAACCAGGGGCTCGGTCAATCGCCCGGCCATTCATATGGCGGGTTTAAGCAGAGCGGCATCGGCCGTGAATTCTCGCTGGAGGGCATGCTCGACAGCTTCACCCAGCGCAAGAACGTCACGGTGAACCTCAATACGCCGCGCAAGTAATAGGATAGGCCATGCCCCAACATCCGGCTCTGACTAAAGGCCGCGTCGCCGTCATCACCGGCGGCACCAGCGGTATCGGCCTCGCCGCGGCGAAGCGTTTCGCATCGATGGGGATGAAACTCTGTCTTGCCGATCTCAGCCAGCATTCGCTCGACGCGGCCGCCCTGCAACTCCCGGGCGCCGATGTCGTCACGGTGCCGACCGATGTCAGCAAGATCGACGAGGTGCTGCGGCTCAAGGACCGTGTCTATGCCGAACTCGGCGAGGTCGCCGTGCTGATGAACAACGCCGGCACCTCGCCCGGCGGCGGCCCCTTTGATCATTATGAGCGCTGGCAGCGCGTGCTCGGGGTCAATTTGTGGGGCGTCATCAACGGCGTTCACGCCTTCGCCCAGGCGATGATCGACCAAAAGACCCCGTGCGCAATCGTCAATACCGGTTCGAAACAGGGCATCACCTGCCCGCCGGGCGACACCGCCTACAACATCACCAAGGCCGGGGTGAAGGTGCTCACCGAGGGCCTCGCGCATTCGCTGCGTACCATCGAGGGCTGCCAGGTCACCGCGCACCTCTTGGTGCCGGGCTCGACGTTCACCGGCATGACGGCACGCGGCCGCACTGAGAAACCGTCTGGCTCTTGGACCCCGGAGCAGGTCGTCGACATGCTGATCGAGCGTATGGATGCCGGCGATTTCTACATCATCTGCCCCGACAACGACGTCACCACCGATGTCGACAACCGGCGCATCCTCTGGGCGGCTGAGGACATTATCCGCAACCGCCCGCCGCTGTCGCGCTGGCACCCCGATTACGCGGACGAGTTTGCCGCCTTCCTGGCATCGCCCTCGCCGTTCCGCAAGTAGGGATCGACCATGGAATACTGCGGCTCGGACGCACCGGCCTTGACGTGTCGCGCATCGGCGTCACGTTTTCCGGCGAAGAAATTTGCGGCGCTTGAGGCGCTATGCCGTCGTTGGGTTTGTCTGATACTTTCCGCGTTCCGATAGTCGGTTGGGGGAGCCATGACTGCCCGTTTCTCAACCCGCTGCCCGAATTCCGACTATCTCGGCTTCGAAGCGTCGCCCGAAGCGATCGTCGCCGCCGCCAAGAAAGCGGAGGAGGTCGGTTTCGATGCCGTCTTCGTCAACGACCACATCGTCGTTGGTGGGGACGCCCGCTCGGAGCCGTGGACGAATGTCTACGACCCGCTCGTTTCGATGTCGTTCATCGCCGCGCAAACGAGCCGCATCGGCGTCGGCGTCTCGGTGCTGATCATGCCGTACCGCAACCCGATCGCCACCGCAAAGGCGCTGGCGACGCTCGACCTGATGTCGGGCGGCCGGCTGACCGTCGGCGTTGGTGTCGGCTGGAACGAGGCCGAGTTCGCGGCCCTCGGCGTGCCATTTCACGAACGCGGTGCCCGCACGAATGAGTACTTGCGCCTATGGCAGGCATGCTGGGCGCCGGGCAAGGTATCGTTTGCCGGCAAGTTCACGTCGTTTACCGATATGTCGGTCAATCCCAAGCCGCTGCAGCAGCCGCACCCGCCGATCTGGATAGGCGGGACCAGCGACGCCGCGCTGCGGCGTGCGACGAAGTTCGCCGCGGTATGGCAACCGACGCCACTGCCGATAGCCCAGCTGGTCGAGCGGCAGGCGGCGCTGCGCAAGGCTTGCGAGGCTGCCGGTCGCGAGCCGATCCCGACGCGGATGAGCTTCCGCGTCGAATTCAGCACGATCACCGGCAACGCGCCGCCGCCCGGCAAGGATCGACCGACGGGTCATGGCACCCCCGCCGAGGTCGCCGTCGATCTACGGCGCTACCGCGAGGCCGCGGGCGTCGATGCGTTCCAGATCAACTTTCACGGCAATCGCGACCTCGACCAGCTGCTCCAATCGATGGAGTGCTTCATGCGAGACGTCGCGCCGGTCGTCTCCGGCTAGCCGATCGGCGAGGCGGGCGATGCCGCGAGCAATCGTCGGAAAAGGGCTGCGGTTTTCGCTACGCCATGCGCCGTGCGCGCACATCTGCCGATACTGCCTGATCTCGGAATCGCGAAAGCGGAGCGCGCTCCCGTTTTCACGCTTCGAGCAACTCGTCCATCGGTTCCACGATTGGAAGCAATCGAGCGGCCGGGAAGATTTGGGGATCGGGATTTTTGTCGGTCCGTCGTTCGATTACGACCTGGAGACCCTGAAGGGTGTTGCCCGGCTGCACGCGAGGCGCGGGGCGAAATTTCAAATCCTCAATCTCGGCGGGCTCCGAGTGCGGCGCGGCGACGAGTTGATCGCGTGGCTGGAGGAGCGGCGCGCGGCCGGCATCATGGGCTTTCATACCTCGCTCGCGGGTTGCGGCGAAACGCACGATCGGTGGAACGGGCGCGCCGGCGATTTCGACTTCCAGATGTCGATCCTGCGGTTGGCCGGCGAACGCGGGATGGTTCGCCAGGAGAGATTGTTCCTGACCCAAAACACCTTGCCCATTTTCGACCGGCTGCTCGACATCCTGGACCATCTTCCGGGAGAGCTTCGCAGTCGCGTGGCAAGCCCGTTCTTCTATGCAGGGCTGGCTGCGCGGTACGAAGACGAGCGCCTAACCGAGGAAGACCGCGACAACCTCCCGGAGCGGATCAATCAGCTCCGACCTGCGAGATTCGATAACTGGCGGTCGGAGCGGGAATGGATCCCGGTGATGCTGGAAACCGCGAACCAGCCGCGAAAGTTGCTTCTAAAACTTGATGTCGACGAGACGAATATCGATCACTTGGAAAACACCTCTTGTGAGGAAATCTTCGCCGAGCGGGAACGTCAATACCAGGACAGCTACCGGAAAATTCCCGCGCTCGACGAACTGTGCGCTCACTACGGCGATCGAACCAACCGCAAGATTTACATGATGAGCCGCGACGTCGAGGGGCGGTGGTTGGAAATGCACGAACGCGAAACAGGTACTATGACTCCCGTCGATTGACGCGTCTGATCTGTCGGCGCTACCTGGCGGCTGGCGCGGATATTCGTGAAGGACCGGAAGCCATCCCGTGTCGACCTTCCGTTTAAATTGGAGCAAATTCAGCCACTCCACCGGCGCTAGCGCCGGCGGCTATTGTCGGTAGTGGCCGATGAAGGTCAGCTTGGTTGGGCCGTTACGTGTAATTGCAATCCGGCTTGTCGTTGCAGATGGCCGAGCACGTTAAACAGATTTCGAGCCTGAGGATTGCCGCGCGGTCCGAACATGCGAATAAGGCTCTTCGGTTGATTCCCGGTCGCTTCGCCGAGCTTCTGGAAGCCGATGGTCGCCTTGATATAGTCCCGCAGGATCGCCTTGCCGGTCTCGATATCGCCGGCGAGCATCGTGTCGATCCCCTCGCGCAGCAAGGCTTCGCCGAATGCAGGATCGTCGGTCACGTGCCGTTGCACTAGGTCTTTGAAGCTTCGTGTCAATGCCATGCTACCCTCCTTCATCTTGTGCTGCGCTTGCGCTGCCGATACTCAGCCCACATCTCAATCGCCGCCACGATGTCGCGCTGCTGGCGTTTCTTCGTGCCGCCCGTTAACAGGATTACCAGCATCTCGCCGTCGCGCCCGAAATACACCCGATACCCCGGCCCAAAATTGATCCGGTATTCGAGAACGCCTTCGCCGACGCCATTCGCGTTCGACAGATTGCCCTGTTCCAGACGGGCGATTGCCACCGTAACCTTCGCTCGGGCCGTTGGATCGAGGGAGGCGAACCAACCCTCGAAAGGGCTCCGCCCGTCACGGGCGAGGTAGTAGCGAATTTCCAGCATACACGTATAGTAACACAAGTGTTACCATTGGTCAATCAAGAACTACATCTCTAACTTGTTATTATACTTGGCTTTTCGCCGTCGAGGCGAAGCCGCTTGGCTAGGTCCCTTGGTCAATCGCTTCGTCAGGCTCTCAGCCGCTCGCCCGAATAGCAGCCTCTGGAATAGGCGGCCGATCACCGCAGCGGCGCTTGTAATGACTGATCGACAGCGGCCCCAAGCTGCCCTTATCGGCTCCGGGTGTGGCCTCCACCGGGAGCCTCGTTCTGTCGGTTGGGGTCATCCTCCGTGTGATCTTGCGTCCGGTCGACGGCCTTACTTGCGGCGGCCAGGAGGTCGAGCCGTCGCCGCCGCGCATCACTCATTTCCACCTTGCCGGAACCTGCGGCCTCCTCGGCGGCGCGCTGCCGCCGCCCGTGATCGCGTAGCGACGCTCGCGACTGGCTCACATAGCCGTCGCCGTGCGAGTAGCCCGCCTCGATCCGTGCCTCCTCATGTGATTCTTTACGTTCGCGTGCGTGGCGATCGCGTTCGTCGATCATCTTCCGCGCCTGCTCGATATTCGGTACGCTCTCGGGATCGAGCACCGCCATGAACTCGCGTAGCTCGGCGGCCTTGATGCCATCGATGCGGCGCGCGAGGCTGTGGATGCCGCCTTTCTCATCGAGGATCACATAATCGCGGCGGTCGCCGCGCGCGAGCGTATAGCCGCGCTCTTGTAGCGCCGCCCGGAATGCTTCCGGCCCGTCGCTGGCACGGAATGCGGCGGTCACCTCTTCTTTCACGCGCTTGCCGGTAATGCCGGTGCGTTCCTCTTGTCGAAGCTCGGCCCGCGACGGGGTGCGGTCGGGCCGCTCTACCCCATCCCTCTCGTGATGCGCCCCTTGCACGCGATCATGGCCGAACCGCCGTTCGAGATCGTGGGCGACTTCCTCATGCTTGCGGTAGTTATGGCTGTCGCTGACCGAGCGCATTTTTTCGAGATCGATCCGCGACCACACCACATGGATATGCTGACGTCCGAGCTTCTCGTGCATCACGACGCCGCGCGCGTGCCCGTGGAGCCCGAGCCGCTTCTCCAGCGCATCGATCGCTTCGATGCGCTGCTCCGGCGTCAACACATGCGGCGGCTCCGGGCTGATAGCAGCGTGATAGAGCGACCGCTCGCATTTGGTGCCGACGGCGTAAGCGTCCATCTCGACGAGCGCGCCGCGCAAATCTTGCGCGATGGTGCCGCGCGTCTCGATCAGGCTGACGCGCTCGTTCTTCTCGGCATTGCCAAGGTGCGTGGCGAGCTGCTGAGGCCCGGCGCGGGACTTTCCTTTGATGATCATGCGTCCCGCCCGAGGGCCTTCAGGATTGCGTCGCGTACAAGGCCGAGACCGTGAAGCTCCTGCTTCAGCTCGCGCGCATCGACGCCGCGGCCGAAATTCATGTCGCGGGCGATCTGGTTGAGATTGCCGCCGACATGGCCGACCTCGCCCAGCAGACGCGCCAATTCCCGCCGCTCGATCGGCGGCCGGCGCACCTGCCGAGGTTGGGGTGCCCCGAGCAATACCTGACGCGCGTAGCTGCCGGCCGTGAGGCCGGCGCGCTCGGCCGCAAGGTCGATGCGCTCGCGCTCGTCCGGCGAAAGCCGGATCGTCAGGTGCTTGCTGCGCACGCGGGTTTCGCTGCCGTGGCTCATGGCGACACGCAGCGCCGGGGTAAGGGCGGAAAGGGGACGGCATCCCCTGTCCGTGCTGGGGTCTCGGGGAGCCAGGCCCCTTGAGCGCGGATGCCAAAGGGGCGTACCCTTTGGCCGCTGGTGTCGGGGCGCGGATGCCCTGACGCGGGGTGATCCAACGAGGGGGCAAGGCCGCCCTCTTGGTCGGGGTGCACGGGGCTGAAAGCCCCTGCCAAGCCGCGCGGGACCGGCCCTTCCGGGGCGCGCAGCGCCGGAAAGCAGTCCTTCGCATAAGCCGTGGTCAGCGGCGAGGTAGCGCCGCTTCCGGCCATTGGTCGAGTAGCGAGCAACCAGGGACACGGTATCTGAAGGCGAGGCGGCCCTTTCTGCGGATGACGATGTCCGAAAACGACCAGCTTAATGCCGCGCCCTCGGGCATACTGGTCCCATGGAACTGGATCCCGAAGCCTGCTATCGAGCGTTATCGACCCGTGATGCGCGGTTCGACGGACGGATGTTTATCGCCGTTCGCACAACAGGGGTTTATTGCCGACCGATCTGCCCGGCGCGTACGCCAAAACGGGAGAACATAACGTTCTACCCCACGGCGAGCGCGGCGCAGGAGGCAGGTTTTCGCCCCTGTCTTCGATGTCGCCCGGAGAGTTCTCCGGACCTGGCGGCCTGGCGAGGCACGTCGAACACCGTTTCGCGCGGCTTGGCGCTGATCGCCGAGGGCGCGCTCGATGGCGAGGCGGTCGATGCGCTAGCGGAACGGCTCGGAGTCGGTGAGCGGCAATTGCGGCGGCTGTTCAGGCAGCACCTCGGAGCATCGCCTATCGCTGTCGCTCAGACACGCCGCGTGCTCTTTGCCAAGCAGCTCATCGTCGAGACGACCATGCCGATGACGGAAGTCGCCCTGGCGTCTGGCTTCAGCAGCATCCGTCGCTTCAACGCGATATTCCACACGCTGTATCGGCGATCGCCTAGCGAGCTGCGCCGGTCGAGCAGTGCCGTCGGCGAGCAGACAGGCACGGAAGGCATCACGCTCATGCTGCCCTATGCACCGCCCTACGATTGGGATGCGATGATCGGCTTCCTCGCGGCAAGGGCGATTACCGGCATCGAAGCGGTTGACGGGAGTAAACGCTACCGGCGCTCGATCGCATTGGAAGGTGCGCAAGGGGCGATTAGTGTTGAACCGGACGAGCGGGAGCGCGGCCTGCGCGTGACGATCCGCTTTCCGCGCATCGCATCGCTTGCCACGATTGTTCGGAGCGTTCGACGCGTTTTCGACCTCAGCGCGGACCCGCTGGCCATCGGCGAGGACCTTGCTCGAGACCCGCTGCTTGCGCCGCTGGTCGCCGGGCGTCCGGGCCTGCGCGTGCCGGGCGCGTGGGACGGCTTCGAAGTCGCCGTTCGCGCCATGCTCGGCCAGCAAATTACCGTAACGGGTGCCTTGAAACTTGCGGCGAAACTGGTCGCCGCCTATGGAGAGAAGCTGTGTTCTAGCGACGGGACGAGCCTGACGCATACGTTCCCGACACCCGAAAGACTCGCTCAAGCCGATTTGCGGTCGCTCGGTATGCCCGCTGTCCGCGCGGAAGCGCTCTCAGCACTGGCTCGCGCCGCTGCCGCCGATGCGGGTCTTTTCCGCCCTACGCAGTCGCTGGAGGGCGCAATAGCCAAGCTCCGCTCGCTGCGCGGGATCGGCGAATGGACAGCGCAATACATTGCCATGCGCGTGTTGCGTGAGCCGGATGCCTTTCCCGCCGCCGATATCGGTCTTATGCGAGCTTTGACACCTCCGGGCGGCGCGCGGCCCGCGGCTAGCGAAGTCCTTGCCAGAGCGGAGGCCTGGCGACCGTGGCGAGCCTATGCGGCTCAACACCTCTGGACAGGCGATGCGGAGGCAGTGAGAGCGAGCGCCCGCACCACTCAAAGGACAATCTCGATGCCCAATCCGATAACGCCTCAAACGTTCTTTATCGACCGGGCCGAAAGCCCGGTCGGGACGATGCTCCTCATCCATGATTTCGAAGAGCGTCTACGGGCTCTCGACTTTCATGACTTCGAAGCCCGAATGCGGCAGCTCCTCAGGCTGCATTATGGCGAGGACGGAGGCGATTTTGTCGTAAAAAGCCGCGAGACGCCGGCGGCAATTCGGCGCGCACTTGCCGGTTATTTCGCGGGCGATCTAACCGCGATCGATGCCATTCCGGTCGCGACGGCTGGCACTTCCTTTCAGCGTGAGGTCTGGGCGGCGCTTCGGGGAATTCGGCCGGGGACAACGCTAAGTTATGGCGCGTTGGCGCGAAAGCTGGGACGCCCGAACTCCGCTCGTGCCGTCGGCCTTGCCAACCGCGCCAACCCGATTGCCATCGTGGTTCCTTGCCATCGCGTCATCGGCGCGGATGCAAGCCTTACGGGCTATGGCGGTGGCGTCGACCGCAAACGGTGGCTGCTCGCTCATGAAGGCGCTGCCTTCGAGGACCTAGCGGTAGGGCGCGTCTCAAACGCAGCCTGATCCACGCGCTCGCGAATGCCAGCCGTCGCAGACCAACCGGATCAGCCGATAGCAATCCCTCCGGCACGTGTCAATTCGTTGTCGGTGCGAGCTGCGCGATCGCGACGGTGCCGCTCTTTCTGCGGATGACGATGTCCGGAAGCGGCCAGCTTAATGCCGCGCCCTCGAGCATACTGCGTCATCACGAACGAGGGCCTCCTTATGACCGATATTATCCTGCACCACTACGAGATCTCTCCCTATTCGGAGAAAGTCCGGCTCGGTCTTGGGCTCAAAGGCCTGGCCTGGGCATCGGTCGAGATTCCCGTCATCATGCCAAAACCCGACCTGACGGCCCTAACAGGAGGCTATCGCAAGACACCAGTGCTGCAGAC
>Ga0182015_10005719_pt1 | contig 12798 bp, 5 predicted proteins | sample 712P3MmetaG_FD_120478 | JGI IMG/M metagenome (GOLD analysis project Ga0182015, IMG submission 120478) | Permafrost microbial communities from Stordalen Mire, Sweden - 712P3M metaG | ecosystem: Environmental > Terrestrial > Soil > Wetlands > Permafrost | place: Sweden: Stordalen | collected...
GAAGGCTCGATGAACTTGCAAAGCCACGTTGACCTTACTGTAGAATGACGGCGCGGATTCTAGCACGGGCCAAACCCGGGAAGGTACCGCCCTTTTGTCGTCTTCACGCCGCAAGTTTCTCGAGTCACTCAGCCGTTCTGCTCTCGTATTGTCCCTTGAAAATGTTCTGGCCCTCGCCAATCCGCCACGCTGGCGGGAATTCGGCGCTGGTCCGGCCAACGGCAGCGAAGACGCGCAGGCCGCGCCAACTCCCGGAAGCGATCTCGGCGTGAGTTTCGTCAATGTCGGGCGCGAATCGGGCCTGAATGTGAAGACAATGTACGGCGGCGAACATAAAAACAAATACCTGCTCGAAACCACGGGTTGCGGCGTTGCCTTCTACGATTACGACAACGATGGATGGCTCGACATTTTCCTGGTCAACGGTTGGCGCCTCGAAGGATTTCCCGCCGGCCAGGAGCCCACTTCTCATCTCTTCAAGAACAATCGCGACGGCAGCTTCACAGACGTAACCGCGAAGGCCGGGCTGCTCCATTCTGGCTGGGGCCAAGGCTGCTGCGTCGGCGATTACGATAACGACGGCGATGAAGATCTCTTCGTCACCTATTTTGGCAAAAATGTTCTGTACCACAACAACGGCGATGGCACATTCAAGGACGTAACGGACAAGGCCGGCGTCGGCGGCAGCGGCAAGCGATGGAACACCGGCTGCGCGTTCGTGGATTACGATCGCGACGGCCATCTGGATCTCTTCGTCGCCAATTACATTGATCTCGATCTTGCCACCGCGCCCGTGCCTGAATCCGGTCCATGCCTCTACAAAGGCGTGATGGTGGCCTGCGGCCCGCCGGGATTGAACGGCGGAAAAAATATTCTATTCCACAACAATGGCGACGGAACATTTTCGGACGTATCCGACGCGTCAGGCGTCCTGCAAGCCAATGGCACCTATGGCCTCGGCGTCCTCACGGCAGATTTCGACAATGACGGATGGCCCGACATCTACGTGGCGAACGACTCGACGCCTAGCGCACTTTATCGGAACAAGAAGAACGGCAAATTCGTAGACGTAGCTGTGGACGCCGGATGCGCATTGAGCCCGGACGGAAAGCCTCAAGCAGGTATGGGTGTCTCGGCGGCGGATTACGATCTCGACGGAAACCTCGACATCGTGAAAACGAATTTCGCGGGCGACACGCCCTCGCTCTACCACAATTTCGGCGGAGGCAATTTCGAAGACACCACATTCAGTGCGGGGCTGGGCCTGTATACGCGCTTTCTAGGCTGGGGCTGCGGATTCTTCGATTTCGATAACGACGGCTGGCCCGACATTTTGATTTGCAACGGCCATGTTTATCCCGAAGTCGAGCAACTGAAAACGGAAGCAGGCTACGCGCAACAGAAATTGCTCTATCGCAATCTGCGCAACGGGCGATTCGAAGATGTCTCGCAGCGCGGTGGCCCGGGCATCATCGTGCCGTCGGCGTCACGCGGCTGCGCCTTCGGCGATTTCGACAACGACGGCGATATCGATGTCGTCGTAAACACGGTGAACGATTTCCCGCAGCTTATTCGCTGTGATTCACGCGCGCAAAACAATTGGCTCAAGGTACGTACCATCGGCACAAAATCAAATCGCAGTGGCATCGGCGCCCGCCTTCGTTGCGTCACACGCCTGCCGGGCGAAACGAAAGACCACAGCCAAATCGACGAGGTCCGCAGCGGCGGCAGCTACATGTCGCAGAGCGATCTGCGCGTCCATTTCGGACTCGGCAACGCCGATAAAGTCACGCTGCTAGAAATTCACTGGCCAAGCGGCGCAGTTGACACGCTCAAAGATGTTGCCGCAAACCAATTAATCTTCGTAAAAGAAGGCGAAGGCATCATTCGAACGATGAAATTCGAGCGTCCAACTCCGGCTCACAAATCCAAGTGAGCGCAGAGAGGATTTCGCCATGAATACTCTGATTCAGGACGTCCGGTACGCGATCCGGGTACTCGGAAAGAATCCTGGGTTTACTATCGTCGCTGTTCTGACGCTGGCCATGGGCATTGGTGCAAACGCGGCTATCTTCAGCGTCGTGAATGGCCTCCTTCTTCATCCTGCCGGCATTCCGCACCCTGATCGTGTCGTCGCCGTTCGAGTTCGTTACGACAAGCTAAATTTGAAGAGCATCGTTGCCTCGCCAACGGATTTTCGCGATGTGCGCGACAGTCGCGAAGTTTTTGCCGCTGCTGCGGCGCAAGACAACCGCGATTTCAGCTACCGATCCGGCGACTGGCCGTTGCGGCTTCGCGGTGCCGCTGTTTCGCGCGATTGGTTTGCCGTCTTTGAAGCGAAGCCCATCCTGGGACGCACCTTCACCGCGGAAGAGGATCAACCGAACGCTAACCACGAGGTTGTCCTGTCCTACCCGACGTGGAAAAACGTGTTCGGAGCGGATGCGGGCGTAGTCGGTAGGTCCGTGCAACTGAATCAAGAGCCATACCAAGTCATCGGTGTTATGGGACCGGACTTCCAGTGGCCGAGCCAGGTAGACATTTGGGCGCCGCTTGGCCTTTCTTCGAGCGATTTATCCGACGACAATCGTTTCAACGAAGGACTTTTCACCGTTGCGCGCCTGCAACAAGGAGTGAACTTTTCGAAGGCCGCGGCGTACATGGACGTGCTTACCCAACATGTGGTGAACGATCCGCGCTCGACGTACCCGAAAAGATCAGGCTGGGGAATGTTCGCCGTGCCCTTCACAGAATTTGTGTACGGGGATGTCCGGATGCCGCTGCTGATACTCATGGGAGCAGTGGCTTTCGTGCTGTTGATTGCCTGCGCAAACCTAGCCGGCTTGCTGCTCGCGAGAGCATCAGGACGCGCGAAAGAGTTTGCTGTTCGTACCGCGCTGGGTGCGTCGCCGTGGCGGCTCGTTCGCCAAATGCTCGTTGAAAGCATGGTCATCGCAGCTGGCGGAATGACGTTCGGCCTCTTCATCGGCGAAGCTTCGATACGTGCCCTCCTCGCGCTCGCGCGTGAAAACGTAGCGGCGGGATTTACGATCCGGATGGATGGCTACGTGCTTCTTTTCGCTTCGTTCGTTGCAGTGACGTCCGCGCTAATTTTCAGCATCGCTCCGGCGTGGCAAATCGCGAGGATGGATCCTCACGCAAACCTTGGCGAGGGCCGAGGCGTGAACACAGGTTCCCTGCTCCGCCATCACTTCCGCGATGCCCTCGTTGTCGGTCAACTGGCGCTTGCGCTGGTTCTGCTTGCGGGCACCGGCCTGTTTCTGGAGAGCCTTACGAAATTGCAAGACGTGAATCTAGGCTTCCGGCCGCGCGGAGTGATGACCGCAATATGGTCGCTGCCCGATCATCAATACGACACAACTGCCAAGCAGGCCGCGTTCTGCCGCCAAGTGCTCGAGAGGCTCTCACACTCACCAGGGATAGTTTCGGCGGCGGCCGCATATCCCTTGCCATTCAGTGGATTCAGCGGTTCGGCATCATTTGAGATCGAAGGCCGTCCGAAACCTCCAGGCGATCCTGGGCCGCACGGAGATGTACAGATTATTTCGCCGGCATACTTCTCGACGATGGGAATTCCAATACTGCACGGCCGGGAATTCTCTGACGAGGATCGACAAGGTGGGCAGGCTGTTGCCGTAGTTGATGCAAACCTGGCGCGCCAGTATTGGCCGAATGAAGATCCTGTCGGCAAGCGGATGCGCATCAACGACTCCGACCCGTGGGCGAGAATTGTTGGTGTAGCTGCCCCCACCCGGCACACGCAGGTCGTAGGCGAAGAGGCGTCCGCCGAAGGCATCGAAGGCGCGGGAAAGGGTGTCTACTATTTTCCCATCAATCAGGCTGGGCTGAAATTCGGATTTCTGATTGCCCGCACGAATGGCGATGCGGCGAGCTTGGCAGGAATATTCCGCGAAGTTGTGCGCGCCGAGGATCCGAATCAGCCCATGTCGGATCTAAAGACAATGGATCAGCGCGTCGCGATTTCGTTGGGTCCGCGACGCTCGGCGGTGGCGCTGCTGGAAGTATTCGCCACTCTTGCGCTGCTTTTATCAAGTGTCGGGTTGTTTGGTCTATTGCGCTATAACGTCGCGCAGCGCACGCAAGAACTCGGCATCCGCATGGCGCTCGGAGCTACGCCGGCCATCGTGCTGCGGCTGGTGATTGGCCAGGGAATGCGTCTCGCTTTGCTCGGAGCTGGGACAGGTTTGATCGCGGCGTTTGCATTGACGCGAGTTCTTGAAAGCATGCTTTACGGTGTTAGCGCAACCGACCCGGTGGTCTTTGCCGGCGTGTTGATTGTGCTCGGTATCACGGCGCTCGTCGCGTGTTGGCTCCCGGCGCGGCGAGCCATGCGAGTGGATCCAATAGGAGCGCTGCACCATGAGTGAATCGTCGCGCGCGTTAAGGCTTTTTCGGCATTGCGCGGATCTCTTTGCCTGATCCTTCTTTCAAAGTGTGGACCGAGTCAACACCAAGCCCCTCAAATCGCTCGATCAACCCACTGGGCCAACGAATCTGCACCCAATCAATCTTCGCCGCAGCCCCCAACCCCAAATGCACCCTCATATCATTATTCGAGATGTAGCTCGACCCGCTGCGAACCTCATCCACAAAATTCCGAGAACCCGCCTTCATCGTGATTCGCGCGCCAATTCCATCGCGATTCGATTTCGTGCCCACGGTTCGAAACGCCACCCAATGATTCGCCGAGTGCACCTGATTCACCAGCAAACTCGGGGACGCATTCATATTGCTGATCACCGCAGACTGATGTCCGTCATTCCACAAATCGCCGATAGCCAATCCTCGCGACGACATGGCCGTCGTAATCGCCGGCCCCGCCGTTTCCGAAATATCGCTGAAAGTGCCGTTGCCGTTGTTGTGGTAAAGAATTCGCGGCTCTTTGAAGTTGCTCCCAAGATGCTGGCTATCCACTTCGGGATAAACGTGTCCGTTGACAAGCAGCAAATCCGGCCAGCCATCGTTGTCGAAATCGAGAAACATCGTTCCCCAACCGAGATACTGGGTGTGCAGCCCGAGCCCCGCGGCAACCGTCACGTCATCAAACGTCCCGTCCCCATTGTTCCGGTAGAGCGTCGAAGTATCGTCGGAAAAGTTCGTCTTAAAAATATCGAGCCGCCCGTCTCCATTGAAATCTCCAATCGTCGAGCCCATCCCAGCCTGCTCGCGTCCATCCTCGTTGAATGCGGCGCCCGAAGTAACCGCAACATCGGTAAACGTCCCATCGTGATTGTTGTGATAGAGGATGCTCGGGGTGCTATCGCACGCGACGAAAATATCCGGCCAGCCATCGTCGTCGTAATCGAACGTCGAAACGCTGAAAGCGTAATGCCCGTTCGTTTTGTCAATGTGCGCTTTCGACGTAACATCTTCAAAAGTCCCGTCGCCGCGGTTGTGATACAGAATATTTTTCTTCCACGGCAGCCCGCGCGGCCCGCACATCACCGGCACGCCTTTCCAAACGCAGGAAGGACGGTCGCCCGGCGCCGGCGCGCCCGCCAAATCAAAATCCACGTAATTCGCAACCATGAGATCGAGATGTCCGTCGCGGTCGTAATCCACGAACGCACAACCCGTGCCCCAATCTTTCCCCGTGCCCGCGACGCCCGCCTTTTTACTGACATCCGTAAACGTGCCGTCTCCGTTGTTGTGATAGAGAATATTCTTGCCGTAGTAAGTCACGTAGAGATCGTCCCACCCATCGTTATCGTAATCGCCCACGCACACGCCCTGGCCCCATCCCGTCGCCGCTAGCCCGGCCTTCACCGTGACGTCCGTAAAAGTGCCGTCGTGATTGTTGTGATAAAGATGATTCGTTGGCCCCTTGCCCGGAGGAAATCCTTCGAGCGTGGTGCCATTCACAATGAAAATATCTGGCCACCCGTCGTTATCATAGTCAAAGATCGCAACTCCGGTCCCCGTCGTTTCGATGATGTATTTCTTGGTGTCCACGCCCCCAAAAACATTTTTCATCGCGAGCCCGGCTTTTTCGCCGACGTCCACGAAGTTCGCAAGTTGGCCCGAGCTGCGTTGAGTCTGCGCACCAAGGCCAAACGCGAGAGGAAGCGATAGAAATAAGGCGACCTGAACTCGCGCGGACAGTAATCGTTGCGCAATTGCAAGAAGGGAGAGTGGGCCGCAAATCATGGGCGATATCGCATACTAGGTTGGCGCTCCCGCGCGGTCAAAGGAATTCGGCCACTCGCAAACGGCCGCCAAATTCGCCTCTCGTAGCCACGCAATTTCGCCAAAATGATATTCTGTCAGAGAGGAAACGAAGAACTACGGCAACATGATTTCTTCGCTCATCCATTTCCGCTACGGAACTCGACTCAAGATCGTATCCGCGATCCTCCTGCTAGCTTTTTTCGCATCAACGAGCCGAGTTGCGCATGCCCAGAGTAATTCCGCGCCGAAAAGCGCCGCTGCCAACGAAGCCAGCTCCGAATTCGGCGCAGGATTGGCCGCGATCAAGCGTGGAGACCTCGAGTCCGCGCGCACAAGCTTCGAAAAGGTCGTTCAGCTAGCCCCCACCAGTCCCGAAGGCTACAACTCGCTCGGCTGGGTCCTTCTGCAACTCGGTCAAGTTGATCCCGCCATCACGAACTTCCGCACGGCCATCGGTATCAATCCGACCTTCGTGCAGGCTCACATCAATCTAGCAAACGCGCTGACGACAAAAGGCGACCTCGACGGCGCAATAAAAGAAGGTCAGGCAGCTGTGCAGCTTGCTCCAGACGATTCCGAAACGCACCGCACGCTTGGCCGCGCTCTCAGCTTCCAGGGCAAGGTCGAAGACGCCATCGCCGAAATTCGTCGCGCCATCGAGCTCGAAGCGCAGCGCACCGAACTCCACGACGAATTAGGTTCGCTTCTCGTGCAGCGCGGCTCGATTGACGACGCCAATCGAGAGTTCGCCGAAGCATTGCGCCTGAATCCGAATTCCGCCGACGCTCACTTCCATCTCGGCGTTCTGCGCCTCGAGCAAAAGTCCATCCCCGAAGCGATAACCGAATTGCAGACCGCAATCCGCCTGGCTCCAAACAGTAACCTGCCGCATTACTACCTGGGCGAGGCCCTCAACGCGCAATCCAACGGAGCTGCGGATCACGACGCGGCTCTGAGGGAATTCGAAGCCGCTGTAAAGCTGAATCCCAACTTCCCGCCCGCACAAAAGGATCTCGCAGTCGCGCTCCAGCTCCATGGAGACGCGGAAGAAGCCGCTGACGCATTCCGCCAAGTCGCCAAGCTTCAGCCCGATAGTCCCGACGCTCATAACGATCTCGGCTTAGCTCTGCTTCAGATTGGCCGCGCCGATGATGCGATTCCCGAATTCCAGGCCGCCATTCACTTGCGCCCCAACGACACGAATTACGTAGAAAATCTGGGGGTAGCCTACTTGCAGAAGACCGAGTTCGATTCGGCGATTGCCCAATTCCAATCGGCATTAAAAACCTCTCCTGACGATGTCACCTTGCACTACAACTTAGGCCTCGCCCTGAAGCTCAAGGATCAACTCGCCGACGCAATGGTCGAGTTCAGAAAAGCTGAAGATCTCGATCCGTCCCAGCCAGACGTTCACTACACGCTAGGTATCACCCTTTGGCAACAAGGTGAATTTGATAAAGCCGTGGATGAACTTCACGCCGCAGTCCGCGCCAAGTCCGATTACGCCGAAGCGTATTACACGCTCGGCACAGTTCTCAAACAACAAGGGAAGTTGCAGGAGTCTGCCACCGCCTTGCGTGAGGCGATTCGCTTGCAACCCGATTTCGCTGGCGCGCATACCACCCTCGCCGCAGTTCTGCGCCAACTAGGCGACACCGCAGGCGCTGCGGCGGAGAGCAAGGCTGGCGCGGAGATCTTCAAACAGCGAACGAATCTCCAGTCCGCCACGTTCGCCACAAACTCCGGACGCCGCTTGCTGACTGCGGGCGATATTGATGGCGCGGTATCCCAATTTCATTCCGCGATTGAATCAGTCTCAACCTATGCTCCGGCGCACTACCAACTCGGATTAGCGCTGGATAGAAAAGGCGATCACGACGCTGCAAAAAAAGAATTTCAGCGCGCCACCGAGCTGGATCCCCGCCTAACGCCGCTTCATTAGGCCGCCGACCGCTACTGAATCAAGTCCTCTACATGGTTTTCCTATCGTTTCTCATAGATTTTTTTGATATGACTTTCTACTTTTTCATATTCTCATGCCAAAATAACCGGGCGCATCCTTGTAAAATCAGTAAGTTACAGACAATCCAGATTTTGGTATTAAACGTGCATTGCTTCGGGGCAGGTAGTGTTTTTGTACTAGGGGTTTGTGCTTTCTCGGGGGTCCTAGGCTTGGAACGCGTTTATGGCTTTTTTTGCTCTGCCGCGGCTCTGGGGGAGACGCTGCTTTGCATAGCCACCGATCAACCTTCCCTTTTGCACGTCACCACAAATTACGATAGGGCTTCTCTCTCACTTACGCGAGCAAACACATATTGATCTCGAGCTCTCGACCAGACCTGCGGAGGCATGCAATGAAGCATGCAATGGCATTGCGGTTCGCGTTGGGCATTTCTCTCGTCGTGTGCGTGTTCAGCCTTTGGACGCCCTCGGCTTCGGCACAAGCCGTCTACGGCAGCGTCTTCGGTACGCTGACGGACCCTCAAGGCGCCGCCGTCGCTGGTGCCACCGTCACGGTCACGTCGACCACGAAGGACACGTCTGAAACCGCGACGACCAACGAGAGCGGTAACTACACTGTGACCCACTTGATCCCGGGCACCTACAACCTGAAGGCCACGGCGACCGGTTTCAAATCTATTGACGTGCCTAATATACCGGTGTCCGCCGACGTCAGCGTTCACGTCGATGGCGTCTTCGTTGTCGGCGCCGTCACGCAGACTGTCGAAGTCACCTCGGAAGCTCCGCAACTGAAGACGGACCGCGCTGACGTCGCAACCGAGTTCACTGAAAATCAGATCGAGAACCTCCCGGTTTTTAATCGCAACTTCACCTCCTTTGAACTACTGGCGCCGGGCGCGCAGAAACTCATCGGCTGGAGCCACGCCGCCACCGAAAATCCGCAAGCAGGCCAGCAGATTTTCGTGGACGGCCAGCACTTTAGCGGCACGGCATTCGAGCTTGACGGCACGGATAACCAGGACCCGGTCCTTGGAATTATCGTGATTAATCCCAACCTCGATGCCATTACGGAAGCCAAAATCACACTCCAGAATTATGACGCAGAATTTGGTAAGGCGATCGGCGGCGTGGTTACCGCGCAGACGAAATCGGGTGGCAATGACATACATGGCAGCGCCTTCTGGTTCCGTCGCACCGATTGGTCCGAAGCACGTGATCCATTCTCGCAATCGGCAGACAACGCCATTACCGGCTTAGCCCTTCCTGCGGCCCGATGGAATCAGTTCGGCGGTTCCGTCGGCGGCCCAATCATCAAGGATAAGTTCTTCTTCTTTGGCGACTACCAAGGCACCCGGCAGGCGACTGGCGTTACCAATATCTTGACCGTGCCCACGACTGAGATGGTTTCGACCTGCACCCAAGCGCCGAGTCCAACCGCGTTCTGCGATTTGAGCCAGTATCTCGGACAGGAATTTGGCGGAGGCCAGGCTTACGATCCGACCTCCAGTACTGCTCTTGACGGCAGCGGACGCACGGCGTTCGTCAATAATCAAATCCCGACAACTATGCTGTCGCCTCAGGCTGTCGCGATGTTGAAGAATTTTCCTGCGCCGACCAATAGCGCTCTCTTCAACAACTACATCTTTTCTGGATCGGGTCCGTTTGGACAGAACGCCTTCGATGCCCGCATGGATTATCAGGTAACGCCCTCAATTCATGCCTTCGGACGATTCAGCTTTGACTGGTTCCATCTCACCGGTGCGCCGGCGTATGGTCTGGACCTCGGCGGCACTGGTGACGGTATCGGCGGTTTGGCTGGTGGCTCCGGCATTCACAACTACAGCGTTGCCTCCGGCTTTGACAAAGTCATCAGTTCGAGTTTGCTGACCGACTTCCGCTTCGGCTACTTCCAGTACAATCCGAACGCTTTCAAGCCTGACCAAAGTGCGACGCCTGACTCCTCCTCCGGCTATAACATTCCAGGAACCAACATCCCTGGGAATCCGTTTACGAACGGTCTGCCTGGCTTTTATTTTGACAGCTTGACGTCCAGCAGTAGCGCTGCTGGCTGCAACGAGGGAGCATCGGGAAACTGCTTTTCCTTCGGTGACGGCCTTGGCGTTACCCGTTGCAATTGCCCCCTTTATGAGCAGGAACGCCAGTATCAGTTCGTCAACAACTGGACGAAGATCGTTGGCAACCACCAATTCAAGTTCGGCGCCGACATTCGTTACGCGACGAATCTACGCGTCCCGAGCGACGAGAACCGCACCGGAGAATTTCATTTTACCCGCTTGGGCACGTCAGATGGTGGCAACGGAGGCCTTGACCTGGCAACGTTCTTACTCGGCGACGTCAGCAATTTTGACCGGTACGTCAGCACGAGTATCAGCGCCGCAGAACGGCAGAAGCGTTTCTTCTTCTACGCTCAGGATACCTTCCGTCTCACACCAAAATTGACACTGAACTACGGACTGCGTTGGGAAGATTACAGCCCGGAGTCTGTGAACGCTAAGGGCAACGGCGGATTCGCCAATTTGCAGCAAGGCGTTATTCGAGTCGCAGGGTATGGACCCTATGGACTCAACGGCAATGTTGACGCCACGTGGGATGCCTTTGCGCCCCGTCTCGGCATCGCGTACCAGTTGAGGCCTAAGACCGTCATCAGAATGGGCTACGGCCGCAGCTTTGACATGGGCGTCTTCGGCTCAAACTTCGGTCACGCTGTGACGCAGACATTGCCCGTGCTTGCTTCACAGACGGGCTACGACTACACCAGCGGCAATTATCCAACCACCGTCACACCGAACGTATATCCCGCGTTCACACTGTCTCAGGGGCCGCCGGCCGTTGTCTTCCCGACGATTCCATCGAATGGCGAACTACCTCTGGGCGGGCCAAGTGGAAACGTTGTACCCAGAATTCGTCCCACGTATGTTCGTTTACCCACATTGGACGCTTGGAACGCCACCGTCCAGCACCAACTGACGAACACGATGACCATTGAAGCTGCGTACGTCGGAAACAAGTCGACTCATGGGTTCGTTGGTACCGGCTCAACTTACAACGTCAATCCGGTGTTTATCGGACCGGGAACCAGCTTCAACGACTCGTTCTCCCCGCTGACTCCGCCCAATCAACGGCGGCCGTTCCACGATGCGTTCACGACGATTTATAACGGGGCGCCGGTAACGTGCTGCGACATCGATCTGGGCAACTACTTCGGGAACGATGCCAGCAGCAAGTTCAACGCTCTGGAAATCAAGTTGGATAAGCGGTTTTCGCAGGGTCTCCAGCTGCTGTCTCATTACACTTTTGCTCATGCCGAGCAGTACGACAGCGGCAACGAATACGTGTTTGATACACACACCGCGTACGGACCGAATAGCCAGGTTCGCAACCACGTTTGGGTCACAAATCTGACTTACGCGTTTCCGTTCGGACGCGGCAAGAGATACGCTTCGAATATCAACAAGCTTGAGGACTACGCGATTGGCGGTTGGCAGATCACCGGCTCTACAAACTGGAGCGGAGGCTTGCCCTGGACCGCAGGTTACAACGAGTGCGGAGAGGATCAGGACAGTGGCGTCTGCCGTCCGAACTTAGCAGGAGGCTCGTTCCCGCTGGGTGCCCACAGATTGGCTAACGGAAACTACTCATGGTTTACGCCCGTTGCCGCTCTCGAGTTCCCGGCGAGCGATATTTCACCGCTCATTGACACTTGCACGCTCGCGAGGCCGGTTTCCGGCGCGTTCTCGCGTCCGGCTTGTGGCACCATCGGCGACGTCGGCTATGACACATTCCGTGGGCCGCATTATTTCGGCGCGGACGCTTCGTTGTTTAAGGACTTCCCCATTACAGAGCGCGTGAAGGGCCAGTTCCGTGTGGATGCATACAATGTGTTCAATCACAAGGTTCTGGGCTTCGATTCGAACGAAGGCAACACCTGCATAGACTGCGGAGGCTCGGCTGGCGAAATCACGAATATCGAGGCGGACACCATGATGCGCCAAATCGAGTTCGCGCTTCGGTTCACCTTCTAACGCAAGTCTCGATCTCAAAACGGCGGGGAGCTCCTAGGAGCTCCCCGTTTTTTGTTTGGCCCGCTTCGGGTAGACTCCTGGCAGAATGTTCCTAATGCCACCGGTAAAATGCGTTCCCGCGCTTCTGCTTCTCATTTCGCTCGCCGGCTCGACTTCTATATTCGCCCACGCGCAAGAATCGGCGCCGGCCGCCCAGGACGGCACGAGTGCTGCATCTCCCGAAGCGCAATTCGCCGAGGCGCGAAAGTTGGTGCAGCAGGGCCAGTACGATCAGGGACTCGCGCGGCTCGAAGATCTCGAGGCAAAGCAGCCGGGCCTGAAAGGTCTCTCCCATGAGCTAGGTATCTGCTTCTACAAAAAGGGCGATTACCTGAAGGCCGTGGAATTCCTCAATAAAGCTCAGCAGGAAAATCCCAAAGACACCGAAGCAGTCCAATTAACCGGTCTCTCCTACTACCTAGCCGGCCGTCCTGCGGATGCCATTCCGCTTCTCGAAAGGGTGCAGGGCTGGTATCCCAGCGCCAATGTGGACGCGTCCTACGTCCTCGGAATCTGCTACATCCAAACGAAAGATTATCCCGGC
>Ga0182015_10005720_pt1 | contig 12797 bp, 9 predicted proteins | sample 712P3MmetaG_FD_120478 | JGI IMG/M metagenome (GOLD analysis project Ga0182015, IMG submission 120478) | Permafrost microbial communities from Stordalen Mire, Sweden - 712P3M metaG | ecosystem: Environmental > Terrestrial > Soil > Wetlands > Permafrost | place: Sweden: Stordalen | collected...
CCGCGCTCTTCGCGCTGCCCGCGACGCGCCACGTTGCGCTTGCGACCGCCGGCGCGGCAAACGTCGAACGAACGATCGGCATGCCGCTACGCGCTCAACTCGGCGGGGCGGCCGGCGTCCTCGCCTACACGATCGACTCATCACTGCCGAAGGACACAACGTACACCGGACTCGTTGCGCTGACGAATCTGGGTGTGTTCGCGCAGTGGTTTCCGGATAGCGGCTTCGTGCGCGTCGATCGCTTGAGCGACGGTACGCCCGACGCCGGCGCGCAGGTGGCCATCTATCCCGCGCAAGCCGGCAACAAGATCAAGAGCACTCCGATCCCGTGCGCCACCGGGCTCACGGGCGCCGACGGGATCGCGCAGTTCGGCGGTGCCGGCTTCGCGGGGTGCGCGGAACTCGACAACGGGCAGAACGCGGCTCCGGCGCTCGTGACGATCGTTCGCGACGGCCCGGACTGGACGTACGTACGCAGCGACGACACGTCGGGTGCGTATGCCGGCAATCTCTACACCGGGTGGTCATCGGCCACGCCGATTACCCGCGGAACGGTATTCTCGGACCGCGATCTCTACCAACCCGGGGAAACCGTCCAGCTCACGGCCGTCGGCTGGTTCCTCACCCACGGCATGCTCGGACGCGGCAAAGCGGCGAACTACTCCGTCGAACTGCAGTTTCCGAATCAGGAGAAGCGTGAGCTTCCGCGCATCACACTCAACGCGTACGGCACCGCATCGATCCCGATCGTGATCGACAAGAATGCGCCGCTCGGCTACTACAACGTTCACGCCAGCGCCGGAAACGGCGAGACGATCGACGGCAGCTTCCGCGTCGCGGAGTTCAAGCCGCCGAACTTCAGCGTGACGCTCGCGTTGCCGGCGACCACCGCCCTCGCCGGCGAGAGCGTTGCGGCGCGTACGACGAGCATGTATCTCTTCGGGTCACCCGTAGCCGGCGCATCGACGTATTACGAGGTTACGCGCTCGCTCACGAATTACACGTGGGACAAAGACGCGAGCTACGCGTTCGGCCGCCAATGGTTCTGGCCGGAAAACTCGCCCTCGGTGAGTTCCGACGTTCTGCAGACGACGGTGCCGGTCGATAGCACGGGTATCGCAGCGGCCAGCGTGCCGGTCGCCGCGGACTTGCCCTATCCGATGACGTATCGGATCGACGCCGACACGACCGATGTTTCGAACCTCTCGGTCGGCGATAGCAAGTCGTTCACCGCGTTCCCCGGCAGCGTGCAGATCGGGCTCAAGACCGACTTCGTCGCCACCGCGGGGACGCCGGCGAAGATCTCCGTGATCGCGCTCGATCCGCACGGCACGGTCGTGCCGCAAACGCACGTACACCTCGATCTGCAACTCGCCACCTATCTCACGGCGACGGCCGTCGTTGAAGGCGGCGACACACCCGAACAAAGCGTGACGTATAAGACGGTTGCCGGCACCGACGTCGATACCGCCGGCGCTGCCGTCAGCGCGCAACTCACGCCGCCGAGCTCGGGGACCTACCGCATTCGCGCCAACGTCGCCGGCGCGGGTTCCGACGCAACCGAAACCGATGTCCAGCTCTACGTCACCGGCAACGGCGACGCCGCCTGGGACGCGCGCGATCCCAATCAGCTCGACGTTCATCTCAACAAAACCGTCTACAAGCCCGGCGACGTGGCGCGCGCCATCATCCAGTCGCCGTTCCCCGACGCGGACATCCTGGTCGCGGTCGTGCGCAGTGGCGTGATCTGGCAGCAACGCCTGCACGCGCACGGCTCGGCGCCGACCGTCGCGTTCACCGTCACGCCGGCGATGCTGCCGAATGCCGCCTTCGAAGCGGTTGCCGTTCGCCGCGGTGCTCTGCCCGCCGGTAACCCGGCCGATACCGGCAACGCCGTGGCGCGAAACGGGTTCGCGGCGTTCAACGTCGCGCTCGACGGCAAATACCTGACGGTCACCGCGACGGCGCTCCACGCGCGGCTGCAACCCGCAGCACATCAAACCATCCACCTTCACGTGACGGACCGCGCCCAACACGCCGTGCGCGGCCAAATCACGCTGATCGTCGCCAACGATGCGATCCTGCAACTCAGCGGCTACCGTCCACCCGATCTCGTGGGGTTGGTCTACGGCGACCAGCCGATCTCGACGCGCTTCGCCGACAATCGGGGTGCGATCGTACTGCAGACGCTCAAACGCGCCATCGACAAGGGCTGGGGTTACGGCGGCGGGCTCTCGAGCGGCGCCGAAGACACGCGCATCCGGCGCAAGTTCGATCCGCTGGCGTACTATGCCGGGTCGATCGTCACCGACGCGAACGGTAACGCCGACGCGTCGTTCGATCTGCCCGACGATCTTACCACATGGCGCGTCATGGCCGTGGCGGCGACGACCGACGGACGCTTCGGCAACGGCGAGACGACATTCCTCACGAACAAACCGCTGATCGTCAACCCGGTCATCCCGCAATTCGCGCGGCCCGGCGATCGCTTTGACGCCGGCGTCGCCGTGACGAACGCGCCGGGCGCGACCGGCGGCACGCTGGCGATCGCCGGTTCGCTCACCGCTCCCATCTCGTTCCTCGTCAATGCCCAACAAGCACCGGCGACCACCTTCTCCGCGCCGGTCGAACAGATCACGAAGGCGTATCGCTTCGCCATGATTGCCGGCGGCCCGGGCACGAGTACGGCAACCTTCACGGCGAAGCGCACGGGCGCGAGTGACGGCTTTGCAATCCCCATTTCCGTGATCGACCGCGCGGTGATGGAAAGCGTCGTGACGACCGGTGTCCTGGACAACGGTAGCGTCGCCGTGCCCCTCGATGTTGCCGCCGGCACGCCGGCCGACACCGGCGGCGTGCAGTTCGTCCTCGCGAATAGCCTGATCCCGGACGCGCTCGTCGCTGCGCAAGCAGCCTTCGGCGAAGACGATCGTGTCGCGATCGCTGCAGCCGGACGGCTCACCGTTGCAGCCGACGTTCTCCGGCTGACCGCTCTGACGAACACGAGCGGACCGGTCGTCGAAGCCCGAGCGCAAGCTGCGAGCGCGCTCGCCTTCCTCACAACGCTGCAACGTCCCGACGGCGGTTTCGCCTCCTACCCGGGGGCGAAAGGCAGCGATCCGTTCGATTCGCTCGAAGTGTTGCACGCCTACACCCGCGCCAGTGCTGCCGGCATCGCCGTGAGCGCGGCCTCGCGAACGGGGGCGGTGAACTTCGCCAATATCGTTCTCGTGGACCCCGCCGCGTGGTCCTGGTGCAAAGACGATCCATGCAAGAGCCAGCTCCGCTTGCACGCGCTCGATGCAATTACCGACGCGGGCGACCGCCGCACGTCGTATCTCGGCGACATCGACGCAGTCCGCGATCAATTCGACATCGCCGATCGCATCCGGCTCGCGCGCTTGCTGCTCTTCGCTCCGGGATATGCCGATCGCGGAGCGGCCGAAGCGCACGAACTCAGCGACCGCGTCTACCAAACCGGCGCACTCGCAACGTTCAATGCCCCCGAACGCTACCGTTGGTTCGCCCAACCCGTGATCGCCCAAGCTCTGATGACGCGTTTGCTCCTGGCGCAGCACGCCGACGCTCCAACCGTCGATCGTCTGACGCGTAGTTTGCTCGCCTTGCGGCGGAACGGTTCGTGGGGCTGCGCGTGCCAGAACGCAGCCGCGTTGGATGCATTAGTCGACATCGCTGCAGCAGCCGGACCGCCCGCAAACATCAACGCGACCGCCGCCATCGGCCCGTCGACCGTCGCCACCGTCGCCTTCACGAATCATCGCGCGGCAGCGCAAACGACGAACGTCCCCGCCGCCCAACTACCGGGCGGTGCAAGTAGGATCGCGCTCACCTTGGCCAATCCCGGCGCGCTGCACTACGCGATCACGTATCGCTATCGTTTGGCCGGACCGCAGCGCGGTCAGCTCAACGGTCTCCGGATCACGCGCGTCGTTCACCCCGCCGGCGCCGCGAACGCGCTCGCAACGATGGGATTAGCGATACTCGACCAACCGGTAGCACTTCACGCAGCCCAAGTCTTCGACATCGAACTCCAAGTCATCACCGATCATCCCATCGACCGGGTCCAGATCACGGACCCGCTGCCGGCCGGCATGGAAGCCGTCGACACGTCGTTCAAGACGACGAACGCCGTCGCGCCCGCATCGAGCTGGCTGATCGACGATCAGCAGATCTACCACGATCGCATCGAAGCCTACGCGGATCACCTCGGGCCCGGCGTATACGCGCTGCACTACATCGCCCGCACCGTGACTCCGGGCACGTTCGGCTGGCCCGGAGCCGAAGCGCGCCTGATCGACCGCCCCGAAGAATTCGGCCGCACGGCAACGGCTTCGTTGCGCGTACAGTAGGTTCGGGTTCGATCAAACCTTCACGATCATCGACGCGGCGGACGTCGCGGTTGCGAGCGCCTTGTACTTGAACGCCGTGTCGAGGACGGGTTGAATCATCGCCGGTTGGAGGTCGGTCGCGTAGGTGCAGCGGTTCATGCGCTTGATCCGGTCGACGTCGACCTTCGAGTATTTTGCGAGGATCGCGGCCGAGTCGTCGTGGTGAGCGTTCGCCCAGCGCGCCGCATCGTAAACCGCTCCGACGAAGCGCTTCGCGACATCGGGATTTTTTGCCAGCCAGTCGCGCGTTGTAAACCAGTCGCTGATGAGAAACAGTTTCGCAATCGCGTCGTACACCTTGCCGAAAACCTTCGCATCGGCAGCCGTCGCGTCGCTCATGATCGGTTCGCTCAAGCATGCCCCGGCAATCGCCCCGCGCGCCAGAGCCGACGGCATTTGCGGGAACGGCATTTCGACGAAGCGGACTTTCGTGATATCCGCGCCGTTTTGCGTCAGCCAGCTCTTCACCGCCACGCTGCTGAGCGACACGATTGAGACGACGGCAATGTTCTGCCCCTCGAGGTCGGCGGCCCGAACGACCGGTGATGATTTTGCGATGCACAGCGTCGTCGTCGGGGCGTTGGTCGAATACAAGCCGCCGCCCGCAATCACCGCAAACGGAAGGCCGCGGCTGATGCCATTCGCCAATTCGATCGCATCACCGACGCCGGCGTCGATGCTGCCGCCGGCGGCGGCAGCGGCCATCGCGGCGCCGTTCGTGAACGGAAAGATCTCGACGCTCAGACCGGCCTTGTCGAACAGCCCGAGATCGAGCGCGTAGAAGCCGCCGGCATACGTGTCGGCCGGGACGCTGCCGACGCGCAGTTTGACGGGCGCCGTCTGCGCCCATACCGGCCGCGCAAGCAGTGCCGCACCGGCACCCGCAGCAATCACCCCGAGCGCCCCAGACCGCGAAACATGCCGCATGGTGTTCCCCCGTTGACGTCAGCGGGTCAGGTTCACAAGGAACGGCCTCCTGCCCTTCGATACTACTCACCCATGCTCAGTCGCGAGGACAACGAACGCATTACGCGCACCGGCGCAGGCACCCCGATGGGTGAGGCGTTCCGGCGCTACTGGATTCCGGCCGCACTCGCGAGCGAGCTTCCGGAACCTGACGGCGCGCCCATCCGCGTGCGCTTGCTCGGCGAAGACTTGATCGCGTTTCGCGATACGAGCGGCAACATCGGCTTGGTCGGCGCGTTCTGTCCGCACCGCCGCGCGCCGATGTTCTTCGGCCGCAACGAAGAGGGCGGCCTGCGGTGCGTCTACCACGGCTGGAAGTTCGACCGCGCCGGCGCGTGCGTCGACATGCCGTCCGAACCGCCGGATTCGCTCTTTAAGACGAAGGTCGCGATCGCGAGCTATCCCACGTGGGAAGGCGGAGGCATGCTGTGGGCATACATGGGTCCGCCCGACAAAGCGCCGCCGCCGCCCGACTACGAACTCGTGCGCGTCCCCGTAACGCACCGTTTCGTTTCCAAAACGCTGCAACGCTGCAATTACTTGCAGGGCCTCGAGGGCGGGCTCGATTCTTCGCACGCGACGATCATGCACCGCGACGACATCGGCGATCGCTCGTGGCTCTCCGTATACGAGAGCCTCATTCCGCGCATCGACGTCGAACGCACGGGCTACGGCTTCATGTATACCGGCATCCGTCAGTTCCCGACGGAGCAGTGGGTGCGCGCGTATCAGTACGTGATGCCTGCGATGCAGATGCGCGGATCGATCTCGGGCAACTTCAACCGTCCCGGCATCCCGCCGAAGATCGACGGTCACATCTGGATTCCCCGGGACGACGTGAACTGCTACGTCTACAACTTTGCGTATTCGTACGATGCGACGACGCCGTTCCCCGCAGAAGCGGCGCTCTCCGAGGAGATTCACTTCGGCCGCGGTCCCGACGATCTGCTGCCCGACTTCTCGTTGCGCCACAACATGAGCAACGACTACGGCATCGACCGGCGGCGGCAAAAGACGTTCTCGTTCACCGGCATCGAGGGCGTCAACACGCAAGACGTCGCGCTGCAAGAAGGCATGGGACCGATCGTCGATCGCTCGAAGGAGCACCTCGGCACGACCGATCGCGCGATCATCGCGCTGCGGCAGCTGCTGCTGGAAGCAACGCGCGCCGTCGAGAACGGCGAACCGGTACGCGGCGTCGACCCGAGCGCGTACCGTCACGTGCGCCCGGTCGATCACAAGATCGCCCGCGGCCTCGAGTGGCGCTCGGCGCTCGCGGACGAACTGCAGGCGAAGTTCTAGCGCACGCGGACCCATACACACTCTTTGCAGACCCTTGGCCGTTGCTTGTCCGAAGCTGTGTTGCGCCGCACTGCCGCGCCGGCCCGGATACGCCACACTGGTCCGTAGAGGAGGACGAATCATGAAGGGTATGATGGTTTTCTCGACGTTAGCCGCAGCGATCAATGCAGGGTTTACGGTCTACGATCGCACGGCAACCGGCTACCTCGTGCGCACGCAAACCACACGCGGCTATGCGCTGGCGATCGTTGACCTGCGCGGCGAGCGCCCCTGACCGCTTACGGGATGATGGTCTGGCGAACGGCGGGCGTCCACGTGTCGCCGTCGACGCCGTTCGCCACGGCTTGAAATTCGCGGTAGAGCGCAAGCGGATCGCGTATATCGCGGAACCGGTCGGGTGTGCCGTCGGCGAGCGGTAGATCGATCGATCCGTAGCCGAACATGCGCCCGAAGATACCTTGCGAGAGGGTCGATGCCGCCAGTGCCCTGTTGCCGAGCGGCGTGATGCGCCGGACGATAATGCCGCGGATCGCAAAAACGCGGCGATTCGTCGCCACGATGCGCAGGCCGAGAAACCGGAACGTGCGCTTCACGAGCAGTCCGAGAGCGGCTGCGGTCAACCCCGCTACGACGCCGAGTTCCAATTTGGGCCAAATCCCCGCGAGGAGCCACTCGAGCGCGCGGTGATGACCGATCCACATCAACGCCGCGCCGGCCACGGCGAGAATTGCGCAGATCGATAGGAACGGCAAGAGGAGCACGATCGGGTGAACGGCCGTGCCGAACCGCACGTGCTCGCCGGGAAGCAGCATCTTCGCCAGCTTCGGCGGCACCGAGCTGACGAGTTCGGCCTGCGCCTGCCGGCGCTCGAGCGCGGCGCTCACGGCATCGAACGGTACCGTATCGCCGTCGTGGACGCGGATGGCCGGACGTATCTCTGGTGGCTGCATCGTCTCCCTGGCAACGTTGCCCACCCATCGCGGCGTTCCCCGGCCAAAGTGTGCGCGCTTACCCAGTCTTTTGCCAGGCTGGCGGAAGGATGGTGCGTCGTGGTAAACTAGACCTACCAAGCGGGCGGGAGCTTCCCGGCGCGGTGCAGTCTTGAGGGCGTTACACATGGTTGTGAGTCGACAATCGCAGAAACGCACGAAGAGCCAGCCGATCCATGGTAAGGTCATCGCGGTCAGCACCAAGGACAATTTTCGGCGCCCGGTCCCCAAGACGTACAGCTACCGCTACGAAGTGGTCGGCGACGCCGGCCCGGCGGACGATCCACTCGTCCGTGCCGGCGCAGCGATCATCGAGGGCCGCTACCGCGGACGCGGTGCAACGTGGCACATCGCGCGCTCGGTCGTTGAGCCCGCGACCTACCTCATCCGCGGCGGCTACGTCCACCCGCTCGATGAAAATCAGATGGCCTATCCGCCGCGCGCCGCGGTGAATGCCGAGGCGGTCGCAGCGGCGGCGGCAATGCGGACGCCCGGTTTCCCGGGCGCTGCCCCGGTCCACAAAGTCGTACGGGCGCATCCGCAAGTGGAACCGCCGGCAACGAAGCGGTTCGAGCTGGGGTCGCCCCCCGTGTCCGCACCCGCGCAACTCCGGCGCCCCGGCGCGCGCCCCACGCCCGCCAACGAATCGGCTTACAAGAAAACCGGCTGACTTAGTTCGGGACCATCCCGTGCGGGTCGATCACGTACTTGTGCGCAGCGCCTTTGTCGAACGCCGCGTAGCCGCGCGGCGCGTCGTCCAGCCGGATCACTTCCACGTTGACGATGTCGGCGATCGGAATGCGATCCCAGAGAATCGCTTGCATCAGCGCGCGGTTGTACTTGAGCACCGGTGTCTGTCCGGTTGAAAACGAGAGCGACTTGGCCCAGCCCAGACCCAAGCGCAGGCTCAAGTTGCCGGTTTTAGCCGCTTCTTCTTGCGCGCCGGGATCTTCGGTGACGTAGAGTCCCGGGATACCGACGGCGCCGCCCGCCCGCGTCACCTTCATCATGTCGTTGAGCACGACGGCCGGTTGTTCGTGACCGTGGCCGTCGCTCGCCTCGAAGCCGACTGCATCGACGGCGGAATCGACTTCCGGCACGCCGAGAATCTGCTCGATCTGATCGGGGATCGGCGCCTTCGAGACGTCGACGACCTCGAAGCCGTGCTTCTTCGCATGCGCGAGCCGCTCGGCGTTCATGTCACCTACGATCACGCAGGCCGCACCGAGCAAACGCGCCGACGCTGCGGCCGCCATGCCGACCGGACCCGCGCCCGCGATGTAGACGGTCGAGCCCGGACCGACGCCCGCCGTCACCGCACCGTGAAAGCCGGTTGGAAGAATATCCGTAAGACACGTGAGGTCGCGGATCTTCGCTAGCGCTTGCGCTTTATCGGGAAACTTCAGCAGGTTGAAGTCGGCGTACGGCACGGTCACGTACTCGGCCTGACCGCCGATCCAGCCGCCCATGTCGACGTAGCCGTAGGCTCCGCCCGGACGCGCGGGATTGACGTTGAGACAGATGCCGGTCTTCTGCTCTTTGCAGTTCCGGCAGCGCCCGCAAGCAACGTTGAACGGCACCGAGACGAGGTCACCGACGCGGATGAACTCAACGTCGCCGCCCGCTTCGATCACCTCGCCCGTGATCTCGTGGCCGAGCACGATGCCTTTCGGCGCCGTCGTGCGGCCGCGCACCATGTGCTGGTCGCTGCCGCAAATATTCGTCGAAACGACTTTCAGAATGACGCCGTGGTTGAGCTTGCGCTGCCCGATTTCCAGCTTCGGAAAATCGATCGCCTGGATCTCGACTTTACCCGGTCCGGTGTAAACGACGCCGTGATTGTCAGCCATGCTGTTCTTTCTCGATTACTCGATGGTTTCGTTCGCCTCGGACTGCTGCCCGAGACGTTGGCGGAAGACGCGACGCCACTGCAGGCCGCCACGGTCGAAGTTCACGCTCAGTTCTTGCCAGTGTCCGCTCGCCGGAAGGTTCTCCTCGAGCAGCTCCAGCGCGACGCGATCCTCATCGAGCACTTGCGTGTGCCCGCGCGAGATCGTTTGCGCCACCCACTCCGGTTGACCGAACCCGAAGCTCTTGCTGATCAGACGAATGAGGTGCGTACTGTGCTTCGTCTCGGGCGTTAGCGCGTAGACGATCTTGGTGAAGAACGCATCGGCGTCGCCGGCGCCGTGCGGCGCGACGCGAACGTGCAGCGTGTAACACGCCGGCACGTTGTACTCGATGTCTTGCCACCGATCGATCGTGCCGTCGGTCAAGCCGGTATAACTCTTGTAGTTGGCCGGGATTGCGGCACGCTCGATGTGGCGGAACACGCGCACGACGTTGCCGTCGGTCTCGGTCGTGGTCGGCGTCTCGACGATGTCCATGCTGCCGATCGTCGCCCCGTGAATGAACGTCTCGTGCGAGAGGTCCATCAGGTTGTCGACCAGCAGCGCGTAGCGCGCTTTGATCGTTGCAAAATCTTTGATGTGATGCCAAGCGGCATCGAGCGTCCAGGGCAGTTGCGGCACGGTCGTGGGATCCGCGCGCTCGGGCTCGCCCATCCAGATCCACACGAACGGGCCGCGTTCGACGAGCGGAAACGCGCGCACCGCCGCGCTGCGCGGCACGGTCGATTGACCCGGAACCAAAACGCACGTACCGCACGGGTCGTACACGAAGCCGTGATAGCCGCAGACGACGTTGTCGCCGTCGAGCCGGCCCGCGGAAAGCGGATAGGCGCGGTGGACGCAGCGGTCGAGTAACGCGGTCGCGGTTCCGTCGAGCTTGCGGTAGAGCACGATCGGCTCATCGAGAATGACCCGGCGCATCGGCAGGCGAGTGATTTCCTCAGCCCACGCCGCGACGTACCACTCGTCGTACACGAACGCTTGCGGGAGATTCGCGCGCGGAACGGCGCTCGCGCGCCGGCGGGAGGTCACGGTCATGGCTGGATGCTCCGGAGGGGTAGTTTGAGCATGCTCAATTTGTTCGCCTCCGGAATATACGCCGCCCCGAAACGCCTTGTCAAGGTCGAATCTTCGTTGCACGACGAACCGTGCCAGGATGATCTCCGAGAGCTCCCGCGAGCTCGAAACTGCGGTCGCCGAACCGTCGTTGCGCGAACGCAACAAGGCCGAACGGCGCCGCCGGGTCCTCGAAGCGGCCCGCGACGTCTTCCTCGAACACGGCTACGAGAACGCCACGACCCGCGAGATCGCCACGCGGGCCGGCGTCGCGGTGGGAACCGTCTTCGTCTACGCGCGCGACAAACGCGACCTGCTGATGATGATCGTCAACGACGACCTCGAGGCCGTTACCGAGGCCTCGTTTGCCAGCCTGGACGGCGACCTGCCGTTCCTCGAAAAGCTGATCGCGCTCTTCGAGCCGCGCTACCACTACTGGGTGCGCGACCCGGAGCTCTCCACGTTCGCCTTGCACGAAACCGCCTCGGCGCGCGTAAGAGAAGTTCCGAGTGAAACGGAGCGCTTCTATCGCCGCCGGCACCGGATGCTCGACAAAATTGCGGAGCTGGTCGCCGCCGAACAACGGGCCGGACGCCTCGGCACCCCGGACGACCCGCAGACGATCGCCTTTTTCCTGATGGGCACATATCTGGCGCACGCCCGTTTTTGGCTCAGCGACAGCGATCCGAAAGTTCCCGACGGCATCGCCCGCCTCCGGCGCCAACTCGAATTGGCGATGAACGGTCTAAAGCCGTGAGGCGCGCCGCCGCCGGCGCCACGAAACGAACGCGCCGGCGAGCAAAGCGATGGCGACCGCAGGAATGAGGAGCACTTCGATTCCGCGCCGCGTGATCACGCCGAAGCCGCCGGACCGCGTGCACTCGCGAAACGGCGCCGTCGCGAACGCCGTCGCAGCACACCAGTAGATCCGCCAGTTACGGTCGTTGATCTCCGGCGGCGCGCCGCCCTCGTACAAGCGTGCGAACGTCGCACGCAACCCCGGTTCGCGCGCCAGCCGCCCTTGCAGTTTGAGGAGTTCCGGGCCGGTGAACGCATCGACTCCGAGCGAACGCATCCCGCCGATCTCGCTCCAGGCGCCGTTGAGGAACGATATTTCGTCGATGTCGCGCAGCGTGCCGTCGGCGCCGACGTTTGCCGTGAGAAACGACGGCGCGTTCCCGAAGATCGGCGAGACCGACGGTACGAGCAACATCGGCACCGGCTGCGGGCCGCCGGCGTTCACGATGCGGTACGCGAACTTATGCGTGTGGCCGGCAACGGCCAACGCGACGTGACCGGGCGAGTACCCCAAAGCAGCGACGAAACGATCGCGCAGATCGGGCGTCATGAACGGAACGATCGCCAGGCGGCGCGCGAGCAGTGCCGTCGAAAACGTGTCGATGCCCGGCGGGATGTGGAAGAGCACCCAGGCGCGTTCGTGGTTCGCCTTCAGCGCCGTCTCCAGTTCGGTTAACGACTTGGTGACGACGTCGCCGGCACTACCGCACTGGGCGTGATAGCGCGGCGACCAGAAGACGTTATCGACGACGATCGCGCGCAAACCGGCAACCGGCAGCCTCGCCGTGTAGAAGCCGTCGTGGACGAAGGTGCGCCGGAAATCAGGGGCTGCCCCGTGACGGTTGATCAGCGGCTCCCATGCCGCACCGAGGGCGCGTAGAAAGGCGGAATCCGGCGCGAGTGCGTAGTCGCCGCAGGCCGAGTCCTCGTTCCCAAGCGCCAACACGAATTGCGCCTGGGGGAAGGCGCGGTTCAAACGGCGTGCGATGCGCACGGCAGTCGGCGTCGCGGTGCGTCGCGTGATGCTATGCGCGAGCAGGTCGCCGTTTACGACGACGACCGGCGGGTGCGGATCGACACGTTGCATCTCGCGGATCACCGATTCGAAAAGCGCGGCGTCCGTGTCTCCGCCGAACCGCGACGGCGACTTCTTCTTGTGGATGCCCTCGGCTTCGAGGTGAATGTCGGTAACGAACAACCAGGGCGCCGCACCGGCCGCCGCCGTCCGCGCGAAGAACCAAGCGCTCCCGAGCACGAGCGCGAGGACGACCGTCAAGACACGCATGTGGTCCTAGTAGGTCTCGGTCGGATCTTTCACCATCGGCACGGTCTCGAACTCGACGTTCTCCAGTTGTCCCTTCACCATA
>Ga0182015_10005722_pt1 | contig 12794 bp, 18 predicted proteins | sample 712P3MmetaG_FD_120478 | JGI IMG/M metagenome (GOLD analysis project Ga0182015, IMG submission 120478) | Permafrost microbial communities from Stordalen Mire, Sweden - 712P3M metaG | ecosystem: Environmental > Terrestrial > Soil > Wetlands > Permafrost | place: Sweden: Stordalen | collected...
GATGGCAGAGAGTTACATAGGAATCCATTCTGCTGCTATTTACAAAAAAAAAGTAACCTAACCCGAAAATCCGGCCAATAAATTACGAAACGACAATAATCCCTGAAACTTTAATTTTGGATCGGAGCAAAAGCAGCGACAAATCCCGCGGATTACTCAGGTGTCAAGTTCCGAGAGTAGGAAGTTTGGCTGTCAGTAAGAGAATTCTTCTTCTCTTCACGCTTCGCGAGCTCAGTTTGCCTTTTCCGAAAATGCGAGAAACACTTTAGTGGTGGTGAGCGTCCGTCTCCGACCTTGAAGCGCCTGATCCAGGAGACATAATGGAAGAATAGCGGTCAACTAAATATGGGTCCAAATTTCCACTCTACTTACTGCTATGAAACTCTATATTGATGCAACATTTCTGCGCCGTAACTCCAATTCCACTCTTCTTGTATTGAAGAATGTGGCAAAAACGTCAATCAATGCCATCTCATCCTCGCTGCTCAAAACTCGAAAATCAAAAACCCGTAAAAACATCCCCAGGCCCAAATACAACTCCGCATATGCCAAGCTTTACACCATTAGCCACTACACCTTTGACGGGAAGTTACTTTACACCAATGCAGGAGCGCTGTCCCTTCGAAAAAGCCACCAGGTATTGTTCCATGGCCACGTTGTAAGAGCCATCTTCCCGAAGCCATCTGTCGGGCACAAAGACATGCGGATTAGGGAAGATAGACGGATCATTATGTACGACGGGGGCTGAAGACGAGATGATTGTTCCGCCAGGGACATGAACTCCCTCAAAGTCCCAGCCGCCAGTCGGGGCGATTCGAGGGAGACGTCCCAAGACCCCATGCGACAGGCGAAGACCTTCTTTGATTGTTGCAGTTAGTAACGGGAGCCTTTCAAGAGAGGCTAGAGAAGTGCTATCTGTGGAATCGACTTCTCGTTGGAGACGTTGGATAAGGCCGGGAGATTGCGAGAGATGGTAGAGGATGTTGACGAGAGTGATGGAGAGGGTATCCGTTCCGGCGAGGAGTAGGTCTACTGCTTCGGAGAGAGAATAGAGGGGTGGGAACGGAGTTTTGGATGATTTTGCAGTTTGGATGAATGTTGGAAAGTCTCTGTCGACAGCACGATCTTCCAATTGTTTAAGCATTCCATTTAATCCTGGGCCGCGGCAGTAAAGTGGTGGATTCACACTAGATGTGAGTCTACGTCAAAAGGAATGGAGGATACTATTTTAAGATGGGCGCCGGAATATGGGACATGATTGAGATTAAGGATGGAAAATGCGATGCAAGTTGAAACCAGTTTGACGTGGCGGTGTCCATGGCGTCAAGAATATCATTCTTCTCAATTCCTGCTTCCAAGAAATTGAGACTGTTCCCGTACGCCAACTCGGCTAACATTTAGTGCGTTCCAAATAACTTGAGGGTACTGATAACATCCGTGGCAAGGCTCCTCACTGCAGCCAGGATATCGACTCGTTCTCCAGCGTCCGCCTTCCGAACTAAATGTCCCTTGAGCATATCACATTTCGATTTAATCATGTCTTCCATTTTCGCGATATTTCGTTTTGAAAACAGAGACGAGAAAGTAGATTTGTAGTGGTGATGTTGATCGCGATTTTGCTCCGTAAACAAGTTGCCGACACCCTCGATGGAGTTGAACTGGTTGTAGTAGGGTCCCTTGATTAAGGAGGGGACCTGAGCGTAGATGGCTCTATATGCCGAAGAGGAGGAGTAATACACCTCATTTGGTCCGATTCGGACAACGTTGCCTTCAAACTCAGACAAGTTCTAGAGTACGAGCCTTACCATACTTATCCGCCAGCTGAAGCAGGACGTTTCCTGTCTGCGAGCGAAGATCACTGAAGTCAGTTTCAAAAGAGAGAAAGGGGGAAAGTACTAATATGTGAGCCATAAGTTGGAAATACGCGCCAGGAATGGTCCTGGAATATCGGCGAGAGGAGAAAACCATAGCTGGTACACGATCCATGCTACTTCGTATAACACCAAACCAGACACAACAGCAATAATCAAAAGTGCCATGGACTCTCGAGTAGTTCACTCTACCTCCGAATGCTTTTAGTGTCGGACTGCAGGAGGTCGGCTAATCGCGGTGCCTTGTGACACAAAAGCTGAAAGTCACTTGAGTCAACAAATCAGCGCACGGTCCGGCGCCGGGGAAATTGGAATGACGTCTTCCCCCTTGAATAGGTGAACGCGACGAGCCTGAAAAGTGCGCGGAATAGGACCTGTCCCAAAATCTCCAACAAAAAAGGGGTAAATCTCCGACAACTGTCACAGGGTAACATTCAGTGCATACACTATTAGGTCAATCCGGATTAAAGAGAGGATGTCAGGACATTTCTTGAATCAGGATTTCTCTGCTAATGTCACCGAGTCGGGTGGCCCACCTTTGAGTGGGAACCCGTTCGCAAGTCATGTTCCCGCTGTGCCGCCACAGGGAAATCAGGGGTACAATCGGCCGACTAATCCGCCGGGAGGGGCTGCAAGTTCGGGAACAGACGATCGTCCTCCTCAGTACGATGAATTGTATCCAAATACCAATTCAAACTCTGGACATCAATCGCAGAAGGCTCATGTGACTTCAGAATCTTCCCAGCAAGAAAATTCCGGACCGTCGCCTTCTCATCCAGGGGAGCACCACAGAGGGGAGAATGAGTCCTACTATAATTCGACGGGAACGACGGATGAGTCAATCTCCAGCGGATATCTTCCTTCTCTTGCGCAGGAACAGCAACATTATCCTCCCCCTCCTCGTCCCCCGACTCAGCAACATTACGAAATGCACAATCAGCAGTCCTTTGCACAGCCTCAAGAAGGCCACCAGACATATCCTCCCCCTACACGTCCCCCCACTCAGCAACATTACGACTTTCACAATCAACAGTCATTTGCACAACCTCAACAAGGGTACCAGACTTATCCTCCTGCACCAATGCAATCCCATCATGATGAGGTACCGGCGTTATTTATACAATTGACACTAGTAGCGACATAACCATCACGGGAATTACCCTCACGGACAGTACACAAATTTTCCGCCCCAAAGTTCGGCCATACCCCCTACAATGATGGTCCCCGTCACTGGAGGACAGCCAATATTGATGGTCCCGGTGTCGCGTCACGATGAAAGGAGAGTCAGAAGATATGAACGGAGAGAAGATAGATATCAAAGACGTCAGGACAGGGTACAAAGTTTTCCAACCTTGTTAATGTATAGTGGGAAAGAAGACATGGAGGCGGAGGTTGTGGGAATACCAGAGGATATAGTAGTGAAAGCGATTGAACCAATTCTACATACATGGAATGGATATATCCAAGGCAATACAAGATCCGTCTTCAATCTTTTCTTGTCTTTGAATTTGCTGGAGTAGTGGACGGCGCCATAGAAAGTTGGGGATTTAGCTCAGAAAGATTTATCCCTGTACTGACGGGCAGGCATGAGGCCCTGAGTACCACAAGTCGTTTTGATAAAGCTGATGAAATAGTCGCGAGTATCCACATAAGCTTTTATCCTTCGATTAATTTATTGGGGTGTCGTGGGATAAAGTGGGATTAAAATAAGAGGGGGCAGGCGCATTTTCCGCTTCTTGTTGATCGTCACCACCATGGCCTCCTCAACAGTTACTCTTTCAGATGACAGCAAAAGTCCACGTATTTCACAAAATTTGTTATCTTCACTTAAGAGCGATACTCTTACCAGCAAGTCTACGTCAAAAATGGCGACAGTGGAAGTCAAGAAAACACAACAGTCTAATCTGACAACAAAAATCACGTCCTTACACGCGCCCAGCGACCCTTTCAAAGCCCTTTACCGCAACGAACGGCGAGCTCACACCACTTCAGAAGAGCACCCTTCCGTTAAACCTCCCCCTCAAGCCACGCAAACAACCTCCAGTACCGCCTTGATCGATCCATCCGACCCAAACCCGGATGAAAATGGTGAACAACCCATCTGCATCAACGGTAAATTCCAAAACATCACTCTCCACCGTGTGCTCGCTCTCCGCAAAGTCCAAGCTGCAATCCAATCAGCCCCCAACGCCAGTGCCGTCGGCGCAGACTCCACGTCCTTCGCCGAAGACGATCTCAAATGTTTGACCATGGAAGAACTCCAGGCGTTACAAAAAAGGAAACGCGCAATACACAAGGAAATTCAGCCTTTGAGTGTAGTCAAAGTGAGCATTCAAGCGGAGAGGAGTAGGAAGAGATTGGAGCCACGGGATTATCAGATGGAGTTGTATGAGAGGGCGAGGAGGGAGAATACTATTGCGGTGTTGGGAACTGGGACTGGGAAGACTTTGATTGCATGTTTGTTGATCAAGGATATATTGGTGCAGGAGAGGGTGAATCTGGCTGCTGGGATAAAGGTTTTTTCTCCGTGTTTTGTGATTAATGAGCAGAAAAAGATTTGTGTCTTCGTAGTCCCGTTGGTTCATCTTGTGTTTCAGCAGGGAAATGTAATTGAAGCAAATACCGTCGCTCATACCAAGCGAATGTGTTCGGAAGTCTATGGTCATCCAAAGACGTGGGAGCAATGGCAAAGACTCTTTGAAACAGAAGACGTCCTCATTATGACCGCTCAGATCTTTCTCTCCGCACTCGGTCATTCTCTCATCACGATCAGCCAGGTACCTCCCCCTTTTCACCCTCTCTAATCCAGATCAATCTCCTCATCTTTGACGAATGTCATCACGCCAAGCGCAACGATCCATACGCCTTGATCATGCGGGAATACTACAATCAAACTCCCGAAGACCAACGTCCTCGAATCTTCGGTATGACCGCCTCTCCAGTCGACGCCAAAATGGCCTTCCTCGAAGCTTCCGAACAACTCGAACGCACTCTCCACGCCAAAATCTGTACCCCTCGTGTCAAAGGTACACTCTCCGCGCTCGTTCCTCGACCTCGTGAAGAAAAGATATACTACAAACCTTCCGAGGCAACACCACACACTGATCTTTTCAAGAAGATCAGCGCCATCGCGAGTCGCTCTGATCCCCGTTCGAGGTTGAAAAAGGCGTTTCGTGCAGCGGAAAATGCGCTCGAGGAATACGGTCCGTGGATGAGCGATCGAGTCTGGCGGTGGAAATTACAGGAAATGGAGGAGAAGAATGAGATGGAAAATGATCCTATCGCAAACCGTCGCGGCAAACAAAATGCAGGGAGTGCGAAAAAGAGGAAAAAGATTTGGGAGACGCAAACGGATATCCAAGCACGCGAGTCGAAAGAGGAACAGGAACGAGAAATCACGCGAGTCAAAGAGATTCTTTCGAATGAAGCTCATTTCGATACCAAGCCTCATCTTACGACGGACGACCTTTCCCCCAAAGTCCTCAAGTTGATCGAGTTGTTGAATCAAGTTTACACTACGCCGCAGACTTCCGGGATTGTGTTTGTGAGGCAGAGATATGCTGCCAGTGCGATGCATCAACTTATCAAGGAATTGGAATTGCCGAATATTAGTTGTGATATGCTTGTGGGACACGGGATGGAGGGCGATATTGCCATGGATCATAGGAAACAGGTCATGGTTATCAATCAATTTCGTCAAGGGAAGTTGAATCTTTTGATCGCAACAAGGTAATCTGTCTTCTGGTTTCTGCTGACATAGTGTTGCCGAGGAGGGATTGGATATCCCGAGTTGCAATGTTGTAATCCGATTTGACTTGTGCGAGACTTTGATCGAGTACATTCAATCTTGCGGTCGTGCTCGTCAACGTGAATCCAGGGTATCTCATCTCACGATCTTTCTAATTGAAGCTCTTCCATATGGTCGAGGAAGGCAACATGAATCATACGAAATGCTACAATCACATCAATCTGGCCAAAAAGATGATGGAGGATTATGCTCGAAGTCTCTATGAAGTCGCCGATTATCGCGATCGCGTTGTCACAATTGAAGATGACGAGTACGATGACTACGATCCTCAAACAGACGATCTTCTCCAAATCGAAGACGAATTCTTCATCGAGCCGTCGACAGGCGCACAACTCTCTCGAAATGGTGCAATCGGGCTTCTCTACCAATACTGTGCCACTCTTCCCGGCGATGCCTACTCGAATCATATTCCGGATTTCAAAGCCGAGCACGCAGGGATCGGGTACGTCTGTACCATCACCATGCCTCTCAACGCGCCAATCTCGTTGATTCGAGGAGAGATTCAACCGTCAAAGAAGAAAGCAAAACAGGATGCAGCCTTTAGAGCCTGTATCGATCTCCGTCGAAAGGAGGCGTTGACAGATCGGTTCTTCCCATACAGAGTCAAAATGACACACGACGAACGAGATCCCGAGGTCGAAGGGCTAATGGAAAACAACAAAAAGTTCTCTCGAGAATATCCGTTCCGCAACCCCGCATTCTGGGATCTCGACTCCTTCATTCCATCGGAGTTGTACGTCACGGTTATCTGGATCGAGACACCGGATCTCATGTACCACGGTCGCCGTCATCGCCCACTCTGTCTCCTCACACGCAAGGCAATGCCTGAGATCCCGCCGCTTTATATCCATGGACGCGGAGAGCACACCAACGCTGTTTCAAAGTCCCTCGCGCAATCTGTCATGGTCACCGAAGATCGATTACAAACATTGTCGATGTTTACGATTCGTCTTCTCAGTATCGCTGCCAACAAACAGTTCGAATGTGACCCGGCGAGTTTCCCGTACTGGATCGCACCTGTCAAATTCGAGTTGATGGATCTCATTCCCACCGATACTGCGTTGTTTCAAGGATCCCCTGATAAAATCATTGCGTGGGAGGAACTTGCACATGCAGCTAAAGAACGCTGGCAGGAGCCCAAAATCCAAGATCTCGCCACTCCTGGTGCTCGTCAAGAATGTCTCGTTTATACTAAGGGAGAGGAAGGGAGAAGATACTTTCTTCGAGAGGTGAGGAAAGATCTTTGTCCTCTTTCACCTCCTCCTGAAGGATCCAGAGAATCTGAGAACGGCAAGTATTCGCGGATCATTGATTGGTATCTTTCGTACCGACCAAAATTGTCTGTCAATCTCGATCAACCCATCTGGGAGGTCACTCTCATTACTCGATTGTTCAATTATGTTCGCAAAGAGTCGATTGAAGAACCAAATTTTCCAGAGGGTACGCCGTTTCCAGGCAATGCTAATCCTAGCCAAATCGAAGAAACCATGCTACTTGATCCCGTCAATGTGTGTTTTAAGCACGGTTAAAGCGAGTGTCTTGTCTATGGCAGTTTTGCTTCCGTCCCTTTTGACACAAGTGGACGCGTTCTTGATGGCGTACGAACTGAAGGGGCTCATTGGTGTCAAAGCGTCCACATCTCTTCTTCGCGAGGCAATCACCACTCCATCTGCTCAAATGGTGGTTGACTACGAACGACTTGAGCTCCTTGGAGGTAGTCACCCTGGCTACTCTAACTAACTCAGACTCTTTCTTGAAAGTCATTGCGACCTGTGGAATTTTCCTCGATCATCCAGAAAAGCACGAAGGTCTTCTCCATGCTCTCCGTATCAAAATTATCTGCAACAAATTCCTTCGTGCACGCGCTAAAAAGTATCTCCTGCCTGGATCGTTCTAACCATAGACTCAAACTCTATGAACTCGTCCGCTCACAACCATTTGTCAGACGACTCTGGAGACCTCCCGGTTTTAGCGCAATCGGCGACTTGGACGAAATGGAAGAAGAACCCATTGTCCATACCCTCGGTAACAAAACGCTCGCAGACGTTGTTGAAGCGATGATTGGCGCGGCTTTACTCGGAGATGGGCTTTTTGAACAAGCGGGCCTCACTTCTGCCCTCCGTATGGCTGTGGCGATTGGTATTCCTGTGGGAGGAGCAAATTCGTGGGATGACTGGGCAAAGATGTATATTGCGCCGGAAGTGGAACATGATGCCCATGTTTTCGATATGGAAGATCAACTCAGGATTGAAGAGTTGGTGGGCTACAAGTTTACAAATAGGAAGTTGTTGATGCAATCGTTCACGCATGCGAGTATGGTGAATACCAACTCTCCATGTTATCAACGTCTTGAATTTCTTGGGGATGCAGTCTTGGAGGTTCGGCCGCGAGTAACTGGACGGTATGCTGATTGTAGTTGACGGTGGTGAAACACTTGTTCAAAAAATACCCTCAACACGATCCTCACCATCTCACCAATCTCAAATGTGCCATTATCACAAATCACTTTTTGTCGAACTTGTGCGTCAAAATCGGATTGCATCGATTCATTCGATACTTTAGCGTTTCGCTACCTGCTGCGATTTCGAACTATGTCACTTGTTTGGAGGATCGAAAGATGACGAAGGGGAAAAATGAGTTTTGGTTGGAACTTGAGGCCCCCAAGGTACACTCCTCAGAGATGAACGGGCTGACGGTAGGTTTTGTCAGATATCGTGGAAGCTACGATGGGAGCAATGTTTCTCGATTCGGGGTTCGATATGAGCGTCATCGATGCTTTCTTTGAGAGACATTTTGCCGAGTTCTTCGATACAGACGATCCACCGACGATCCAACGTCATCCTATGGTACGACTTGAGATTCGAGAGCTAATGTTAGTCTGTCTTGTGTGAGTATCTCCAACTCAGTGGATGCAGTGACTGGGAATTCAAGTGCCACAACCCTGTCGACGTGACTTAACCGTAGGGATGAACAGGAAGGCGATGATCCAGCGGCGTCAGCCGAGATCTACGAAGCGTCAAGCCAGGTCACCTGTCTCGTAGTCCCCTGCTGAGATGACTCTAACAATAGGCAACATTTCGCATCCACGACATGGACGTCGAGACATGTAAAGGCCAAACCCGTCGCCTTGCAAGGTTGTTCTTGGCAGAGAATGTGAATAAAGCCTTGCGCGAAAATCCTCGATTCATCAAAGACGTCTGTACCTGCGAACCAACGGGTAAAAAGCCGAAGAGGGATGATATCGAGGATTGGTTCGGAGATTACTAGGGTATTTTTGGAATCACTTGCGTTCTCTTAGCTAAAAATGCCATATCTTTCATTTGTTTAGTATCCTTCGTATTTGATAACCTCGCTTAGCCTTGACAAACTTCCCATCTCACATGTTTAGATCTCATCTTCGAAGGGTTACATAAGCTGGGACAGCAATAATCCAGGCCAGCGCGCACCAATTAGAATTTGGATCTTAGTCACGCTGAAATAAATAGGTCTCGGAGAACGCCCTCGGGCGCCTATCTTGTAATAAGGTCAATTCTCGCCGTCACCACCAACGTCTTGAGACAATCGAGGACTCTTGATTCCATCATGCCTAGTTTGCCTGACGGTATGTTCTAAGGGAAAAGCGACTAACCTTGAAGAAAAAATTCATCCTGTTTCCACGGGCCATGCCGCAGAAATCGTCGCTGCTCACCAGGCCGCTCAACCTCTTGAATTCTATTCCGGGTACCCCTTGGTCAGAATGTCGAGCTGAGTGGTAGATGGTTCTGCCCATTCGTTCAAAGGGCGTGGATTGCTCTTGAAGAAGGGAAACTCCCTTACCAGTACAAAGAAGTGAACCCATACAAAAAAGAGGTTTCAATCCCCCCCCACCCACCTCCCGCGACAATGTTAATGCCTAGCCATCTTATCTTGCCATCAATCCCAAAGGACTTGTTCCAGTATCTCCTCACCTTTAGGCTCCTGGTGCTCATATCTAGAGTCTTGTCGATCACGGGAAAATATTGTATGAAAGTTCCATCATCGTGGAATATCTCAACGATCAGTATAATCTAGACCTTGTTCCGAAAGATCCATATGAACGAGCCAAGGGAAAACTTGTCCTCGACATTATCAACAAGAAGATCATCCCTGCTTATTTTCGTGCTGTACAAGCGCAAGAACCAGACAAACAGACTGCCGGGAGGGAAGAGTTCATTGCTGCTCTTAAAGAATTTGCAGAAAAATTACCCAAGAATGACGGTCCATTCTACGGAGGAAAGACGTTTGGGTTCGTCGATATTGAATTGGCTCCTTGGATCTTGAGGTTGGTCACCGAAACAATGGAGCTGATTGGGGCTAGATTGTATATCTTGGAAAAGCATCGCGAGTTGAAACTTCCGACGACAGGGGAGGCGTGGAAGAGATTTGGTGAATGGGCTGATGCTGTCAAGAAACGTGACAGTGTGTGGAAAACCAGATCCGAAGATCAATATTACGAACAGGTCTCGCTTCGGGTATTTGCTTTACTGATGTTAGATCTACTCGCGATATCTCAATAACGTGAGTTTTTCATTTTGGAAATACTAATTCTGTAGACTGCAATGTCTTTGGCGGCGCAGGCAACTCGTGCCGGAAGGGTCATTCCTTAATCCATACGGAAGTACTTGATATAGCTGTCTCGAAGTCAAAATAGCCACAGGCGGAACTATTATATGTACTGTCAAATATTCAAATGCTCCTGGCATTCTCTGATTAGAAAGCTCTATGTGAAAGTTTGGCAATTCACCATCTGCCGTAGGGAGAGTGAGATCAGCGGATGACTTTCGAAGCAGCGCGGGGCGCCACACCTTCTTCTTGGCGCCTTTACTTAATTTTAAACTCGTACCAAATTCGTCCCAATCGTCGCGAGACAGCTCAACAACTTTTGGCGTTCCAAACTCGTAATTCAAAATGTTGCCCCTCGAGGACGACGATGTAGAAATGGCAGCTGAAAGTGCGTTTCAACAAGCTCTTTCGAAATGGAGAGACATCGACCTCTCAACACTGCACACCACCCTCGACAAACAAGCCGCTGAAATCATCGAATCCCAAAAAGACTTTCTTGTAGAGCGAAAGGAACTCTCCACCAAAACCAAGCATTTCCGAAAACTTCCCGACGATGAAAAACTCCTCCAAGTTATGTCGCTCCTCAAAGGTTCCCCTCCCCCCAACCTCAGTTGTCGTTCCTACTAACGTGTATAGCCTATCAGGGAATGATTGATGCGTTGACGAATCGAAGTAAAACTGCTGAATCGGCATTCTTGTCCCTGTTCAAACTCCTTGCTGAAGCCCCCGATCCATACCCCATCCTTGAAGCCACAGTCGCTGAACTCGTCAATGCAGAAGAAGCGAGCCGCCTTGCAGAAGAGAACGCCAAGCTACGTTCACAAATCCAGAACCAAGGAGACGTTAATCATTTGCGAATTCAATTAAGACAAAAAGAGACACAGAATGAAGACAAGATTCAAGAACGGGTTGCGCAAAAGGAGACGGAGATGATGGCCTTGATCGACGAGAAGGAACGAAATTGGGCAGAGCGGGAACAGGAATATCAACGACAGATTGCTGAATCGAGGGAGATGATGAAGGAATTAAAAGTCTCCTCGGAAGCCACGTCTGCACGGCTAACTGCTCAAGACCAGAAGTTTGGTACGTTCCCGTCAAGGGTGTTTGGTTAATTGGAGATGAGGGGATTGTTGGACGACTAGCAGAGATGGATATTGTTGTTGCCGATTTGGAGAGAAGTAATTTACGGATTGCAGAAGTTGAACGTCGCAATGGTGAATTGAGGAGCGAGATTGTTGCTCTGCAGAGTGGAAAGGGAACGGGCGTGGAAGAACGGGCGAATAAACTTGAATCCAATTTCCATACACTCGAGTTGGAGTATGACAATCTAGCGCAGAAACTGGAACAGCTTCAGGAGGAACACAAATTGGAAAAAGAGGCACTGGAAAAGCGACTGAAGAGTTTGGAAAAAGATGTCGGTCGACGACAGGAAGAAGCTGACGGATTGAAAATGAAGTTGAGATCCTTGGATGATTACGATGAGATCAAACGGGAATTGGAAATCTTAAAGGTACGTTTGTCATGTTTCCCGGCTGAAAGGGTAGCACATCGAGTTCTCCATTGTCGACGATGACGACTCGGATAAGGATGATCCTGTCCCACTTGACACGGATGGAACTGCAACAGGAAGTTCCCTGGAAACTCTCCTCGTCTCACGAAATAAAAAGCTCTCCAACGATCTCACAATCCTCAGAGTACTTCCTTCTCAACGTCACCCCCTAACAATAGGTCGCACATTCCGATTTAGAGACACGTCTTGCGGAACTCCAATCTTCCATGGACTCAACATTACGAGATCTTGAAACCCAACGTACCCTAAACACCAAACTAGAAGAAGATCTCCTACGTATGAATGACCATGCTACAGCCTACGCAGGAAGTGTCTACAGTTCAACCCGCTACACCTTCCGTGCCCCAACAAATCGACCTTCCTCACCTACTTCCTCCATCATCGGATCCCGCGAAGATATGCTATCCAAATCCGGTACCCCAGAAACTAGCATCCTCCCCATCATAACCCAACAACGTGACCGATTCCGTGCGCGTAACGCAGAACTCGAAGAAGACCTGCGTAAACAACTTACTTTAATATCCTCCCTTCGAGGCGAGATTCAAAATCTACAAAAAGATAATTTGGGTCTCTATGAAAAGGTACGGTACTTACAATCGTATACCAAGAGCGCTGCACCGAATGGCGACGTCAATTCTCTGGAGGAAGGGGAGGGCGCGACGGGCAGTTCTCGACCTGGTGCGGGAGTGGGCATGGAACGGTATCGCAGTGCGTATGAAGAATCCATGACTCCATTCGAAGTATTCAAGGGCAAGGAATCGGCAAGAGTATATCGGAATCTGAATCCGTTGGAGAAGATTGTGTATAGTCTCACGAGAGCGGTGCTAGCCAATCGCTATTCAAGGAACGCTTTCTTTGTGTACTGCATGGGGCTGCATTTACTCGTTGTGGTTGTGCTGTATTGGTTGGTGATGAATGAGGTATCCGTCTTCATCGAGCAGCGCTGATCTTAGCATGAAATGCA